>Ga0268299_1001192_pt1 | contig 51697 bp, 40 predicted proteins | sample NOBtaG_FD_193484 | JGI IMG/M metagenome (GOLD analysis project Ga0268299, IMG submission 193484) | Activated sludge microbial communities from bioreactor in Nijmegen, Gelderland, Netherland - NOB reactor | ecosystem: Engineered > Bioreactor > Aerobic > Activated sludge | place: Netherlands... | reverse complement strand
GTTGCCGGAGGAAGCATTATCATTGCCACCGCCAGCTTCATTATCGTTGCTGTTGCTATTGTTGTTCGAGAGCTGTTGCCCGCCCTGAGCCACAATATTGATGGTGACGGATTGCGGCGCACTGGTCGTGCCATCGCCTCGGATCGCCGTCACGGTAATGCTGTGCGTCCCGACTCCTGCCGATGTCCAGGTTTCTACCACACTGAACACAGGTGCGCCGGATGTGTTCGGCTCGGACAGAGTGGAAATGATCGTGTCGTCAACTGCGACTTCAACGCGATTAATATCCGCTCCAGCATTGGAAACTTGTGCCTGAATATTGACCTGAACGCCTTCCAGAAAGGTTGCATTTGGCAGCGGTGAGGCAATGCGCACCTGCGGCTCGCCGCTGATCGATTGGTTCGTATTCTGCTGAGTAGTCGTGTTCAAATTGCAGGCTGTCAACATCAGCAGTGCGATCAGCGCTATTGGGTTCGGAAAGCGCCGTTTTCCCGGCAGCGCGCTTTTCTTCATCGATTTACTCCTGATTACATCGCTCTGTAATCGGAAGAATCTAGCGCACTGCCGCGAATTATGCGAACCTGAGACGGCAAATCGTATGGCAAACGCCTACTGCGCCTGCAAAACACCCACTTCTTGCACGTCTACCCGTACACCTTCCAGTTCTTTTGGGATGACATCTTTCGGGTCAAGCTGGCTTGAGGGTACTTTTTGATCGACCAGCACCACCAGGGCAATCTCACTGGTATATTTGCCATCCTCTTTCGCCAGCCCAATCGCCGTTCCCTGAACGTGGGCTTTGCGCATCAACTCGTCAGTATATTTGGCCTGGACTTCGGCAATGCGCGCCATTTGTTCATCTTGTGTGGACATCACGCACCTCAAAGATTAACTTGCAGGGCATCCAGAACTGCATTAATCGGGTTGAAAATCGTCGCCACTGTCGATCCGGCAAACAGCAGGCCAACCGCTTTATTCTCCGAGGTGTCCACAATCAGCGATCCGGAATCACCGCCCTGGCTCATGGCCTCGGTGATGACCTGCCCGGTGAAACGAGCGGTCTTGTTTGTCCCATATGCCACGCTGACCGTCGCGTTCAGGAGCGTAATCACACCTTCGGTATAATCGGTTGTGCGTCCACTTTTGCGCACACGCATCCCCAATGCAGCAGGCTTTGTCCCGCTGACTGTACCAATTCCGCGAATCTGCCCCGTAAACATATTCGGATCAAGGGGTTTGGCGACAGCGCAGTCCACCAGATTATCGACGGCCTGGGTCGTCGTGGTCGGCGTTGTGATGGTTGGCGCAACGGCTGCAACTTTGGCATTAGAGCCAAGCGCTCCGACAATCGCGTTAATCAAATTAATCAGAATGAGCAGGCAGCCCCCCTCGCCGGGTTCAGTCGGGGGCAGCGGCCCAGGTGTTTCACCTTCATAATATAAACGCGCGAATCGTTCCAGGCGCGCCACCACATCCGCCGGGTTTTGACCACCATCAGTTGGCCCAGGCTGCAAAATCGGATCGCCGACCTGAGCGTCGTTGCTGTTCGCGAGAACGTGATTGTTGGAAAGAATCAGTTTTTCACCTGTACGACGATCCGTGACAATCGTCCCCAGCGTTCCGGCGGTGATTTTGTAATGTCCGATACTCACGCCGCTGGGGATTTGCGGGCGAAATCGATCACGCGGCGTATCAAAAGCGCGCAGGTAGCCGACTTCATAAACATCGGTTCGCACACCATCAATCGTTTTCGGGACAACATCGCCAGCGGAGAGGGCTGCCAGAGGCAGTTTTTGCTGCACCAGCACGACGACTGCCAATTCGCCGCTATCGCTGGTTTTGTCGCCTTTATAGCCAACGGCTACGCCGACGACATTCGATTTCGACATTAATTCATCCTGCACTGCTGCCTGAGCTTGAATAACATCGTTTTGCATGACTCTTTCCTTTCTTACTCCATTCCTGCATTGTAGCATGGCTGGACAATGCGCGCTGAACGCTCCCTATGCGCTGAATGACGCTTGTCCCCCTGCATCCTGCTAAAGGTGATAGTCTCATGAGTCATCCTCCGCGCGCACGTTCAATTGTGGTACATTATTGGATTAGAAAACTGAAATATCTCCTGGGGCATTGCCCCGACTATGTGACAGGAGCTTGGTGTGGGTAAATCAATCCGGTTGATCGCAACCCTTTTTATAGGCATGATCGTCTTAGGGGCTTGCCAGAGCGGGCCACTGAAAAGATTCGAGGTCGGTAACGAGCTTGCCAGCTACAATTTTTCTGAGGCTGGTGAGTTTGAAGAAGGCGCATATGGCAACATCACGCTGCGCATCACCGACGGCGTATATCGCATTTCACTGGATCGCGGCGATAACGAATTGTGGTGGGGACAGTGGGGCGATACCGTTTCGGATGTTGTGATCGACGTTGAAGCCGAACAGATCAGCGAACGGCCTGAAAATGCTTTTGGAATCGGCTGCCGCATGGCTGGCACAACCGGGCAGGCGATCAGCATTGATCCTGAATTAGCGGCGATAGTCAACGGCGAAAGCGCAGCCGAAGCCACCGAAGTTGCAACAGTCGAGCCAACCGAAGAAGCCACCGAGCAAGCTATCGAAGCGGCAGAAGTGACAGATGAGCCAACTGACGAAGCTACCGAAACGGCAGCGGTGGCAGATGAGCCAACCGAAGAAGCTGCCGAAGTAGTAACTCAAGAAGCCACTGAAACAGTGACCGATGAGCCTACTGCCCAACCAGCCGAGACTGCGGAAGCAACCAGCGAAGCGACGGAAGTCCCTGGCAGCATCTTATCCGGCGAAGCAGCCAATGGCGATGGTTATCTGTTCCTAGTTCAAGGTTCTGGTTCATTTGCGATCATGCGGTCACGCGGGCGCGATGTAACTCCGCTCGTCAACTGGACACCTTCGGACAAAATCCGTCAGGGCATGGATACCAACAGCCTGCGCGCCGTCTGCATGGGCAATTACCTGGCTTTCTATATCAACGGCGAATTTGTGGGAGACGCTACTGACGATACGTTCCAATCTGGACAGGTAGCACTGATGGCAAGCGGCGCAACGCGCCTGGGCGCAGTCATCGAATTTGACGACCTCAAGGTCTCGGCAGCCGTGCCAGATTAATGGCGCAGATCAGCAATCCGAATTTATACTATTTGTAAATCGGATGAACGACTGATCGCTGGCGAATGATTTACGAAATCCATCTCTACGTACCCAAAACGGGTAAGCTCACGCCGTCCATGCTAGGATGGCTGTTTGAAAATGGTCAGCGTACCGACCAGCCGGAGCAGTTCTGGCCGGTACGCAAAATTAAACCCAAAGCATTAGCGCGGCTGATGCTGCGGCTGGATAACACACTCGTTCCGCTTCAAGGCCCAGGAAATGATGTGGAACTGCATTATCCCAACGGTGAATTGGGAATCGTGCTGTATGCACATGATCGCGGGGTGATTCTCTTTTTTCCGTATATGGCCTACGGCGTCTATTCGCGGTTGGTGCTGGGCATTTGCTATACTTACATGCGCTATTTATATGATGCTGCCGGATTTTGGAGTTTTGACCCACAGCTTAACGTGCTGTCGTATGCAGACGATTATCAATCACTGGAAGATACGGCGCTGCTGATGGATCGTGTCATGCCCAAGCTGCTGCCAGAATGAAACTCATCTCAAAATGGATAGTTTTTTACGGGCGCACAGCCGTACCGGGTGACAACCGATTAAATTTAAATTGCAACAACCTGTCGAAATAACTCAAAAGCTGGCTGCTGAAAGCTGACCGCTAAAATGGACATTGACCCCAATAACTACCCCTCACGCGAAGTCTATAAGCTGCTCACGGCTTCGATTGTGCCGCGTCCGATTGCGTGGGTGAGTACAGTCAACGAACAGGGGCAGCCCAATCTCGCGCCATTCAGCTTTTTCAACGCCGTCTGTCAGAATCCGCCGACGATTTTATTTTGCCCCGGCATACGCGGCGCAGATCGCTCCCCAAAAGACACCTACCACAATATCCGTGCCACAGGTGAATTTGTCATCAATTTTGTGACCGAACCGCTGGCAGAAGCGATGAATATCACGGCGGTTGAAGCGGCGGCAGAAGTCAATGAATTCGAGCGTGCTCAGCTTACGGCGAGGCCGGGGAAAATGGTGAATGTGCCTCATGTCGCCGAAAGCCCGATCCATTTTGAATGCAAGCTCCACGAGATCGTCACCATCAATGAAGGGCCGGGCGGCGGTTATATCGTCATCGGCACGGTGGTCTACATGCACTTTGACGATTCCGTCTACCGCGAAGGCAATTACATCGACATGACCGCTTATCAGCCGATTGGACGCCTCGGCGGGCCAAGCTATAGCCGCGTCAACGATATGTTCGACCTTCAGCGTCCACCCTCCGAGATCAAACCGCTCTGATTCCGCACCATCAATTTGTGCAGTTTCAACGAACAAGTTGCCCTTTTTTGATGAAAATAACCCAATTTGATGCAAATTTTGAACATGCGCGATAGCATAGAAGTATTGTTGTTAGTTTTCGTCGCATGTGACGAAAGACATCGCTTTAAAGTTTGGTATCAAAACTTTTAAGGAGTAAACCAGATGAGTTTAACAAGAAAGTCCCTTCGTTTGATAGGGCTGTTCATGGTATTTGCCATGTTAACAGCCTTAGTCGTTAGCGGCGTAGGCGCGCAGGATGGCAAAATCCTCGTAACCGGCCTCAATATGGTCGGCGCAGACCCCGATAACAGCCTCGATCCCTCCCTTTCCTCAACCGTTCAATCCATTCAAATTCTCGACGAACTCTACATCGGCCTAACCCATCTCAATGAAATTAATGCTGCTGTCGAGCCGGGTATGACAACCGACTGGACGATTTCGGAAGACGGTTTGGTCTACACCTTCAACCTGTTGCAGAACGTACCCTGGGTGCGCTACAACGCCGAAACAGGCGCGGTTGAAGAAGTAGCCGACGAGAGTGGTGCTGTTCGTTATGTCACCGCCAATGACTTCATCACTGGTATCACCCGCACGCTCGACCCCGCAACAGGTGGTGACTACGCTTACGTCCTCGCGCCTTACATTGTAAACGGTGCCGAGTTCAACGCTGGTGAAGCCGCCGCCGAAGACCTCGGTATCCGCGCAGTTGACGACTGGACGCTGGAAATCACCGCGCCGGAAGCCGTCGGCTTTGCCATCAATATTTACGGCCTCTGGATGGCGCGGGCGCAGGCGTCGTGGATGCTTGATGAATTTGGCGATAGCTGGGTGGAAGCCGAAAATCGCCAGAGCTATGGCCCATTTGCAATGAAGTCGTGGAATCACGATCAGGACATTACCCTCATTAAGAATCCGTTCTGGCCTGGCACCGACGCCGTTCCGCAGCCCGCGCTGGACGAAGTTGTTTTCCGTCTGCTGGACGACACCGCGCAGTTTGCCGAGTATCAAGCTGGCACGATGCAAGCCGCAGTGCCACCATCGGCAGAAATTGACCGTATCAAGGCTGACACCGTTCTGAGCGAACAGTATTATGCGGGTTTCGATAGCTGCTCACTGTATTATGGCTTCAACTGGGAAAAAGCACCGTTCGACAACGTGAACATTCGCAAAGCCTTCTCGCTGGCGATTGATCGTGATTCGGTTGTCAACGATGTCACCCGCGATGGTCGTATTGCTTCTCGCTGGTACAGCCGCCCCGGTATCACGGGCGCACCGACGCTGGAAAACAACCCTGACCTGGGCGTGAGCTTTGACCCCGATGGCGCAAAAGCTGCCCTCGAAGCGGGTCTGGCTGACCTCGGCTTGAGCAGCGCCGCCGACCTCCCGCCGATTACCCTCGGCTTTGGCGACACTGAATATAATAACCTCGTTGCGCAGGCTGTTCAGCAAATGTGGGCGGAAACGCTCGGCGTTGATGTTCAGCTTTCCGCGATGGAAACCACCACCTACTTCGATGTGATCGAAGTGGATGCCCCGCAGATTTTCCGCGCCGCCTGGTGCATGGACTACCCGGATGCCAACAACTTCCTCTACGAAACGACACGCTCGGACTCACCCAATAACTATACCAATTGGAGCAACGCCGAGTTTGATGCGCTGGTTGATGAGGCTCGCGTAAGCACCGATCAGGCAGCCCGTGCTGAGATGTATGCTCGCGCTGAGGAAATTCTGGTTGCCGAAGACTATGCCCTTGCGCCAATCTTCTGGTATGTTACCCGCCAGGTGGTGTCTCCCGATGTCGCGCGCACTTACTCCGCTATCGGCCTCGAACGCTATGAGAAGTGGGACTTTGCAGGATAAAACTGTAAGGTAAGATGATGTTCATCAATAGGGGCGAACCGGATTTTGCGGGTTCGCCCTTATTCTAAGGACAGTTATGAGGTTGTCGTTATGGCGCAGTTTATCACCCGCCGCTTTTTGTGGATGTTTGTTGTACTGATTGTTGTCTCGGTTATCACTTTCTTTTTGATGCGCGCTGTCCCCGGCGGGCCGTTTAGCCGGGAAAAACCTCTGCCCCCTCAAGTTATTGAAAATTTGAACAAAAAATACCGTTTGGATGAGCCGCTGCTCAATCAATATCTGGGCTACATGGGCGACATCCTTATTCCAAAAGTCACAACCGAGCGCATTCGCCCCAACGTTTTAGAAGATTATTTGATTAATATTCCGCTGCCATTTATGGGTGAAGAATCCTACCTGCGCTGGATGAACTTCGGCCCTTCCTATAAAGCGCGCAGCCGCTCCGTCAATGATATTTTTGAGGAACATCTGCCCGTCTCGTTTCAACTCGGCCTGGTGGCGCTGGGTGTGGCGCTGCTCATTGGCATTCCTCTGGGGGTGATGGCTGCGCTCAAACGCAATTCGCTTTACGACTACGCAGGCATGGGTGTCGCCATCATGGGCGTATCCGTACCCGTCATTATTACAGGCCCGGTTTTGCAATATTTGTTTGGCGTTCAGCTCCATCTGCTGCCGATTACCGGATGGGGCAGCCCAGCCCACGCGGTATTGCCCTCTTTCGCGCTCGGCTTCACCTATTCAGCGCTCATCGCTCGCTTGATGCGCGCCAGCCTACTCCAGGTACTCAATGAAGATTATATTCGCACCGCCCGCGCCAAAGGTTTATCGGATCGCATGGTGATTATCGCCCACGCGCTGAAAAATTCGCTGATCCCTGTCGTGACGGTCATCGGGCCATTATTTGCTCTCCTGGTCACGGGAACGTTTGTCACCGAGACGATCTTCGGCATCCCCGGTTTGGGACGCTATTTCGTTACGAGCATCACCGGGCGCGATTATGCGGTCATCATGGGAACCATTTTGCTTTACGCGCTGGTGTTGGTGATCTCAAATATGATGGTTGACATCGTATATGGCTGGTTAGACCCTCGTATCCGCTATACCTAGCAAGTAGGAAAAAATTATGTCAGTTGTAGAGCGGTCTAAAACGCAGACAGCACAGCAGATTGCCAACTTAAAAGAACGGCCTCGCGGCGAAAGCCTTTGGGGTGATGCGCTGCGGCGGCTGCGGCGGAATAAAGCAGCCGTGATGGGGCTTCTCATCATCATCATCAGTATTCTCGGTGCCTTCTTTGCAGATGCTATCGCGCCCTATGATTACAAAACGCAGGTGCGCGCCGATAACAACGCCGCGCCCTATTGGGTGACACGCATTTTCCCCAATATGGTTCCCAAAGAAGAAGGCGGCTATATCACCATTACCGACAAATATCCGCTTGGAGCCGATGCACTTGGGCGCGACCTTTTCAGCCGCATCGTTTACGGCTCTCGCGTCTCACTGGCGGTGGCGTTCGTTGGGCCTGTCGTGAGCATCATTGTTGGCCTGCTGGTCGGGATGATCGCGGGATACGTCGGCGGCAAGGTCGATAATACCTTGATGCGCCTCGTGGATATTATGTACGCTTTTCCAACCTTCCTGTTCATCATTTTGTTGATGGCCTTTTTCCGCGCCAGCTTCACCCAGGTTGAGCAGGGAACTTTCGCCGCTAGCGTCAGCGAACTGGATGCTTCAACGGGCGGAATGCTCTTTATTTTTGTCGGCATCGGTCTCACATCCTGGATGCAGATGGCGCGTTTGGTGCGCGGTCAGGTGCTTTCGGTGCGGGAAAAAGAATATATCGAAGCAGCACGCTCCATCGGTACTCGCGCCCCCGCAATTATGCGCCAGCACATCCTTCCGAATATCCTGGGGCCGATCATTGTCGCCGAAACCCTCAGCATTCCACAATATATTTCGTATGAAGCCTTTTTAAGTTTTATCGGCCTGGGCGTGAATCCGCCGACTCCAAGCTGGGGCGCGATGATCTCGGAAGGCGCACAAGTTATCAACACCTACCCCTATCAGGCGCTCTTTCCGGCGATGGCCTTGTTCTTGGTGATGTTCGCTTTCAATTTCCTGGGCGATGGCCTGCGCGATGCCCTTGATCCTCGGATGCGCGGCGTTGATTAACGTTGGAACGCTGTAACACGAAAATTTGAACCTTCTCGCCCCTCGCGAGTATAATTTGTACCTACGCCTTAGCATGAGTCAGGCATAGTTTGGGTTTGATTCACTTGACCCAATCAATACGACATCCCAAGATCGTATTAAAGTTCACCAAATTACTAAAGGAGGATTTCTGTAATGAGAGTAACAAGAAATATGGTTCGTTTTATAAGCCTCAGCCTGGTGCTCGCGATTGCTTTGAGCATTGGCCTGATGGTGATGGCGCAGGATGCGTCTGGCCCTGGTGAAGGCGGCGCAGTCGTGCGCGGCAACACACGTGGCTCTGCCAACCTCGGCCCGCTGGTTCCGATCCGCTGCTCTGGTGTAGACTGCGCCGATGCGAACAATGTCATGTGGCCCAGCCTGGTCGGACTCGACCCCGAAACGCTCCAATATGGCCCTGGCCCAGAAATTGGTAACGTTCTGGCAAGCGGCTGGACGATTGCTGATGACGGCCTGAGCGTCACCGTCAACCTGCGTGATGACATGACCTGGAATGATGGCACACCCATCACCGCCGAAGATGTCTACTTCACCTGGGAAGCGATGCAGCAGGGGCAGGCTGTCGGCCTTTCGAGCAGCTATTCCACTGCCGCCGCGACACTCGTAAGCGCCGAAGTCGTTGACCCACAGACTATCGTTTTCGGTGTGGACGCGCCCAATTGCGAAGTGATGCGTCAGGTCGCGCTGGTTCCGCCGCTGCCCGCCCATTCCTACGGCTATGTACGTGGCGAAGATTTTGACTGGGGCAGCATGATCGATCATCCATTTGATGATACACCCACTGTCACCTCTGGCCCGTTCAATTTCGAGCGTGTCGAACCGGGTACAGCCGTTTACCTGGCTGCCAACCCCGGCTATGATGCGCCAGATGCCACCGCTGGTTTCACCGTCCCCAATAGCTGGGTATATGTCGATACGCCCGATGAAAATGTGATGATCGAACGCTTCCTGGCCTTCCAACCCGGCGACATTAACTTCGTCGTGGAACCCGGCGGCGGTTTCGAACAAATTCTGGCCTCCAATGCCCAGTCCTTCCAGGCTCCAGGCCGCGTGTGGCACTATGTCGCGCTGAACCTGGCTGACCCCAACAACCCGCAAAACGGCTTGGACGAAGATGGCAACCCGATTGACCAGGGTAATCACCCGATTTTCGGCGATGTCCGTGTCCGCCAAGCGCTGCAACACGCCATCAATATCGATGAAATCATCAATGGGCCGCTGGCTGGTTATGGCACGGCGATGGTTTCCAGCACAATCCCAACTGCTTACACGGTTGACCCCAACCTGGAACGCCGACCATTCGATCTCGACGCTGCCCGCGCCCTGCTGGACGAAGCCGGCTGGGTATCCACTGGCGACCCGCTGGTTGACGGCGGCGACGGCCTGCGCACCTGCGATGGCTGCATGTACTCGGAAGCTGGCGCAGCGCTCGAATTCGAACTGATGAACGTTGGCGACATCCGCAATGATGTTTCCGTCATTCTGCAAGATCAATTCGCGCAGATCGGTGTCAAAGTTAACGTGGTGGTGCTGGACTTCAACACCATGTACGACAACAACATGGGCGCGCAGATTTTCGACGCCGCCGTTGCCGGATGGCGTGGTTCGCTGCCCTTCGAACCCGATCAACGCAGCTTCTTCGGCGCAGCCAATGACCTGTTTGGCGAAGGCTACGGCTTCAACTTCCCATCCTACTACAACGCGCGTTTCGAAGAACTCGGCGAAACCGTTGCGACACTCCCTGGTTGCAACGAAGCTGACCGTATCGCCGCCGCTCAGGAAATGACGCAAATCCTGTGGGAAGATCAGCCTTACCTGTGGCTGTACGCCCGCAACAGCCTGTACGCGGCAGCCCCGAATGTCCAGGGCTTCCAGCCGTACCCCGATCAAGGCACGTGGAATATCGATGCCTGGAACGTGGTTGAATAAATAGATTTTTCGTAGGGGTGGGTCTGAGACTCGCCCCTACTCCAATAAATTTTTTGCGATCCATTTTTAAGATCATCCGTTTTTTTATTTTGAGATTTATGAATCATGCTCAAGTTCACCATACGACGCCTGATCCAATCGATCCCCACCTTTATTGGCATCACCATCCTCGCCTATGCGATTATGGCGCTGGCACCGGGCGGCCCGGTCACGCTTCTGGCTTTTGACCCGGATATTTCCGCCAAGCAGCGTCAGGCAATGGCTGAATCGCTGGGCGTGAACGCACCCATTCACGAACAGTACATACGCTGGCTGATCGGCGATGCGCCGATTACCCTGTTCGGCACGACGATCTGGTCGGGGCGTGAGATGCCCGTTTTTGACCGTCGCGGCAATCAGGTCGGCACGGAAATCGGCTCGAATCTGGGAATTTTGCGCGGCGATTTTGGAAAATCCTTCGTCTCGCAAAATTCAGTGACGGAAGTGATCGGCGTCCGTATCCCCGCGACACTCGAACTGGGGTTGATCTCCCTTTTTATCGGGACGATCATCGGCATCACCATCGGCATTATGGCGGCGGTTAAACATGGTGGACTTTTTGACCAGATCAGCCGCGTCCTGGCAGTTATCATCAGCGCCGTTCCGGTTTATTTGTTGGGATTGGTTTTGTTATTGATTTTTGGCGTCATACTGGCGTGGCTGCCGATGGGCAATCGCTTCCCGCTCAAAGCCAGCGGTGATTACACCATCTGGGAGCGTGTGCGTCATTTGATTTTGCCAACCATTACGCTGGCTAGTTTTAGCGTCGCGACTTTTTCGCGTTTTATGCGGGCTTCCCTGCTCGACGTATTGAACCAGGATTATGTCCGCACCGCCCGCGCTAAAGGTCTTTCTGACCGCATCGTCTGGTTTAAACATGCCAGCCGCAATGCCCTGATTCCAATTGCAACGCTGCTCGGCCCAGCGATCCCCGGCGTTATCACGGGGGCTGTCCTCACTGAAACGATTTACGCCTGGCCCGGCATGGGAACACTGATTGTCGATTCCATTCGCCAGCAGGATTATCCAGTCATCATGGGCGTTGTCATGATCGCGGCAATGGCTACCATCCTGGGATATTTAATTTCAGATATTTTGTACGCGATTGTTGATCCACGCATTCGTCTGAGCTAAAAGGAATTTCCAAGATGGCAACCTCGCAAATCAGCCGTCCGAACCAAGTCGCAAGCCTCGCCGAAGAAACACACGCCAGTGATTCATTAACCCGTCTCGCGCTGCGCCGTCTTCGCCGCGACTATCTCACGCTTGCTGCGCTGGCGGTGATCGTTTTGCTTGCCCTGGCCTCGATTCTGGCTCCGGTCATCACGGAGTCGCTGGATGTTTCTTATACAGACACCAGCCCCAGTGAGAAATTTTTGCCAATCGGCAGTGAGTCGCATATCCTGGGAACAGACAACCTGGGGCGAGACCTGTTCGCTCGGCTGCTCTATGGTGGACAGGTTTCGCTAAAAATCGCCTTTTCAGCCGCCATTTTATCGACGACGATTGGCGTGACGATTGGCCTGATCGCGGGCTATTATCAGGGTGGGCCGTTTGGTTTTATCGACGACATCATTATGTGGTTCATTACCACGCTGAACTCAATTCCGACGCTGATGCTCCTCATTTTGATCGCCTCGGTGCTGACTCCAAGTGTTGAAACGCTGATTCTGGTTTTGACAATTATTTCGTGGACAGGCACCATGCGTCTGGTGCGCGGCGAAACGCTGGCAAATCGCGAACGGGAGTATATTATCAGCGCAAAAGCCCTGGGCGCTGGCCCGCTCCGCGTCATGTTCATGCACATCCTGCCTAACGTCTTTTCGGTGTTGATTACCGCACTGGCGATTGAGATCGGCACGTTGATTCTCGTGGAATCGGCGCTCAGCTTTTTAGGGCTAGGGGTTCGCCCACCAACGCCAAGCTGGGGCAACATGCTCACAGGCGCGCAGACCTATCTCCGCCAGGGCGCGCATCTGGCGATTTTCCCTGGCCTGATGATCGTGCTGACTGTGCTGAGCCTCTACCTGATCGGCGATGGAGTCCGCGACGCATTTGACCCGCGCAGCACCAAATAAATCAAATAACCATTCGACTTTTTCTCACATTTGTGCTATAGAATACAGCATCCAAAGGGTTGAATCCTTATGATGCCTGTATTTTTATGATTCATTAGGGGACGCGCACCGTGACGACAACAATCGAACAAAAGCTGCGAAATATCCGCATTGAAAAAATTCGTAGTCTCCCCACCCAGCTTGAAGCCATCGTGCAAAATTTAAGCGACGCCGATCTGCACACGCATTTTATCGAGGGCGAATGGACAGTGGCGCAAAATGTGCATCACCTGGCTGATTCGCACATGAACTCGTTCATCCGTCTGAAACTCATCCTCACCGAAGATAATCCGCCGCTCAAGCCTTATCTTCAGGAAAAATGGGCAGAACTACCCGATTCCTGTAACCTTCCGGTGGTAAGCTCACTGGCGCTGCTCAAAGGTCTCCACGAACGCTGGTGCATTTTGCTCAGTCAGCTTCAGGCGGACGATTGGCAGCGGAGCGGATTACACCCGGAAATTGGCGCTGTTACGCCCGATGATCTGCTGCGCATTTATGCCGGACATGGCGAAGACCACATCGACCAGATCAAACGGACGCTGGCGGCGAAGCAGTAGGGGCGCAAAGCTTGCACTCACATTTTTTGATTGCGATTTGAATTTGGATTTTGAATGATTGCTTACGCTCCCACACATCACTGGCCCGTTTTTGGACACGATTGGGCGGTCAACCAGCTTCGCAAAAGCCTTGCGAATGAGCGAGTCCGTCATGCTTATCTGATCGTCGGCACAGCGTCAATCGGCAAAAATACACTCGCACACGCCTTCGCATCGGCGCTCAACTGCACGCACCCCGATGCAGCGGTGCGCCCCTGTGGAGAATGCCGCTCCTGTAAGCTGATTGTCAGCGGCAGCCACCCGGATATGCTCTATTCGGAGCTTGATTCCGGCACAGGCGCGCTCAAAATTGAAGCGATTCGTAATGTGATGCGCGGGATCGCGATGAAGCCCTTTGAAGCGCGCTATCGGATCGCGATTTTTCAGGATTTTGACCATGCCCAGCCCCGCGCCCAGGACGCATTACTGAAAACGTTGGAAGAACCGCCGTCGAACGCGCTGTTAATTTTGTTAGCGCCTTCCATTGAATCGCTGCTCTCGACCATCACCAGCCGCAGCCAGGTTCTAGCGCTGCGCCCGATTGCGCTGCACACGGTGCGCGATATTCTGCAAAATCATTATGGAGCGGAGGCGGAACGCGCCGAGTTATTGGCTCGGCTGAGCGGTGGACGTTTGGGTTGGGCAATCCAGGCCTTGCAGGACGATTCACTGCTGGGGCAGCGGGACGGGGCGTTTAAGCTGCTGGAGGACTGTCTCAAACTTCCACGCGCCGGACGTTTTGAGATCGCCGAAGCCCTCAGCAAGGATAAGTTAGCACTCGCGCCACTGCTCGAACTCTGGCAAACCTACTGGCGCGATTTACTGCTCCTGCGCGAAGGCAGCCGCATTCCCCCAGCCAATAGTGATCGCATGATCCCGCTACAGCAGCACGCTATTTATTTTTCGGCGGATGACACCGTAAGAGCCTTGAAAGCAACACGCAGGCTGCAAGATCAATTGCAATACAATATCAACCTCCGGCTGGCGCTGGAAGTGATGTTTCTGGATTATCCCGGTTTAAAACGAGAAAATTTATAGTAGGCAACTCGTGAGTCGCCCTACTTGGTGAGTCACCCTACTCGCCGAGTTGTCCCTACGCCTGGGCGTAATGCTTTGCGCGTTCACGCAGGGCAGCAGGCGCTTCTTCCGGCGGGTTCACTGACCCAATCATCGCCTTGCCAACAGCCGTCAGGCCATGAAAATCGGAGCCGCCTGTAACAATGAGGCCATGATTTCCCGCCTGGATGCGCAGGTTAGTTTCGGTTTCGACACTATGCTTGGGATAAACCACCTCGACACCATCCAGCCCAGCCGGGACAAGCCGCTCGATCATCGCGTGATAATCCGCCAGCAGGCCAGGATGAGCTAATACCGCCACACCACCCGCGCTGTGAATCATCGCAATCGCTTCTTCCGGTGTCAGGCGGGTGCGCGGGACATAAGCAGGCCCATCATTCGAAATATACAGATCAAAGGCTTGCTGCGTGGATTTTACATATCCTGCCTCGACCATCGCGCGGGCAATATGAGGGCGACCAATTGCGCCGCCGTTCGCCTGGGCTTCGACTCGTTCCCAGGCCAGCGGCATTCCCATCTCAGCCAGCTTTTCAACAATTTCGTGACCGCGAAAAAGGCGTCCAGCGCGGAAACGTTTAAGCTCGGCTTGAAACTGCTCGTTGTGGATGTCAATAAAATAGCCCAGGGTATGGACATCCCCTGCGTCATCTTCCGCGCTGAGTTCGACCCCAGGAATCACCATCAGCGAATCGGCGGCGGCAGCCCGCGCCTCCTCAATGCCTTCGGTTGTATCATGATCGGTGATCGCGAGAATTTTGAGGCCGGCCTGTTTTGCCAGGGCGACAACTTCGCGGGGAGTTTGCTGCCCATCAGAGGCAGTCGTATGCGTATGGAGATCAAGTTGGGTCATAAGTTGCTCTGCTATAAAGTTTACACGGCAAAAATTATAGAGCGGTCAAGAAATGCCCGTTCTATATGGGTTCACTATTATAGCGTCCGGTGTTTTGAACAGGAACACCGAAACCTGTCGGATACCCTTAATTAGGGGCGAGGCTCGACCTTGAACCGCACAGCCGTGCGTTCCTGACCGTCGATCTCGACCTCGGTAAAATACGGCGTAAACACAATATCGATCTCATCACGTCCCAGATACCCGCGCGCAATTGCCAGCGCCTTGACTGCCTGGTTAACTGCACCTGCACCGATAGCCTGAACTTCGGCAAACCGATGTTCACGAATAACTGCCGCGATTGCCCCTGCTACCGCCGTCGAGCGTGACTTGGCGGATACCTTAATCACATCGGCCTTGAGCGAGGAGTCGTCATCCATTATGTTTACTTCCGTATATTGGGTAGCCTCCGAAGCGGAACTGAAAGAATTTGTACTGTATTGTTCGGACATTTTATCTACCAACCGTTCTCTAAAAATCTTTTTACAAACTTAATATATTGCGTACCTCATATTTTACACGATAAACCTAATGCCGTCTACTAATACCCCCTGAAGCCCGAATCGAATTAGAATATCCGTTCTTTTAACCCAAAATATCCCAATTCAAAAATGGGAAAATCCCAGTTTTTCACAGCCCTGGTAGAAATTATCCCAATGTTAAAAAATTGAATTTTTCACAAGCCAGATTCACGAAACCAGGCATTCGCAGCCTTAAAGCTATACATATATAGGCTGGCTGGGCGGCAACCCCTATATATGGCACTTATAAATCCTATGACTCCGCTTTTTTTCGTGTCAAAATTATCCCAAATTTTTAGCCCTCTGTGTAGAAAATATCCCAACTTTAAAATCTTCCAGAAAACACAATTTTAAGCCTGGATTCAGTTGAGCTTCTGACGAACTTTCGCTATACTATGAGGAAGTGTGTAGCCAGCACACACCACAAAACACCTGCCCCAGTTGTGTTTCAAAAAGGGACAAGTTTTTCGCGTCCCAGTTACTAGATTGACAAAAATTGAGCGAGTACGTGGCATTTCTGCCGTTATATTGGCCTTGCTTGTCGCCGACCAGCAAGATAGTGATTAATTTTGGAAATTAAAATCGTGAATCCGCAAGAAGCCTGGAACGCAGCACTCAACCAACTCGAACTCCAACTGGATCGAGCCAATTTTGATACCTGGCTGCGGGGTACAACGTATTTGGGTTTTGAAAATCCGGTTGAAGGCTCAGCGATCTTTACCATCGGTGTGCGCAACACCTTCGCGCGCGACATGCTTGAACATCGGCTCTACCGCAGCGTTCGCCGCATTCTGAGCGATGCCTATGGCGCGCCTGTTGAACTACGTTTTGAAATTACCAAACCAACCCCGATGGTCGAAGCCGACGCCGATATGCCGCTGTTCCGGTTGTTAGCCCAGCAAGAGCCTGAAGAACAAGCGCTGCCGCTGCACCAGCAGGTCGTCCGTCCGCAGCGCCCGGAAATGCCGGAGTCTGAACTCAACCCGCGCTATACGTTCGAGCGATTCGTCGTCGGCGGGGTCAATAATCTGACTTATTCAGCGGCGCAGGCCGTCGCCGAAAATCCCGCCAGCATCTACAACCCGCTGCTGATTTACGGCGGGGTCGGGCTGGGGAAAACACATCTGCTGCAAGCCATCGCCCATGCCTGCCGCAAGAAAAATCTGAACGTGATCTATATCCCGTCGGAAGCCTTCATCAATGATCTGGTGAACGCAATCCGCCAGCGCACGACGGCGATGTTCCGCGAAAAATATCGTTCGCTGGACGTGTTGCTGGTCGATGATATTCAATTTATCGCCGGGAAAGAAAGCACACAGGAAGAATTTTTCCACACCTTTAACGCGCTCTACACCTTTAATAAGCAAATCGTGCTGGCCTCTGACCGCCACCCGCGCCACCTGGAAACGCTGGAAGATCGGCTGCGTTCCCGCTTCGAGGGCGGCCTGCTGATGGATGTGCAAATGCCGGATTATGAAACGCGGGTCGCGATTGTCGAATCCTGGGCGCAGGAACGTGGAATTCGTGTGCCGCGTTCGGTTAGCGAGATGATCGCAGACCGCGCGCGTTCGAATATTCGCGAACTGGAAGGGCTGTTTACGCAGATTGTCGCCAAATCACGCCTGAGCGCGCAGCCTCTTAGCCGCAATGATGCTGAAACCGTGTTGGAACGCTTCGAACGCCCGCGCAATCATGGTCGCCCGATTCTCACGCTCGAACAGGTTTTTGAGATCGTGGCGCAGCACCATCAGATCAGCGCCAGAGAGCTGACCAGCAAAAGCCGCGCCGGACGCATCAATCACGCACGACAAATCGCGATGTATATGGCGCGCGAACTGACTGATGCTTCGCTGCCACAAATTGGCGATCTGCTCGGCGGACGCAGCCACACGACGGTGCTGCACGGCTACAATAAAGTGGTCGAGATGATGGCAGAAGATGACCGCTTCCGCTACGAAATGACCGCCCTGCGCGAAAAGCTGATGAAAAACGACTAGCGCATTAGCGCACCGTCAATTCGTAATCACCACCAGCATCAAACGCACTGACGACAATCGTATAATTTCCGCTGTAAGGCAGGGGTAACACAATGCGCGAGTTGGTGTTTTCCATAAATTCGATGTCGTCGTTTTCGGCGATAAGCTGCCTATCGGCGTTATAGAGATACAGCTTCGGATCGAATTCATTTCCGATGAGGTCAATGGTCGTTTGCCTGCCCTGGCTGCCGGAGAATGTCCAGCCATCATCGATCAGCGTATCAACCGTACCGTTTACCGTCTGCCCCGGCTCAATCGTGCCGCGCATCTGCACATCATCCGCCAGTGTTTGATTGCCTCCATTGCTGGCGGCGGCAGTGGTGATTAATTCGGGCATATTTTCCAACGCCGCCTGGAAGGTCGGATCGTTGATGGCCTGCTCAAGCGCTGGCGCGAAGATCGAGATGCCCGCCAGCGGCAGCGCTACACAGACCACACAGCCGAGCAACCCCAAAACGCCAAAGATCGCCAGGATAATCACCAGTGGGCTGGTGCGACCTTTCGGTTTGGTGACGACAATTTTGCCTGCTTCGTCCAGGGGGACAGCGCCGACGCCCTTTTTATAGACTCTCGGCTGATAATCTTCATCGGGCGCATCAATCACTTCCAGTGGATCATCAAACGCAAATTTATCATCTTCTTTACGGTCAGGTGGTGGATAGCGCTGGTTGAGGTTATCGAGCATTTTTCGCGCTCGCTCGTTCGATGGGCGCAGGCTTAAGACTTTTTCCAGGGCTTCGCGAATCTCGTCCGGCTTTTCCAGCGCATTTGCCATCAGCCACCAGGCATCCGCATTTTTGTCGTCAAATTTCAGAATTGGCAGCAGCATATTGACGGCTTCCTGCTTTTTATTCGCCTTAATCAGTTCATATGCCTGTTGAAGTTTTTGGCTGGACATTTTATGCTCCCTTTTTAGGCAGCTTAAGCAGCGCCTTTACCCTAGCATATTCCGGTTTAGTTTTCGATGATAGTTAAAACGCCAGTGTGGTAAACTAAGCGCCGTTTGGCGTCTCATTTTTTAACGCATTAAAGGAGGCAGGATGCGCCCTCCGGCAATTCCGCTCGAAAAACTCGAAAGTCTGCCGCTGGTCTATCGTTTCACCATCCCCGATGAATACCGCGACGCGATGGGGCATATGAACATGCGCTGGTATATCGCGCTGTTCGATGAAGCTGGAATCCCGCTGTTTGATCGACTCGGCATGACGTTGAGTTATTATGAGCAAAATCACGCAGGCGGCTTTGATCTTGAACACCACACCCATTTTCTCAACGAAGTCCATATCGGGGACATCGTTATTTTTCGCGCACGTTTGCTGGGGCGTTCGGCTAAACGGCTGCACTACATGCTGTTTATGGTCAATGAAACGCGCGGGGTGCTTTCCGCCACGCTGGAGGTGATGAACTCCCATGTCGATCTCAACGTGCGACGCACTTCGCCATACCCTGATCCTATTGCCGCGCAAATTGACGCAATGCTGGCAGAGCATAGCCGGCTGGATTGGGATGTACCTATTTGTGGAGCGATGAAACCGTGACGCGCATTTTTTTTATTCTTCTCCTGGTCGCCTATCTGATCGTCGGGGCGTTATTCGCAGTGTTAACCCCCGATTGGCAAGCACCCGACGAGCCTGCTCATTACAATTACGTGCGCCAGGTTGCCGAAAATGGCAATTTTCCGGTTATTGAAGTCGGAGATTGGCAGCAGGATTATCAAAATCAACTAACCAGCGCACGTTTTAGTCCCGATTTGCTTGGCAGACTCGATACGATTCAATATGAGGATCATCAGCCGCCGCTTTATTATTGGATTGCCGCGCTCGTTTTCAGCATCACGAACGGCAGTTTGACGGCGGTACGCCTGCTTTCGGTGCTGTTCGGTGCGGGAGTGCTGTGGTGCGCCTATCAGATCGCGCTGGTCATGCTGCCGGATCGTCCAGGGGTTGCGTTGGCGACGGCGGCATTTGTCGGCTTTTTACCGCAGCATATGGCGATGCTCTCGGCGGTCAACAATGACGGCCTCGCGGAACTGCTGATCGGCCTAACCCTGCTGGCAACGATTCGCTATCTGAAATCGCCCGTTGTAGAGGCGACGCGGCAAGTAGGGGCAACTCGGCGAGTCGCCTCTACGGTATTCGCCAAAATACCGCCAACATTGGTACTTGGAATCCTCGTCGGCCTGATTTCCATCACCAAATTGACGGGCTATTTTCTGGTGGGCGTTGTCCCGCTGGCGATTTTTCTGCGCTGGTGGGGCGGGGATTTTGTAGGGGCGCATCGTCCCAAAGGGATTTCCGCTGGTCACCGTGCGCCCCACCTATTGATGAACCTCGCGCTTTTTTTCAGCCCGGTGCTGATCCTCGGCGGGTTGTGGTGGCTGCGAAATTTTGGCGTCTACGGCTTTCCTGATTTGCTCGGCCTGCGCGCGCATGATCTCGTCGTCGTCGGCCAACCGCGCACTGCTCAGTTCATCGCCGAAAATGGTCAGAACGCTTACATCAGCCGCGCGATCAACGAGACGTTTAACAGCTTTTGGGGACAGTTCGGCTGGATGGCGCTGCCGCTGCAAGGCTGGATGTATCGCATTTTTCAAGGGTTGCTGCTGGTCGTCATCGGGGGTTTGGTGGTGGATCGATTCATTTTGCGGCGTTCCGAGGGAAAATTGGAATCTGTGGGGGCGCAGCGCGCTGCACCCCTACGCGATACATCCCTTGAAAATTCCGGTCAGCGCAACGCATGGCTGATTTTATGGCTGACTCTGGTGCTGGCGGTGCTGGCATTCATCTACTACAACACGGTATTTTTGCAATTTCAGGGGCGCTATCTGTTCCCCGGCTTGATTCCATTTGGCTTGCTAATGGCGCTGGGGTTGGATGCGTGGCGGCGCTGGCTGCTGGGTAGATTTGGCTGGGCGCAATGGCTGCCGTTTGCGGTTTATGCGCTCCTCATCCCGTTCGACGTGTACCTGATTTTGCGCGTGATTCGCCCATTATTATTGCCCTAATTTTTTAACCACTGAGGCACGGAGAACATGGAGAAATTCAATAATTCTCTGTGTCCTCTGTGTCTCAGTGATTCAATTATTTTTTATGAGTTTACGACTTGCCGTTACCGTCATCGTCGAACGGGATCGGCGGGAATCCACCACCAAACGGCACGTCCGGGCGGGCATAATCGCCCATCAGCGCGCGGCGGAGCGGGGTCGTGCGCTCCAGGAAGGCCGGGTCGGTTGCATCGCGATCCGAGCGGCGCAGCCAGGGCGGGCTGTAAATGTAGTGCATATTATAGCGGTCATAGCTCATGTTGTTGGGCATGGGCGAGTGCCAGACGCCGTTGTGGAAGATCAAAACCGCGCCCGGTTTGCAGGTGATGATGTGCTGAATCGGCGAGGCGTAAATTTCCTTACGCGCCGAATCCGGCAGTCTGACCTGACCGTGATGGCTGCCGGGGATCATCATCATATTGCCCATGAAATGCTGTGACTGGTCGGTCAGGTTGAAGCTGGCGCGCAGTTGCAGCAGCGGGAGCGGATACACACCCAGGTTGCGGAACTCGACTGCGCCAGAGCCGTCCTGATGCCAGCCCACGCTCTGGCTTCCGGCGGGCTGAACGGTACACCACGCCGCCTGAAGCACGAAACGATCCCCCAGGATGCCGCGAATTTTCGGCAGCACGGCGGGGTGATCGATCAAATTCTCGATAGCAGGCTCGGTTTCAAAGCCACGCCCGATTTGATGCAGGCGTTCTTTGGTCGCGTCTTTGTGCAGGCGCTTGGCTGCTTCCAAAACCTCTTCGCATTCTTCCAGCGAAAGGACATCTTCGATCAGAATATAGCCAAAAGCATCGAAGACGAATTTGTCCATCTCCGTCATCACCCCTGGCTGCGAGAGTGGATAGAGTTGATGGTGAACTTGCTCTTGCTCTAACATTTATGCCTCTTTCTATCGCTTAAAGCGTCTTTGCTACCATTGTAAATCGAATCCAGTTAATGGTTTCATGCCACGCCTAAACTTGGTCTACGAGTATGCCAGTCGGTGGACTGCTCATAAAGATGCCCGACGCGCAGCAGTAAATCTTCGCGGAAGGCTGGGGCGATCAACTGCATTCCGATGGGTAAATGGTGATTATCGAAGCCGCACGGTACATTCAGACCCGGCATCCCGGCAAGGCTTGCGGGCAGCGTAAAAACATCGCCCAGATACATTTGAATCGGATCGTCAGTATTTTGCCCTAATTTGAAGGCCGTTGTCGGCGCAGTCGGGGCGGCGATCACGTCCACTTTTTCAAACGCCTGCTCAAAATCCTGCTTGATGAGCGTTCGCACCGCCTGAGCTTTGCCATAATAAGCGTCGTAGTAACCCGCCGACAACACATAGGTGCCGATCATGATGCGCCGTTTGACCTCCGCACCAAAACCCTGTCCGCGTGTGGCTTTATATGTGGGCCACATTTCGCCTTTATCGACGCGCTGACCGAAGCGTATCCCGTCATAACGAGCGAGGTTGGCGCTGGCTTCTGCCGGGGCGATGATGTAATAGGTCGGCAGGCTGTAATCGGTGTGCGGAAGGCTGATTTCGACAATTTTCGCGCCGAGCGATTCGAGATGGGCGCAGGCCGCGCGTACTGCCTGCTCAACTTCCGGCTGAATGCCCGCGATGAAATATTCTTTGGGAATGCCGATTCGCAAATCTTTGACATCACCTTTGAGCGCCGCGACATAATCTGGTACATCCAGCGGCATACTGGTCGAGTCGAGCGGGTCATGTCCGGCTACCGCCTGCAAAATTCGCGCGACATCTTCCACTGAGCGCGCCATCGGCCCAGGGCAATCCAGTGACGAGCCGAATGCGACCAGTCCATAGCGCGAGACACGACCATAGCTCGGCTTGAGCGCCGCGATGCCGCAAAATGATCCCGGCTGACGGATGCTGCCGCCCGTATCGGTGCCGAGTGCGCCCGCCGCCATCTCCGCAGCCACCGCTGCCGCGCTGCCCCCGCTGCTGCCACCGGGTACTGCTTCTAAATCCCAGGGGTTGCGGGTGGTGCAATAGCCCGAATTTTCGGTGGACGACCCCATCGCAAACTCATCCATATTGGTCTTGCCGAGCATGACCATCCCGGCCTCTCCCAAACGCTGAACGCAGGTCGCGGAAAAAATGGGATGATAGCCTTTTAAAATTTTCGATCCGCAGGTCGTCTCAACGCCTTCTGTCGAAAGCACGTCTTTGATCGCCAACGGAATCCCGGATAATGGTTTGCTGTCCCCGGCAGCGCGCTGTTGATCGGCATGTTCGGCGGCTTTGAGCGCTTCATCAGCCGTGACGGTCAGATAGGCGTTGATCTGGCTGTCAAGCTGCGCGATCCGATCTAAATAGGCGCGCGTGAGTTCGACAGCAGAAATCTCGCCAGCGCCCAGTTTTTCTAACGCTTGTGTGATAGTCAGTTGAGTCAGTTGGGTCATGGAAATGGTTTGGGTGTGTTTTTTCGAGAGTAATAAACGCTGACTATAGCACAAAATGGTCAATTTTGATACCAAATCTTCACGCATTTTATAATTGAATCGTTTATCATTGGTTTATCAAGTCGGTTTTTCAGGTTTATCGATGCGGTCTTTCTTAAATCCTCCCAATCAGGCTCCTCGCAATAAACCATTGGCGAGCGCCAGCGCAGCCGCCAATCGAATTACAGTTTCATATGTCAGCGCCCTGCTGTTAATCGCACTCCTGTCTCTTTTCAGCTATGCGGCCCTGAACGATGCCACGATCAGCCAACGCCGAATCGCCGTTCTCATCAATACGGCTGCACGGCAAGGAACGCTGTCTCAAAAGATTGCGCTGCTTTCGGTGCAGCTTGTTGACTTGCCCCCTGGTGATGCGAAAGAAGGCTTGCGCGCCCAACTGCTCGATTATGCGGCTGAAATGGGAACCGCGCACACCCGTTTAGCAGACGAAAACTCAGCTACGAATTTATCCGGGCGCACACCATCGCCAGAAATTCGCGCGCTGTATTTTGATCCGCCATTCGCGCTCGATTCTCATGTTACGGCTTATCTCTCTGCCGTCCGCGCATTGGCGGAAACGCCCGATCCTCAGCCAGATGATATGCACCTTGCCTATATCACTAACAACGCGCCAGACCTGTTGATACGGCTGGATACCGTTGTTGCTCGATATACGTCGGAAAGCATCCTCGATACCAATATGCTAGAACGGCGTGAGGGGTTAACTTTTATCAGCATCATTACGCTGCTGGTTATTGTTGGGTGGTTTATCTTTCGCCCACTGGAAAGGCGAATCCGCGAGGAACATCACAATCTGCTCAACCAAATCGACGAACGCAAACAGATTGAGATCAATCATGCTCAAATGGCTGCCATCATCCAGTCCTCAAACGAATCCATTATCGGAAAAACGCTTGAAGGGGTGATAACGAGTTGGAATTTCGGCGCTGAGCAGCTTTACGGCTATAAGACTGAAGAAACTGTGGGAAAGTCGATCTCCATCTTGATGCCACCGGACGAATTTGACGAACTGCCCTATATTTTGAAAACGCTCCAGCAAGGAGATCGCATTGAAAATTATGAGACGGTTCGCATTCACAAAAATGGGCAGCGTGTCAACGTATCACTGACCATATCCCCGATTCAAGACAGCATGGGCAAGGTCATCGGTGCTTCAACCATCAGTCATGACATCACCGAGCGGAAACGAGCCGAGGCCGCCGTCCAACGAAGCGAGATGCTTTACCGAACGCTCGTCCGAAATCTGCCGGATATGGCAGTAATTCTCTATGATCGCGATTTCCGCTATCTCCTGGCAGAAGGAGAATTTCTAGAAAAAACAGGCTATAGCAAAGAACAGCTTGAGGGCAAATACCTCCATGACGTTTTGCCTTCACCTGCTAGAGAAGTGATTGAATCCTATCTTCAGGCTGCTTTTAATGGCGAAATGCCCGAATTCGAACGGAGTACGGGTGATTTGACTTATAAGGGCTGGATCGTGCCTGTCACCGGCTTATCAGAGGGCATTACCGGCGCGATGTTTGTCATACAGGACATCACACAAAGCCGATTAGCCGAAAAAGTTCTCCGGGAGAGCGAAACGCGCTTCCGCACACTGGTAACTTATTCCCCCGTAGGGATCATCCAAACTGATGCAAACGGCAACTGCACGTTTGTCAACCAGCGCTGGAGCGAAATTGCCGGATTTTCCGAATCAGACGCCCTCGGCTCTGGCTGGACTCAGGCGCTCTATCCAGAAGATCGCGAATTGGTTTTCGGCTTCTGGTTAGCTACCGCTTTCACTGAACAGGATTTTAACCTGGAATATCGTTTCCAGCAGCCTGATGGTCAGATTGCCTGGGTTTTGGGAAGCGCAATCGCGCTGCGCGATGACGCCGGGGAAGTCACCGGATATTTCGGCACTGTTACCGACATGACGGATCGTAAAGCTATCGAAGCGCAGCTTAGTGATCGAGAGGAACGTTTCCGCCAACTGGCTGAAAATATCAGCCATGTATTCTGGATGTTCAAGCCGGATTTTTCGGAGCTTCTGTATATCAGTCCCGCCTATGAGGTTATCTGGGGGCGTAGCTGCGAAAGCATGTATCAAAATCCCTCATCATTCCTGCAAGCTGTGCCTGCGGAAGATCGCGCAAAAATACTCACTGAACGCGCAGAGAAAATGATGTCTGGGCATTACGACGTTGAACATCGGGTGATCCGGCCTGATGGCTCGAGTCGATGGGTGCATTCACGAGCCTTTCCGGTGATTAATGAAAATGGGGAAATCTACCGAATCGCCGGGATCAGCGAGGATATTACAGATCGCAAGCGGGTTGAACAGCAGGCCGTAGAGCTGAGAGTCGAAAAAGAAAAAGTCCAGATGCTGTCGGATTTTATCACCAATACCTCGCACGAACTGCGAACACCTTTATCGACAATCACAACCAGCGTCTACCTGGCTCAAAAACAGACTGAGACAGCCAAGCAAAAACGCTATTTCGAGATGATCGAAGCGCGCGTCTGGCAGCTTAACCGCCTTATCGACCAACTGCACTTGATGACGAAGCTGGATAACGAAACCCTGCTGGAAATGTCGCCGATTCAAGTCAACCAGATCATCGAAATTCTGAACGAGACGCTCAAATCTCAAGCGATTATCAAGCACATTCAGATCACGCTGGAGCTTCAGCCACAACTCCCTCCGATTGCTGCGCATTATGATTATATGTATCACGCCATCGAGAATCTGATCGAGAACGCTATTCTATATACCCCTGAAAATGGCAGCATTATCGTGCGGACACGCCCTCTTGATGACACCATCTGTATTGAAATCCGCGACACGGGTATTGGCATCAAGCCAGACGATATTAACCGTATATTCACACGTTTTTATAAAGTGAACGAGGCCAGAACCGGGAATAGCAGCGGAGCGGGGTTGGGGTTGACGATGGTTAAGCGAATTATCGAGCTTCATCAGGGTGAGATCGAAGTAGAAAGCACCCTCAGCCAGGGTACCATTTTCCGCATCTTTTTGCCGATTCATCAGCCCACGCACCAATCTTTGCCGGGGTTTTGACCCGCATTACCAGTCCTTCTCTACCTCTAGTGTGCCATAGGAAATAATCAGCTCGATCAGCACGGTTGCAATGCGCGCTGTGCGTTGGTGATGAGCTTCCCCCAGGTCATGGGTCATCAACTGCGCCTGTTCACCTTCGGCAATCGTATCTTTGATGATATTCCATTCAATCCCACGACAGTCCTTAAAAATTAAGCGAAAGGTTTTCTCTTCTGGCGGGTAACTGTAAATAAATGAAATGACGATTTCGTTCCCCCAGCGAATCATGCGTACATCCGTCATCGTCAAATTTCCGACTTGCAGATTCAGCAGGTTAAAAATTAAGGTGCGCTGTCGCTGAGTCATCACAATGCTTTCTGTGGATTTTGCGAATGGATAGGATTGCAGCGGTTATCGATCAATAAAATCGGCCTGGATGCCATGTTCGCCCAATGCGTCTCGCAGCGCCTCCCACTGGTCAGCCCGGACGATCACCGCCATCGGCCCTAACTGCGCGCCCAGGTAGCGCCGCAGCGCCGGGGTTTCCAGAACGATATTCAGAGTTTCGGGCGCGGTGGTGCGCAGCACAATCAGGCGCTCCATCGTCACCTGAGCTGTTGGGCCAGCTTTCCAATTTTCCAGCAGATGCGCGATTTTTGGCGGCAGCGGTTTATCGCCCATTGCCCGCGTGATAAAGGCGCTGATATGTCCGGTATTGATACCTTGTTGAGCAGCTCGCGCGATTCCCTGTGAATCGAGCCGATAGGTATATGGATCGCCCGCCGCGACCCAGGTTGTAAAACGCGCCACCTGAAAGCGATCAATGCGGGTAACACGGCGCGGCACCAACAGCATTCCGTCATCCTGCACCGTAATTTTGCCTTCGGATTCTGGCGGATTAGGCCAGGGGATAACATTCGTAAACGCCCGTCCATAGGCCGTCATCCGTGCGGCATCTTCACCTAGATCGACCAGACCGAGCCAGTGCATCGGCCCGGTGATGTAATATTCCAGCAGCGCGCCTTCAACGGCATCCCAGCTTTCAAAACCTTCGAGATAATCGCCCTCGTCATTGCGGATATACCAACTGCTGTAATCGCCGCCTGGGCGCTGAAAATCGGGTTCGGTTGATTTCACTTCCTCGATAAAATCTTCCAATCCCCACCAGTCCTGTTCCGGCACCACCTCACTCAGAAAATTGAGAACAGCGGTGCGCGCCACCAGCGGGTCATAGGGCCAACCCGTCGGCTCTGGATGCAGGCCAGGAACATGCCACAGGTCGCGAAAAGTGGGGCTGTTGCGCCAGGATTCGGCTAATTGTTTGATCTGTGCCGAGCGCGTACCAGCCAGCCAGCGGCGAACTTCGGCGCGTTTGGCATTGGCTTTTCCCGCCTCAACCTCGATCAAATCAGCCGTGACTCCCAGGCCAACAATGAACCCCAACCGTGTTTCATCCCGATTCAGCAGATGGGGGAGCAGCACTTGCCGATCAGCCTGAATGAGCGTTTCCCCGTCAATATTTGCGCCATTGAGCTGCAAATAGGCCAACAGAGTCGCCATATCATCGACAATGGATGTATCGGCCTGCCGCACATTTTGCACTTCTTCCATCGGCTCGATGGCGTGGTCGGCTTCGGCAGCGGGGGCTTCGATATTATCATAGGAGGTTTTGTTCTTCGGCAGGACTTCCGCCAGGTCATCCGGCACAAAAATCATCGGGCGCGCACCCGGCCCTGCCTGCTCAAACGCCTGCGCGATCAGCCCGCGATAAAAAAGCGCTTCGGCACTGTTGGTCGGGTTCAGATGGGGCTTTTCACGTTCAACCTGCGCCGCGCCCATCTGTCGAATCTCGCCAAACAGCCGCATAAACATATTTGCAGGCATTTTGCCGCCCGAACCCAGCACAGCCTTGAGCGCGCCAATCTGATCCTCGGTCAGCGCATCCCACATTTTCTCAGCACGGGCGGGTTCGATCATCGATTTGCTCAGCTTGTCGATGATTTCAGACGTTGGCAAATTGCGCACGTCCACATCCCAGATTTTCGCTAGGATCGGCAGAAGGCCGGGGTCGCTATCAGCCAGGGTTCGCGCAATACTTCTCATAATATTTGGAGTCTAGCCGTTCTCATAAATGGTTGTCAAGTTGCTTACTTTGTACCGTCATGCTGCCATTTTGCATAGCTGTACTGCCTACTTTGCCTATCTGTACTGCCCACTTTACGCAGCCGTAACGTCAAAAGCTATACTTTCAATCACTTTATCGTAATTGAAGGAACGTTAATATGAATAATACAATATTTCGCCCTTACACGCCTGAGGATGCCGAGTCGTTGTCTATCCACGATTCCCAATGTGCTATTTTTTGCAATCAGCGCCAAAAGAACGTCCGATAGAAACCGATCTGGTCATCGAGCCGATTGTCAACACCCCGCAAACAATGGAAGCCTTGAACCAGATCGACCACGATGTGCTGGGCTATGAACGCCCCGCCGATCATGTGTGGCTGCTTCAGGATGAAGGTCGCGCGGGCTATACGTTCAAACGCGCTGATCAGATTGTCGGCTATGGCTACGTCGGCGGCTATAATGGGCCGTTTGCGCTGCTGGATTCCAAAGATTTTCCGGTGGTGCTGGCCTTTGCCGAAGGGCAGGCGGCAAAACATCAGCGTGGTTTTGATATTCCTGTTCAACTGATTAACGAGGTGGCGGTAGACTGCCTGCTCTCACGCGGGTCGCGCGCAGAACTCGAATTTACCTGCTAGTTCATGACCGCCAAACCGCTTGGTCATTACGAGCGCTATCTATTCACCAGCCCGACGTTTTTCACGTAGCCATCCCCCATAACCGAGCAGAATTCACTGAATAAAAACCAAAAATGAACCTGGTCTGTAAGAACAATTTGACGACGAACGGATGTTCCCTTATAATCTAGAACATGCTTTCGTCATTTGTAACTTAAGGAAAGGTTGATATGAAAAACCCAAAGGAATTTAACAGTCTCTCGAAACGGCAGAAGAACATCCTCACTTACATGGATGATTACTTCGCCCAGCACGGCTACCCGCCCACTATCCGCGAAATCGGGTTAGAGACGGGCATCAATTCGACATCGGTTGTCAACTATAATCTGAACAAGCTGGTGGATGCGGGTTTTCTGGAGCGCACAGATCGCGTTTCACGCGGGATGCGTCTGATTAAATCCCTGCCCAATCGCGAGAAAAAATCATCCTCCAAAACGGTGCAGCTCACCGATGCGTCCCTGCACATCCAGCTTTACGGTCAGATTGTCGCTGGTCAACCGCTTCCTGTGTATAGCGACATCATCGCGCAGGATACCATCGAAGTCACCCACTTCATGCTCGGTCATGTCGATACCACCGATGCGTTCGCGCTGCGCGTCAAAGGCGATTCGATGATCGACGCACTGATTGCGGATGGTGACATCGTGATTCTGCGCAAGCAGGAAACCGCCAACAACGGCGATATGGTCGCGGCATGGCTGCCGGAACGCGAAGAAACAACACTCAAATATTTCTTCCGTGAAGGTGAGCGCATTCGCTTGCAGCCCGCCAACCCACAGTTTGCACCGATTGAAGTCAGCGCCTCCCAATGCGAAGTGCAGGGCAAGGTGCTGTCGGTCATTCGTCCAGCGCGATAATTCTACGGGGCGGGACTGACCGCTGTCGGTGTAAGCGAGTCCCACCCGGATGGATAGCGCGAGTCGCTGTAAATTTCATAATAGCTTCCGTAGTAGCTCGACTCATAAAAGAAATAGGGGTCGTAGGTCGGTATTTGGTTTCGCATGGCATCCAGTGTCGCCCAGGCACTGTCACCTGAAATGTTAGCGGAAAAAATCGTCCCGCCCTGCCGCTCGTTTTCCAGTTTATTGAGCTGCCGCGCTAACCACTGCCCTGTCCAGGCTTGCGCTTCAGGGTTGTCTTTAAGTTCCTCATGTAACGGAATAATCGCTGGGAGCGCATCGGCTGAAAGCATGGTCAAAAAACTGAGATCAAGCGCACGTCCCTCGTGATAGCGGGCGATATTGCGTTCAGCAATGTAAAGATCAACATTCATCAAGTTGAGCGTCCCCAGGTAGCCAATCGCTACCAGCAGCACACCAAATGAAAAAACGTGCTTTTTCACCCGGAACAATGACAGCAAAAACACGCCAAACAGAATTCCCAGCCAGAGCATCGAGACGTGTGTATAAACGCGCAGGTATGTAAACCCGAAGGCTTCTTCGTAAAGCAGCATACGCTGTGAGGCCGAAACCAGCATCACCGAGGTAAGCGCGACGATCACGATCAGCAAAGCGCGAAAGAGGTTGTTCTCCCGCTTCTCCTGACGCACCGTCACATAGTCCAGCCATAAGCCCAAACCCAGCGTCATCACCGATACCGCGACCAACTCGAAAAAGCCGCTGCGCGCGTAGGATGAGTAAGTCAGGCCGCGCGCTTCAATGGTGTTCTGCCCGCCAAAAAAATAGGCAAATTGAATAATGACAAAAGCTGCGAATAAAAGATCAACCAGCCCTAAAATGATGCCGCTTTCGATCATCCCCAGCCGAAAACGTTCGACATTTTTCGGCTTTTCCTTTTCGACAATTTCGCCTTCCATCGCCACAGCTTCTTGATCGCCATAAGCAAAATAGGCATCACTTTGCTGAGGCGTGGTGACAACTCGGCGTGGAGTTTCGCGCCGCGCCAATCCATAAGCCAGCGAACCCGTCGCCAGCCAGCCAATCATAAGCGTGATAACCGCCTGATCGAGCAAACCATCGGACGGCTTGAAGGCAATAAACTGCCACACATCCTCGACGTATCCCGCAAATACCGCATCGGCAGAGCCTAAAAGCAGGGTAAAAACAACGACAATCGGCAGCGCGATCACCAACCCACGCGCAACCGATAACACCGCCCGCCCGCGCCAGCTTTTCCCGCGCAGCCATGTCCACGAATCAGAAACTTCGGGCAGCGCGCCGAAAACGGCATAGAGGCCGCTGGTGAATACCGCACCAATCTGCTGGGGCAAGGTGGCCTCATCGACCCGTTCTTTGATCGACAAATAATGCAGCGCTAAGGCTGATAATGACAGCGCGGCGGTCATATTCAAAAGGCTGATGGTCGTTTCTTCGCGAACCGCCACCATGATCGCGAAAAAAAGCACCGGCACCAGCAGCCATAAATTGCGGCGGTTAACTGGAGTCTGTGCGGGGCGTGAGGCCGCCAACGTGACGACAATACTTGTAATAATAAAGAGGGGGAATGATAACCCAATATCTTTGCCATAAAAAAAGATGTTACCCAGCAAGCCGATGAGTAAACCCAGCACAACAATCCATGTTGCTAATGTACGTCGCTGCATCAAACGCCTCCAAAGCATAGTGGATGATTTTCCCACTATAAGCCGACTGCGGAATCCTGTTCACCCCTTTATTCGGGGGTAATCCAGTCGTTCTCATAAAATACACGCAAAATTCATAAATTCCTTGACGCTCAGGCGACGATCCGCAAACGGCCTTAAGAATCGCGGATAAGCGTAGTATGATTGACGGTAGCAAGACCCGATAAGTTCCATTGTTCAAAAGTTTCGTTGAAAACGGATCGCGAATCATGTCCGAAAGCTATATTGACCAGATCAGAAATTACATTCTCGATGAGGCGGCATTCGTGCGCGCCACCTTCAGCGGCCTCCAGCGCGGCCAAGCGATGTCCTGGCTGAAGCTCGTGATCCGGCCCGTGATGCTGAAAAGCGGCAGGCATCTCCAGTTTTCCTACTTCGATGCCAAAAAAGACATCACCAAAAATTATGCGGGCGACGAAGCGCTCGACCAGCTTGAGCAGGCGTTGGCGCTGCCGTTTGCCAATTACACCGTGCAGACCACCAACGGCGATTTGCAGGTGCGCATCTCGAAAAAGGGCAAGCCATTAATCTCCCAGAGTAAAGCGCAACCGCGTGAAGTCGAACTGACACATGACCGCGAAAAGGCATTTGTTTTGCCTGCGAATGCGCCTGATCCCTACTTGCAGGCTGTCGGCATCATGACCAGCGACGGCAAGATCAAAGCCAACATGCAGAGCAAGTTCAAGCAGATCAACGAATTTCTCAAGCTGCTGGCGCAAACGGGCGAGTTGGAAAAATTTGGCGCTTCACCCGTGCGGGTATTGGACTGTGGCTGCGGCAACGCCTATCTGACCTTTGCCGCTTATCATTACCTGACACACACCCTCGGCTTACAGGTCGAGATGACAGGAATTGATGTCAATACTGGCCTGCTGGCGTCGCATATGGAAAAAATTGCGAGTCTGGGGTGGACAGGTCTGGATTTTCAGCCGACAAAAATTATCGATTTCCAGCCAATCGAGCCGCCGGACATCGTGTTGGCGCTCCACGCCTGCGACACGGCAACCGACGAGGCGATTGCGCAAGGCATCAAGTGGGGCAGCAAATTGATCGTCTGCGCGCCCTGCTGCCAGCACAATCTGCAAGATCAATTGGAAAAAGCGCCGACTCCGCCCGCCTTCGCGCCCATGCTGCGCTACGGCCTGCTCCACGAACGGCTGGGCGACGTGCTGACGGATTCGTTCCGCGTCCTGCTGCTCCGGTTGATGGGCTACCACGTGGATGTGATTGAATTTGTATCCAGCGACCACACGCCGAAAAATCTGATGATCCGCGCCGTCAAGTCCTCGAAAGCGGGCGATCCCCGGCTGGTCAGCGAGTATCAGAATTTGCGCGATTTCTGGCTGGTCACGCCTTACCTGGAACGACTCCTCGAACATGAATTGCAGATTACCCTATCGTAGGAGGGCGCATGAGTGACGATCATTGGCAGCAGAGTGACGATCATTGGCAGCAGTTGGAAAAAGCCTATAAGCGCGAAGGGGTTGTCCTTGTCCTGGGCGCGGGTGTATCGATTGGCTCGAACATGCCCAACTGGGAGCAGCTTATTAGTGGCGTGGCCCGGAAATGCCTGGATGAGCGCGGCGTCTCCGTCGTCAAGGAACTGCGCCAGCGCGATTACAGCCTGCCCGCCATCGCCAGCGTGATCGAGCGTCATTTTCGGCAGCGAGGGACACAGACTCAATTTTTGGAATACGTGCGCGAAGTCCTGTACGCCGGACTGCCCGATGAGTTTTATCGCCAACTGATGGACGAGGAACGAAAAAAACGCTTTGCTGAACTCATCCGTGAGAGCAACACGACGCTCCGAACCGTCGCCAGCTTTTGCGCCGTAAAAAATCAATCTGACTCGTACCGCGCGAATCCACTGGTTCACGCCGTCATCACCTTTAACCTGGATGCCATGCTGCACAGCTACATCAATGCGCGCTACATGCAAGGTGAACGCAGCTTTATGCGCATCATCGAGCGGCCTTCATCCGATTATCTGCCGGGGCGCACCAATATTTATCACATGCACGGCTACCTGCGCTTCGATTCGTTCGCGGGCGATCCCTCCAAAGAATCCAGCGATATTTTGTTCACCGAGCAGGAATATTTCGATTTTTTCAACAGCCCGACCAGCGTTTTTAACTACACCTTTCTCTATATGTTGCGCGAACACCCCTGCCTGTTTATCGGCCTTTCGATGCAGGATAACAACCTGCGGCGATTATTACACTATTCAAAAATCGAACGGCAGCGCGGCTTGATCGCTGAAGGCTATAAAGAGAGGATCGAAACCCGCACGCTGCGTCATTTCGCCGTGATGAAACGCGAAGGCGAAGCGATTGATGAGTGGATTGAAACGTCGCTGCAACCACTGGGTGTGCGTGTGGTATGGGTCAAGGAATTTGAGGAGATTCCAGAGCGCATCGCGGGGGTTTATAACGCGGCTGGCGTGTCGTGGGGCGACGTTTTTTGAAAATCGATTTCATAGAATTGTTAGAATTACGTGGCATCATGACGGCATTGTATCCTACTCAACCGGACACCTATCTTGCCCACGCTCGTTAAAATTTTCGCCTTGATCTGCGGTCTTTTCATCGCAGGCTGCGCTGCCGAAGCGGGATCCCGCCAACCGGGAGTGCATTTTCCATCAAATTACCCTGCCGATTTTGTGCAGTACGCCCGTGTTGACCGCACCGATGGCAAAATCCGCGATTTGCTTATCAACCGCAGCGCCCTCGAAGCGTTTCAGGCTGGCTCGACCCTCCCCAACGACACCATTTTTATCATTGACGGTTATTACGCCAGCCGCGACGCCGATGGTCAACTGCTGGTGGATGAGCAGGGGCGCTATATCAAAGATAAGCCGTTCGAAAATTTTCACATCGCCCACAAGCGCGACGATTGGACAGATGCCGATTTTTCGAGCAGCAACCGTGTCGGTCAGTGGAATTTCGGCTCGTTCAACCCGGACGGCACACCTTTTGCTGAGGATTTGAACGCCTGCTTCAACTGCCATCAGGTCACGGTTGGGACGGATTTCACCTATACCTATCGACAGTTAGCGCGCTTTTCCAGCAGCGGCGAGATTCAATATTTTTTGTGTAACCTCTCCGAGCGCATCGCCTGCCCGCAGGAAACGGGATTTTAGATTCGCATCGCAATTTGAGTAGACCTTCCCTGTAGGGGCACACAGCCGTGCGCCCCTACAACCCACCTAACGAATAAATTCCGCCCGTTCGCAATCGGCGCAGTGCAGCGACTCGACCTCTTTTCCGCTTGCCAGATCAGCCACCCAATCACGCAGTCGAACGCCGTCAATCGCGTAAGTGTAAAATTCGGGGCGCGGCGTCAGGCAATGCAGCTCTCCGCCAGCGGTCAGCGCACGGTAATTCGGCGCGTTTTGTTGAATTTCGCTGACATGGGCATCGAGTAATTTTGCCCAATCGTCGCCCGTGCTGCCGCCGAGCGGATAGGTAAAAAAGACCTGCACACTGTCACGAATCGAGTTGTACTGCGAGAAGGTGTAGTCGGGGTAAAAATTGGCTGTCGCGGCATACATTTTCGCCATCGTCCAATCGGTGGGCTGCATCTCCGCCAGCGCCGGAATCCATTGCGCGAAATTATCATGCGCGTGCCAATCGACTTGCAGATCGACAGCGCCCGTGAAAATCAGCGACAGCGAATCGCCAAACTGGTAGACAGGCGTTTCAGGATATTTTTCGATGATGTAGGGCGTGTGCAAAATCGACCCGGCGCTGCCCGCGCTGCATCCGGTGACAAAAACGGAGTCGGGATTCGGGACATTTTTATACGCCCAATCAAGCGCGGCGGATGTGTTAACGAAGCCTTTGAAATTGATCGTCACCTCATCGTCATAGCTGTGGACGTTATCCCCCCAATGCACATCGCCCGTGCAGACCGGCGCATAAACGGTGGTGTAATCGGCAAATGGATTTTCGGGATTTTCCATATCGAGGATGCCGTCACGCAGCGCTGGATTATCCGTCGCGGTAATGCGACTGTCGTAGAATCCGTTAAATTCGCGCCCATCATCGCGGCAGGTCGCAGCATTCCAGCAGCCCCCGCCACCTTCCATATAAACCAGCAGATCATCGCGTGTGCCAGGGCGCACCCAATAGCTGTAGGGCGTCCCATGCGCGCACATGGTTTCGCCACCTGGCTCGATCTTGTTCCAGCCTGCTTGCAGCGAATCGAGCGCAGCGTCACCGCACACACCGTTGACGATCATCTGGCCTTGCGCACAGACCTGGGCCTGATTCGTCGATGCTGAAGTCAAAAATAGTCCGATCAGCGCAAAGAAAAGCAGTAATTTTTTCATCACGAAATCCTTGTTTACTGCTTTTACTGCGGGCTGACCGGACAGGTTCAAACCGCTAATTCTGGTTCAGGCCGTCGATAATTTTCTGGGCTTTCTCGTTATTCTGCGCGATTTTTTGATCTTCCTCGTCAAGCTGGCGGTTGATTTCTTCGAGCCGATTTTGCGTCGCCTCAAGCTGTTTCAGGATGCGGTTGCGCAAAGTGGCTTCCTGGCCTGTTGGCTGGAGGACGCCCAGATTGGCGCGAAGCTGTTCCTGCTGCTTATACAGATTACCGCTTTCGGTGTTCAAGTGGTCTTTTCGGGATAGAGAGTCCATCACCTTTTGCATGGTGTCGAGCATCTCGGTCAAGCGTTGAAATGTTGCCTTGTCCAGCCAGCGATTTGCCATGAACTGCTGCAAATTTTTGTAATTCAGATTGCGCAAATCTTCGTGCCGCCGCGTCAAACGCCGTTCTTTGCGCACAAATTCGGCTTTTCGTCGCGCAGGAACATCAACACGCCAGCGGCGTTCGGTGGCTGTCGTCACATCGGCGTCACGCATTTCGAATAACTCATATCCGTCGATAATCGGCGCTTCCATGGTGACGGTGAGCGGCTTGGCTGTTGTATTTTCGAGCGTATAGGTCGCCTCAGAAATCACATATTCCTGATAGACCAGATAGGCGTCTTTGATGCTCAAGCCGACAGTTTGGTTTCGCGTTTGATAGCGTTCGGTGACGCGCACACCCAGTTCGACGGCATAGGGCAGATAAACCTGATTACCATCTTTGGTGAATGCCACCACCGCTTCGCCTTTATAGTCGCCATTTTCGACCACTGTTACTGGCCCGCGTTCCAGCGTCAATCCGGTGCTGTTGACGAAGCGCAGCGCGGCGACAGGGTGATTGGGCAGCTTTGCGCCGTTGTAGAGCAGTTCCCGGCTATAGCTGATCTCGCTGCCGATGATCGGCACAAGCGCTGATTCGCCACGTTTGACGGTCACGGGCGCAGTCACGGCATATTGAAAAAATTCGCCCGCTTCTTTTGCTTCAGCGCTCGGCGGCGCGGAGGCAGCAATTTGGGAACGCTTCATTGCCGGGGCGGGTGCAGCTTTCGTCAGCGCGCGCGCGCGTTCAGGTGCCATTTGTCGTTCGGCAGCGTAAAAATGATCGGCGACGGGTTCAACCATCCTGAAATGATCTTCCAATATCCCATCGTCCATCGCACCACCAAACTCAATCGGCCCTGGCGCAACCCGCGATTCGTCCTGCACGGTTGGACGATGGGGAATGCGCGAGGCATAAAGTTCATAAATAAACGAAATCGGCTGCCCAGCCACCAGCGTCACTTTGACATCTTCCAAATCTTCTTCCAGCCGATTGTCAAACAATCCCCAGCCTTGCAGCAGCGCTTTACCCGTTTCGGCGTCCTTATCGGTTTCGGCGACGAGTCGATAGCTCACACGCCAGGTAGGGCTGGGCGCGACATAATACACAACCAACTGGTGATCGCCTTCGCTCAGGCGCACATTGACGATCCGGCGGGCATCTTCGCTCATGCTGGTGTCAAGAAAATAGCTCAGGTCATGGCTGGACTGCGTATCGTGAATCTGGAACGAGCGCAGCGTATCGAGCCTGAACGCCCGCACCTGCCCATCGTCCGCCAGAATCGTGACCAGCGAATCGACATTTTGCGGCATTCCAAGATTTTTTTGCTGCTGATTCAAGTGATCGATGCCGATCACGCGCCCGGTGACGGTTTCGGTTGTCCCCGGCGGCGTCTCGAAAGCCAGCGATGCCTGCCGCCCACGCAGGTCGCGCAGCAAATCGACGAGGCTGTTTTGATTGGAAAGGCGGATTGAACTGTTCGCCAGACGGTCTTCTCTGTCCATCGGCGTCTGATAATGGATGCCCAGCACCTGTCCGCCGGATTGGTCAAAAACGGCCAGACTTTTCAACACGTCGTTAATTTCGTCCTGCCGGAAGGTCAGCGCGGCATTCTCGCCTGCGATCATCCCCTCGCGCACAAAAAAACCAACGCCATGTTTATATAAAACCATCTCACGTACAGGAAGCTCAGTCATTTTTATTCCCATCCATTCTTTTTGATACAGGCCAGTATAGTCCTTTTAGCCCAAGATGTGACAAGCTCAAAAATGAGGGGTTTGCGGTGAAAAATTGTATAGATTTTTGTACATTTGAACCTATATGAACCTTATTGACATTTTATGGACTTTCATGATATTCTTTTTCTCAAGCGGGCCGACGTATGTGGGTTATCGATCAAACTCGACGGGTCGGAGGTTCGAATCCTCCCCATCTCCCTTCATGGAGGTGGTAGCTCAGCGGCAGAGCAGTAAACATCCACATGCAATCTTTGTCCGCCTATTTTCTTCCTATTTTTCTTTCAGGTTAGATGTTCCTGCCGAAAGGAGGGTGTGCCAGTGGTTAAGAAATATTTGATGAATGTTGTGTCCGGGCGGCACACGCCGCAGACCAAGCCGATTCCGGGTTCGAATCAAGTCGCGAACTCTGCGGGTGGATACAGCTTTCCACTCGACAAATGGCAGCGACTGGGCCGGTTTATGGTGCTAGGGTCGGAAGGCGGGACGTATTACATCAACGAACAAGCGCTGACCATCGAAAATGCCAACAGTGTCCTCGCTTGCATCGCCGAAGATGGCGTTCGTGCAGTCAATGAAATTGTGGCAATCTCGCAGGATGGCCGTGCGCCGAAAAATGATCCGGCAATTTTTGCGCTGGCTCTGGTCGTCAGTTATGGCGACCCGGAAACACGCAAAGCCGCTTTGGACGCGCTGCCGAGAATTTGCCGCACCGGGACTCACCTGTTCGCCTTTGTCGAAACGATCAACGGGCTGCGTGGATGGGGTCGCGGGCTGCGCCGGGGTGTAGGGACATGGTACACCGCCATGAACGCGCGTGATCTGGCGTATCAGATCGTCAAATATCGCCAGCGCAACGGCTGGACTCATACCGACGTGATGCGCTTGGCGCACCCGACACCCGTTGACGAAACGCAGAGCGCGATTTTTAAGTGGGTGACACGCCGCGAGGAAGCCGAATGGGCGCGCGATCTCGGTTCGCCGGAAAATGACGCGATGGCCTTCATCTGGGCGTTCGAGCGGGCGCAGGAAGCCAAAGATGTCAGCACGATTCTGAAGCTGATTTCGACCTACGACCTGCCGCGTGAGGCGCTGCCGACAGAATGGCTGAAGGAAGCCGCTGTCTGGGAAATGCTGTTGGAAAAAATGCCGATGACCGCCATGATCCGCAACCTGGGCGCGATGTCGCGCGCGGGCTTGCTGACGCCGATGAGCGCGTCGGAAAAAATCGTCATCGAACGGCTGACCAATGCGAATTTGCTGCGTAAGGCGCGTGTACACCCGATCTCGGTGCTGTCGGCGCTGCGGGTCTACGCGCTGGGGTACAGCCTGCGCGGGCAGACGAACCGCTGGGGCGGATATATCTATACTGCTCCCAAGGAGAAGGAATGGACGCCGACGCCCCGTATCATGGACGCGCTGGACTCCGCTTTCGATCTGGCGTTCAAGAATATTGAACCCGCCAACAAGCGCATCATGCTGGGGCTGGACGTGTCTGGCTCGATGAGTACAGGCATGATCGCAGGCGTCGCAGGGCTGACTCCGCGAGACGGAAGCGCAGCAATGGCGATGGCGACGGCGCGTAGTGAGCCGCAGTACAGCATCATCTCGTTCCAGGACAAAATCGTGCCGCTGAACATCTCGGCGCGGATGCGGCTGGACGACGTGGTCAAGGCAACCGACAATCTGCCGTTTGGGCGGACGGACTGCGCACAGCCGATGCTGTATGCGCTGAAGCACAAGATTCCGGTGGACACGTTCGTGATCTACACGGATTCAGAGACTTACGCGAATCCCTCTCAACATCCAGTGCAAGCGCTGCGCGATTACCGTCATAAAATGGGAATCGCGGCGCAGTTGGTCGTAGTTGGGATGACCAGCAACGGCTTCTCGATTGCCGACCCGAATGACGCGGCAATGCTCGATGTCGTCGGTTTCGACAGCGCTGCGCCGGGGGTTATCGCTGACTTCGCGCGTGGCAAAATTTAAGGCTTAACGAGGTGGTGCGGGCCGCTGTGTGTAGGTTATCGCTGATAACGATCCTGCCTATGCGCGATCCCTCGTCCGCACCAACCTTTTAGAATGATAATCGGCGCGGGCCGACAGATAAGGGTTATCGCTATACACCTCTAAGGTACTGCGAGTGCGCAGGATTGCCGCTGAAATTCAGCAATGCGTTTCAGCAGCGGGTCGAGCGGGCAAAAAATTTGCCAATGCGACGGGTGCGGGAGGCAGCTCCCATTTCCCTTATCGCCTCTTTTGTCCGCGTATCTTTTCAAATGGTTATTCAGTGGCGCGGGCCGCTGTAAATGGGTTATCGGTTAAAGGCCCTGTCGAAGGCGACTTCGGTGCAGGTTCGAATCCTGCCTATCCCAATCCGGGGGATAGTGGTGGAATTGGCAGACACGCAGATTTATATACCCCATTTCGATCCTTTGCCCGCCCACTTTTTCATGCACCGCCATCCCCGAATCGAACATCCAGAAACGATGAAACCATCCAATATTGGGTGGTTTTTGTTTAGTTGTGCTATTTTCGAGTGAGGAAATCTGAATGTGGCGCTGCTGATTGTATGGGGAGAAACCGTGTCATGAATATCGACCAATTTGTCTGGAAAGATGACGCGCAGGGCAAAGCGTTGTATGCAAACGAGCAGTGTGTCGGCGTTATCAAGCCGTATGTCCACGATCAGATTCGTGTTGACGATGAAATTAAAGAAACGGAAAACGGTGTGTTTTGTTGGACTCGCAGCTTCTACAGTGCGGTATCTGTACCCAATATCCAACTAACAATGGATTTTACCGTTCCGCAGCCGATGACCTATGGCATGATTCCTTCCGTTTCTTACAATGGCAATCCCTGGGGGCCAGGGCAGGATATTAAAGGTTTCACGCGTGAAGGTACACCCTGGACATTCGCCTACCACCGTGTAGCCGTTAGCGGCGGAACCTACAGCGAGAATACGCATTGGTCGGTTGCCCTGTTCGCTCAGGAAGGGTTTGAGGGTGCTTGTGCGCTCATCCCTTCTAATCATGAGACGACCCATCGGCTTATCCTACAAGAGATCGAAACACCCCAGGTCTACATCATGCGTGATCGCTACAGCGAACCTTACATAAGTACGCTTTCGCTCGAAGCGGGAGAAAAAGTCACCATCGCCGCTTACCTGGTGTTCACCCCAGTTCAGGAATCGCGACAGGCGTGGCGCAGGATGTTGGATATTGCCTGGAAACAGCATGACTACCAGCACCAGCCCCGGCTTTCCAGCGAGACAATCTGGAAGTGGGGGATAGAGTACGCGAAGGAAAGCCTTTGGACTACGGACGATGAATTCTCTGGTTTTTCGATGGGATTATGGTGGGAAAACGATCACTGGTCACAGCATGACCGCCATGAGATCGGCTGGTGCGGGCAAAATGCGTCGCTGGCAAACGCTTTGCTCTACGATTATCTCCGCAGCGGTACTCCATCTTCGTTAGAACGGGGATTGATGGCGCTCGATAGCTGGGCGACTCATGCGCCGCTTCCAAACGGCTTGTTCCGCTGTCATCTGGCGCGCAGCGGTACAGCCGAGGCGCAGCGGCAAGAGGTTCAGGATGGTTGCAATCTTGGCGCAGCAGCTCACTATTTTTTCGAAGCCTATCAACTCAGCCAAAAGTGTGGCATCCAACGCCCGAATTATCAGCAGATTGCATTAGGCATCTGCGATTTTTTCGTAGCGCATCAATTCGAGGATGGCAACCTGGGTCGCGCATGGAACGATGATGGAGTCTGCGTAGCAACCGATGGGACAACCGGCTGTTTCCTGATACAGCCACTCCTTGATGCCTACCAAATTGCCAATAATGCGGATTACCTCCGCACAGCGGAGCGAGCATTCCACTTTTACATGCGTGGTTTGTTGAACGATGGCTTCACAGCGGCAGGTGCTTTAGATACCCACTGCATCGACAAAGAATCGTCAATGCCGCTGCTGAGGTCTGGGCTTAAACTCTATGAACTCACTGCTGATCCCCAATATCTCAAGTGGGCTGAACACGCCGCTTATTACCTCTCAACATGGCAGTGGCATCATACCGTTCACTATCCGGCTGGATATGCGCTTCACGAGCTGGATTATGACACGTTTGGCGGAACGTCGGTTTCGACTCAGCATCATCATCAAGACCCCTATGGGCTTTTGTATGTTCCTGAGCTGCTCAAACTGGCTGAGGTGACAGGCTATCCTATCTGGAAACAGCGGGCATTGGCTTTGTGGGCGAATGGGATGATGGGTGTGTCCGACGGAGAGTTAACCCTTATGGGGAAAACACGTCCGGTTGGGGGGCAGGACGAAGGTTTTTACCATACCCGCTGGGGGCGAAATCCCTCAGAAGTTTCACAATGGCTAGTTGCCTGGCCGACAGCTTTCCGACTGGAGATTCTGCGCCATGTAACGGATTGGTCATTATTGGATTAGGGATACGACCATTCTCCAAAGGGCGACTCGGTGAGTCGCCCCTACAACTTTACCCCTAAAACGTCACAGGCATTTCCTTCATGCCGTGCAGCAAAATACTCTCATTCCACTGTAAATCGTCAACATCGACACCCAACTGCAATTTCGGCAGCCGTTTTAGCAGCGTGTTGATCGCGATAATGCCTTCCATCCGGGCAAGCGGCGCTCCGACACAGTAGTGAATCCCCAAGCCAAAGGCGATGTGTTTATTATTTTCGCGCGTGATGTCAAACACATTTGGATTTTCAAAATAGGCCGGGTCACGATTAGCGGCCAATAGCGCGGGCAGCACCACATCCCCTGCCGGAATCGTCACACCGCCGATTTCGACATCCTGGAATGCCCAGCGGAAGGTCGTCGTTTCGACAGGCCCGTTGTAGCGCAGCATTTCTTCCACAGCAGGGCGTATCAACTTGGGGTCATTTTTAAGCTTTTCCAGTTGCTCAGGATGTTGCAGTAAGAGTAATGTGCCGTTTCCAATGAGATTCACTGTCGTCTCGTGGCCTGCCACCAGGAGCAGGAACAGCATACTCAGCAATTCCATGCGATCTAATCTGTCGCCCGCTTCTTCTGCCTGGATCAACCCGCTCAACACATCTTCCTGCGGGTTTTCACGGCGCTCGTCAATCAGGCTGTTCATGTACATGCCAAATTCCATCGCAGCGCGGCGATTTTCATCCGCGTCCGGCACAAACAACAGGTTACGTGTCCAGTCGCGGAATTTATCGCGGTCTGCCGAGGGGATGCCCAACATTTCGGCGATAACCGTGATCGGCAGCGGAAAACTGAAGGTATTAATCAGATCAGCCTTGCCCACGCCTTCCATACGGTCAAGCAAATCATCAGCAATTTCCTGAATACGTGGGCGCAGATTTTCGATCACGCGCGGGGTAAAGGCTTTATGCACCAGGGCGCGCAGCCGGGTATGGTCGGGTGGGTCAAGGTCGAGTAAATGATGATTGATGACTTCAAAGACATCATTCGGGTCGGGCGGCGGCCCCCATTTATTGGCAACTTCTACCGGAAGATGTTTGCGAAATTCTTTGCCAATCTTCTCGTCATTTTTCAATATCGCCATGCAGTCATCATAACGTGTAAAAAACCAGAAATTATTGCCACTCATCGGGCCAACTGCACGATAAATTGGGGCTTCTGCGCGCATCTGCTCATAGAGCGCCTGGGGGTTGGCACGGGCTTTCGCCGACCAGATGTCATAGATCTTTGTTTGGGTAGCCATGAGAATCTCCTCTGCTTACTGACCCATTTTCCCATATATACGGTTAAAAAGGCTGAAAGGTTTTCTATTTGTGTGCTATTCTCAAGAGAAATTGATCGCGTAATTTTAGGCAGAGGCGAAAAATCAATGAAACTTTATTTTCTCCGACACGGCGAAGCCGAAGATATGTCCGCTGGCATCAGCGATCATGATCGTAAATTGACCACCAAAGGCATTGAGCGTGTCCAGACCGCTGCCAAAGTCATGTCGCGCCTTCACATCAAGCCCACCCATATTTACGCCAGTCCTCGTGTCCGCGCCCTGCACACGGCAGAAATTGTCGCCAAAACATTAGGAAAAAAGGTCGAGGTAAACGATTCGGTCAATTTTGGTTTTAACCTCTCGGCTGTTGAAACCCTGATCGCCGCCTTAGCCGTTGACGATGAAGTGATGTTTGTTGGTCATGAGCCGACGATGAGCAAGGTCGTCGGCGAGCTGACAGGCGCAAATATCGTCATGAAAAAAGGCGGTCTGGCGCGTGTGGATGCGGTCATCCCAACCTCGCCCCTGCGCGGTCAACTCATCTGGCTCATTCCACCCAAAATTTTCGATGCGCTTGATGATTAAGATGTTAATATTTCAAAACTCGGTCATACAACGGCTGCCGGGGCTTATCATCCGTCCCGACTAAACCATAGCCGTTGTGCATCCCCTGCGCCCACGCATACCAAATCGCGGTGACAACCTGTGTGGGAAAGCGCGTTTTGACATGATTTAAAAATGTCCCTGCGTAATCAGCAATCACAGCCGGCGAATCGTTGGGGCGGTCTAAAACACCCCATTCCGTAATCCAAATCGGCTTGTTAGGCATAATCTGTGTATAAGCCCGTACCTCGTCGTCAATGTGTCCAAAAATCGCATAAGGCGAACTGGTATTGGGGCCGCGCCCATAGGGATGTGTGGCGATCCCGTCCGGGCGCACGTTCGAAGGCAGGGCAGCAATCGTCTGGCGGGCATAGTTTGCGCCATTTCCTGGGCCGCCCGTGTGACCGCCCGTAATAATTTTTACATTTGTATCAACAGCGCGGATCGCTTTGATGCTCTCAGAAAGCATAAAAGCGTAATTTCCGGCAGGCATCGGCACGGATGAGCCTGCATCAGGATGGGCGTCCTGCTCGTTCCAAATCTGGTAAGCGTGAACGATGTTTTGATTGGCATATTGTCCCGCAATTGTCCGAACCATCTGCGCAAATTTGGTTGTCAGGGTGCGCCAGCGGTCACTGTTCATCTGATTCCAGTTAAAGCCTGCGCCTTCGCCGTAGGTCTGATGCGTAAAGACAAGCATCACTTTGTAGCCCGCACGGGCATAACGCTCAATGTATGGCTTGTAGATTTTGAAAGTCGCGTTGAGATCGGTATTGCCGTAACTGCCATTGTTGGGGTTAAACGAAACGTTATACGGGATACGCACCCAACTGATATTCCCCAGGCGATCTGGGGTAGGTTTACCTAGCGCGTGCATCATATCCAGGTTGACACCGGGCAGCTTTAGGGCATCAATCACGTCGGGCGAGATCGCTTCCAGAAACCAGGCAGCAGCGTATCCGGTCTGCCCGGAGGGCGCGCGAACATTAATCCACTCCTCGTTTTGCCCGACTTTGACCAACGTGCGTCCATGTGTTTCCATTGTTTCCAGGCGGTCAGCCGTGCCAACCTGGGTCACGACTGGAAAATCCGTACCGGGTTTTTCGCGAATGCGCAAACCATCGCCTGTGGGTTGCAGACGCAGGTTATCCCAATAAATCATACCCGTTGGGTTCACCACATTCGGCAGATAATAACCAGATAAGCCCTGCCCTGGCTGCTGAACCACTAATTTAATGCTTTGCGAGTCTGAAAGGCCGATTACCTGGTTAGGTGTGACTGCTTGACCGCGCTTGACCTTAATATCGGTGAGCCGAGCCAGCGTAATCAGATAGCTGGTAGTGCCTAAAATCGAATTAATCTGAATATACCTACCGTAGCCAAGCAGAGTTGGCTGGTCAACCACCAATGCCACCGTGCCTGCAACAGATGCCCGAATCGTTGTCCCTGGCGGTGCATAAATATCAATGCCCTCATGTTTGCGCCCGTCCAGGTCGGCGTTGAAGGGCAGCGGTACGCGCGCGGGCAAGGCAAGCGAGGGCCAGGTGATGACAAAACGATCATTAATGTGCTTATCGCCGTTCATCGTCTCCCCATAGCGGTCATTGGCGTTGATCCGCAGTTGCAGCGTGGCTTTAAGCTGCGCCGGGGTCTGAGCATTAATCACATCTACACGCACGACATTCGGGTAGACGCGCCGGATATGCTGCACCGCATTATTATTCAGCCAAACATTCGGGGCTTGCACAGCGGTGACGTTGCGAAAACGATTCAGATCGTTGCCAGTCGGTGAACGCACAACGGCAATGCGTGTAAATTTTTGGGTATAGGCTTCGGCAGCGCGATACCATTCCATAAAATTCTGATCCGGCAGCACCAGTGCATGGGGAATACTTTGCGTGGCGACAGCCTCGGCGGAAAATTCGACCTTGAGCAGTTCGTCAGACGATATCGGCTTCAACGCGGGATTAATGGGACCTTCTTCGGCGGGAACAACAGGTTCAGCAGGGGTGATAACTTCCGGTTGTGATTTTGAGCCGCCCAAGAGTCCGATCAACCAATTCAGAAAGCCGCCCTGCTCACTCATCGCCCATCTCCTCGAAACCGCCAATCCATAAGACCAAATATAATTCAAACCGATCAGAAACGCTAATGAAACGGTTTACTGAGTTTGGAATGGCCTTCCTGTTTCCAAAGCTGTAGGCAAAGTCATGAGGATACGGCTTTGCTTCTAGGGAGCCTGCTTATTCTTTTTGGCTTGGTCACGCTGCCACGTTTTGAGTTTTTTGGCGGTGAGGGCGCGGGCATCACGCAAAACCTTACGTTCCTGCCGAACCAGATCAATTTCCTGATCGCGCTTTTTGCCGCTGGGCAGCGTATTCATCCCCTCTATCAGTTCAAAGTGCATGGAGTCCACGCTGCCAGGACTCCAGTTGACGCCCTGGTCAAAGCCGTTTTGAGCCATAAGCTGCATAAATTCCAGCGTAAAGCCGTGCTGATGGACTTTGCCCTGGTCATCGGTGGATTCAGGGTTAAAAAATCCCTGATCCATCACCTGTCCCAGCGAGGGGTTGGAATGGGTATCCTCGCCGTTGCCAAAAATAAACTCAAATTTTTCGCTGCGTTCCTGGGCTTGATCGTCGGCGCTTTTGGCAGGGTTGGTCGTCAGAGTCAGGGTACGTTCCAGCCACAGGTAATTGGCCCAGTCCTGACGTAAGCCTTTGAGCGATGGGCTGTTCAGATTGCTCAACAGCTTGAGGTGATGATCGGCTTGGTCGCGGGCGGTCAGTGCTTCCTGCAAGGATTTTTCCTGCGTGGGCAAATCCGTTTTAATTTTGTCGAGCTGCCCCTGCCATTTCCCAATTTGCGTTTGGCTCGGCTGTTTTTTCTTGTTTTCTTTCTCGATCTGCCGTTCCAGGCTGGCTTGTTGATCTTTGGCCTTTTTGACGCTGCCGCTCAGGGTTTTAAAGGCTTTACCTTTGACCTTTGCATCGTCAGCCGCCTGTTTCTGAGCAATATCGAGCTGAGTCTTTTTTCCAACAGGCTGATCCAGCGTACTTTGGATGTTCGCCACATCGTAGCCCTGATCGTCGGGCGCGAGCAGAGGTTGCAGTTTGGCGTCATGGTCGGCAGCCAACTTCTGCTTTTTGGCAGCGACCTCTTTCAGCCAGGGTTCAAATAATTTGGGCAGATCAGCTTCAATGTCTTTGCGCGCCGGGGCAAGCTCTCCGATGCGCTTTTCGAGTTGTTCTTTCTGAGCGGCCAGCTTGTCACGCTGACCCTGAAGTTTTTTCGATTTCGGGTTGGCCTTGAGTTTGTCCTCAGCCACCTGAAGTTTCTTTTTCAGGCTTTCAAGCTGGCGACTGGCCTTAAAAAACTGATACGTCTGGACGATGCGCTCACGGGCGGCCTTGCCCAAGCCTTCGCCAAAATTTTTCGAGGCATCCGAGACTTCCTGAAACTGTTCCGCGAAATTATCGAGATAATCCTGCCGTTCGGCGTCGGTGGCGGTGTTTTTACCCATGCGATCCAGCACGCCGCGACGTTTGCCATAATCGCTATAGCGGCCCTTGAAGCTCGATTTGCCGCCTGTTTCCATTTCCAGCGTTCGCCACAGGCGCGGATCGGTGACGTGCGGATTTTCGCGGGCGTGATAATCAATCGCATAGCCCAGAACATGCCCCATCGGCTGCTGTTTCGCCTCCGGGTGATAGCGATTGCGCAGCCCAAAGCCCACTGTCGTGCTGGGCATCGCCGATCCAAGTTTGTCGTAGACGGCTTTCAGGCGTGTGCCAGCGCGGGGGTGGAGGGGCAGTTGGTTTTTACTGGGGATTTCATAATACTGAATCGCCTGGAAATGCTTCTGGATCGCATCATCATCACCAACGTAGACGTGCATCCCATCCATAAAATCGATGCGATCTTCAATCGATTGGGGATAAGCATTATCCGCTTTAACGGGCGCGGAGAAACCGTCAACAATCGCGTTCAGTTTGGTGTCGCGCTCGGCTTTTATCGCTTTGAACAATTCTTGCAGGATGGTGTAATCCGCCTCATCGGGCGCGAGGGTACTCAACTGCATCTCAATATCGATCAGCAGGGGTTGAAGCGCGGAATAAGGCTGAGATTTCAGATCGAGATTTTGAAGCGTGTCGGCAGCAGTGGAGCTATGCGCCGACTGCACCAGACTGCCCGCGTCAAGGGTGTCCTGCGGCTGGCTGCCCGCATCAGCGCCGTCGTCGGGGTCGCGCTGAATCGCCAGCAAACGCTGCACAGCCCGGTTGCCAATGGTTTGCTGCAATTTAAGGATCGAAACCGATTGAAAACGCGGCCCTAAAGCAATCTCCGGCCCACCCAGATTGTCCGAGGCCGGAGATAGAGTCGGTTTTGCGATTTTCGCCTCTGGTTTGACCTTCGGGCTGTGTTCACTCACAGAAATTCTCCCCAATCACTTGAAATTCATTATATCGAATTTCGTAATTGGGGAGGCCGGATTCAGCTAAAAATCAGCCGACACTCTTGAATTTCTCGTACAGGCCGGGTTTCGGCTTGGCATTGGTATCGATCAATCCAAAGCCGTTATCCATGCTGTCCGCCCAGGCATACCAGATCGCGGCGGCGACCTGCCCCGGATAACGATTTTTGATGATGTCCATAAATCCATTGACGTAATCGGACACGTCGGGGATCACATCGGTACGCCCCTGGTGATCCAGAACGCCCCATTCGGTAAACCAGATTGGCTTGCCGGGGAGCAGCGGCGAATACGCTTTAATTTCGTCATCCAGCGGCCCCCAATTGCTGAAACGGTGGCCTTTCACACCGCGCCCATAAGGATGCACAGCAATCGCGTCCGGGCGCACATCGGCAGGCATGGCTGCCAGCGTCGCTTTGGCATAGGCTGAACCCGCCCCCGGCCCGGTGGTATGCCCACCTGTAATGATCGGCGTCGTTTTGTCAACGCTGCGGATCGCGCGAATCGTTTCAGTCAGCATGTAGCCATAATCTTTAGCGGGGACGCACACAGCAGCCCGTGCATTTTTCGGGTCAGTATCCTGCTCATTCCAGATTTGATAGGCATGAACCAATCCAGTATTCAGGAAACGCTGTGCCACCTGTTTCGCGAAATCGGCATAGGTCGGCACAAGCTGCGTCCAGCGGCCTGACATATTTTGCCAGTCAAACCCCGCGCCTTCCCCATAAAGCTGATGCGTGAAAACCATCAGCACTTTGATTCCCGCGCGCGTGTACTGCTCAATAAACGGCTTATAACGGTTAAAAGCGGCGTTGATGTCCTTGTTGCCGTAGCGTTTGGGATCGCCCTCTGCTTTGCTGGGGTCGAGCGAAACGTTAAATTTGATGCGCACCCAGCCAATGCCCTTCAACTGATCGGCAGTAGGGCGTCCCAGCGGGTGATTGATGTCGAGGTTCATTCCGGTCAGGCTGCCCGTTGTCGTCGGGAAAACGCTAGGTGCTGGCGCGGACGTGATTTCAACAAACCACGCGGCGACAAACGGCGTCGTCCCATCGGCGCGGCGCACCTGTAACCACTGCCCCTCAACACCAACTTTCTCGCGCGTTGCCGCTTCAGACTCGGCGGATTCGATGACTTCATCCAGTTTAAGCTGTCCGACAGGCTTGCCATCAACCGCTTTTTCGCGCATCCGGACACCTTCAGCGGTGGCCTTCACGTAGATTTTCTGAGACGTGGCAGCGGGCGGCGCGGTGGCTACAGGTGGCGTGGTGGCTACAGGCGGCGTGGGCTTTTCGAACAACCCTGTCGCGTCAAATATCTGGTAAATCGTCAGGCTGATGCTGTCGCCTGCGCCCGCTTCGCCGATCACGTCTTCAGCATTGACGCTCTGCCCAGCTTTAACTTTGATATTTTGCAGATTGGAATAGGATACTGCGAACTGCTCCGACACAATTTGCGCCGAGCCTTCATCAACCGACGAAACTTTTCCCTTCACAACAGCCCGGACAGGCGTACCCTTGGGGGCAAAAAAACCGATGCTGCCTGTACTGGCGTTATAAGGTGAACTGATGCGCGCCTGATCGATTTGAACAGGCCATTTAAAATTGCTGGCTGCCATCTCAAGAATCCTTTTCTGAACTCATAAATTTTGTTTGAGGTGGTGATTTCATTAACTTCTATTGTAAGCGAAACCTTCAAACGTGCCTGACAATTCTCTAAGGATGGTCTAACAATTTCGTTGTACAATCAATTTGTGATATTTGTAACGAACGGACGTAGCAATGTGGCGATTCGCGATTCTGGGGTTGGTCATTGTTGGGATTGTGATTTTTGGTTTTAGCCTGATCGAAACCAGCGGCAGCACCGACGTAAGCGCCAGCGCGCTAATGACCGATATGTCCTTCGATACCAGCGGCTATGCGCGGGCGATTGGGCCGAGAGAATGGCAGTTCCCAGCCGACTATGGCGCGCATCCCGAATTTCAGACCGAGTGGTGGTACTACACGGGCAACCTTGCTGATGAAAATGGACGGCGTTTCGGCTATCAATTCACCATTTTTCGCCGCGCGATTACCCCACAAAACAACGCCTCTGACTCCGAATGGCGCACAGATCAGGTCTACATGGTGCATTTCACCGTGAGCGATGTCGAAGGCGGTCATTTTTATCATGACGAGCGCTACAGCCGGGGCAGCGCAGGTCTGGCCGGGGCAACCGCCGACCCCCGTTATCACGTCTGGCTCGAAGATTGGCAAATCACCGCGCTCAATGACGACGCCACGAAAACCAGCATCACCGCCATCAACGCCGACGTAGCGATTGATTTCACACTCGAACAGATCAAGCCGCCTGCGCTGCAAGGCGATAACGGACTCAGCCCCAAAGGCGAAGAACCCGGCAACGCCAGCTATTATTACAGCCTCTCGCGCCTGCTGACCCAGGGCAGCCTCAAAATTGGCGATCAAAATTTCAGCGTCACAGGCACAAGCTGGAAAGATCACGAATTCAGCACCAGCGCGCTCGGCGGCGATGCCCTCGGCTGGGACTGGTTCGGCCTGCAATTTGATGATAATCGCGAATTGATGATCGGGCAGATTCGGCTGGCGGAGGGCGGTAAAGAACCCGCATTCGGTGGCCTGATGATTAACGAGGATGGCAGCACACGTTATCTGAAGGCCGATGATTTCACCATCAGCGCGACAGGTTCTTGGACAAGCCCACACACGGGCGCGATCTATCCT
>Ga0268299_1001191_pt1 | contig 51718 bp, 47 predicted proteins | sample NOBtaG_FD_193484 | JGI IMG/M metagenome (GOLD analysis project Ga0268299, IMG submission 193484) | Activated sludge microbial communities from bioreactor in Nijmegen, Gelderland, Netherland - NOB reactor | ecosystem: Engineered > Bioreactor > Aerobic > Activated sludge | place: Netherlands... | reverse complement strand
AATCGACCATCGTCACACTCCGGCTTGCCCAAAGTGCTCAGCATGAACTCACACATCGGATATCTTCGGCAACCAAAAGTTGACCCTGAGTCAACTTGACGCAGCCAAGATGTGTAGACGCCCTAGCGCTTGCGCGGGCGGAGAGGACACCATGAGCGACCTCCATCCCGATCCGGCGTGGCGATCCCGCCCGCGCACATCGCGCGGGGCGGGCGTTGCCGGTCAGTGTTCCTTGAAGGCGCGGGCGAAGTTGTTGGAGATCGGGCCGGCGATGTACTGCAGCGCCGTGCGCTCGCCGCGGTTGATCAGCACCTCGACCGGCATGCCGGTGTGCATCTTGACGTCGCCGAGCTTGGCCATCTCCTTGGGGTCGATCGTCACGCGCGCGGTGTAGAACGCGTTCGGCACCAGGGTCGGCATCGCCGCGGTCGACAGGCCGGGGCGCTGCTCCATCGTCAGGCGATCGGCCGAGACGTACTCCAGGGTGCCCTCGAGCACCGGGATGTTCTTGGCGGCGACCGTGCTGAAGCGGATGGTGACCGCCTGCCCGGGATGGATCGAATCGATGTCGCCCGGCGAGACCTGGGCCTGGGCGACGATCTTCTCGTTCGACGGCACGATGGCCAGGATGGTGGCACCCGGCGGCACGACGCCGCCGATCGTCACGTAGGCGAGGTTGATCACCGTGCCGTCGACCGGCGCCGTGATCTCGAGCCGGCGCATCTGGTCCTCGAGCATGCCGAGACGCTCGGTGCTCTCGAACAGCTTCGCCTGGACATCGCGCAGCTCCTTGGTGATCTCCTGCTGGCGATCGTTGTCGAGCTGCAGGACCTGCAGCTTCGTCTCGCCGATCGCCTGCTGGGCCTTGGCGATCGAGGCGATGTGATCGGCCGCCTCGCCGTCGAGCCGGCTCGCCTCGCGCTGCAACGCGAGGTAGCGCTGGCGCGTCACGTGGCCCTTCTTCACCAGGTCCTCGATCATGCGCATCTCCTCGTCGATGAGATCGCCCTGGCGCGTCTTCGACTTCTGCAGCGCCTGCAGCCCGGCGATCTGCTCGTCGAGCTGCTGGATGCGCTGCTGCAGGATCTGGCGCTGGCCCTTGATGGAGGCGGCGCGGGTCTGGAACTGGGCCTCGGCGAGCTTCAGGATCTCGCCCACCTTCTTGTCCGACTTGCGGGCCAGCAGCTCCTCGGGGAACAGGATCGTCGGCTGGTCGGTGCGCTCGGCGATCAGGCGCGCCTCGGCGGCGAGCTGGGTGAAGCGCTCGCCGCGGGCGACCTCTTCCTGGGCGCGCGTGCGGGTCTCGTCGAGGCGCAGCAGGAGCTGGCCCTGCTTGACGACCGAGCCCTCCTTGACGAGCACCTCGGCGACGATGCCGCCTTCGAGATGCTGCACCGAGCGGCGGTCCGACTCGACGGCGATCATGCCGGGCGCCACCACCGCGCTGTCGATCGGCGCCGTCGCCGACCAGGCGCCGATGCCGCCGAAAACCGCCACGATCAGCACGCCGGCGACCACCAGCGGGGTCATGGCGTTGCGCGGCGGTGTCGCGTCCTTGTCCAGCCTGACCTGGGGAATACCTGCGTCCATCAGCCGTCGCCTCCCTGCCGGGCAATGGCCACGGAGGCCACTGCGGGGCGTTGTTGCTGCGGCGCCGAGGGCACCGCCGCCGGCCGGACCAGGCCGGCCAGCACCTCGTCGCGCGTGCCGAAGCGCTCGACGTTGCCGCCATTCAGCACCAGGATCTTGTCCATGCTGGTGAGAATGTTGGGCCGATGCGTGACGACGACGATGGTCGTCCGCTTGCGCTTGAGCGCGTTCAGGGCATCGGCCAGAGCCGACTCGCCGGCATGGTCGAGATTGGAGTTGGGCTCGTCGAGCACCACGACCCGGGGGTTGCCGTAGAGCGCACGGGCAAGGCCGATGCGCTGGCGCTGGCCGCCCGACAGGCTCTGGCCGCCCTGGCCGATGCGGGTGTCGTAGCCGTTGGGGAACTGCAGCACGAGATCGTGCACGCCGGCGAGCTGGGCGGCCTCGATCACCGCCTGGGCATCGACGGCGCCCATGCGCGCGATGTTCTCCGCCACCGTGCCGTCGAACAGCTCGACGTCCTGCGGCAGGTAGCCGAGATGGCGGCCGAGCTCGACCCGGTCGTACTGGTTGATATCGGCGCCGTCGAGCCGGACGACGCCGCGGAAGGTCGGCCACACGCCGATCAGCGCACGCACCAGGGTCGACTTGCCCGACGCGCTGGGACCGACCACGCCGATCGCCTCGCCCGAGGCGATGTCGAGGTTGACGCCGCGCAGCACCTCGACCTGCGAGCCCGGCGGCACGACCACCAGGCCGAGCGCGGTCAGGCGGCCCTGCGGCGCCGGCAGCTGCATGCGCTGCGGCGGCTCGGGCGCCATCTGCAGGACGTCGGCGAGACGGCGCCATGCGTAGCGGGTGTTGACGAAGCTCTGCCACACGCCCACCGACTGCGCGACCGGGGCGAGCGCGCGGGCCATCAAGATGTTGGCGGCGAAGATCGCGCCGCCGGTCACCTGGCCCTCGATCACCAGGTAGGCGCCGAGCGCCAGGATGCCGAGCTGGGCGACGCCCTGCCAGAACTTGGTCGAGGCCAGCACGGTGCCCGCCCAGTCGCTGGCCTGGGCCTGCAGGGTGAGCGCCTTCTCGTGCTTCTTCATCCACCGCTTCAGCATCTCGGGCCGCATGCCCATCGCCTCGACGGCCTCGTTGTTGCGCAGGTTGGCATCGACGAAATGCAGGGCGTCGATGCTGTGGGTGGTCGCCGCGGCGATGTCCTTGCGGGTGCCGAACTCCTGCAGCGTCGCCAGCCCGAACAGCACGATGGCGGCGACGATCGAGAAGATCGCGTACCAGGGGTGTAGGAGATAGAGGGTGAACAGGAAGATCGGGATCCACGGCACGTCGACGAAGGTCAGGAAGCCGTTGCCCGTCGCGAACTGGCGCACCGTGTCGAGATCGCGCAGCGGCTGGGCCGAGTTCAGCTGCATCGAATGCAGGCTGCCCTTGGCCATGCGCAGGGAGACCCGGAAGATGGCGTCGAAGACGCGCGGGCCCATGCGCTCGTCGAGCAGGATGCCGACCCGCACCATGGTGCGCGAGCGCAGCGCTTCCAGGCTGGCGTAGACGACGTACAGGATGATCGCCGCCAGGGTGATCATGACCAGCGTGGTCTGGTTGCGGCTCGCCAGGACGCGATCGTAGATCTGCATCATGTAGAGCGGCGACACCAGCATCAGCACGTTGATGAACATGCTGACGGCGGCAACGCCCAGGAAAACGCCCCTGTAGGCGCGGAAAGCGGCCCACAGTTCGGATGGCGGCGGTCGGCTAGGTCTGGGAGGGATCACGATTCACTCATGCGGGAGACATATGGCGCAATTCAGGCGTCGACATCGCGTACCCCACTTACCTTACAAAGTCCTTGGGAGCGCTTTCAGTCCCCCAAGGAGGTGTGCCCGACCGCCGATGCGCCATTGGATTGCAATGACTGCCTGAGGGATCCGCCCGCTTCGCCGCCACAGGCACCCACTTCGGCCCGCCCGCGTCGGCACACACCCGGCAAATCCCGACACCATATTTGCCATAGTTTGCTTTTAGAGTACAGCAACTGTTGCACTGGGCCGCAGAAGGATATAAGAGTCACTTTAGGAGTTCCGCGAACCGGCGTCGTTTGGGGCGGCGCGGCTCCGGGAGAGGGATTGGAGAGAGCGATGTACAGCCATCCGCAGCATCGAGCATCCTATGACGTCAAGCAGCTCCGGCAGGACGCCGGCCGCTGGCTCAAGCAATTGCGCGAGTCCCGCGGGCTTTCGCAGCGCGAGCTGGCGAAGCTGGTCGGGCTGAATTTCTATACCTTCGTGTCGCAGCTCGAGTCGGGCCGTGGCCGCATTCCGCCGGACCGCTATCGGGTCTGGGCGGATGCGCTCGGGGTCGACCCGCAGGACTTCGTCAAGGAGCTGCTGCGCTACTACGACCCGATCACCCATTACTTCCTGTTCGAGGCCGGCGGCGAAGGGCACGAGTTGCCCCGCGCGCCCCAGGACTCGACCCGGCGGCTGATGTAGCGCTCGGTTGCGTTCGGCGTGAAGTGTGGACTGACGGCAACAGTGCCGGCGATTTGTTGCGCCGGCACCGGGCGGTCGTCGACCACGGGAGAGGACTCGCTATAATTTCAGCTTAATTCCCGTGCATGAGCCGCCTGGGCGGCGCGCGACGCACAAGCGGTCGAAGCGCGCGAAGGGCTCGATCGGTGCACGACTCTGGGGTGGGGACTGATGGTCGCGATCTTTCGTTTCACCGTTCCGGCTCGCAAGGATTGGTCCCCCGCAGAACAGGCCGAGTTCGTTCGCGCCGCTGCCATCCTGCGCGGCACCGGCCTGCCGATCGCCTGCGAGACCGGCATGTCGGACGAGGGCGATCCCTGGGTGATCTTCCTGCGCGAGGACACCGGCGACGTGATCGCCCATATTGCCAAGATCGATGGCCAGGTGATGGCCGCCAGCGCCGCGACCGGCGACGTGGTGTGCGGCCCGAGCTTCCGGACGGTGATGGACAAGGTGGTGCGCAGCCAGCCGCTGGTCCTGCCCGCCGCGACGCTCGGCGACCGCGTCCATCTGCATCCGTCGACGGTGATGATCGCCTTCATCGCTACCGCGCTCGCCTGGTCGGTCGAGGACAACGGCCGGCATTACGACTGGAAGGTCGATGGCGAGGGCACGGTCGCCCTGGTCGGCGGACGCGATCCCTCGGGCAACGTGCTGCGCGATTCCCTGTTCTCCAAGGCCGAGGCGAGCCGGCTCGGGCTCGACGGCGGCAGCCATCACCTGTCGAACTCGCTGGTCGTCGCGGCGGCCCTGGCGGCGGTCGCCATCGTGGCCAAGTCGCTGGAGGTGATGAACGACGAGACCACGCGCCTGACGGCGGCCCCGGATGCGGCCGATCGCAGCCTCGTGGCGGCCCAGCACGAGAGCAACGCCGTTCCCGCCGATGCCCAGGCCGCCCTGCCGGACGGCGCGGCAGCGCACGGCTCGTCCGAGGGCGAGCAGCTGGACGTGGCCGAGCCCGGCCACGACGGGACGCTGTGGCGCGCCGTCGTCGACAAGCTGGCGGCCCAGAACATCAAGCTCCTGTTCGATGCCGGCCGGGCCGGCGAGCTGCCCGACGTGCCCCTGCCGACCGACACGGCCGGCCTCGCCGATGGCCTGATCGAGACCGTGTCGCTCCGTACGCTGCCGCCGGTCTCCGAGATGGCGGCCCAGGAAACGCCGGCGCTGGCCGCGGTCAATGCGGCCAAGAACGAGGTCGAGGTGGCGGAGCAGCCCGCGGCGGGGGCCAGTCACACCGTGGCCCATGCGCCGCAGGCCCAGGGACCGACCTTCACGGTGCACGGCACCTCCGAGCTTTCCAAGCTCCTGGGGCTTTCCTCCGACGCGTTCGGCCCGTCCCGCCTGACATTCTCGTTCGATGGCCCGGAGTCCCATCAGCCGGTCGCCGTCTCGGTCGGCACCAGCGACCTGATCGAGGACCTGCCGCAGCCGGAGACCGCGGCGACGCCGACCACCCCCCAGACGCCCAGCTCGGGCTATCGGCTGATCGACGACATCCTGACCTTCGCCGCCAGCTCGAGCCACGAGCTCAACGCGCCGGCGGCCGCCATCCGCTCCCTGAACGGCGCGCTGGCCGATCCCAGCCTGGCGCTGATCCTGCCGTCGGCCGACCGCATCCTGATCATCGACCTGCCCAACCTGAACGCCGACTTCTTCCAGTTCGTCAAAGGCCTGACGATGATGTCGCGGAGCGCCGCGGAAGAGATCATGCCGTCGCTGGCGCTGCACGCCCAGGCCGAGTTCGCCCTGGCCAACGGCGATACGCTGAAGCTGATGGGCATCATCGACCTCAACGACTACACCGCAGCGGGCCTGCACGTTTAGCGCAGCCCGCGGCCGCCGCCGCTTGTCCTCCCTGCGCGAAGCGCGGGGAGGTGCCCCCGAAGGCGGCGGAGGGGTCACAGGCCCGAGACTCGTGCCTCATGCCCCCTCCCCGCGCTTCGCGCAGGGAGGTTGGCCAGATCCACTCCTTGATCGCGGGTCCGCCCGCGGCGACCGGCACCTCCCCGCGCTTTGCGCAGGGAGGTGTCGCTGACTGGCGGCAAAGGGGTCATATGGGCTCGAGACTCCTGCCTCATGCTCCCTCCCCGCGCTTCGCGCAGGGAGGAGATCAGCAAGGCCCAGTGGTGCCGCGCTCCGCGCGTTCCATTTTCTTACGGCGACGGAAGTCATAGGCCCGAGACTCGCGCCTCATGCTCCCCTCCCTGCGCGACGCGCGGGGAGGTGCCCCCGAAGGGGGCGGAGGGGTCGAGAGACACACACGCGTTGCCAGAACACACATCATTTCGAGGCCATCCGCCGTCGATCGTCGAGGCCTTGAACCGCAAGAAGAGGAGGGCAGGTGGGGACGCTTCGACTGGGGCTCCCGACCCCTCCGCCCCCTTCGGGGGCACCTCCCCGCGCTTCGCGCAGGGAGGAGTCATGAGCCCGCGCTTCGCGCGGGGAGGTTCCTCAGGTCCAGGCGTGCCGCGCTCGCAGCCGCAGGCGCCAGCTCCATTTGTCATGTTGGCGCCGGCCGCACTTCTTGTATGAAGGGTCGCCAACGGCCCTTGCGCGATCCGCGAGGCGGACACAAGGAGCGTACTGCAGATCCATGAAGCTCTGGCTGGATGTCGACGATCTCTTCTACTTCGCGCAACGCAGCGCCCGGCCGACGGGCATCCAGCGCCTGACCGGCGAGGTCTACTGCGCGCTCGCCGCGCAGGCCCCCGAGCGCGTCCGCTTCGTCACCCACAGCGAGCGCCCCGGCCTGTTCAGGCCGATCGACTGGCAGGACGTGCACGACACCTATCGCGCCATGACCAGCGGCGGGGCCGCGCCGTCGGCGCCCGCGCTGCCGCCGGCCGCGCCCGAGACCGCCGCCGCCGCACCGGCGCCGCCGCCCTCGCTGATGGCCCGCCTGCAAGCCTGGATGTTCCCGCCGCCGGCCGGGGCGGCGCAGCCCGAGCGAGAGCCCGAGCCAGTAGCGGCGCCGCGCCTCGACGACCTGCGCGACGTCGGCCGCGCCGGCGACGTGCTGTGCGCGCTCGGCGCGCCATGGCACGACGGCAACTACGCCGAGCGCGTCGCCGAGCTCACGCAGCGCACCGGCATGCGGTTCGCCATGCTGGTGCACGATCTCATCCCGCTGGTGCGGCCGGAGTATTTCGAGCTCGGGCGGGCGCCCGAGTTCGGCAAGGTGATGCGCGAGACCCTGCCGCTCGCCGACGCCATCCTGACCAACTCGTGGGCGACGGCGCGCGACGTCGCGGCCTGGACGGCGGCGCAGGGCATCGCGCTCAGGAGCGCGCCGCGCGCCGTGCCGATCGGCACCGGCTTCGCCCGGCCGCAACCGGGCGCCCTGCCGGCGCCACTCGAGGCCGGCGCGTTCGTGCTGTTCGTGTCGACCATCGAGACGCGCAAGAACCACCAGCAGGCATTCCGCGTCTGGTGCCGCCTGCTGCGCGACCTGCCGCGCGAGAAGGTCCCGACCCTGGTGTTCGCGGGCAGCGTCGGCTGGATGGTCGACGACCTCATGAAGGCGATCGAGGCCACGCGCTGGCTCGACGGCAAGCTGGTGTTCGTCCGCTCGCCCGACGACGCCACGCTCGCGGCGCTCTACCGCGACTGCCGCTTCACCCTGTTCCTGTCGCACTACGAGGGCTGGGGCCTGCCGGTGAGCGACAGCCTGTCGTTCGGCAAGGTCTGCGTCTCGTCCGACCGCACGTCGATGCCCGAGGCCGGCGGCCCGTTCTGCCTCTATGTCGACCCCGACGACACCACCGGCGCCTACCAGGCGATCCGCCGCCTGGTCGAGCATCCCGACGAGCTGGCGAGGCTCGAGCACCGGCTGCACACCGACTTCGAGCCGGTCGGCTGGTCGGCCACCGCCGACGCGGTGCTGGCCGCGACCCTGGGCCCCGGCTCCGCGCCCTGCACGTCCAGGGCGGCGCGCTGACGCCCTCCCTCCTCCCGTGCGAGAGCGCGACATCATCCTGTCTTTGGATCGGGATGAAGGTCGCTCATGGTGTCCTCTCCGCCCGCGTAAGCGGGGGGAGAGGAAGGGGCCCCGCGCATGGCGCGGGGGAGGAGAGGTGGGTGGTTGCGACACCACGGATGCCCGGCTGGAGATCGATCGCCTCGCGGGCACCGCCCCCATGACCCACCTCTCCTGGCCTCTCCCCCCGCTGCGCGGGCGGAGAGGAACATGAGGCTTTGCCGACTCCGGCTCGCCGGGTCGCAGGGGCGATGGTAGGGTGGCGGCTCAACCGATTGGGAGACGTCATGCGTTCAATTTGGGCGGGACTCACTGGGGCCTTGCTGCTGCTCGGGCTGGCGACGGCCTCGTGGGCGCAAAACGGGCTGGAGCGCTTCGAGAAGGATATCAAGCCGCAGCTCGAGCTGAAGAATTTCAGCTACGGCAGCGGCGCCCCGCTCGGCAACTCGGGCTTCGTGCTCAACGACGTGGTGGCCGTCGTCCCGGCCAGCGCCGCGACCGGCGACAAGGAGAGCACCGTCAAGATCAAGAAGGTGACCGTCGACGAGCTCGATTTCGAGCGCCTGACGAAGGATGCCAGTCCCGAGGACAGCCCGCGCTTCGCCAAGCTCAAGCTCGAGGGGATCACCGGCGACGACGAGCTGTTCACCGCGCTGAAGCCGTACGGCGTGCCCAACGTGCCGGTCGACGTGGCGCTCGACTATCGCATCGACACCGCGGCCAAGGTGCTGCATCTCAACAATCTCGAGATGACCCTGCGCGGCCAGGCCAGCATCGCGCTCGGCATGGTGCTCGAGGGCATCAGCGACAAGACCAGCGCCTCCTCGGCCAAGGACGACGGCCGGCTGCGCAGCGCCACGCTGACCTACGACGACAAGGGGCTGCTCGCCAAGGTCGTCCCACCGCTCGCCGACGCGCAGGGCCTCAAGCCCGACGACGTCGTCAAGACGGCGCTGGCCTCGATCGCGGGCTTCGCCGCACCGCAGGGCCCGCAGACCCTGCAGGCGCTCGACGCCATCGCTTCGTTCATCACCGACTGGAAGACGCCCAAGGGAGCGCTGACCCTGGGGCTGAAGCCCGCCAAGACCGCGGGCGTCGACGATCTCGACAAGATCATGATGCCGAACGCGCTGACCGACCTGTTCGGCTTCACCGCGACCTATCCGGGCACCAGGCCCGGCGCGGCCAAGGCGGGCAAGTAGGCCGATCGTGGATCGGCGCACGCTCCTCGGCGGCGGGCTGATGCTCGCCGTCGCGCCGGCGGCGGCGCCGGCACGGGCGCAGGAGGCGTTCCCGGCGCGGCCGATCCAGATGATCGTGCCGTTCCCGCCGGGCGGCGTGGCCGACATAACCGGCCGGCCGACCGCCCAGGTGATGGGCCGCCTGCTCAGGCAGACCGTCGTGGTGGTCAACAAGCCGGGCGCCGGCGGCTCGGTGGGCGCCGCCCAGGCGGCGCGCGCGGCGCCCGACGGCTACACGATCCTGATGGCGTTGTCGTCGGTCTCGGTGCTGCCGGTGGCCGACCGCCTGCAGGGCCGCCCGCCGGCCTACGAGCTCGACCAGCTCGCGCCGATCGCCCTGATCAGCGCCGACCCGACGGTGCTGGTGGTCGGCGCCGACGGCCCCTATCGCACGCTCAAGGACCTCGTCGAGGCGGCCAGGGCGAGGCCCGGCACGATCAACTACGGCTCGTCGGGCGTCTACGGCACCCTGCACGTGGCGATGGAGATCTTCGCCGGCGCGGCCGGCATCAGGCTGTTCCACATCCCCTACCAGGGCGGCGGCCCCGCGGTGGCGGCCCTGCTCGGCGGCCAGATCGATTGCCTGGCCTCGGGACCGGCCGCGGCGATCGGCCAGATCAAGGGCGGCAAGATGCGCGCGCTCGCGGTGTGGGGCGACAAGCGCCTGGCCTCGCTGCCCGACGTGCCCAGCATGGCCGAGCTGGGCTACGACGCCACCTTCTACATCTGGTCCGGCCTGTTCGCGCCGGCCGCCACGCCGGCACCCGTCATGGCCATCCTGCGCGACGCGGTGAAGCGCACGGTCGCGGAGCCCGACTTCAAGGAGGCGATGGCCAAGGTCGAGACGCCGATCGCCTGGCTCGACGCGCCGGAGTTCAAGGCGTTCCTGGCGCGCGATGCCGAGCGGTTGCGGGTCGCCGTCGAGCGCATCGGCAAGGTGCCGGAGAAGTAGCCGAAGACGAGAAAGGTCCCTCGCTGCTCTCGGAATGACAACGGTGCTGTCGCCACGACGCAGCGCTGTCAGCCCGAGCGCAGCGAGGGATCCTTCACTTTCTACCGTCGCGTCACACGTTCGCGCCGTGAACCGCGTCGATCACCGCGGCGGTCACATCGGTCGTCCGCGCCGTGCCGCCGAGGTCGGGCGTGTGGCAGCGCGGGTCGGCGGTCACCTTCTCGATCGCCCGCATAAGGCGGCCGGCGGCGGCCGGCTCGCCGAGATGCTCCAGCATCATCACGGCCGACCAGAAGGTGCCGATCGGGTTGGCGATGCCCTTGCCCATGATGTCGAAGGCCGAGCCGTGGATCGGCTCGAACATCGACGGGAAGGTGCGCTCGGGGTTGAGGTTGGCGGTCGGCGCGATGCCGAGCGAGCCGGCCAGCGCGGCGGCGAGATCGGACAGGATGTCGGCGTGCAGGTTGGTCGCCACGACGGTATCGATCGTCTGGGGCCTGATCACCATGCGCATGGTCATGGCGTCGACCAGCATCTTGTCCCACTTGACGTCGGGGAACTCCGCGGCGACCTGCACGGCGATCTCGTCCCACATCACCATGGCGTGGCGCTGCGCGTTCGACTTGGTCACGACCGTCAGGAGCTTGCGCGGCCGCGAGCGCGCCAGCCGGAAGGCGAAGCGCATGATGCGCTCGACCCCGGCGCGCGTGAACATGGCGACGTCGGTCGCCGCCTCGAGCGGCGAGCCCTGGTGGACGCGCCCGCCGACGCCGGCGTACTCGCCTTCGGAATTCTCGCGCACGATCACCCAGTCGAGCTCGCCGCCGTTGACGTGGCGCAGCGGCGAGGTGATGCCCGGCAGCACGCGGGTCGGCCGCACGTTGGCGTACTGGTCGAACGGCTGGCAGATGGCCAGCCGCAGGCCCCATAGCGTGACGTGGTCGGGAATCTCGGGATGGCCGGCCGAGCCGAACAGGATCGCGTCGTGCCGGCGGATCAGGTCGCGGCCGTTCTCGGGCATCATGCGGCCGTGCTTCTTGTAGTACTCGCCGCCCCAGTCGAAGCGGTCGACGGCGACCGCGAAGCCGCCGTCGCGCTTCGCGACGGCGGCCAGCACCTCGACGCCGGCGTCGACCACCTCCGTTCCGATTCCGTCGCCTGGAATGGCCGCGATCCTGTAGGTCTTCATCGTCATCCTCCCGATCCGACGTTCTAGTCCGGACGGCGGGGAACCGTCGAGCCGGCGGTCGGGACGACGGAACCTGCGCGATATGCGACTGCCGCCGGAAATTCCTCCCACGCACCCGAGCACCCTGTGCCTGGCGACACGGAAAACTGACCCCGGGGCGACAGGCAAAACTGACCCCTCGCGGCGTGCCGGAATGAGATGCACGGGACCTGCGATCTGCCCTATAGGACGTCGCCGGACCGCGCCCTGCGGCCGTTCCGCCCTGCCTGACGACAGAAAATCCGGAGTGACAACCGTGTCCCACAGCGTTCCGCTTCGCCGCCGCACCTTCACCACCCTGGCCGGCGCGGCCGCGTTCGCCGCGCCTCTGGCCGCGCCCGGCCTGGCCCGCGGCCAGGCGACGTGGAAGGCCGAGAAGCCGGTCACCGTCTACAACCCGTTCGCCGCCGGCGGCGTCACCGACGTGCATCTCCGCCTGCTCGGCGAGACCGCGGGCAAGGTTCTGGGCCAGCAGGTGATCGTCGACGTGAAGCCCGGCGCCGCCGGCACGCTGGCGCCGGCCCAGCTGCTCAACGTCAAGCCGGACGGCCATGCCATCGCCTGCATGAGCATCAACAGCCTGCGCTATCCGCACTACCAGCAGACCACCTGGAACCCGCTGCGCGACTTCACCTACATCATCGGCCTGTCGGGCTATACGCTGGGCATCGTGGTGCGCGCCGACGCGCCGTGGAAGACGCTGGAGGAGCTGATCGAGGCCGGCCGCAAGGAGCCCGAGAAGTACAATTACGGCACCAGCGGCGTGGGCGGCACCGGCCAGCTGATGATGATCGAGATCGAGCAGGTGGCCGGCGCCAGGTTCACGCACGTGCCCTACAAGGGCGGCGCCGAATGGATGCAGGCGCTGCTGAGCGGCCAGGTGCATTTCCTGGCCGACGCCTCGCAATGGGCGCCGTTCGTCGACAACGGCCAGTGCCGCATCCTCGCCATGGCGACCGAGCAGCGCATCCCGCGCTACAAGGAGGCGCCGACCCTGATCGAGCGCGGCATCAACGTGATCGGCCAGAGCCCCTACGGGCTGGTCGGGCCGAAGGACCTGCCGCCGGCGACCGTCGAGGCGATCCATCGCGCCTTCAAGGAGGCGATGGCCGATCCGCGAGTCAAGGAGCTGCTCGACAAGTACATCCAGGCCGAATGGTACAAGAGCCCGGCCGAGTACCGCGCCTTCGCCGAGAAATACTATGTCGACGTGAAGCCGCTGCTGGTGAAGGCCGGGCTGGCGAAGAGCTAGGAGATCGGGAGATGGCGCTGAAGAGAGTTGCCCTCGAGATCGGGATGGGCACCGACATCCGCGGCGGCGATTACACCAAAGCCGCCGTGCGCGCGCTGCGCGACGCGCTGTGGCACAACTCGCTCACCGTCGCCGGCGCGGTCGGCAAGTCGAGTGACGACATGCAGGTCGAGGTGCTGATCGGCGTGCCGAGGCCAGACCAGGTCGATACCGCGGAGGTGCTGGCCGTGCTGCCGCACGGCACCGGCACGGTGAAGGTGGTCGAAGGCGGTCTCGAGATTCCCAATGAAGCGGGCACGGACAAGACGGTGATCGCCCAGGCGGCCGCCATCGTCCGGCTCGACCTGTAATGGAGGCCCGCATGCCCGCCAAACGCGTCATCCTCGAGCTCGGCACCGGCAACGACCTGCACGGTGGCGACTACACCAAGGCGGCGCTGCGCGCCGTCCAGGACGCCCTGCATCACAGCTCGCTCGTCATGCTGCGCACCTTGGGCGTCAACCCGAAGACCGGCATGTTCGTCGACGTCACGATCGGCGTGGCGCAGCCCGACAAGGTCGACACCGAGAAGGTGCGCGCCTCGCTGCCGCACGGCATCGTCACGGTGAAGGCGGTCAAGGGCGGGCTCGACGTGCCCGATCCCGAAGGCAACGACCCGGCCGTGATCGCCAGCGCCGCAATCTGCGTTCGCCTGGAGCTGCCGTGACGCTGCTCTACGAGCACCCGCTGTCAGGCTCGACCTACCCGCGCACCAGCAGCCTAAGGCCCTGCTCGACTGCGAGACGCGCCATCGCCTCGAGATCGTCATCCGTGGCGCTGCTGATCGGATGGCCGATCATGGCGAAGCGGTAGTCGGGCATCCCCAGCACGCGGCTCATCAGCTCGGCGGCGCTGGCGAAACGCTGGGTCATGACGCTGAAGGCGGGAACGTTCAGGCGCTCGGCGGTGACGGAGTCGTGCAGACTGCACGATGAGCAGCTGCCTCAATCTCCGATGCCGGAGACGACGGCGTCCCACTGCCGGATCTCGGCCACGATATGGGCGTCGGCCGGCGCGCTGTAGTTCGACTTGGTGCGGCTCACCACGCGGGCGATGCCGTGCTCCTCCAGCAGCATCCGCTCGAGATGGCGGAAGAAGCCCTTGGTGCCTTCCTTGCCGTTGGAGATGAAGCCGATCGTGCGGCCCTCCAGCGACGAGAGGCGCGGCGCGAGCTGGCCCATTGCGGGCACTGTCTCTGGCGTCGGATCGAGAACCTGGAATGTCATGTCCTGCTCCTGTCTCTCATTGCCTTCACTTCAACGGCCCTTCGATCCAGCAAGACTGTCATCCCGAGCGCAGCGAGGGACCTTTCCTGTGGCCTTAAAGGTCTCGCTGCGCTCGGGATGACAGCAGTGTGGTCACAACCAGCCCCGTCAACTCTTAGAGTCCTTCGGCGGCTCGCAATCGACGCAGGCGCCGATCGCCAGGGTGACGGCGTGGCTCTTGTTGCCGAGCCACGGCGGGATCACGGCGCCGAAGCCGCCGGCCGGGCCGCCGGCCGCGACGACCAGCAGCTGGTCGGCCGACTCCATCGCCGGATAGACGCTGTCGCCACGGTCACGCACCACGGCGCCCTTGCCGACCGAGGCCCATTCGCGGCGATGGATGCGCGCCCGCTCGTGGATGAACGTCGCAATGTCGGTCTTGCTCCAGCCGGCGGCCTGCAGGTGCTCGCGCAGCTGCTTGGGAATGATCAGCGCGTAGTTGCCGGGATGGATCGAGTAGTGGCGCAGGTTGGCGCGCATCTCGGCGGCGAAGGTCTCGAGGATCTCCTCGGGCTTCGTCGTCCACTCGTTCATGATCTGGCGTGGCGCGCCCGCTGCCATCACCGTCACCGCCGACGCCTCCTTCGGCAGCCCGCGCTGCTCGGCGAGCGACAGCCAGCTCGAATCTTCCTCGTCCTCGGCGACGCAGTAGCTGTACTTGCCGGGATGACCCAGGGTCGAGCGGTCGATGGCGCCCGGCCGCACGTCCATCAGGTTTATCAGGCAGAGCCTGAGCGCTCGGCCGATCACCGCGGTGGCGCGGTCGCTGTTGCCCAGCGCATTGAACGTGCCGGCGGCGCCGAGCTCGCGGCGGATCGGGCCGTTCAGCACGACCAGCACGGCGCAGCCGCCGGTGCTCGCGGTGGCTCCATGCATCAGGAATTCCTCGCGCATCATCGCCGTCCAGGCGGTGATCACGACCGGGAAGTGCATCGGCAGGCAGCCCGCCATCACGGCATTGATCGCAAGCTTCTCGGCGGTGACGGCGAGCCCGCGCACCGGCTCGATGCCGATCAGCTGGTCGGGCGGCATCATCGCCCACGCGAGGCAGGCTTCGACCGCGTCGCGGGTCGGCGGCACGATCGGCAGGCCGTCGGTCCAGCCGTTGCTGTGATAGAGCTCCTGGACGGCGGCGATGCCATCGACGTCGTAGGTCCTGGATGCGAGCTGCAAGTTCGTGCCTCCATCCGCCAGCATAGCCAGCGCCGCGGCCATGCCAAGAACAGGCTGACGGTTCGGGCAGGACGGCGCGGCGCATCAGGCCGCGAGCATGCGCTCGCGGTTGCGCTCGCGCAGGATCGGTATCACCCACTTGCCGAAGCGCTCGGCCTCCTCGTCGTGCAGGTAGCCCGACAGGCAGAAGGAGTGGCAGCCGAGGTCGATGAAGTTCTGCAGCGTATCGGCGCATTGCTGCGGGTCGCCGACCACGGCAATGCCGGCACCGGGACGCACCTGGGTGATGCCGGTCCACAGGTGCGGCTCGATGGTCTCGCCGCTGGCCGCCAGCTCGCGCACCCGGCGGTTGGCTTCCGAGGTCGCGAAGCGCTCGCGCACGAACGCCTTCTGCGCCTCGCTGGCGTGCGCCACCAGCTCATGGGCGAACGCCCAGGCTTCCTGCTCGGTCGACCGGCAGACGACCTGCAGGCGCATGCCGAAGCCGATGTCGTTCTCGCGGCCATGCCGGGCGGCCATGCCGCGGATCTCGGCCATGTTGGCGCGGATGCGTTCGTAGGTGTCGCCCCAGAACAGATGCACGTCGGAATGCCTGGCCGAGATCTCCCAGGCCTGGCGCGAGCCGCCGCCGAGATAGAAGCGCGGATAGGGCTTCTGCAGCGGACGGGGACGAATCTCCGCGCCCTTCAGCTGGTAGAACTTGCCGTCGAAGTCGATCCGGCCGCGTGCGGTCCACAGCGCCTTCAGGATCGAGACCTCCTCGTCCATGATCTCGTAGCGCTCTTCCTTGCCCCACTTGATGCCTTCCGAGGCGTTCTCGGCCTCGCTTTGCCCGGCGATCAGGTTGATGCAGATGCGACCGCCCGAGAGCTGATCGAAGGTCGCGATCATCTTCGCCAGCAGAACGGGATTGACGTAGGACGGCCGGGCCGCCACCAGCATGCGGATCGACTTGGAGCGCGCGACCATCATGGCGCTCGAGATCCATGCTTCCCAGCAGGCGGTCTGCACCGGCACCAGCATGTACTCGAAGCCGGCCGCCTCCGCGGCGTCGACGATGCGATCGAACAGCGGCAGCGAGGGTGCCACCTGGGCACTCGCCAGCCCGTAGGCGGTGGTGTCGCCAGCCGTCGGCAAGAACCAGCCGAATTCCAGTTTGCGCATGCGTCCTCGTTCTTCGGTCACGCCCAACCCTATGAGCATTAGCCACAGATGAACACAGATGCACACAGATGCCGATGCGGTTGTCGACTGGCGAATGCCCTGGGCATCTCGCCTGTTCGGGGTCAATCAGGCGAACCCCCTCCGAGCTCCGGCAATCTGTGTGCATCTGAGTTCATCTGTAGCGAAGGGGCATCTCTGAGTTGCCGCAGCGCGGTTGGCAGCCGCACTTCCGGCTGGCCGTGGCGGCTGCGACCGGGCACGATCCGCGCGGCCTCGAGGAGGGAACCGGGAATGTTGCAACACGGCAAGCGTCCGACAATCGCATCGCGGCATGGCGTGGTGGCGGCCGCCCATCCTCTGGCAGCGGCGGCGGGCGCGCGCGTGCTGGGCAACGGCGGCAACGCCTTCGACGCGGCGGCGGCGACGGCGGCGACGCTGAACGTCGTCGAGCCTTATATGTCCGGGCTGGCCGGGCTCGGTGCGGCGACCTGCTACATCGCCGCCGAGAAGCGCGTGCGCTCGCTCGATTACATGACGCACATTCCCTACAAGTTCCCGCTCGAGCGGCTCAGGCGGCGCGAGGACGTGCTGCGCGGACCGGTCGCGGTCGGCGCGCCGGGCAATCTCGGCGGTTGGTGCGAGATGGTCTCGGCCTACGGCACGAAGAAGCTGCCCGAGCTGTTTGCGCCGGCGATCGCCATCGCGCGCGACGGCTTCTCGCTGATCGAGTTCAACGTCGAGGAGATCAGCGGCGCCACCGGCGAGCTGCGCGGCCACGGCGCGCTCTATCCCGAATGGTCGCGCACCTACCTCGAGGGCATCGCGGGCGGGCGGCCGCAGATCGGCGCGGTGCTGAAGCAGCCCGACCTCGCGGCGACCTACGAGGCGCTGGCGGCGCACGGTCCCGGCCTGCTCTACGGCGGCGAGCTCGGCAAGAAGATGCTGGCCCGGCTCACCGAGCTCGGCGGGTGCCTCACCATGGACGACGTGATGGCGACCAGGCCGAAATGGGTCGACCCGGTCGCCGCCGACTATCGCGGCCATACCATTCACGTGCCGCCACCGCCGTGCGAAGCCTTCCAGTATCTGCTGACCCTGCGCATCCTCGAAGGCTTCGACCTGGCGAAGATGCAGCGCAACGGCACCGACCATATCGACACGGTGCTGCGCGCCATCCGCCTCGCCGCCGGCGTGCGCATCAAGACCGGCGTGCCGTCGCAACAGAAGCTCGCCGAGCTGCTGTCGGACGGCTACGTCGAGGGGCTGCGCGCGCGGGTGCGCGACGGCAAGCCGGTCACCGGGCCGACCGAGCAATGGACGCCGGGCATCGAGGAGGGCCATACGACGTCGTTCTCGATCGCCGACCGCGACGGCAACATGGTGTGCGTGACCCAGAGCCTCGGCAGCGTGTTCGGCTCGGGCGTGGTGGTGCCGGGCAGCGGCGTCTGCCTGAACAACTTCCTCTATTGGGCCGACGTCAACCCACAGAGCCCCAACCGCGCCAAGCAGGGCGACTACATGCCAGTCTGCATCGCGCCCTCGATCGTCACCCGGGACGGCACGCCGGTGCTGGCGCTCGGCACGCCGGGCAGCTACGGCATCCTGCAGACTCAGCCGCAGGCCATGGTGCAGTACATCGATTTCGGCCTGCCGCTGCAGCAGGCCATCGAAGCGCCGCGCGCCCGCCTCTCCGACGGCCGCGCCGTGCTACTCGAGTCGCGCGTCGACGCCCAGGTCCGCGACGAGCTGCGCAGCCGCGGCCACGATCTCACCAGCGGCCCCGACTGGACGATGAAGGTCGGCGGCATGCAGGGCGTCGCGCGCGACGCCGGCGGCACTTTCACCGGCGGCTGCGACCCGCGCCGCGACAGCTACGTCGTGCCGGCGTAAGTTCATGAATCCTCCCCAAGCTTCGCTTGGGGAGGTGTCGCCGCCTTGCGGCGACAGAGATATCGTGGCTGGAGGCGCGCCACACTCCCCCGTTTGCTACCCTGTCCGGGTTGACCAAACGACCGAAGGTAGGCGCCTGCCAGGTCAACGATTTGGGATCACGTTGGCGTGGCGGGCGAACAGACGCCACATCCCTTCTTCATTCTTCCAGATGTTCGTGAAGCGCCGCCTCGTCGTTTGACCGGCCGCGAGACCAGCACCTGGTGCGTCGCTCAGCGGTTGAACGGTCTCGAGGCCCATGATGATGACCAAAGCTCCATCGGCGCGGACATATTCGACCTGCCGCTCGAATATCGAGAAGTTGATGATACCGGTCTGGATGAATGCATCCAGCAGGGCGCGTTTTCCGACGACGACCTGGTTGTTCGGCGCGTTGACAGCGATCTGGTCGGACCACAATCTCTCCAGAGCGGGAACATCACGTTTCAGAGCTGCGATCCGCTCCCGGTCGTCGAGCGCGCGCACATGCAGTTCATCCGAGCCGTTCTCTTGTGCCATAGCGGGCCTCCAATGGTGGAATACTGAGTAACTGGAGGAATATCGATGCGATTCTCCTATCGCAGCTCTCCGTTCGGCCGCTCGTTGCCCGATTGGCTCTCCGCGAGGCTGCGCTCCCTTGGTGGCAAGCTAACAGCTCCAGGCGCTGGCCGCTCGCTTGCGGGCGACCGACGCTTCGACTGAGACGGACACCATGTTCTCAATGACGACCGACAGTGTGCTGCCGCGGGAACGGACGGAATTCTGGGCCGATCTCGTCAGCCGACACGTCACGCCAATGTGCATCCAGCCGGCCGGCGGAGAGCCTGTTCGCGGCGAGGTCCAGGCGCTCACGATCGGTGACCTTTGTGTCGCACAGGTTTCCGGCCGCGGCGTTCATGCCTCGCATGCACGCCCGCAGATCGCGTGCGCTCGCAGTCACTTGTATGCCGCCTGCGTGCATATCGAAGGCGAGGCCCGGATCAGGCGGCGCGGCGAGCTGATCTCGTTGCAACCAGGCGATATCTTCGTCACTGACAGCCGGCATGAATTTTCTCTCGATCTCGAACGGCCGTGGCGGCATCTGCTCATCACGCTGCCGACCCAGTGGATCGACAGCCGTGTGGCGCGGCCGGAGCTGCTCTCGGGCGCCGTGTTGCGCGGCCATCCGCTGGCCCGCCTCTGGGCAAGTCACCTGGCCAGCGGCTTCGCGCTCTCCGGCGATTTTTCGCCGGCCGCCGCGACACTGTTCTCGCGCCACTCAATCGACCTGTTGGGGCAGTTGCTCGAGGAAGCTCATTGCGACCATCCCACGCCGTCGGAGGCAACGCGTGCCGCGATCTTCCTGAAAGCCTGTCACCTGATCGCACTCAAATATGGCGATGCGAGCCTCACTCCGGCTGCGATAGCGCAAGACCTGAAAGTTTCGACACGCACACTGGCCAGGATTTTCGCCGCCAACGAGGAGACGGTGATGCGGCGCATCTTCGACGAACGGGTCCGTCAGGCCTCGAGACTCCTGACCGCGCCGCAGGCGGCTCACCGATCGATTACCGAGATTGCGTTCGCTTGTGGTTTCAGCGACGCCTCGCACTTTGGACGCGCCTTTGCCGCAAGGATGCATTTGACGCCATCGCAACTGAGGCGGCGACAGCAATGAGATTCAGCGGATCGCGTCCAGCTGATTCGCCGACACTCCAACGGCGCTCATCGTGTCGATCACAGACCCCATGAGCGCCACCGGAGTGGCGCGCTCCCAGCCAAAACAGGCCTACTTCGCGTTCGGCAGCACCACCCGGGTCTGCGAGCGCACGTGCGGCGCGAAATGCGCCCAGCCGCGCATGGCCAGGAACTGCGGCGTCTGCGTCGCCGCCGGCGATTCGAGCTCGTAGACCGTCGTGTAGAGCCGCCGCTGATGGGTCGTGCGCTGGCCGCGGTCGCTCTCGGAGACGTCGCCGGCGGCGAGATAGCGCCGGCCCGACACGACTCCCGGGCAGGCGAGCACGTCGGGCACGTGCACCGCATCGTACCAGCGGTTCCACTCGGCCTCCACGGCAGGGTCGACCTCGGCGGTCACGATCATCAGGCAATTCGGCAGTTCGGCCATGGCACTTCCTTTCCCTGGAGCATTGGCGGCGATGGAAAGCCGCCGGGGCGAAATCTTCAAGAGAGTTGGCGATCCGGCCGTTTGATCCAGATCAATGCCCGATCCCCGGCACGGCCGAAGCATATCCTCAAAGAGGATGTGGATATGCTGGACGCGTGCTACTACTCGCTGATCGAGCGGGCGGACGATGGACGGTTCGTCGGCTGGGTGCCGGATCTGCCGGGCGTGACCGCCGCCGGCTACACGGAGGACGAGACGGTCCGCGCGCTCTCGCGCAACACGCGCCAGCATCTCGGCAGGCTGGTTCTTTCGGGCAAGCCCCTGCCGGCGCCGCGCCCGGTCGACGACCTGCCGTGCAGCCGCGGTCGCCGCGTGCTGAGACGACTGCTTCTGGTCGTCGGCTGAGCTGCCTGCGCTCGACGGGCCGTTGGGCGCGCGCCATATAGGGGCAATGCTAACCACGGATGTCGACCGCCTTTCCGACTGGCTCGTCCGGCGCGGCCTGGAAGGAACGGCGGAGACGGACCTCCTGCGCGAATTCTGCGAGCGGTGCGACGCAGCCGGCCTGCCCCTCGCGCGCGCGCTCGTCGTGATCGACACGCTGCATCCGGTGCACGAGGGCACTGTCTTCCGCTGGCGCAACGACGATGTCGAGGAACAGGCGGCCACCCAATATGGCCGCACCACCGAAGGCGAGGCCGCGGCATCGTGGCAGCGCAGCCCGTTCTATCACCTGCTGCAGACCGGCGGGGAGGAACTGCGCCGGCGAATTGCCTTCGGCGACCCGATCGATTTTCCCTTCATCCAGGAGATGAAGGACGCCGGCCACACCGACTACGTCGTCTTCGTCTATCGTTTCGCCAGCGGCGCTGCCATCGGCGAGATGGATTGCGTCTACTCGGGCTGGTCGACGCGCCATCCGGACGGCTTCGGCGAGGCCGACCTCGTGGCCTTGCGCCGGCTCGTGCCGGCGCTCGGGCTGGCGATGAAGAGCGCGGCGCTGGCGCGCATCGCCGACACGCTGGTCGAGGTCTATCTCGGCCGCGACGCCGGCCGGCGCGTCATCCAGGGCCGCATCCAGCGCGGCGTGGCCGACCGCATCGGCGCCGCCTTGTGGTTCTCCGACCTGCGCAGCTACACCACCATCACCGATTCGGCGCCGCCCGGCGAGATCATCCCGCTGCTCAACGATTATGCCGAAGCGGTGATCACCGCGATCCACGAGGCCGGCGGCGACGTGCTGAAGCTGATCGGCGACGGCACGCTGGCGCTGTTCCGGGCCGACGACGCCGCCGAGGCCACGCGCCGTGCGCTCGCCGCCGAGCAAATCCTGCGCGCGCGCCTGCACGAGCTCAACGAGCGTCGCCGCGCCGAGGAACGACCGACCACCTCGGTCTATATCGGCCTGCATGTCGGCGAGGTGTTCTACGGCAATATCGGGAGCGACGAGCGCCTGGACTTCACCGTCGTCGGCCCGGCCGTCAACGAGACCAGCCGCATCGCCTCGATGTGCCGCTCGGTCGACCGGCCGATGCTGGTCTCGGCGGATTTCGCCGACGCCCTGCCGCCCGGGGAACGCGCCCGCCTGGTCTCGGTCGGCCGCTTTGCCTTGCGCGGTGTCGGCCGCGCCAAGGAGCTGTTCACGCTCGATCCCGAGCTGCTGTAGCTGGCCGCTCTCGCGGGTGCCTCGACAGCGCGTCTCCGGTTGGATCGCGTCGGCGCGCGGGGCGAGGCTCTCGGCAATCGCGGAGCGTGTCCTGGCAACGAACCACCTCCGGTAGGCCTGGGTCTCGTATCCCCGCGCGCCGTCTCGCAACTGCCTCGCATCGGCGCGCGCCCGACAATGGTTGCGCACGGCGTGCGGCGTCGCGCGACTTCGTCGTTCGTCCGCGAAAACCCCGCTGAATCGCTTGCGTCGTCCGCTTCGTGGTGCGTACGATGACCGCATAAGCGAGCCGTCCAACGAGGCGGCGGTGTCGGGAGGAAAAATCAGATGTCGAAGACCAAGCGTCGTAGCGTGCTCAAGCTTGCCGGCGGTGCCGCGGCTGCCTCGATGGGCGGCATGGCGGGCATCCTGGCGACCGGCCGTGCACCGGCCTATGCCCAGCAGAAGCAGGTCCACTGGCTGAAGTGGGTCGATTTCGTTCCCGCGACGGACCAGATGTTCCGGCGCGAGATGATGCCGGCCGCCGAGAAGGCCCTGGGCATCAAGATCAACCTCGAGACGGTGAACGGCAACGACCTGCAGCCGCGCATCACCGCGTCGATCCAGTCGGGCGCCGGCCCCGACCTGATCATGTCGTTCAACAGCTTCACCCACCTCTACTCCAACTCGGTGGTCGATGTGAGCGCGCTCGCCGAGGAGGTCGGCAATCGCGAGGGCGGCCTCTACAAGTACGCCCGCGCCATCTGCTCCGACGGCAAGATGTTCATGGGCATGCCGTGGGCGGTGATCGGCGGCATGATCGCCTACCGCAAGTCGTGGTTCGACGACGTCGGCGCCACCAAGTTCCCGGAGACGTGGGAGCAGTACCGCGAGGTCGGCAAGAAGCTCAAGGCCAAGGGCCGGCCGATCGGCCAGACACTCGGCCACACCTTCGGCGACGCGCCCGGCTTCACCTACCCCTTCCTGTGGTCGTGGGGCGGCAAGGAGGTCGAGGCCGACGGCAAGACGGTCGTGCTCAACACCAAGGAGACGGTCGAGTCGGTCAAGTTCATGACCGCCTTCTGGAAGGAGGCGCACGACGAGGGCGGGCTGGCCTGGGACGACACCAACAACAACCGTGCCTTCCTGTCGCAAACCATCTCGGCGACCCTCAACGGCGCCTCGATCTACATCGAATCGCTGCGCCGGCCAGATCAGTACAAGACCGAGAAGGGCGAGTTCCTGAACAAGGACATCCTGCACGCGCCGCTGCCCAAGGGGCCGGCCGGCCAGTTCGGCTTCCACCTGCTGCAGTCGAACATGCTGATGAAGTACTCGAAGAACCAGGACGCCGCGAAGGAGTTCCTCAAGTACCTGCACACCGAGGAGAACTATCGCAAGTTCTTCGAATCGCAGAAGGGCTTTGCTACGCCGTGCACGGCGAAGTGGGAGAACGACAAGCTGTGGGACGTCGACCCGGTCATGACGCCCTACAAGGTCGCGGCCAAGCTCGGCCAGGCGATCGGCTTCGCCGGCCCGCCCAACGCCAAGGCGCAGGAAGGCCTCAGCAAGTACATCATCACCGACATGTACGCCAAGGCAGTGCAGGGCATGCCCGCCGAGGAATCGGTCAAGTGGGCCGAGTCCGAACTCAAGAAGGTCTACTCGGCGTAAGGTCCCGGACGGAATCCCGGGTCATTCCCTAAACCGCGAGTCCAGCATGGCAGTAACCGCAGTCTCGGACGCGACATCCCGGCCCGTTCCGCGACTGCGGCGGCTGGAGGACGAGCGCTGGCTCGCCCTCACCCTGCTGGCACCGACGGCGGTGCTGCTCGGGCTGTTCATCGCCTATCCCTTCGTCGAAGGCGTGCTGCTGTCGCTCACCAACACGCGCGTCGGCGTCGAGGGCGGCTTCGTCGGCCTCAAGAACTTCCACAAGATCTGGGACGACAGCATCTTCCGGACATCGGTCTGGAACACCTTCTGGTACACCGGCGTGACCACGGTGTTCAAGCTGGCCCTCGGGCTGTGGCTGGCGATCCTGCTCAACCGGCATTTCCGGGGCAAGGCGCTGGTGCGCGCCTTCATCCTGCTGCCCTTCATCATCCCGACGGTGCTGTCGACGTTCGCCTGGAAATGGATGTTCGATCCCACCTTCAGCGTGCTCAACTGGACGCTGTTCCAGCTCGGCATCATCAGCCAGCGCATCAACTGGCTGGGCGACCCCGACCTCGCCATGGCCTCGATCATCATCGTCAACATCTGGCGCGGCGTGCCGTTCTTCGCCATCAGCCTGCTGGCCGGCCTGCAGACGATCAGCCCCGAGCTGCAGGAAGCGGCCGCGATCGACGGCGCGCGGCCGTGGCAGCGCTTCTGGCACGTCACTTGGCCGCTCCTGCTGCCAGTCACCATGGTGGTGGTGCTGTTCTCCGTGATCCAGACCTTCGCCGACTTCCAGCTGGTCTACGTCATGACCGGCGGCGGCCCCGCCAACGCCACCCATCTGTTCGCGACCTACGCCTACCAGATCGGCATCGGCACCGGGCTGCTGTCGGAGGGAGCGGCGATCTCGCTCGCCATGTTCCCCTTCCTGTTCCTGATCGTGGTGGTGCAGCTCCTGTACATCCGCCGCGTCGAAACGCGATGAGCCGGGAGAGCCGCTGACATGATCGAAGGTGCGCTGTGGCGGAAGTGGGTGTTCTACAACATCCCGCTGATCCTGTTCGTCTTCGTCCTGCTGTTCCCGTTCTACTGGATGATCATCACCACCTTCCGGCCCGACGGCGAGCTCTATCGGCCGTGGAACGCGGCCAACTACCAGCCGTTCTGGACCAACAACCCGACGCTCGACCACATCCTCTACCTGTTCGAGGAGACGTCGTTCGCCCGGTGGATGCTGAACACGATGTTCATCGCGATCGTCTCGACGATCATCTCGCTGTTCTGCGGCGTGCTCGCGGGCTATGCCCTGGCGCGGCTCAACTTCCCGTTCGCCGGCGGGCTCGGCACCGCCATCTTCGTCACCTACCTGGTGCCGCAGACCCTGCTGTTCATCCCGCTCGCCGAGATCATCCGCAACTTCCGGCTGGGCGACACGCCGTGGGCGCTGATCCTGACCTACCCGACCTTCCTGATCCCGTTCTGCACCTGGCTGATGATGGGCTACTTCAAGGCCATCCCCAAGGAGCTCGAGGAATGCGCGCGCATCGACGGCGCGTCGCGCTGGAAGGCGATGGTCTACATCATCCTGCCGGTCGCCGTGCCGGGCATCCTGTCGGCCGGCATCTTCGCCTTCACCCTGTCGTGGAACGAGTTCATCTACGCCCTGGTGTTCCTGTCCTCGCCCGACCAGAAGACCGTGCCGGTCGGCGTCACCTCCGAGCTGATCCGCGGCGACGTCTTCTTCTGGGGTCCGTTGATGGCCGGCGCGCTGCTCGGCTCGATCCCGGTGGCGATCGTCTATTCCTTCTTCGTCGAGCACTACGTCTCGGGCATCACCGGCTCGGTCAAGGGCTGAGCCCCGAGGAATACGCACAGGGTTACCAACATGGCGATGGTCAGCATTCGCAACGTCAACAAGGTCTATGACGGCAACGTGCACGCCGTGAAGAACGTCGATCTCGAGGTCCGCGACAAGGAGTTCATGGTCTTCGTCGGCCCCTCGGGCTGCGGCAAGACCACGACCTTGCGCATGGTCGCCGGGCTGGAATCGATCACCTCGGGCGACATCCTGATCGGCAATACGGTGGTCAACCAGCTGCCGCCGATGGACCGCGACATCGCCATGGTGTTCCAGAACTACGCGCTCTACCCGCACATGAGCGTGTTCCACAACATGGCCTTCGGGCTGAAGATGCGGAAGTTCGAGAAGAGCGAGATCGACAAGCGGGTGCGCGACGCCGCCGCGATCCTGGGCATCGAGACCCTGCTCGACCGCAAGCCGCGCCAGCTGTCGGGCGGCCAGCGCCAGCGCGTCGCGCTGGGCCGCGCCATCGTCCGCCATCCCCAGGTCTTCCTGTTCGACGAGCCGCTCAGCAACCTCGACGCCAAGCTGCGCGTGCAGATGCGGGTCGAGCTCAAGAAGCTGCACGAGCGGCTCGGCACCACGGCGATCTACGTCACCCACGACCAGGTCGAGGCGATGACGCTCGGCGACCGCGTGGTGGTGATGAAGGACGGCGTCGTCCAGCAGGTCGGCGAGCCGCTCGAGCTCTACAACACCCCGGCCAACCGCTTCGTCGCGGGCTTCATCGGCTCGCCGGCGATGAACTTCGCCGACGTCACCTTGTCGGCCAGCAACGGCGCGCTGTGGGCGGTGGCGCCGGGCTTCAGGATCGGCCTGCCCGCCGCGCTCGCCCAGCGTGCCGCCGCCCTTGCCGGCGAGCCGGCGACGCTCGGCATCCGGCCCGAAGACTTGCACATCGCCGGCGCCGGCGACCCGCCCGAGCTGTGCTTCGAGGTCGAGGTCGAGGTGGTCGAGCAGCTCGGCTCGGAGATCGTGCTCGACACGCGGGCCGCCGACACCGCCTTCGTCGCCAGCGTCGAGCCGACCCTGCGCGTGCGCATGCACGACCGCCTCCGCCTGGCGATGAACCCCAACCGCCTCCATTTGTTCGACGCCAAGACCGAAGCCGCGGTCTGATCTCGGTCTCCGCCCCAACGAAGCCGCGCGGGAGTGGACACTACTCATGTTCCTCTCCCCCGCTAGGGGGAGAGGCTAGGTGAGGGGGCCTCGAAGGCTACGAAATCACCTGTATCCCCCTCACCCAACCTCTCCCCCTAGCGGCGGAGAGGAACATGAGCCTCCTATGAAGATCGGGGCGGGCACCGCCCCGATCTCCTCAGCATCGTGGTGCGCGCCGGCGTGCTGGGGGTCTGCCCAGCGATGACGCTGGGGAGGAGCCGAAGCGGCTACTGCTTCGGCCCGACCCAGCTCTCGAGGGCATCCCACTTGGCCTTGCGCTGCTCGGCCAGCGGCTTCTTGAAGTCGTGGCCGTAGGTTGCCGTGTCGAACGAGCCATAGGTCGGGTTGGGCAGCATCAGCCACTGCTTGCCCCAGTAGGCGAGATCGGAATCGAACGCCTTGGCGCGGTCGGCCTCGCTGCCGCGGTAGCGATCGTCGAAATCGCCGAAATTGTCGCCGATGTTGAGCAGGACGCGGTAGTCCTTGGTGACGACGGCGCGCCGCGAGCTCTTGGCGCTGCCCCAGCCCTGCTGCTTGTTCTGCATCAGGAAGGTGTCGACATTGCCGCCCATCGGGAAGCCGAGCTTCTGCATGTTCTCGCGCGTGTCCTTCTCGGTCTCGACCCCGCGGTTGGTGATGTAGAACACCTTGACGCCCTTCGAATCGGCGAGCTTCGTGAACTCGACCGCGCCGGGGATGGCGCGCGAGATCTGGGCGGCACAGAACTCGTTCCAGGTTTTGACGCTGAAGGTCGCGTTGGCCCGCACCATCCACGCCTGGTAGAGCGAGTTGTCGACCAGGGTCTCGTCGACGTCGAGGATGACGGCGGGCGGCAGGTTCTGGAAGTCGCCCTTCTGCTCGCCCGGCGCCGCCGTCCAGCTCTTGTCGGCCAGCGCCTCGTCGAGCCGTATCCTGGCCAGCGAGAACACGGTGAGCGCATTGGCCCGGTACTCGACCGACCGCTGCGTCCACAGCGTGGCGAGCAGCATATCGTTGGGCGCCACCTCCTGAGCCCGGACGGCACCGGGCACGAGGACAGTCGACAGGACGGCGAGGACGCTGCCCAACGCCAAGAACTTGCGTGCGATCATGGCTCCATCTCCCCCAATAGCCTCTGCCGGGTCGCCGCGTCGGCGAACGACGACTCGATCGCCGTCCGCGCGATGCGCTTCAACGCCGCCTCGTCCAGGCCCGCCAGCTCGTACTCGGTCCCGAGCGTGGTGTGAAAGAACGGCGGATCGTCGGAATTGAGCGTGACGCGGACCCCGGCGTCGATCAAGCGATGCAGAGGATGGGCGGCGCGGTCGGGATAGAGCCCGAGGGCGACGTTGCTGCCCGGGCAGACCTCGAGCACGATGCCGCGGCGGGCGATCTCGGCCACCAGGGCGGGATCCTCGGCCGAGCGCACGCCGTGGCCGATCCGGGTCACCGGCAGGTCGCGGATCGCCGCCCGCACGCTTTCCGGCCCCAGCACCTCGCCGGCATGGACGGTGCAGCCGAACCCGTGCTCGTGGGCCAGCCGATAGGCCGGCGCGAAATCGACCGGGGCGAACTTGGCCTCGTCGCCGCCCATGCCGAAGCCCACGACGTAGCGGTGCGGCTCGCCCACCATCGCCTGCGCCATGGCGAGCGCGCGCTCGGGCCCGAGATGGCGAATGCAGACGATGATGATTCGCCCCTCGATGCGAAAGTCGCGGCGCGCCCGGTCGATCGCGTCCCCCAGCGCCTCGAGCCAGGCGCCGTAGGCGATGCCGAGCGCCGCCGGCCGCTCGGGCGAGCAGAACATCTCGACATAGACCGCGCCCTCGCGCGCCGCGCCGGCCAGGTAGCCGTACAGCACGTCGCCGAAATCCCGCGCCGTGCGGAGCGTCGTGCAGACCAGGTCGTAGGCGGCGAGGAAGCTGAGAAAGTCCGACCAGGCATAGAAGCCATCGTCGCCCATCAGGCCCGGCGGCAGGTCGAGCCCGTTGCGCAGCGCCAGCTCGCGCGCCAGCGCCGGCGGGATCGAGCCTTCGAGATGACAGTGCAGCTCAGCCTTGGCGATCACGCAAATCCTCGTAGCGGCAGGGTCGGCCTTTGCAGCCAGTTGTCGGGCGGATAATCGGCGCAACCGTCGATCACATGCAAGGAGTAGGCGTGGCGCGGCCGCGCCGACCGGTTGGGCGCGCTGGCGTGCGGCAGCAGGCCGTGCAGCACGACCAGCGTGCCGCGCCGCGCCTCGATCGCCACCGGCGGGATGGCCGGCCACGGCGTGTCGTCGAGCGTCTCGAGGGCGAGCCGCCCGCCGTGCCGGCGGAAGCGCTGGCGCAACGGCCCGCGGTGGCCGCCGGGCAGCGCCATCAGGCAGCCATTGTCGCGGTCGGCATCGTCGAGCGCGATCCAGAAGCCGGTCACGGTCGAGGGCTCGGTATAGAGAAAGGTCGCGTCCTGGTGCCAGTCGACCGGGGCACCGATGTGCGGCTGCTTGAACAGATACATCGACTGCAGAAGCACCGGCCGCGCCAGTCCCAGCTCGTGCGCCAGCGCGGCCAGCTCCGGCCGCCGCGAGACGCGATCGAACGCCGGGTCGAGATCGTGCAAGGCATGGCCGATCTTGTTGAGGGCCAGCGCGGTCGGCTGGTCGGTCGCCGCCTCCTCGAAGAAGAAGCGGATGGCGCCGCCCGACTCGCTGAAGTAGCGATCGTCGGCATGGCGCTGGTCCTCGGCCGAGAACACCGTGCGGCGGGCCGGCATCCCGAAGCCCCCGACCAGCTCGGCCGCGCGCGCCTGCAGGGCGTCGCACTCGGCAGCCGGCAGGAAATCCTCCAGCACCTGGAAGCCGTCGCGCTCGTAGGCATCGAGGCTCGGCGGCTTCACCGGACGACGCGCTCCAGGACGACCGGCCTCGGCTCGGCTGCGTCGGGCGCGATGCGGATCGCCCGCCGCACGATGTCCATCGCCGCCTCGGCATCGGCATCGCTCGCGGCATGGACCATGCAGAGCGGGCTGCCGGCGCGCACCGGCGCGCCGACATCGATGACGTCGCTGAGGCCGACCGACGGATCGATCGCGTCGTCGGCGTGGCTGCGGCCGCCGCCCAGCGCCACCACGGCGATGCCGATGTCGCGGGCGTTCATGCCTGTCACGTGGCCCGCGCGCTCGGCATTGCACGGCCGGATCACGGGTGCGTGGGCGAGATAGCGGCTGCCGTGCTCGAGAAAATCGTCCGGCCCGCCCAGCGCCGCCACCATGCGTCCGAACCTCTCGGCGGCCCGTCCGTCTGCAAGAGCCTTCTCGGCGAGCGCCCGGCCGGCCGCGGCATCGGGGGCCAGGCGGCCGAGGGCGATCATCTCGCCGGCCAGCGCCATGGTGACCTCGTGCAGGCGCGGATCGCGCGTGCCCTCGCCCTTGAAATAGTCGACCGCCTCGACGACCTCGAGGGCGTTCCCGACATTGCGCCCGAGCACGCGGTCCATGTCGGTGATCAGGGCGACGGTCGGCAGGCCGGCCTGGTTGGCCACGGCGACCAGGCTCCCGGCGAGATCGCGCGCCATCGCCTCGGTGTCGCAGAAGGCGCCCGATCCGCACTTCACGTCCATCACCAGCCCGTCGAGCCCCTCGGCGATCTTCTTGGACAGAATGGAGCTCACGATCAGGGGAATCGATTCGACGCTGCCGGTGACGTCGCGCGTGGCGTAGAGCCGGCGGTCGGCCGGCGCGAGATCGTCGGTCTGGCCGATCACCGCGCAGCCGACCTCGCGCACCACCCGGCGGAAGGTCGCGATGTCGGGCTGGGCGTCGTAGCCCGAGATCGCCGACAGCTTGTCGAGCGTGCCGCCGGTATGGCCGAGCCCTCGGCCGGAGATCATCGGCACGAAGGCGCCGCAGGCGGCGACGATCGGCGCCAGCATCAGGCTCACCTTGTCGCCGACCCCGCCGCTCGAATGCTTGTCGATCAGCGGTCCCGGAAGGTCGAGGTCCCCCCAGTCGAGCTGCATGCCCGAACGACAGAGCCCAAGGGTCAGCGCCACCCGCTCGGCCGTGCTCATGCCGCGGAAGAACACCGTCATGGCGAAGGCCGCGACCTGGCCCTCGCTCAGGCCACCGTCATGGATGCCGCGCACGACGAAGGCGATCTCCTCGTCCGACAGCTCATGGCCATCGCGCTTCTTGCGGATGATCTCCTGGGGCAGCATCGGCTCTACGCGTAGCGCTCCAGAAACGTCGCCAGCAACCGCTGCACGTCGGCGGCAGCCTCCCTGGCGACGGCGAGCGTCTGCTCGTGGCCGAGCTTGCCCGGCACCAGCCCGGCGGCGTAGTTGGTCATCAGAGACAGCGCCGCGACCTTCAGGCCGGCGTGCCGCGCCAGGATGGTTTCGGGCGCCGTCGACATGCCGACCGCGTCGGCGCCCAGCACGCGGGCGGCGCGAATCTCGGCCGGGGTCTCGAAGCTCGGTCCGCTGAACCAGATGTAGACGCCCTGGTGGCACGTCACGCCGGCGGCGGCGGCGGCGGCCAGCAACGCCTCCCGCAGCGCCGGGTCGTAGGCATCGACCATGTCGACGAAGCGGCCGTCGCCCGGTCCCGCGTCGAACAGCGGATTGACGCCGGTGAAGTTGATGTGGTCGGTGACCGCCATCACCGAGCCGGGCGGCATGTCGAGGCGCAGGCTGCCCGCGGCATTGGTCTGCAGCAACGTCTCGCAGCCGATCTCGGCCATCGTCCGGATGGCGACCTTCATCTCGTCCGGCCGGCCGCGCTCGTAGTAGTGGCCGCGGCCCTGCAGCACGGCGACCGGGGTCGGCCCGACATGGCCCAGCACCAGCTGGCCGGCGTGGCTGCCCACCGTGGTCTGCGGAAAGCCCGCCAGCTCGGCATAGGGAAGCGTCGCCACCGCCTGCACCTGGTCGGCGAAGCCACCGAGGCCGGAGCCCAGCACGACCGCCACCCTGGGCCGGAACCCGGGGGCACGACGGGCAATCACCTCGCTCATGCCGAGGGCTTCCCCGGCTGGCCGACATGCTGCGGGCCGAAGGACATCGGCAGCAGCTGTCCCAGGGTCACCGTGCGATGCAGGCCATCCGGGCCACAGAGATGGATCGGCAGATCGTCGGATGCGAACTCGCGCAGCTTCTGGCGGCAGCCGCCGCAAGGCGTGATGAGCTCCGGACCGGGACCGATCACCACGCATTCGAGGATGCGCTTGCCGCCCGCCCCCACCATCGCGGCGATCGCCGAGGCCTCGGCGCACCAGCCCTGCGGGTAGGCCGCGTTCTCGACGTTGCAGCCGCCATGGATCGACCCGTCCTCGCTGCGCAGCGCCGCGCCGACATGGAAACTCGAGTAGGGCGCGTGAGCGCGCAGCATCATCCGACGGGCGAGATGAAGCAGGTCGTCCATCAATGCTCCTTTTCGTAAGGAATGCCGGCCGCCTTGGGCGCGACGGCGCGGCCGATGAAGCCGGCCAGCAGGAACACGGTGAGAAGATAGGGCAAGGCCTGGAAAAGTTGCACCGGGACCTCGCCGATGCCCGGCAGGCGCACGCCCTGCAGGCGGATCGCGATGGCATCGAGCAGGCCGAACAGCAGGCAGGCACCGAACGCCGGGAAGGGGTGCCATTTGCCGAAGATGATGGCGGCCAGCGCGATGAAGCCCTGCCCTGCCGTCATGTCGCGGCTGAAGCCGGCGTTCTGGGCGATCGAGATGTAGGCGCCGGCCAGGCCGGAGAACAGGCCGCACAACAGCACCGCGCGATAGCGCAGCCAAGGTACCGAGATGCCGGCGGTGTCGACGGCGAGCGGCATCTCGCCGACCGCGCGCAGCCGGAGGCCGAAGCGCGTGCGCGAGAGGGTCCACCAGGTGAGCGGCACCGCGGCGAGGGCAATGTAGACCAGGACGTTGTCGCCGGCGCCGGGCAGCAGGATCGGCATGAGGCGCTGGTCGCCGACCAGCGCCGGCGTCTGGCCGCCGCGGCTGAACCACGCGTTGCCCAGCACGATGGTGAGGCCGGCCGCCAGGATGTTGATGGCGACGCCGCTCACCACCTGGTTGCCGCGATAGGTGATGCAGGCCGCGCCGTGCAGCAGCGCCATCATGACGGCGGCGACGATGGCGGCGGCGACGCCGGCCCACGCCGAGCCGGTGACGGCAGCCGTTGCGGCGGCAAAGAACGCCGCCATCAGCATCTTGCCCTCGAGCCCGACATCGATGATGCCGCTCTTCTCCGAGAAAAGCCCGCCCATCGCACACAGCACCAGCGGCGTCGCCACCCGCAGGGTCGCGGCGAGCGTGAGCAGGACGAAGGAGAGGATGTCGTCCATCACCTGGCCTCCCCAGCTTCGCTGGGGAGGGAACTCATTTCATGTTCCTCTCCCCCGCTAGGGGGAGAGGCCAGGAGAGGGGGCTTCGAAGGCATCTGCACCCCCCTCACCCAACCTCTCCCCCTTATGTGCGGCTCGGCTGCGGCGCGGTTTACCGCGCCGCAGCCGAACGCGCTCATGAGGGCGGGGGAGAGGAGCATGAACCCGACCCTCACGACCCCTGCCCCCTCCTCGAAGGCGCGAATGAGAACACCCATTGCAGCCACGGCCGCGGCAGGTTCACCAGGGCGCCGGAGAACAGGATGACCAGGCCCTGGATCACCACGACCATCTCGCGATTGATGGCCGGGACCTCGAAGGCGAGCTCGGCGCCGCCCTGCTGCAGGGCACCGAACAGCAGGGCCGCCAGCGCGATGCCGAGCGGATGGCTGCGCCCCATCAGGGCGACGGCGATGCCGGCGAAGCCGTAGCCGGCCGGGAAGTCGAGCACGATGCGCTGGTGCACGCCCATCAGCTCGTTGACGCCGACGAAGCCCGCCAGGCCACCCGAGAGGCACATGGCGAGCATGGTCATGCGCCGGAGGTTGGTGCCGGCATAGATCGCCGCCTCGGGATTGTGGCCCATGGTCCTGAGCGCATAGCCCCATGGCGTGTGCCACAGGAACACCCAGACGCCGACGCAGCACAGGACCGCCAGAACGATCGACAGGTTGAGCGCCGAGGGCGCTACCTGGATGCCGATTCCGGCCAGCACCTCGTGCATGCTGGGCAGCTTGCCAGCGGCGGTGAAGGTGCGGCTCTGCGGCGTCATCGAGCCCGGCGCGATCAGCACGTTCACCATCAGGTAGACCATCAGGGCCGACGCCAGAAAGTTGAACATGATGGTGGTGATGACGATGTGGCTGCCGCGCCACGCCTGCAGCCACGCCGGGACCGCCGCCCAGGCCGCGCCGAACAGGGCGGCCGCCACGATGGCGAGCGGGATCATCGCCCATGCCGGCAGCACGCGATCGAGCGCCAGGATGACGAGCCCGCAGCCCAGCCCGCCGATATAGGCCTGGCCCTCGCCGCCGATGTTGAACAGCCCGCCATGGAAGGCGACGGCCACGGCGAGCCCGGTGAAGACGAAGTTGGTCGTGTAGTAGAGCGTGTAGCCGATCGATTCGGACGAGCCGAGCGCACCCACCACCAGCAGCCGCAGCGCATGCAGCGGATCGACGCCGATGACGCGCACGATCACGCCCACGGTGACGAAGGCGAGCGCGATGTTGACCAGCGGCAGCACCGCGATCTCGGCCCAGCCGGGCAGCGGCCGGCGCGGTGCGCTCATGCCGACGCCCTCTCATTCTCCTCCCCAGCTCCGCTGGGGAGGTGTCGCCGTCTTGCGGCGACGGAGGGGTCATGAGCCTCAGACTGGGGCCTATGACCCCTCCGTCCGCGAAGACGCGGACACCTCCCCAGCGAAGCTGGGGAGGAGGATCGAAGTGCCGGCCGGCGCGGTGCGCTCATGCCGACGCACCCGCCATCATCAGGCCCAGCGTGCGCTCGTCGGCCTGGCCGGCCGCGACCTCGCCCACGATCCGGCCGGCGAACATCACCAGGATGCGGTCGGCCAGCGACAGGATCTCGTCGAGCTCGACCGAGACCACCAGCACGGCGCAGCCTCGGTCGCGGCTCCTCACCAGCTCGCGATGGATGAACTCGATGGCGCCGATATCGACGCCGCGCGTCGGCTGGCCGACCAGCAGCACCCTGGGCTCGCGCGCCATCTCGCGCGCCAGCACCAGCTTCTGCTGGTTGCCGCCCGAGAAGCTCGCCGAGCGCAGCGCCGGCGCGCGCGGACGCACGTCGAAGCGCTCCATCAGCGTCGCGCAGTGCGCCCCCACCGCCGGCCCGTCGAGCAGGAAGTTGCGGCAGAATGGCGGCTCTTCCTGGTACCCCAGGATCGACGTCTCCGCGGCCCGGAACGCCGCCACCATGCCCTGGCGCAGGCGATCCTCCGGCACGTGCGCGACGCCGAGCGCGCGCATCTCGGCCGGATCGCAGGGATGGCGGGCGTCGATCCGCCGGCCGCCGACCGTGAACGCGCCGCCGGTCGGCGCGCGGATGCCCGCCAGCACCTGCAGGAGCTCGGTCTGGCCGTTGCCCGAGACGCCGGCGATGCCGACGATCTCGCCGGCTCGCAGCTCGAACCCGACATCGTCGATCAGCCGCACGCCGCGCCGGTCGACGAGGCCGAGATGCTCGGCCTTCAGCAGCACCTCGCCGCCGGCCGTGGCCGTTGCCTTGTCGAGCTGCAGGCGCACCTTGCGGCCGACCATCAGCTCGGCCAGCTCCTCGGGGCTGGTCTCGCCCGTACGCCGGTCGGCGACGATCTGGCCTTGCCGCATGACGTAGACGTGGTCGGTCACCGCCATGATCTCGCGCAGCTTGTGGGTGATCAGCACGATGGTGACGCCGCGCTCCTTCAGGGTGCCGAGGATGCGGAACAGCCGGTCGGTCTCCTGCGGCGTCAGCACGGCGCTCGGCTCGTCGAGGATCAGGATGCGCGCGCCGCGATACAGCACCTTCAGGATCTCGACGCGCTGCTGCTCGCCGACCGAGAGATCGGCGATGCGGGCGTCGGGATCGACGGCGAGGCCATACTCGCGGGCGAGCCGCGCCAGCTCGGCGCGCGCCGCAGCCAGGCCGCCCGCCAGCAGGGCGCCGCCCTCGGCCCCCAGGACCACGTTCTCGAGCACGGTGAAGGTGTCGACCAGCATGAAGTGCTGATGGACCATGCCGATGCCGCGCGCGATCGCCGCATGCGGGCTGTCCATGCGCACCGGCTGGCCGTCGATCCGGATGTCGCCCGAGTCGGCGTCATAGAGGCCGTAGAGGATGCTCATCAGGGTCGACTTGCCGGCGCCGTTCTCGCCGACGATGCCGGTGACCGCGCCCTGCTCGATCCTGAGCGACACCCCGCGCACGGCGTGCACGGTGCCGAAAGACTTGTGAATGCCCGAGAGCTCGATGGCGGCGCTGGGCATCAATCAACCCTCGCCTCCCCCGTAATCGGGGGAGGTGGCCCGAAGGGCCGGAGGGGGAAGGCCCCAGACGAGATGATTCTGATTCCGACGTCGGAATCGGAAGCATCTCGATTGAGGCCCTCCCCCTCCGCCCCGTATGACGGGGCACCTCCCCCGATGACGGGGGAGGGATTCCAATTGGCCCGCATCACTTGCAAGAGTTGTTGCTCATGTAGTCGTGAACCACGATCTTGCCGGAAACGATGTCGGCCTTGGCGGCGTCGACCATGGCCTTCATCCGCGGCGTGATCAGCGCCTCGTTGTCCTTGTCGAGCGCCCAGTCGACGGCGCCTTCCTTGAGGCCCAGCACCTGCACGCCGCCCTTCCACGTGCCGTCCTGCGCCGCCTTGAAGCTGTTGTAGGCGGCGAGATCGACGCGCTTCAGCATGGAGGTCAGCATGGTCCCCGGATGCAGGTGATTCTGGTTGGAATCGACGCCGATCCCCAGCTTGCCGCGATCCCTGGCCGCCTGCAGCGCACCCAGGCCGCTCGTGCCGGCGGCGGCGAAGACCACATCGACGCCGCGGTCGAACTGGCTCTTTGCGAGCTCGGCGCCCCGGCCGGGATCGTTCCAGGCCGCCGGCGTGGTGCCGGTCATGTTGACGATCAGCTCGGCGTTGGGATTTGCGTGCTTCACGCCCTGCTCGAAGCCGCACACGAACTTGCGGACCAGCGGGATGTCCATGCCGCCCACGACACCGATCTTGCCGCTCTTCGACGCCATCGCCGCCAGCACGCCGACCAGGAAGGAGCCTTCGTGCTCGCGGAAGACCACGGACTGCACGTTGGGCAGGTCGACGATGCTGTCGATGATCGTGAACCTGGACTGCGGGAACTCCCGGGCGACCTTGCCGAGCGGCACGGCATGCCCGAAGCCAACGGCGACGATGGGATCCAGGCCGCGCTGGGCAAAGCGCCGCTGGGCCTGCTCGAACTGGGTCTCGTTGCCGGGCTCGAACTCGACGACGGCGACCTTCGCCTCCTTCGCAAACCGCTCGGCGCCCATGCTGACGCCTTCGTTGAACGATTTGTCGAACTTGCCGCCGGTGCTGTAGATGACCGCGGGCTTGACGGCGGTCTGCGCGGCAGCCGCGACGGCGAGCGCGCCGACCGCGACCGAGGCGACGAGCGATCCGATCCAGCGCTTCATGACGGCTCCTTTACCTCATCCCTCCCCCGCATCGGGGGAGGTGCCGCGTCATACGCGGCGGAGGGGGAAAGCCCCAGTCGAGATGATTCGGATTCCGACATCGGAACCTGAAGCATCTCGACTGCAGCCTTCCCCCTCCGGCCCTTCGGGCCACCTCCCCCGATTACGGGGGAGGGATTGGGGTTGCCCCGCATCACTTGCAGGCGTTGTTGCTCATGTAGTCGTGGACCACGATCTTGCCCGAGGCGATGTCGGCCTTGGCGGCGTCGACCTTGGCTTTCATCTCCGGCGTGATCAGCTTCTCGTTGTCCTTGTCGAGGGCCCAGTCGACGCCGCCTTCCTTGAGGCCCAGCACCTGCACGCCGCCTTTCCAGGTGCCGTCCTGCGCCGCCTTGAAGCTGTTGTAGGTGGCGAGGTCGACACGCTTCAGCATCGACGTGAGAACCGATCCCGGATGCAGATGGTTCTGGTTGGAATCGACGCCGATGCTGAGCTTGCCGCGATCCTTGGCGGCCTGCAGCACGCCGATTCCGGTCGAGCCGGCGGCGGCATAGACGACGTCGACGCCACGGTCGAACTGGCCCTTGGCAAGCTCGGCGCCGCGGCCCGGATCGTTCCAGGCGGACGGCGTCGTGCCGGTCATGTTGGCGATCAGCTCGGCCTTGGGGTTGGCCCACTTGATGCCCTGCTCGTAGCCGCACTGGAACCGGCGGATCAGCGGGATGTCCATGCCGCCGACGAAGCCCACCTTGCCGCTCTTGGACGCCATCGCCGCCAGCACGCCGACCAGGAAGGAACCTTCCTGCTCCTTGAACACGACCGACTGCACGTTCGGCAGGTTGACGACGCTGTCGATGATGGTGAAGCGGACGTTGGGAAACTCCTTGGCGACCTTCTCCAGCGCCACCGCCTGGGAGAAGCCGACGGCCACGATCGGGTCCTGGCCGCGCTGGGCGAAGCGGCGCAGCGCCTGCTCGAACTGGGTCTCGTTGGTCGGCTCGAACTCGGTGACGGCGATCCCGGTGTCCTTCTTGAACTTCTCGGCGCCCATGCTGACGCCTTCGTTGAAGGACTTGTCGAACTTTCCGCCGGTGCTGAAGACGATGGCAGGCTTTACGGCGGTCTGCGCCCCGGCCAAGCCGGCGAGGGCTCCGGCAGCGACAATTCCGACCAGTAGTCCGATCCAGCGCGTCATGATGGTCCCCGTCGTTCGTTGGTGCTTACGCTTCACCCTTGTTGCGCCGAGTGTGGACCGCGGCGCGCACCGGGTCTAGGCAAGGATGCGGCACGAGACTTGCTGCCCGGGTTCCGGCACTGTGCCGGTAGGCAGGGACAGGGAGGGAACATGGCCGAATACGACCTGGTCATCCGCAACACCACGATCGCCACCGCCTCGGACGTGGTGACGGGCGACATCGGCATCGTCGCCGGCCGGGTGGTGGCGCTGGGCGAGCGGCTCGACCGGGGCAGGCGGGAGATCGATGCCACCGGCCTGATCGCCGTGCCGGGCGGCATCGACGCCCACGTCCATTTCGACCAGGACACCGCCGACGGCTCGGAGTTCTGCGACGATTTCGAGAGCGGCAGCCGGGCGGCGGCGGCCGGCGGCACGACCACCATCATCCCCTTCGCCTACCAGGCGCGCGGCCAGTCGCTGCGCGACGTGGTCAACCGCTATCACAAGCGGGCCGACGGCAAGTCGCTGATCGACTACGCCTTCCACGTCATCCTGTCCGACCCGAGCGAGAAGATCATGGGCCAGGATTTCCCGGCGCTGGTGGCCGACGGCTACACCTCGTTCAAGGTCTACATGACCTACGACGACCTGAAGCTCGGCGACCGCGAGATGCTCGATGCGCTCGCGGCAGCGCGGCGCGAGCAGGCCATGCTGATGATCCATGCCGAGAATTCCGACTGCATCGCCTGGCTGACCGAGCGGCTGGAATGGAAGGGCATGACGGCGGCCAAATTCCACGCCACGTCGCGGCCCTACGTCGTCGAGCGCGAGGCCACCCACCGCGCCATCTCGCTGGCCGAGCTGCTCGACGTGCCGATGCTGCTGGTTCATGTCTCGGCCAAGGAGGCGATGCACGAGATCCAGCGCGCCCAGGCGCGCGGCCTCAAGGTCTACGGCGAGACCTGCCCGCAGTACCTGTTCCTGAGCGAGGAGGATTTCGACAAGCCGGGCGACGAGGGCGCCAAGTGCGTGTGCTCGCCGCCGCCGCGCGGCGTCGACAACCAGGAGCACATCTGGACCGGCCTGTCGGCCGGCACCTTCCAGGTCCTGTCCTCGGACCATGCCGCGTTCAAGTACGACGACGTGCGCGGCAAGAAGCTGCCCGGCGCGGCGCAGAGCTTCCGAAAGATCCCCAACGGCGTGCCGGGCGTCGAGACCCGCCTGCCGCTCCTGTTCTCCGAAGGCGTCGGCAAGGGCCGCATCAGCCTGCAGCAGTTCGTGGCGCTCTCCTCCACCAACGCCGCGAAAATCTACGGCCTGCATCCGCGCAAGGGCACCATCGCGGTCGGCGCCGATGCCGACATCGTGCTGTGGGATCCGACCCGCAAGGTCACGCTCGCCAACTCGATGCTGCATCACAATTGCGACTACACGCCCTACGAGGGCCGCGAGCTCACCGGCTACCCGGTGATGACTTTTTCACGCGGCGAGCTCGTCATGGAGGAGGCGAAGATGAGCGGCTCGGCCGGCCGCGGCCTGTTCCAGAAATGCGCCCGCCCCGAGGCTGCCCGCCCGCGCGGCAAGCCGCTGATCGATCCGTCGATCTTCAGCTGAGGGGATATCAGCTCTCTTCCCACGTGCTCGTCAGGGCATGCGCATACGAGCGCGCCATTCGCTCTCCTCCCCAGCTTCGCTGGGGAGGTGCCCCGTCATACGGGCCTTCGCCGCGCCGTAGCGGCTTCGGCCGCGCAGGCGGGGCGGAGGGGTCATGAACCTCAGTCCCGCTGCTCATGACCCCTCCGTCGCCGTATGACGGCGACACCTCCCCAGCTTCGCTAGGGAGGAGAACAAGACGCACGCAACTCGCGGAACAATCCGGCGTTGGAAGACGGGCGCAGGAAGTCGCAGGTCGCGTCGACCCTCATACGGAGAACACGCATGAAGATTGGTGGCTCGCTTCTTCGAATCGTGGCGCCGCTGACGCTGATCGGGCTTGCCGTTCCCGCTTCGGCCCAGACGGCGATGGCAACCCTGAAGGACGCCAGCGGCAAGGAGGTCGGCAAGGCCGACCTGACGGAGACGCCGCATGGCGTGCTGCTCAGACTGTCGTTGAAGGGCTTCCCCGCCGGTGAGCGCGCCTTCCACATCCACGAGATCGGCAAATGCGAGCCGCCCTTCGCCAGCGCCGGCGGGCATTTCAATCCGGGCGGCAGGAAGCACGGCATGGAGGCGGCCGGTGGCGCCCATGCCGGCGACATGCCCAACCTGTTCGTCCCGACGAACGGCGAGTTGACCGTCGAGGTCGCCAATGCGGCAATCACCCTCGTCGATGGCAAGCCGAACAGCGTCTTCCACCCCGATGGCACGGCGATCGTCATCCATGCCGGTCCCGACGACTACAAGACCGACCCGACGGGCAACGCCGGCGACCGCATCGCCTGCGGCGTCGTCACGAGGAGATGAGAGCTTCATCTCGGACGAAAGTAAGGTCGGCCGTCGAGGGCGGCAACACCTACCACCTCATCCTGAGGAGCCGCGCGTCGCGCGGCGTCTCGAAGGATGGGCAACAGGGACCTTGCCTGATCCCATGCTTCGAGACGCGCCCTTCGGGCGCTCCTCAGCATGAGGTTGGAGTGGTTGCCCGGTCGCGAGGAAAGACGCTTCCCTAATTCGCCGGCTGGTACTGCTCCAGCCAGGCCAGCACCTCGGCGACCGGCAGCACGTCGGCGTACTTCAGCGCCATGTCGTAGAGGTTGGCGAAGTGCGGGCTCTCGTGCTTGTCGGCGACGCACTCCTCGGGGACGATGGTGCGGTAGCTGCGCGACAGGCTGTCGACGGCAGTGGCGCGCACGCAGCCCGAGGTCGAGCCGCCGGTGACGATCACCGTGTCGACGCGATGGAAGGTGAGCAGCGAGGCGAGGTTGGTCTCGAAGAAGGCCGAGGCCATGCGCTTGACGATGACGATGTCGGAGCCGCCAAGGACCTCGCAGCGGTCGTCGATCGCGGCGCGCCGCGAGCCCGCCTTGATGTTCTGCAGCGAGTCGGGCGTGTCGCTGCGGGTTCCCCAGACGCCGCAATCCTCGCCCGAGTCGAGATAGGAGACGTAGGTCCAGATCACCGGGCAGCGGTGCCGGCGGCACAGCGTCGCCAGGGCGTTGACGTACTCGATCTGGCGCGGATCGGTCTGGTAGGCCGTCACGAACTCGTCGGGCCGCGTGTAGGCGTTCTGGAGATCGACATTGACCAGGGCGGGCTTGCGGCCGAAGCCGAAGCGCCGCCGCCTGGGATCTGCCTTGACCTCCTGGTAGAGCTCGCGCGCGGACTTGGTCGATGTTTCCATAAGGTCCTTCCCGGGATCAGCTGAACCGATCGAGCAAGAACGGCGCCACCGGGATGCTCGGCTGCCGCCCGGCCAGCATCTCGGCCGTCAGCCGCGCCAGCACCGGCGCCAGGGTGTAGCCGTTCGAGCTGACGCAGTTGTAGAAGCCCGGCCTGCCGGGCGCCTCGCCGAGGATCGGCGCGCGATCGATGTTGACGTTCATGCCGGCCCAGATGCGCACGGCATGCAGCTCGGCGAGCGCGGGCACGACGCGCGACGCCACCCAGAGATTGCCCTCGACGCTCGGCCGCAGCGCGCGCGACAGGCGCTGGCGCTCGTCGAGCCCGGCGGTCCAGCCGCCGCCCACCAGGAAGGCGCCCGAGCCCATCTGCTTCAGGGTGAGATGGCGCGCCGCGTGGGCGACCAGGCGGGTCAGCGTCGGCGCCGTGGGCTCGGTGGCGATCATCTGCAGCGGCGCGCCGCGCACCGGCAGCTCGAGCCCGGCCAGCCGGCCGATCTCGGCGGCCCACGGGCCCGAGGCGTTGACGATGCGCCGGCAGCGCAGCTCGCCGCGGCTCGTCGTCACGCGCCAGCCCGCGCCGTCGCGCTCGATGGCCACGACGTTGCTGCCGTGCCGGAAGCGCGCGCCCAGCGCCTTGGCGCGCGCGATGGTGGCGTAGGTGCCGCGCAGCGGGTTGATCTTGCCCTCGGCGGGGCACCATTCGGCGGCGATGGCGGCATCGCCGATCGCCGGCTCGAGCTGTCGCAGCTCGTTGGCGCCGATCAGCTCGGCCTCGATGCCGCGGCTGCGCTCGAGCGCGATCTTGGCTTTCAGGAACTCGACGTCGCGCGCCGTCTCGCCGACCATCAGCCCGCCCGCCACCTTGATCTCGAGGTCCTGGCCGGTATCGCGCTCGATCTCCTGCCACAGTGCGATCGAGGCCGGGCCGAGCGGCAGGGTGTCGGCCGCCCGATTGCCGCCGGCCGGCGCGTTGGCGCCGAAATCGAACGACAGCATCTGGACGTGGAGGCTGCCGGCGTTGGCGCCCGAGGCCTGCAGGTTGGGCTCGTCGCGCTCGACCACCATCGCCTCGATGCCCTCGCGCGCCAGCCAGTAGGCGAGGCAGGAGCCGACCACGCCGCCGCCGATCACCAGCGTGTCGACGCTCTCCGCCGGCAGCGGCCCCGCCTCGCGCGGCCGCGCCATGTCGGGCGGCACGAAATCGACATGGCCGGACCACTCGGGCTGCTCGATGGTGAGGGCGCGAATGGGCACGGGCTTCGCCGGCGGCCGCGGGGCGAACAGGCCGAACTCGTCGACGTCCGCCGAGCACAGGCGGGCCACGGTCGCGGCGCAGTAGCGGCCCTGGCAGCGCCCCATGCCGACCCGGCTCGCCCGCTTGAGCGAGGCCGGCGACGTGTTCCCCGCAGCGATCTGGCCGCGCAGCTCGCCCGCCGTCACCTCCTCGCAACGGCAGACGATGGCCGAATCGTCGATGGCCGCAGGATCGAAGGCCGGCGCCTCGAACAGGCGCCACAACGCCGATTGAAACCGCGCGGCGCGCTGGACAGCACGCCGCGCCTCCTTTGCCGGCGCCACGGCAAGCCCGAGATCGCGTGCGATCGCATTGGCTGCCAGAACGCCCTGCGCCTGGGCGGCTTGCGCACCGCCGAACCGCGCGCCGTCGCCGATCGCGAAGACCTCGCCCAGGCTGGTTCGGCCGTCGGCGTCGGTGATGGTTTCCATCGAGCCGCTGCCGCGCGGCACGAAGCGGTGCGCGCAGCCGAGCGCGCGCGCCAGCTCCGACGACGAGGCAAAGCCGTCGTTGAGCGCCACGATGTCGGCCTCCACGGCGAGGTCGCCGGCCTCGACCCTGCGCACGCGATCGTCGCCGCTCAGGCGGGTCACGCGCCGACCCCAATGCACGAGGCGGCCGAGGCGGCTCGCCAGCGCGCGCCCCTGCAGCAGGAGCGACGGATCGGCCAGGGCGGCCTGCGCGAGCGCGTCCCATCGCCCGGCACCCGGGCGCGGTGCCGCTTCGAGCACGGCCACGACATTGGCGCCGCCGTCCAGCAGCTCGGCCGCTGTCTGCAGGCAGAGCGGCCCGTTGCCGGCGATGACGATGCGGCTGCCCGGGGCCACGCGATAGGAGCGCGCCAGGGTCTGCAATCCGCCCACCGTCATCACGCCCGGCAGGGTCCAGCCCGGCACCGGCCGGACCTGCTCGTAGGCGCCGGTCGCCAGCACCAGGCGCCTGGGCCGATAGAGTCGCGACTGCCCGGCCACGGTCGCGGCGATCTCGGTGGGCGAGAACGCAGCCCAGACCGTCGCCTCGTTCACGATGGTGACGCCGGCCAGCAGAGTCGAGCGGCCGAGCACGGCGCCGTCGCGGAACTGGCGGTCGAGCCGCTCGGGATCGGCCTCGTGGCTGTGCGCCAGTGGCTTGAAGAACTGGCCGCCCTCGTGCAGGCGCTCGTCGAGCACCACGACGTTGGCCCCTGCCAGGGCGAGGGCGCGGGCCGCCGACAGGCCGGCCGGCCCGGCGCCGACGACCAGGACGTCGCACGCCTGCTCGCGGGTCTCGGCGGGCGGCGCGGCGGCAGCCGGCCGAGACGCAGGGGACGAGCGGACGTCCATGCCGTCCACGACCCTTGTGAGGCAGGCGCGCTGGCTCGGCTGCCCGTCGACCGTCACCAGGCAGTCGAAGCACACGCCCATGCCGCAGAACGGGCCGCGCGGTGCCCCCGACCGGGCCTGGCGCACCGCGACGATCTCCGCCGCCGCGAGCGCCGCGGCAATGGTCTCGCCGGGCAGCGCCGCGATCTCCCGATCGTCGAAATGGATCTGGATGGCCGGCCCGACCGGCACGATGTCTGGATGGCTCAGACGCATGGCGATGGTTTATCATAACCGCCATGAAGAAGTTTCGCGGCACCTATACCGTCCTGATCACGCCCTTCACCGACGATGGCCGCAAGGTCGACGAGGCGGCGCTGCGGCGGCTGGTCGATTTCCAGATCGAGGAGGGCATTCACGGCCTGATCCCGCTCGGCAGCACCGGCGAGTTCCTGAGCGTGACGCCCGACGAGCGGCGCCAGATCGTGGAGATCGTGGTCGGCCAGGCCGCGGGCCGCGTGCCGGTGCTGATCGGCACCGGCGCCGAATGGACCGACGAGGTGGTGCGCACCAGCCGCGAGGCCGAATCGATGGGCGCCGACGGCGTCATGATCATCCCGCCGTTCTACAGCGTGCCGACCGACGACGAGCTCTACGCGCACTACAGGAAGGTGTCGGACGCGATCTCGATCCCGATCATGGTCTACAACAACCCGGCGACCGCCAATGTCGACATGATGCCGGAGCTGATCGCGCGGCTCGCCCAGATTCCCAACTGCAAGTACGTCAAGGAATCGACGCTCGACCCGACCCGCGTGCGCGACATCATCCGTCTCGCCGGCGACAGGATGACGGTGTTCGCGGGCGTGCTGGGCTACGAATCCTTCTGGCTGGGCGCCGAGGGCTGGGTCGCGGTGTGCTCCAACGTGATCCCGCGCTGGTCGGCGGCGCTGTTCGAGCTGGTCGCCGACAAGCAGGACATGCCCTGCGCGCTCGAGCTCTACAGGAAGATGACGCCGCTCTTGTGGTGGGTCGGCGGCCCGCGCTACGTCTCCGGCACCAAGGCCTGCTTCGAGATGATGGGCATGCCGATGGGCCCGCCGCGCGCCCCGCGCCTGCCCCTGCCCGAGGCCCAGCGTCCCGCCCTGCGCGCGGTGCTGCGCGAGATGGGCCTGCTGGCCGACGAGAAGCTCCGCGCACGGGCGTAGTCTCGTCGCTGAGGACGCGCCTCTCGAGTGGCGCTAACTAACTTATTGGGAAACCTCACCCTGAGGAGCCACGCGAAGCGCGGCGTCTCGAAGGGTCGACAACGAAACGGGTGCTGCGACACCGCTTTCCAGCGATCTCGTGCGTAACCCATCCTTCGAGACGGCCGCGGAGTTTATCCCGAGGAACTCGAGGGGCGGCTCCCTCAGGATGAGGACTTTGTTGGTTCGGCCAAAGTTTGCGCCTATGGGCGCGCCATTGCAGTGGTGCGTCGACAAAGATCGCGCCACTGGAGTGGCACGCCCCCGGCAAACGAGTCTCCCTCCCTCAGCTCAATGGTCGTCGCGCGCCAGCTGCTTGTCGGCGGGCGCGCCGTAGGCCTTGCCGTAGTAGGCCTCGATGCGGCGCTGCACGAAGTCCCAGCAGGTGGTCATCGCCAGGTAGAGGATGGCCACCACCATGAACACCTCGAGGACCTGGAACTTCTGCTGCATCAGGATCTGGCCGCGCCGCAGCACCTCCTCCATCGAGATCACCGAGGCGATCGAGGTGGTCTTCAGCAGGCCGTTCACCGAGTTGCCGAGCGGCGGGATGATGACGCGCAACGCCTGCGGCAGCACGACCAGCCGGAAGATCTGGTAGGGCTTCAGCCCGAGCGCGCGCGCCGCCTCGGTCTGTCCCTTGGCGACGGAAAGAATGCCGCCGCGGAGGATCTCCGACAGGTAGGCGGCCTCGTTCAGCGCCAGCCCGATGATCGCCGATTCGAGCACGCTGAAACGCACCAGGCCGAGCTGCGGCAGGCCGGTGTAGATGATGATGAGCTGCACCAGGAGCGGCGTGCCGCGGAAGATCCAGACGTAGCCCTGCGCGGTGCGCGACACCGCCTTGTGCTTGCTGAGCCGCATCACCGCCAGCAGGAGACCGATCATGCCGCCCAGGATCAGCGTGCAGATCGTCAGCCCGATGGTCCACAGCGCGCCTTCGAGGAGATAGAGATTGGTGAAGTAGCCCCAGAAGCCTTCCCAGTTCCAGACCTTCATTGTCGTTCTTCCCCGAGGAGTGCTTCCTCATGCTCATGCCCAGGCTCCCCTCCCCCGCTTGGGGGAGAGGTTGGGTGAGGGGGCTTCGAAGGCTGCGACATCTCCTGTATCCCCCCTCACCTAGCCTCTCCCCCAAGCGGGGGAGAGGAACATGAGGCTGGTGGCGAGGCTCGCCCTACGCCGGTCCAGGGCCCTTGATGGAGAATTGCGGCTCGTCGATCTTCAGCACGCCGTACTGGTCGAGCAGCTTGTCGTAGGTGCCGTCCTTGCGAACGGCGTCCAGCGCACCGACCACGGCCTCGGCCAGCGGCTTGTTGGCGAAGGCGAAGCAGGCGGTCTGCGGGAACACGCCGCTGATCGCGCGGGTGAAGTCGCCGCGGCCCTGCATGAACATCGCCGTCGCGTCGATGCTGGTGGCGGCGTCGGCCTGGCCGGCGCGCAGCGCCTGGAACGATTCGGCGAAATTGTTGAAGGTCATGATGGTGAGCGGCTTCAGGCCCTTCTTGGTCACGATGTCGCTGACCTCGCGCGTGCGCCGCTCCTCGATGCCGCCGAGCTCGACAGAGACGCGCCGCCCGGCCAGGTCGTCGATCGTCTTGAGGCCGAGCGGGTTGCCCTTGGCCGACAGGAAGCTGATCGCCGCCTGCTCGTAGGGCACCATGTACATCAGCTTGGAGCGTTCCTCGGTCCAGAAGATGCCAGTGTTGATCATGTCCCAGCGCTTGGCGGCGAGGCCCGGGATCATCGTGGCGAACTCGGTGCGGATGTACTCCGGCGCCAGCCCGAGCTTCTTGCAGCACTCGTTGGCCAGCTCGACGCGCATGCCCTTGAGCTCGCCCTTCTCGTCGACGAACTGCAGCGGCGGCAGCGTCGGGTTGATCGACATGATGAGCGTGCCGGCCTTGATGATGTTGGGCGGCGCGATCTTGGGCTGGGCGCGCAGCGCCGTCGGCGCCAGTGCAAGCGTCGTTGCCGCGGCGCCGGCAGCCAGCAAACCGCGTCGGCGAAGCCCGGATTCAGTGATGCTCGACATTTCAGGACCCCTTTGGATTAACCCCCCGGACTGGATGCAATTTTGACGCCGAAGGCAGGGCTTGTCCCGGGCTGAATTGCGCCCTGCCGCACCGGCGTCAGCCGGTACCGCAGCAGCGTCAACCGGTACCGCACCAACCGACGATTATGTCCGCTGCGACTTTCACCGCGCGCCGGTAGTCCTCGACATCGACCCACTCGTCGTGCAGGCCGTTCTGGGTGAGATCGCCACCGAGCGGACCCAGCCCGACCGTGGGGATGCCGGCCTGGAGGATCGGGTTGCGGATGTCGCTCGACGTATGCAGCGGGTTGACGTGCGGCGCCTCGCCGGTGGCGCGCCGGACGGCCTCGGCGACGACGCGATAGAGCGGATGGTCGGGGCTGACCTCGGCGCCGGTGACGCCCGACACGAACTCCAGGCGGGGTGGATGGTCTCTGAGCCACGCATCCTCCGCCGCGGCGTCGCGCACCGCCGCCTCGATGGCGCCCTGGATGTCGGCCAGGGTCTCCGGCGGCGGGAACGACAGCGAGCCCGCCAGCACGGCATCCGGCGCGACGCGCGCGAACACGTCGCGGCTGCCGGCGCCGACATGGGTCACCAGGAGATTGGTCGAGCGGCCGATCGCCTGCTGCAGCGCCGGATGACGCACCGACCCGCCGCGCCGTGCATCGAGCGCCTGCAGCGCGCGATGGATCAGCCAGAGCTTGTCGATCGGGTTGACCGCGCGATGGGCGAAGGCGGCATGGCTGATCTCGCTGGTGTCGGGCGCGCGGCCCTCGACGGTAATGCGGAACTCGAGCAGGCCCGAGGCGAAGGCCTTGATCTCGCGCATGCCGACGCCCGACTCGGCGGGATGGAGATAGACTGCCGCGTCGGCGCGAAGCCCGCCATGCAGCAGCGCCGAGACGCCGCGCGCGTGCCGCTTGCTGGGCGTGCTGGCCAGGATCACGTCGCCGAGCGGCGCCTTGCCGGCCTCGAGCGCGGCCTGCAGCCCCTGCACCAGCGTGGCGACGCCGGCCAGGTCGTCGGCGACGCCCCAGCCGTGCAGGCGGCCATGCTCGATCACGCCGGCGAAGGGATCGTGCCGCCAGCGCTCGGTCGCCGCGACCGGCTCGCCATCGGGATGGGCGAAGAAGATGACGCTGCGCCCGCCGCCACGCCCCCTGTAGGTGGCAACCACGCTCTCGCGCTCATCGGCATCGATCGCCTGGGCGCTGGCGAACTCCGCCACCATCGGCACGTCGCCCGGCCGATAGCGCACGCGCTCGACCGTGCAGCCGAGCTGCCGGGCGGCGTCGGCGACGCGCTGCTGCACCGCCACCTCGCCATCGCGCTGCGCACGGATCAGTTCCTGCAGGAAGGCGACCGGCTCGGCCATCAGATCTTCACGGGCGCCCGCCGGCGATGGACGATGCGGATCAGGCTGGAGGTCGTGTAGTCGGCCGGGTCGCCGTCGGGCGCCACCTCGCGGCCGCCGACCGACAGCTTCACCGTGCCGGCGCCGGCCTCGATCTCGAGCTCGTGCGCGGTCTCGGACAGCGCCGGGTCGGCGACCAGCTCGAGCTCCGTCGCATCGAGGCCGAGGCCGGCCAGCGCCACGCCGACCGAGCTGTTGAGGTTGTTGGGGAAGTGCCGTGCCACTTCGCGCACGCTGCCCGACAGGATGACCGTCCGGCGCTCGATCCCGTCGAGCCTGGCCAGTCCCGCCGCCGGCGTGAGCCGCCACATCGCCGGCGGCTTCAGCTGGCGATAGACCACGCGGCGCAGGCCCTCCTCGCGCGCTGTCGCCAGGAGGTCGAGCGAGCCGACCGCGCCCGGTGCCAGCTCGAGCCGGCCGGGCCCGGCCGCGGCCGCCGCCAGCAGGCGCTTCTCGACCGCGGGATCGCACAATGCCGTGAGCGACAGCGGCACGAGGTCGATGCCGGCGGCAAGCAGATCGGGACCGATCTCGGCCAGCACCGGCGCCAGGGCGCACTCGAGCGCGACGGCCGGACGGCGGGCGATGAACTCGGCAAACGTCGTGCACACCACGGCACGGTCGACGAGCGTTGCCGCCATTTCCACCTGCGACGGCCGCACGAGCACCGCGGCGGCGCCAGGGAGCCGGACGGCGACACGCCGCCCGATCCAGCCCAGCCCGATGATGCCGAAGCTGGTCACGCGGGAACGACGTAGCCGTAGCGCAGATTGGAAGGGTCGCGGCCGCGCCGCTCGTAGTCGGTCTTGAGCGCGGCGAAGCGATCGTCGCGCCACGCCGCCTTCTGGACGTCGTAGCGGTACATCCGGGCGGAGTTCTCGCCGAAGATCGCGCGCTTGACCGGCCCGTCGGCCGGACCCAGTGCCGTGAAGCCATGCTTGCGCTGCATCTCCTGGGGGATCTCGAGCCGCCGCAGCGCCTCGATCTGCCATTGCGGCGCGCCGGTCCACACGGCATCGGTGCCCCACACGACGTGGTCCGCACCCAGGCCCTTGATGAGGATGCCCATCAGCGCCGCGCACAGGCGCGGCTCGACCACCGTGGTCTGGGCGAAGATCTGGCCGAGATCGCCGTAGACGTTGGTGACGCCGTACTTCGCGGGGATGTCGGCGAGGTCGCTGGTCCATTCGACGCGGCCGGTCTCCTCGAACTGGGCGAAGCCGTCCTTCGCCAGGGCACCGGCGCCGCCCGTCCAGCGATAGGCCGAATGGTAGATGACGAAACGGATCTGCGGCCAGTCCTGCGCCGCCTTGCCGACATCGTCGACGCCGGCATGGCGGACGAGGTGCGGCCAGCGCTTCTCGGTCGACGGCGGGTAGAGACCCTTGTGGACACAGACGATGTCGTGGCCGGCCTTCAGCAGCTTCTCGTAGAACGGATAGACGAGCTTCTCGTCGTCCATGCGCCAGGGATGGCGCGCCAGATCCTTGTTGGTGTTGTCGCCGACCGTGTAGCCCTTCCACGAATCGGGCCTGAGCTCGGCGATGGCGCGGTCGACGTCGTCCATCCAGCCGGGATAGCCCGGCGCGAAGATGGCGTGCGACAGGCAGCGCCGCGAGCCGGCCGCCTGGTTCACGCGGCTCTTCGCATCGAGCTTCATGTCGTTGGTCAGGAACCAGTCGCGCGGATCCTCCGACGGCGCGCCGCTGATCAGCGCCACCTTGGTGTCGCTGTCGAGATAGATCTCCTTGAACCAGCTCGGGTACTTGAGGTCGTCGATGGTCTGCGGGCGGTCGACCAGCGCCGGGTTCCAGCCCGCCTTGCCGACCGCCTCGCGGCCGCGCACGAAACCCTGCAGGCGCGTGTCGTCGCGCAGGAAGTGGGTGTGCACGTCCATGACGAACTGGTCCTTCAGCCCGTCGGCGCGCGCCTGCGCGAGATCGACGCTCCTCGCCTCGGCCGGCGAGGCGCCGTAGATCGGGCCATAGACCTCGTTCATGGCGACGAACGCCGTCGCCATGCCGGCCGCGGTCTGGAAGAAGCGCCGGCGCGACAGGCCATTCCTCGCACCATGCTCGTCGCCGAGCGCGTTCATGCGCGCCTCGACCTTCCTCTGCCGCTCGGTCTGCGCAGTGGGCAGGAACTCGTCGCTCGACACGACCTGCGTCGGCACCGGGGTCGGGCTCGACGCCAGCGGCGCCGGGGCAAGAGCTGCCTGTTCCTCGTCGCTCAGCATGCCCATGGACGACCTCCGGGAAGAGCTTTCGATGGTGCAAGTATCGCGCCGCCGTCCCGGCAAGGAAAGCTCATGTTCCTCTCCGCCCGCGTCGCGGGGGAGAGTCTAGGAGAGGTGGGTCATGGGATCGGTGCCCGCGACGCTATGAATCTCCACCCGGGCATCGTAGGTGTCGCAACGACCCACCTCACCTCCCCCACGCTGCGCGCGGGGCCCCTTCCTCTCCCCCCGCTTCGCGGCTAGGGCGTCTACACATCTTGGCTGCGTCAAGTTGACTCAGGGTCAACTTTTGGTTGCCGAAGATATCCGATGTGTGAGTTCATGCTGAGCACTTTGGGCAAGCCGGAGTGTGACGATGGTCGATT
>Ga0268299_1001189_pt1 | contig 51770 bp, 46 predicted proteins | sample NOBtaG_FD_193484 | JGI IMG/M metagenome (GOLD analysis project Ga0268299, IMG submission 193484) | Activated sludge microbial communities from bioreactor in Nijmegen, Gelderland, Netherland - NOB reactor | ecosystem: Engineered > Bioreactor > Aerobic > Activated sludge | place: Netherlands... | reverse complement strand
CCGGCGCAGAAAATCGAAGTGCTCGGCCCCCCGCCGACCTCGGGCACTCGCGACGCCTTCGTCGAGCTGGTGATGGACAAGGGCTGCGAGGAATTCCCCGAGATCGCGGCGCTGGAAGGCGACGCCAAGAAGGCGGCCTGCCAGTCGATCCGCGAAGACGGTGGCTATGTCGAGGCCGGCGAGAACGACAACCTGATCGTCCAGAAGCTGGAAGCCAACGCCAACGCCTTTGGCATCTTCGGCTACTCTTTCCTCGAGGAGAATGCCGACAAGCTGCAGGGCGCCAAGGTCGAGGGCGTCGGCCCGTCCTTCGAGGCGGTCTCGGACAAGTCCTATCCGATCTCCCGCGAACTCTACGTCTACGTGAAGAACGCCCATGTGGGAGTCATCCCGGGCATCCGGGAATTCGTCGCCGAATACGTGAGCAGCCGCGCCATGGGCGAGGAAGGCTACCTCGCCGACAAGGGCCTGATCACGCTGACGGCCGACAAGCAGCAGGAAGTCGCCACCCAGGCGATGTCCCTGTCGCCGATGAACTAAGCCATCAGGATATGGGGGTGGCGGATGTACCCACCCCCATATCTTGTTGTCATAATACTGTCACATAAAAGAAATATAATCTGCCGCATGCAGATTTCGACACCCGCGGCGGGATCAGGCAGGAGCGGCTTTGGCATGAAGCGCAACGTCAAGAAGCGCAGCGTGATGAAGCGTGGGGCGGCCTTCGCGATGGGCGTTGTCGCCGGCCTGGCGCTCAGCCTGCCGGCGCTGGCGCGCGACCAGCTCAGCATCGTCGGCTCCTCGACCGTCTATCCCTTCTCGACCACGGTGGCCGAGGCGCTGGCCAAGCAGGGCGCGATCAGCGCGCCGGTGGTCGAGGCGACCGGCACCGGCGGCGGCATCAAGCTGTTCTGCGAAGGCGTCGGCGAGGCGACGCCCGACATGGCCGGCGCCTCGCGCAAGATCAAGTCGAGCGAGATCGAGACCTGCGCCAAGAACGGCGTCGGCAAGATCACCGAGATCCCGATCGGCCATGACGGCATCGTCATCGCCAGCAGCAAGGCCGGCCCGGATATCGGCCTGACCCGCGCGCAGGTGTTCCTGGCGCTGGCCAAGACCGTGCCGCAGCCAGGGTCCACCGGGGGCGCGCTGGTGCCCAATCCCTATCAGAGCTGGAATCAGATCGATCCGTCGCTGCCGGCGGCGAAGATCGAGGTGCTGGGCCCGCCGCCGACCTCCGGCACCCGCGACGCCTTCGTCGAGCTGGTGATGGACAAGGGCTGCGAGACCTTCCCCGAGATCGCCGCGCTGCAGGGCGACGCGAAGAAAGCCGTCTGCCAGCAGGTGCGCGAGGACGGCGCCTATATCGACGCCGGCGAGAACGACAACCTCATCGTGCAGAAGCTGGACGCCAATCCGGCCGCCTTCGGTATCTTCGGCTATTCCTTCCTCGAGGAGAACGCCGACAAGATGAAGGGCGCCGCGATCGAAGGCGTCGCGCCCGCCTATGACAGCATCGCCGGCGGCGCCTATCCGGTGGCACGCGAGCTCTACATCTATGTGAAGGACGCGCACCGCAACATCGTGCCCGGCATCGATTCCTTCGTGCGCGAACTGGTGAGCGAGCGGGCCATGGGGACCGAGGGCTATCTCGCCGCCAAGGGTCTGGTGCCGTTCACCGCCGAGGAGCGCCTGCGCATTGAGACCGACGTGCTGGCGAGTCTTGGCCTGCAGCCGCTGGCCGCCGGCGAAGCGGCGGGCACCGGCGAAATCGGTGCGATGCTCGGCGGCATGACCCGCTCGACCGGCGCCACTGCCAGCGCCATCCTGATCGCCGTCGTAGGCCTGGGCTTGATCGGCTACTTCCTCGGCCGCAGCCGAGCCTCCGCCGTGGTCGGCGGCAATCTACGCCGGCTGCATTCGCTGCCCAACTATCACGGCTTCTACGTCGCCCTGTGGTGCGGCCTGCCCGCCCTGCTGATCTCCATGGCCTGGCTCGCGGCGCAGCCGGCGGTGATTACCGAGGCCACCATCGCCGCAATGCCGGCGGAGCGCGTGGCGCCGCTCGACGACAACCAGCTGTCGCTGCTGCTCTCCGAGGTGCGTCAGGCGGCCAATTACGCGGATCTCAGCCAGGTGGCCGATGACGCGGTGCGCGCGGGGGCGGCGACCTATCGGACCTGGAGTTCCACCGCCAATCTCGGCGCCCTGGTCGGCGCGGTGGCGCTGGCGCTGCTCGGCATCGCCTTCGCCTATACCCGGATCAAGCCGGATGCGCGCTCGCGCAACCGGGTCGAGCGCATCGTGCTCGGCATCCTGTTCGCCTGCTCCTGCCTCGCCATCCTGACGACGGTCGGCATCGTGGCGTCGCTGCTGTTCGAATCGCTGCGCTTCTTCGCCCAGATCCCGGTGACCGAGTTCCTGTTCGGGCTGCAATGGAGCCCGCAGATGGCGCTGCGCGCCGACCAGGTCGGCTCCTCCGGCGCCTTCGGCGCCATCCCGGTGGTGGCCGGCACGCTGCTGATCACCGCCGTCGCCATGGTGGTAGCGGTGCCCACGGGACTGATGATCGCGGTCTATCTCTCGGACTATGCCGGGCCGAAGGTGCGGACCTATTTCAAGCCGCTGGTGGAGATCCTGGCCGGCATCCCGACGGTGGTCTACGGCTTCTTCGCCGCGCTGACCATCGGCCCGATCCTGCGCGACGTCGGCGATTTCGTCGGACTGCAGGTCGCCTCGGAGAGCGCGCTCGCCGCCGGCCTGATCATGGGCGTGATGATCATCCCCTTCATCTCCTCGCTCTCCGACGATGTGATGAACGCGGTGCCGCAATCCCTGCGCGACGGCTCCTATGCGCTCGGCGCGACGAAATCCGAGACCATCCGGCAGGTGGTGTTCCCCGCCGCCTTGCCCGGCATCGTCGGCGCCGTGCTGCTGGCGGTCAGCCGCGCCATCGGCGAGACCATGATTGTGGTGATGGCCGCCGGCCTCGCCGCCAATCTGACCGCCAATCCGCTGGAGGCGGTGACCACAGTGACGGCGCAGATCGTCACCCTGCTGGTCGGCGACCAGGAATTCGACAGCCCGAAGACTTTGGCCGCCTTCGCCCTCGGCCTGCTGCTCTTCGTCGTCACGCTTTGCCTCAACGTCATCGCCCTCCGGGTGGTGCGCAAGTATCGAGAGAAATATGACTGACGCCGTCTTCACCGGGCCCGCCACCGCGAACGGTGTCGCCAAGCTGCGCCGGCCCGACCTGTCGGAAGGCCGCATCCGCCGCCGCTACGCCGCCGAGCGCCGCTTCCGCCTCTACGGCATCCTGGCGATCGGCTTCGCCGTGTTCATGCTGGGCTTCCTTGCGATCACTGTGATCCTGCAGGGCTCCAGCGCCTTCTGGCAGACGCGCATCGCCCTCGACGTCGCCATCGACGCGGCGACGGTCGACCCGGCCGGCGACCGCTCGGAAGACTCCCTGCGCAGCGGCGACTACCAGGCGGTGGTGCGCGACGCCCTGCGCGGCCTGTTCCCCGAGGTGACGGCGCGGGCCGACCGGCGCGCGCTCGGCGACTTCCTCAGCAACGCGGCGGGCATGGCGGTGATGGAGCGCGTGCTGGCCGACCCGTCGATCATCGGCACCACGCAGCGTTTCGAGGTTCTCGCCTCGACCGATCTGGACATGCTGGCCAAGGGCAAGATCCGGCGCGACGTGCCGGAAGCCGACCGCCCGGTGAAGGACCAGCAGATCGCCTGGTTCGACCGATTGGAGGCCGAGGGCCGCATCACAAGCACCTTCAACACCGCCTTCTTCACCACCGGCGATTCGCGTGAGCCGGAGCAGGCGGGCCTGGGCGGCGCCATGATGGGCACGTTCCTCACCATCGTCACCGCGATCCTGCTGTCGCTGCCGATCTCGGTCGCCGCGGCGATCTACCTCGAGGAGTTCGCGCCGAAGAACAAGATCACCGACATCATCGAGGTCAACATCAACAACCTCGCCGCGGTGCCCTCGATCGTCTTCGGCCTGCTGGGCCTCGCCGTGCTGCTCGGCTTCTTCGGCCTGCCGCGCGGCGCGCCGATGGTCGGCGGCATGGTGCTGTCGCTGATGACGCTCCCCACCATCATCATCGCCACCCGCGCGGCGCTCAAGGCCGTGCCGCCGTCGATCCGAGAGGCGGCCTATGGCGTCGGCGCCTCGAAGCAGCAGGTGGTGCTGCACCACGTCCTGCCGCTGGCGATGCCGGGGATCATGACCGGCGCCATCATCGGCACCGCCCGCGCCATGGGCGAATCGGCGGCGGTCCTCATGATCGGCATGGTCGCCTTCATCGTCGACGTGCCCGGCTCGATCACCGATTCCTCGACCGTGCTGCCGGTGCAGATCTATCTGTGGGCCGACGCGCCGGAGCGCGGCTTCGTCGAGCGCACCTCGGCCGGCATCATGGTGATGCTGGTGTTCCTGGTGCTGATGAACGCCGCCGCGGTGGTCATCCGCCGCAGGTTCGAGCGGCGCTGGTAGGGAATCGGGCCGAGGCAATGGAAAGGGCAGGCAAGAGCATGGATATGGGAACCCTCCCGGCGGGCGCGGTGATGAGCCCGGCCGTGGCATCGCGCGCCATCGAGGGCGCCAAGATGACCAGCCGCAAGGTCTGCGTCCATTACGGCCAGAAGCAGGCCCTGTTCGACGTCGACCTTGACATCCCGTCGCGCCAGGTGACGGCGCTGATCGGCCCGTCGGGCTGCGGCAAGTCGACGTACCTCCGCTGCCTCAACCGGATGAACGACGTGATCGACGGCTGCCGCGTCACCGGCGACATCCGGCTCGACGGCGAAAATATCTACGACCCGAAGCTGGACGTGGTCATGCTGCGCGCGCGGATCGGCATGGTGTTCCAGAAGCCAAATCCGTTCCCCAAGTCGATCTACGACAACATCGCCTACGGCCCGCGCATCCACGGCATGGCGGCCGGCAAGACCGAGATGGACGAGATCGTGCAGCTGAGCCTGGAGCGCGCCGGCCTGTGGAACGAGGTGAAGGACCGCCTGGCCCAGCCCGGCACCGGTCTCTCCGGCGGCCAGCAGCAGCGCCTGTGCATCGCGCGCGCCATCGCCGTCTCGCCGGAAGTGATCCTGATGGACGAGCCGTGCTCGGCCCTCGACCCGATCGCCACCGCGAAGATCGAGGAGCTGATGGACGAGCTCAGGGAGAACTACACCATCATCATCGTCACCCACTCGATGCAGCAGGCCGCGCGCGTCAGCCAGAAGACGGCGTTCTTCCATCTCGGCTACCTGGTCGAATGGGGCGACACCGAGCAGATCTTCACCAGCCCGCGCGACGAGCGCACCCAGGGCTACATCACCGGCCGCTTCGGCTGACGGCGAACGAGGGCGCAATGCTGAACAAACAGGCCGACCATATCGTCAAGAGCTTCGACGAGGAGCTGAAGCAGCTCAACAACATCATCGCCGAGATGGGTGGGCTGGCCGAGGCGCAGCTCGACCGGGCGGTGGAATCGCTGGTGCGCCGCAACAGCGACCTCGCCGCCCAGGTGGTCAACGACGACAAGCGCATCGACAATCTGGAGACCGAGATCGGCTCGCTTACCGTGCGCCTGCTGGCTTTGCGCCAGCCGATGGCCCAGGATCTGCGCGAGGTGGTGGCGGCGATCAAGATCGCCAGCGACATCGAGCGCATCGGCGACTACGCCAAGAACATCGCCAAGCGTGCGATCGTGCTCTCCGGCTTCGCGCCGATGAAGCCGGTGGCCACGATCCCGCGCATGAGCCGCCTGGCGCTCACCATCATCAAGGACGTGCTCGACGCCTATATCGCCAAGGATGCCGAGGCCGCGCGCGCCGCCTGGCGCCGCGACGAGGAAGTCGACGAGATGTACAACAGCGTCTTCCGCGAGATGCTGACCTACATGATGGAGGATCCGCGCAACATCGGGCCCTGCACGCATTTGCTGTTCATCGCCAAGAATATCGAGCGCATCGGCGACCACGCCACCAACGTGGCCGAGATCGTCTATTACCTGGTCCACGGCCGCAGCCTGGACGAAGCAAGACCGAAAGGCGACACGACCAATGTTCCCATCGATGGCTGACCGGACACGGACCAACGCGCTGCCCGCGCGCGATGCGCAGGGCCAGCCGCTGGTCCTGGTGGTGGAAGACGAAGCGGCGCTGGTGACCTTGCTGCGCTACAATCTGGAGCGCGAGGGCTTCCGGGTGATCGACGCCGCCAACGGCGAGGAGGCGCTGCTGATCGTGAAGGAGCAGCGGCCGGACCTGATCCTGCTCGACTGGATGCTGCCGGCGCTCTCCGGCATCGAGGTCTGCCGGCAAATCCGCCGCTCGCCGGAGCATCGCCGCACACCGATCATCATGCTGACCGCGCGCGGCGAGGAGACCGACAAGCTGCGCGGCCTCGAGGTCGGCGCCGACGACTACGTGACCAAGCCGTTCTCGCCCAGCGAGCTCATCGCCCGCTGCCGCGCCGTGCTGCGCCGCGCCCAGCCGCAGACCGAGACCGAAGTGCTGACCTACCAGGACCTCTCCATGGACCTCGCCACGCACCGGGTGCGCCGCGGCCAGGCCGACGTGCATCTCGGCCCGACCGAGTTCCGCCTGCTGCGCTTCCTGCTGGAGAACCAGGGTCGCGTCTTCAGCCGCGAGCAATTGCTGGATCACGTCTGGGGCCGCGACATCTATGTCGAGCCGCGCACCGTCGACGTGCACATCCGCCGCCTGCGCAAGGCCATCAACATCGAAGGCGCCGCCGACCTGGTCCGCACCGTCCGCTCGGCGGGCTACGCGCTGGATGTGAATATCTGAGGACAGATTCTCCGCGCGGCTCCTTCCCCCTTGAGGGGGGAAGGGTGGGATGGGGTGACGTGCAGCGCTCGAATTTCTGGTGCAATGCAAGCTGCTGCACCGAGGTCACCCCACCTGGCTCCGCCCCCGGGTCGATAGAGCCCGGGGGTCACGCCGCTCTGCTCAAGCCTCCGCATTTTCCCGCCTCAAGGGGGAGGAATGGGGCTACTCCTCTTTCTTGCGGTCCGAATGCCCCAGATCGCGCTCCGGCGCGATGACGTCGCGCAGGCGTTGCTTCAGCTCTTTGAGCTCCGGGAAGCGGCCCTCGGCCTTGCGCGACCAGATGGTGACGCCATCGACGCTGACCTCGAACACGCCGCCGGTGCCGGGGATCAGCGCCACCTCGGCCAGTTCGCCGTCGAAGGTGGTGAGCAGCTCCTGCGCCGTCCAGCCCGCGCGCAGCAGCCAGCGGCATTGGGTGCAGAATTCGATCTCGACGCGGGGCGATCTCGCGCTCATTCAGGCTCTCTGCGCCACGGCGCCGCCCGGATAGAGCTTCATGATCCAGAACAGCAGCAGCAGGCCGGGAATCGCCAGGAACATGGTGGCGGTCCAGAACGTGGCCCAGTCGGTATGGTCGGCGAGCCAGCCGCTCCCCGAGGACAGCCAGGTCCGGCCCTGGGCCATGAAGGACGTCAGCAGCGCATATTGGGTGGCGGTGAAGGCGACGTTGCACAGGCTGGAGAGATAGGCAACGAGCGCCGCGCCGGCCGCCCCGCCGGCCAGATTGTCGGCGGTGATCGCCACCGCCAACGCCGTCAGATCATGCCCGACGATCGCGACATAGGCGAAGGCGAGATTGGTCACCGCCTGCAAGACGCCGCCCACCAGCAGGGCGCGGAAGATGCCCCAGCGCGCCACCACGATGCCGCCGATCAGCGCGCCGACCACCGTCATCCACACGCCCCAGACCTTGCTCACTGCGGCGATCTCGGTGCCGGTGAAGCCCATCTCGTTGTAGAACGGGTTCGCCATGGTACCGCCCAGGGCGTCGCCGAATTTGTAGAACAGCACGAAGGCGAGGATGACGATCCAGCCCTTGCGGGCCATGAACTCGCCGAAGGGGTCGATCACCGCCTCCTTCACCCACAGCGCGTAATCCCGCCGCGCGCGCGGTGGCGGCGCCTTGGGCTCGGGCGCCAGCAGCGTGACGACCATCGAGGCCAGCATCGCCGCGCTGAGCACTCCGAACACCACGGTCCAGGAATAGAAGTCCGACAAGGCGAGCGCTCCCGCGCCGGCGAGCAGCAGGCCGAAGCGATAGCCGGTTTGCGTCGCGCCGGCCCCCTGGCCCTGCTCCGCCTCGGGCAGGATCTCGATGCGGTAGGCGTCGATGACGATGTCCTGGCTGGCCGACAGGAAGGCGATGATGATTGCGGCCAGCGCGGTCAGCCAGGGATCGATGGCGGGATCGATGGTGCCCATCCAGAAGATGGCGATGGCGAGGAGCCCCTGCGTCAGCAGGAGCCACGAGCGCCGGCGGCCGAACAGGCGCGTCAGCACCGGCAGCGGCACCTGGTCCATGATCGGCGACCACAGGAACTTGAAGGTGTAGGGCGTGCCGACCAGGGCGAAGAGACCGATGGTGGTCTTGTCGACGCCGACCTTCGACAGCCAGTAGGACAGGGTGGAGAGAGTGAGCAGCAACGGCAGCCCCGAGGCGAAGCCCATGGCCAGGATGACGAGCATGCGGGGCGTCAGGTAGCCGGCGATGGCCGCCGTCCAATCCTTCCGTCTGGTTACCGTTGAGTCAGCCATATCTGCTCCGGGATAGCGGCGTGAGCGCTCCCGACTCGGGCCGCGGCGCTGCCCAATCGTTACGCACTTGCCCAAAGCGCGTCCAGGGGCGGGGCCGGGTGCGCGCCGAAAACCCTGCCATATCAACGCGGGCGCGGTTGGCACGGCGTTTGAGTGGGAAAGGCCTGTGCGGGATGCCATCTCGGCGACAACCCAGAACGACTTGCGGGCGCATGGGCAGCCATGCGCCCGCTTTTCTTATGTTGCGCGCAGGGCCGCGAGCGCCGCGATATGCTCCGCGCCGATGCCGCAGCATCCGCCGATGATGTCGGCGCCTTGCTTGCGCCAGTCCAGCGCGAAGCTGGCATAGGCCTCCGGCGTCAGATCGGCGCGGATGTCGGACAGGCCCTCGTTCGCCGTCTCGTCCTTCTGCGGCACGAAGGCATTGGCATAGACGCCGATCAACGTGCGGGCGGCCGCGCCGTCCTTCCGCGTCAGGCGCACCGCCTGGGCGGCGTCGACTGCGCCGGCCATGATCTCCGGCTGGCTGCAATTGAACAGCACGGCATCGATGCCGAGATCCAGCACCGCGCCGACCGCCGCCGCCACGCATTCGCCGGAGCGCAGCCTGGGCCGCGACAGATCGTCGTTCTCGTCGTCGAGGGTGAAGGAGGCCCAGAACGGCCGGGTATCGCCGGGCAGCATCTCCTTGACCGCCCGGTGCGCGAAGCGCACCTCCGCGAGCGAGCTCTGCGTCTCCGCGAGCCACAGATCGACATGCGGCGACAGCCCTTCGATCAGCGGGCGGATGATCTCCGGCGCGCGGGCTTCGTCGAACAAATCGGGGCGGTAGGAGCCGAAGAGCGGCGGCAGCGATCCGGCGACGCGGACCCGGCGCGGGCCTTCAGGCGCTGCCGCGCGCGCCAGGCGGCCGGCGAGATCGGCCAGGGTACGGCCCTCGGCCTTGAACTTCTCCGCGCCGATATGAAAGGGCACCAGGGCATAGGAGTTGGTGGTGATCACCTCCGCCCCGGCGGCGACGAAGCGGCGATGCGCCTCGGTCACCGTCTCCGGCGCCAGCATCAGCGCCAGGGCCGACCATTCCGGCTGCCGGAACGGCGCCCCCAGCCGCATCAACTCCCGACTCATGCCGCCGTCGAGGATTGTTGGAGCGGTGCTTATCGCGGGCCTCGGTGCCATGAGGGATCAGTATTCAGGGATCAGGTATCAGAATTCGGCGAATCCGACATCTGATTCCTGATTCCTGATACCTGGTTTACACCGTCTCCGCTTCCGCTTCCGCCTTCTTCTCCGCGCGCTTGCGCAGGTTCGGGTCGAGGATCGCCTTGCGCAGGCGGATCGATTTCGGCGTCACCTCGACGCGCTCGTCCTCCTCGATATAGGCCATGGCGTATTCGAGGGTGATCGGGCGCGGCGGCGTCAGGCGGATCGCCTCGTCCTTCGAGGTGGTGCGGATGTTGGTGAGCTGCTTCGACTTCAGCGGATTGACCTCGAGGTCCTGGGCGCGGCTGTTCTCGCCGATGATCATGCCCTCATAGACGGCTTCGCCCGGACTGACGAAGAGCTCGCCGCGCTCCTCCAGGAACCACAACGCATAGGCGACCGCCTCGCCCTGCTCGGTGGAGATGAGCACGCCGTTGCGCCGGCCTTCGATGCCGCCGCGATAGGGGCCATAGCCGTGGAACAGCCGGCTCATGATGCCGGTGCCGCGGGTATCGGTCAGGAACTCGCCGTGATAGCCGATCAGCCCGCGCGCCGGCACGTGGAACACCAGGCGGGTCTTGCCGCCGCCGGACGGGCGCATCTCGGTCATCTCGCCGCGCCGCCGGCCGAGCTTGTCGATGACGATGCCAGTGAATTCCTCGTCGACATCGATCACCGCCTCTTCGATCGGCTCCAGGCGCTGGCCGTTCGCGTCCTGGCGATAGAGCACGCGCGGCCGGCTGATCGACAGTTCGAAGCCTTCGCGGCGCATGGTCTCCACCAGCACGCCCAGCTGCAATTCGCCGCGGCCGGAGACTTCGAAAGCGTCCCGGGTGTCGGTCTCCTTCACCTTGATGGCGACGTTGCCCTCGGCCTCGCGCATCAGGCGGTTGCCGATCATGCGGCTGGTGACCTTGTCGCCCTCGCGGCCCGCGAGCGGGCTGTCATTGACCGAGAAGGTCATGGCCAAAGTCGGCGGGTCGATCGGCTGGGCGGGCAGCGGAATCTCGACCAGCGGGTCGCAGATGGTGTCGGCGACGGTGGTCTCGGTCAGGCCGGCAATGGCGACGATGTCGCCCGCCTCCGCCTCTTCGACCGGGATGCGCTCGATGCCGCGGAAGGAGAGCAGCTTGGTCAGGCGACCGGATTCGATGATGTTGCCGTCGGGCTGGATCGAGCGCACCGGCATGTTCACCTTGGCGATGCCGGTCTGGATGCGCCCGGTGAGCACGCGGCCCAAATAGTTGTCGTATTCCAGCGTGGTGACCAGCATGGAGAACGGCGCGTCGTTCTGCACGCGCGGCGCGTGCACATGTTCGACGATCAGGTCGAACATTGGCGCCAGGTCCGTGCGCTCGTCCTTCTCCAGGTTCTGCACCGCCCAGCCCTGGCGCGAGGAGGCGAACAGGGTCGGGAAGTCGAGCTGGTCGTCATGCGCGCCGAGGATGGCGAACAGGTCGAAGACCGCGTCATGCGTCTCGTGCGGCTGCGCGTCGGGGCGGTCGCATTTGTTGATGACGACGATCGGCCGCAGGCCCAGCGCCAGCGCCTTGGTGGTGACGAACTTGGTCTGCGGCAGCGGGCCTTCGGCGGCGTCGACCAGCAGGATCACGCCGTCGACCATGTTCAGGATGCGCTCCACCTCGCCGCCGAAATCGGCGTGGCCGGGCGTGTCGACGATGTTGATGCGGGTGCCCTTCCAATCGACCGAGGTGCACTTGGCGAGGATGGTGATGCCGCGCTCGCGCTCCAGGTCATTCGAGTCCATGACCCGCTCGGCCACCTGCTGGTTGGCGCGGAAGGCGCCGCTCTGCTTCAGCAGCTGGTCGACCAGGGTGGTCTTGCCGTGGTCGACGTGGGCGATGATGGCAACGTTGCGTAACTTCATGACGGTAGCTTTCGAACTTTCAAATGGATGTGACGGCGCAACGCTTCAGGCGCGCGCGGAATTCAAGCGGCGGAGATAAGTCGCCGGTCTAGCTGATCGTTGGCGGCGTGCCGGAGCTGTAGGGCCCGCAAGCGTGCATCGCTCAGCCCAATCTCTGCAACACGAGCTCGGCCAGCGGCGTCTCCGGCCGCGCGCCGACATGGGAAATGACTTCGCCCGCGGCCAGCGACGCGATGCGTCCGCAGGCGGCGAAATCGCGGCCGTGCGTGTAGCCGTACAGGAAACCCGCGGCATAGAGATCGCCGGCGCCGGTCAAATCGACGATCTCGTCGACCGGCCAGGCGGGAATCTCGTGTACCTCGTCGGCGGTGACGATGACCGAGCCCTTCTCGCTGCGGGTCAGCGCCGCGAGGTCGCAATGCTGCCGGGTCAGGCGCACCGCCTCGTCCCAATCCTCGGTCTGCCACAGCGCCAGGATCTCGCTGGTGTTGGCAAACAGGATGTCGACATGGTTCTTCACCAGGTTCTGGAACTCCGAGAGGTAGCGCTGCACGCAGAAGGCGTCGGAGAGGGTGAGTGACACTTCCTGCCCGGCGTCATGGGCGATGCGCGCGGCCTTCAGGAAGGCTTCCTTGGCCAGCGGCGGGTCCCACAGATAGCCTTCCATATAGGTGATCTTGGCCCGCTGGATCAGATGCGGGTCGACATCGGCCGGGGTGAGCTCCTGGCAGGCGCCCAAATAGGTGTTCATGGTGCGCTCGGCATCCGGCGTCACCAGGATCATCGAGCGCGCGGTCGGCGTGCCCGAATTGGCCGGGGCGATGTCGAAGTGGACGCCGACGGCGCGGATGTCGTGGCGGAAGATGCCGCCCAGCTGGTCGTTGCCGACCTTGCCGATGAAGGCTGCCTTGCCGCCCAGGCTGGCGACGCCGACCGTGGTGTTGGCGCCGGAGCCGCCGGAGATCTCCACCGCCGGGCCCATGGAATCGTAGAGCGCGTTGGCCCGCGCGGTGTCGATCAGGGTCATGGCGCCCTTGTTCAGGTTCATCCGCGCGATGAAATCCTCGTCGCAATGGGCGATGACGTCGACAATCGCATTGCCGATACCGACGACGTCGAGAACCTTATCGGGCATGAAGACCTGCAGCCGTTCCGGAAAAAAGCGGCCGGAGTATAGTCAGGAAGGGTTACGGAACAACCCCCGCGGAAGCATGCCCGACCCCCGGCCTTGGCGGGCGGATTGCGCCGCGCCGCGCGGCTCACCATCTCCAGGAGCGATTGCCAACCCCGCCGGACTCGCCTAAGGTCGCGGGAGAATCGTTCCAACCCTTTGTTTGGAAAGACCTAATTCCGTGTTCAGCGCCTTCGCGAAGACCCTGGGGCAGATGAACGATCCGCGCATCCGCGGCGTGATCGGCAAGACCCTCGCCCTGGCGATCCTCGGCTACATTCTGTTCGTGGTCCTCATCTATCTGCTGATCGGCTGGCTGGCGGGATTGAGCGGCTGGCTCGAGGGGCTGGCCCAGTTCGGCGGCGCGCTCGGCGCCATGGTGGTGGCCTGGTTCATCTTTCCCGGCATCGCCGCCGCCATCGCCGGCATCTTCGCCGACGAGGTGATCGACGCGGTGGAGGCCAAGCACTATCCCAATCTGGGCCCGGCGCGGCGGCTTTCGGTCTGGTCGGTGGTGGTGGACGGACTGCAGCTGGCCGGCATCGCCCTCATCGCCAACCTCGTGGCGCTGCCCTTCCTCGTCGTCTTTCCGGTCTACGTGCTGATCACCTGGGGCGTGAATGGCTGGCTGCTGGGGCGCGAGTATTTCGAGATGGTGGCCTTCCGCCGCCTGGATCGCGACGCGGCGCGGGCGCTGCACCGCCAGCACAAGGGCACCTTCACCCTCGCCGGAATCCTGATCGCGATCTGCCTGACGATTCCCTTCGTCAACCTGATCGCCCCCGTGCTGGGCGCGGCTTTTATGGTGCATATAGCCCAGAATGTGGTAAATCAGCGCCAGACAGGTGCGCATGTGTCGAGTCTCGGCCGCTGAAGCATGGATTCGACCGACCGGCCTAAGGTCAGCCGCGATGAGGGGGCGGGTCGCTTGAGCGCTTACAGAAGGGGTTAAGATGTTCGGAAAAAAGAAGGACCAGGACGTGACACCAGCCGCCGACACACCGGCCGCGCCCGCAGCCGACACCGCCGCCAAGACCTATCTTCGCCCCGACGCGCCCGCTGGCGCCACGCCCGGCGGCGGCCGCCCGGCGACGCCCGAGGTCACCCGCCGGCCGCCGGACCTCTCCGCCTTCACCCAGCGCCGCGATCAGCCGCCCGCGCCGGCGACGCGCCAGGGCGAAGCCGACCACAAGAAGCTCATCGTCGGCCGCGAGATCATCCTGAACGGCGAGATCCGCACCTGCGACAGCCTGGTGGTCGAAGGCCGGGTCGAAGCCGTGCTGAACGAGTGCCGCTCGATCGACATCGCCGCCTCGGGCCAGTTCAAGGGCTCGGCCGACATCGAATCCGCCGACATCAGCGGCCGCTTCGACGGCGACCTGACCGTGCATGGCCGCCTCACCGTGCGCGCGACGGGCAAGGTCTTCGGCAAGGTCAAATACGGCCAGCTCGAAGTCGAGCGCGGCGGGATCATCTCCGGCACGGTCGAAGCCCTGCCGGAAAGCGCCACCTCCAGCGAAGTCGCGGCCTGAGGCCGCGCGCGACCGATGGCCGGTGCCATTTCGGGCGCCGGTCCCGAGGGCGGTCGCGATGGATGAGGGGCGTGTGACGGCAGCGTCCAGCTGAGCCTTCGGGTCGCGACGCCGCCGGTTTCGGCAAGAGGGGGCCGAAATGGTGTCGAGCCGAAAGCCGGCTCAGGTTTCATCCTGGACCATGACCTGCGTGGTAGCCGCGATTTCCGCGGGCCTCGCCGGCTGCCAGTCCGTCGCCACCGAGGCGGCGAAAAGCCAGCCCGCAGCGCCGATCCTCAGTCCCGACAGCGCCGCCTTCATCGGCCTCGGCGACCGCGAGCTTTCCAACACGCTCGGCAAGCCGAAGCAGGTGCGCAAGGACGCGCCGGCCGAAGTCTGGCAATACAGCGGCGCCGATTGCGTGGTCGATTTCTACCTCTATGACAGCGACCCTGCCGGCACGGATGGCCGGATGGAGGTCGCCTACGTCGAGGCGCGCGACTTGCGCGCCGAAAGCGCCGCCAGCGAACGCTGCGTCAAGTCCCTGCTGCAATCGGCAGAAGGCGCCAGGCTCTAATAGTCCCATTCCAGGTTGACTCCGGTCTTGCCGGAGCCGTTGGCGCCGATCTCGGATTCAACCTTTACGTTCGGCGTCACTTCGATCTCGACGGTGGCGCTGGTGGAATTGCCCTGGGCGCCCTGGCTGGCGCCGACATAGACGCCCTTGCCCACGTATCGGCCCGCGGAGAGGCTCGGCCCCTGCGCGCCTTCCGCCTGTTCGAGCGTGAGGCGGTCGAGGCCGGTTCCCTCCCGGATCCGGTCGAGCAGGCCGGGCCCGCTCTGGATCCCGGACAGCTGCGCCGCCGCCTGGGCAAGTTCGAGCAGCTCGAAGGGGGACAACGCGCCGACCGACTTGCCGAACAGCAGCCGCGCCAGGATCTCGTCCTGCGGCAGCGCCGGCACGGAGGAGAGGACGATGCGTGGCGCGCGCGCCGAGCCCTCGACCTTCGCGGTCACCGTCAGATCCGCCGTCCGGCTGGTGGCGGTGAAATCCAGCAGGGGGTCGATCTCGGCACCGCTCTGGAAGGTGATGATGCCCTTGTCGAACTCCAGCAGTCTCCCCACGACGTCGAGCGAGCCGCGCCGCAGCTTCAGCTCTCCGTCGATGTCGGGCGAGGCCGCCGTGCCGCCAATCCGCAGCGCGCCGCCCAGTTCGGCATCGAGGCCGCGCCCGCGCACGGCGATCTGCTGCGGCGCCGCGACCGCCAGGTCCAGGTCAAGGTCGAGGGTCTGCGACTTCGCGCGGTCGCGTGCCGCCTGCTCAGCCTGCCGCTCCGGCGGGAGGTTGACCTCGACCACCGCGATCTCCTGCACCTGGGGCGGCAGGGAATCCGGGATGCGGATTTCGGCTTCCCGCACCTTGATCGTGCCGGCGAGGGCGAGGCGTTGCGCCAGCGCGCCGCGCAAGGTGAGATCGCCGTCGATGACGGCGCTGGCGAGGTCGGTATCGAGCGCGCGCAGCTTGCTCATCTGCAGGGCCAGATCCAGGCCGGTGTCGCCGGCGAGGGTGATGGCGCCGCTGCCGCTGAGGCGGCCGCCGCCGGGGCCGCGCGCCGTCAGGCCGACGATCTCGATCCGGTTGCCCGTAGCATGCAATTGCGCCGTGATCCGCCGCAGCTTGGTGCCAAAGCGCAGGTTGTCGTATTCGCCCTCGGTCAGGGTCGCCTCGCCGGCGGCCTGCGGATCGGCGAGCGTGCCGGCGACCGCCAGGTCGAGGTCGGCCTTGCCGCGCACCCGGTCGGCGCCGCCGGCGATCAGCATGTCGAGCAGGACCAGGTCGAGCGTGCCCTTGGCTTCGCCGCGCAAGGGCGCATCGCCGTAGAGGGATGGCGCCGTGGCGGAGAATTCGACGCGGCCGGCCGTGGCGAGATCGGCCGTGCCGGAAACGTCGAAACCGCCGGCAAGCGCGCCGCGCGCATCGATCCGCCCGCGCTGCGGAATGCCGGGCAGCGCCAATTCGGTCGCGGCGAGATCGAAGCTGCCCGTCGGCGTGTCGCGCGGACCCGTTACGCGCAGCTCGCCGTCCAGCTGGCCAGCCAGCTTCAGATCCGGCGCCACGACGCGCAGCAGCGCCATCGGCATCCGCTCGGCGCGCAGCGTCGCCTCCAGGCCGTCGTCCTCCAGCGCGCCCGTTGCATGCAACGTGCCGCCCTCGGATTCGAGCGTGAGGCGATCGAGACGCTGCGAGCCAGGGCGCAGGACAATCGCGGCCGGGGCGGCGCTGTTGATCGCGACATCGCGGAAGCTGCCCGCGAAGCGATCGATGACGATGCGCGTTTCGTCGGCCATGCGCGCCAGGGTGGCGCCGGCTTCGACGCTCATATCCGCGCCTTTCGCAGTCAGCTCGGATCTGAGCGCGCGCAGGGTGCCGTCGGCCGAGAGCCGCACCGTATCGACGGCCTGGCCGCCGAGCGCGACTCGATCGAGCGAAGCCCGCGCCGCGACCGATGGCGTGCCAAACAGGTCGTCCAGGCGCGCGTCGAGGCGTGCCTGGGCGGCGGAGACCTGGTCCGCGACCGCCAGGTTGCTCCCCGTCGCTGTCACATCGACCGCCTGCGCGCCGGCGCGGGCGCCGAGGCCGATATCGGCGGACAGGGCACCGCCGAGCGCGACGCCGGCCAGACCGCTCAGCTGCGCCAAGTCCGGCGCCTGCAGCCGCAGCCTGCCGGCCGCGACGCCATCCGCCACCGAGACGGCGCCGGTCAGGCTGCTGTCGCCGAGGCGAAGGTCGAGCGCCTGGGCGTCCACCTTGCTTCCCTGCGCGGTCCCCTGGAGCGCCGCGGTGGCGGGCAGGCCGTCGACACGGGCCGAAGCGCTTGCGGCAATGCGCGGCGCCGCGAGATTCTCCAGCCGCGCGTCCAGAACCAGGTCCTCCGCCGCGCCTCCGGGATAGCCCAGGCTGGCGGAGCGCGCCTGGACGGTGAGCACGGGCGCCGCCGCCGGGCCGGACAGGGTCCCGGTTGCGGTCACACCGCCGGTCGCGCCGGACTGCAAAGCGGCCAGGTCGTCTATGCTGGCGGCCAACCTCATGTCGATGGTCTCGGCGGCGAGGGCGCCGCTGGCACGCGCCGTGATGCCGGCGCCGGTCAGCGCTGCCTGGTCCAGCGCGATGCGCGCACCCGCGATCTCGGCGGCGATCGAGATCTGCGGTGCGGGGCCGAGCAGGCTGTCGATCTGCGGAATGCCGAGCGCCACCGCGCTGCCGATGCCCAGCGCGTCGATCCGCGCACCTTCGGGACCAGGCTCGATGCCGAAGGCGACATCGAGGCCGCCTTGAACCTGCCGGCCGAGCAAGAGCTGCAGCGCCCCAAGATCGGCGATCGTCACGCTGCCATCGACGGCGAGGTCAGCCATGCCCCAGTGCGTGGCGCGCCCGTTCACCGCAGCCTCGCCGGCTCCGTTCGTCACGGCGAGCGAGTCGACGGCCAGCACGCCGTCCGTTGTCGCGCTGCCGCGCAGCGCCAGCCGCGTGTCGCCCGGCAGCAGCGGTGCGAGCCGCGCGTCGGCGGGCGTCGCCTGTGTTGCCGTTGCCTGCGCCTCGATCGCAATCGGTGCGTCCAGGCCGGTGCTGGCGTCGGCGGCGAGGTCGAGCGACAGTGCGCCGACGCGCAGCGTGGGAACCGCAAGATCGTCGAGCGTGGCCTGCAGGTCGAGGCGCGGCCTGTCCAGGAACCCGCCGAACGCGGCCTGAACGCGCGCCCGCGACCAGCCGACCTCCGGCACCAGCGCCGCGAAGGGCGTCGATTCCGGGGCGTCCAGGGTGAGCGCCAGGTCGATCGCGTCGTCGGCGGCGATGGTGCCGGTGGCGGCGATCCTGCCGGCGGCGCTCGAGGCATCCAGTCGCTCGATGCGCAGGCGGCCTGCCGCGCGATCGAGTTGCACGGCACCCTCCGCCGCGAGACCGTCGGCGAGCAGCGGCGCAAGTTCCGGCGGCAGCAGCGCGGCGGGTGGCGTCGCCGTCAGGCTGAAGCCGACGCGCCGCTGGGCATCGCCGCTGACCTCCGCCGCCAGATCGAAGAGCGCCGCGCCGTCCAAGGTTGCGCCGGCCGTGCCACGCCAGGCGGCGAGCGCGCCGCTGCCTTCGGCCTCGACGCGCAGGTCGCTGCCTTGCGGCAGGCCGAGCAGCCGCCCGAGCAACCCGCCCCGCGGCTCCTGCACCAGGGCGCTGATGTCGAGGGAATCCGCATCGGGTCGATAGGCCAGGCGCAACTCGGCTTCGCCGGCCTGTCCCTCGAGCTGCCGCAAAGCGAGATGCGCGCTCACCGCCTCGCCCAGGCGACCCAGGCGCGCTTCCGCCTCGGCGGCCAAGGCGGCCGGCGCGCCGAGCACCGGGGCGGCGAGGTCCAGGCGATCGATCCGCGCGCGGCGCAGGTCGAGATCGACCGGCAGGCGCGGCAGGGTGAAGTCGTCATCCGATGCTTCCGGGGCCCCGGCTTCGGGCGGCCGCGCCACGCGGATGCGGGTCGCGCTCAGGTCGTCGATACGCAACGTGCCGAGGAGCAGGGCCGTCGGCGCCCAGTCGAGGGCCACGTGGTCGATGATCAGCCATTCGCCCGCGCGATCGGCAATGCGCACGTCGCTCAATGCGACATCGAAAGGCAGGATGCCGCTGATCTCGCCGATGGCGATGGTGGTATCGCTGCCCGCGGTGGCGGCGGCCACTTGCCGACGGATCGCGTCGCGCGTCCAGTCAAGCTGCAACGCGCCGAACAGCAGAAGCAGCAGCAGCGCCAAGCCCGCGCCGATCGCGCCGGTGACCCGCAGCGCGCGGCGCAAGCGCGGATATGCGTCCAGCATCGCCATCAGAAAGCCTGCCCGATGCTGATATAGAAGGCGACCGGATCGTCGCCCGAGCGCGGATTCAGCGGCACAGCGATATCGGCGCGGATCGGCCCGATCGGCGAGTAATAGCGGAAGCCGAGACCAGCGGCGTATTGCACGCCCTCATCGAAGCTGGGAAAGGTCTGCTCGTTGACCGAGCCGGCATCGAAGAAGGGCACCAGGCCGTAATTCTCGAGAAAACGATAGCGCAGCTCCATGCTGGCCTCGACCAGGCTGCGTCCGCCCGTCGGGTCGCCGTCCTCGTCCTCCGGGCTGATGGTGCGGAACTCGTAGCCACGCACCGATCCGCCGCCACCGGCATAGAGCAGCCGGTCTTTCGGCAGATCTCCAATGTCGCCGCCGAACACGCTGGCCAGCGACAGGCGCCCGGCCAGCACCAGCGTGCCGTCATCGGACAGGTCGTAATAACCGCTGCCGGTCGCCCGTGTCTGGTAAACATCCTGGCTCGATCCCAGGAACTCCGGGAGCGCGGTGGCATTGAAGGCGAGGCGGAGCCCCTTGGTGGGATCGAGGAGGTCGTCGGTGGTGTCGAGCTTGATGCCGCCGGTCGGACCGAACAGGGTGAAGTCGTTGGTGATGCCGTCATCGGTGATCCGCGACTGCTCCGCCTCGAGGCCGTAACTGACGCTGAGCGTTTCGCTCAGCCGGCGCTCCAGCCCCACCGACGCGGTGACGGCCTTCTTGTCGAAGGTCTCGGAATCGAATTCCTGCGTCAGGGCGAGATTGGCGAGGAAAGTCTGGCGCGGCGTCAGGAAGCTGGGCTTGGCGAAGGCGGCGCCGAGGGTGTAGTTGAGCTCTGTCCACGTGTTCTCGCCGATGCCGGAAATGTCGGCGTCGAGGCGCAGCCGCTCCGCACCGCCGAACAGGTTGCGATGGCCCCAATAGGCGGTCAGTCCAGCGCCGTCATTGGTGGAATAGTTCACGCCGAAGCCGACGAAGCGGCGGTCGCGCTCGACCACCTCGATGTGGATCGGCAGCCGCCCATCGGCATCCAGCTCGGTCGCGGGCGTGACCTTGACCGACTCGAAGACGTCGAGGGCGCGCAGCTCCTCGCGCATCGCCGCGATGTCGGCGGGTGAATAGTCGCGGCCGCTGAAGTAGCTGAGATGATGGCGGATGAACTCCGCATCGATGTCCTCGGTGCCGGCGATATTGATGGCGCCGATCTTCGCGCGCGGCCCCGGCTCGACGGAATAGCGCAGCGCGACGCTGCGGTCGGCATGATCGACGGTCGCCGGCTGCAGGATTACGCCGGCGAACGGGTGGCCCTGGGCCAGCGCCGCGTTCAGCAAGCGCTCGCGCTCCGCGACGATGTCGGTCGCGCGGGCCGGGCCCCCCGTCGCCAGCGCCGGGGCGAGGGGCGGTCGCAGCGACGCGCCGCCCTCCAGCGCGATGTCGCCCAGATGATAGAGCGCGCCGGGCGTGACGGTGATGACGACGGGAATCCTGGGCGCGTCGACCTGCGGCGCCTCGGCCGCATCGGCCGCCGCGTCCGCCGGCGCCGGATCATCCGGGGCGTCGAGAGGCTGCCCCGCGATCTCGATGGCGATTGTGCCGTCGTAATAGCCGGAGGAGCGCAGCGCCTTTTGCAGCCGCGCCACATCCTCCTGGGCGCGGCGGTGCAGTCCAAATGCGCTATCGGGCGGCTTGTCCTCCAGCTCGATCAGGGCTGAGCTGGCGCGCAACGCCGCCTCGAGGATCGGATCCTCGACCTGGGACAGCGTGACGCTGTAATCGAGGGCGAAAGCGGGAGCGGCCCAAAGTCCGAGCCACAACGGGATGGCCGGCAGATTTCGGGCAATCTCCCCCAGAACAGCCAGCCATCGCGATGTCATGAAGGAAGGTAAGCATATCGGATCGGTAGCGTCGACCCATTTGCCGGCGCCGCACCGCCACGTCGAAGGCGGTTCGTCTGCTGATCGACGGGATATTGTCGCGCTAAAGCGGGTCGTCCTGGAACTGGCCGCCCTGGAACTGGTCGCCCTGGAGCTGGTCGCCCTGGAGCTGGTCGGGGCCGGACCCGCAGCGAGCATCCCATGCGCTCGGGCGGATCCGGCCCCGTGACGCCATGCAGGCCGGCGCATCGCGCCGACAACTTTGCCTGGCGGAACTGGCAGCATGAAGCCGGGCGCCGTTCTCCCAGACGCTGCTTGCGATTGCGTTAAGGCGGGCTGACGTTCCGATGAAACCGGGCGCGGTGGAGTGCCGCAGTTCGGCGGGCGCAGGTCGATCGGCGGGGGTTGCTGCGCTCTCGGGGAAAGTTGGGGCCGAGCCGGCGCAGGCATGCCGCAATGCCGCCGGTCCCGGCCCCGGATCATCGGACGCCGCGCCTCGGGGGATGCGTGCGTTCCGATGCAACGCTGTTTCAACACGCCTGCCGGCCGTGGGTGCCTTGCGCGGGCCACGCGCTGGCCGGCGGCGCCATGGCGCAAACGGTCGGGGTCCAGCTTTCGTCAATTTTGCCGCGGCGCGCTGTGGGAGGAGGTGGGAAGCAGCCGCGGCGACCAGGGGAGGATGCCGCAAAGGCCTCCGGCGGTCGATTGCGCGGGCGTATGTACCTGCTCATACTTTCGCATGGCGAGGGTTCGCGCAAATTTTCGTGAGATGCGCGGAATTGGCTTCCCTTGCCACGGGACAAGGCTGGCATTGCCCGCGTGGTTCGGCCTTCCGCGCCGCTTAGCCTTGAAACGAGATTGCGCCGCACGGAGTTGCTCCCCATGTCGCACCTTTCCCGTCGTCATGTGCTTGCCGCCGCCGCCGCATTCGGCGGCGCGACCTTGGCCGGCTTCACCGCCGGCGGGGCGCTGCTGCGGCCGGGCCCGGCTTTCGCCAATCAGCCGGCGCGCGACCTGGTCATCGGCACGCGGGTGATCGAGGTCAAGGGCAAGGCGGCGAAGGTCTTCAGCCTCGCCCTGCGCCAGGGTGCCGGCGGGGCGAGCAATGCCGGCGGGCTGGTGATGAATGCCGGCGAGCGGCTGCAGTTGCGCCTCGCCAACGAATGCGGCGAGGCGGCGCTGATCCATTGGCACGGCCTGACGCCGCCCAACGCCCAGGACGGCGTGCCGGGCGTCACCCAGGCCATGCTGCCGCCGGGGCATAGCTACCAGTACGATTTCCCGGTGGCCCTGCCGGGCACCAACTGGATGCACTCCCACCATTCGCTGCAGGAGCAGCGGATGATGGCGGCGCCGCTCATCGTGCGCGATCCGCGCGACGCTGGCCGCGACGAGCAGGAGGTCGTGGTCATGCTGCACGACTTCACCTTCCGCGATCCGGACGAGATCCTGGCTGGTCTGTCCAAGGGCATGGCGCATGACCATGGCGCGATGAGCCAGCAGCAGATGGACCACGCCGCGATGGGCCATGCGATGCCGGCGCCGCCGGACATGGCGGACATGGCTGGCATGGCTGGTATGGCGGGCATGGATCTGAACGACGTCGCCTATGACGCCTTCCTGGCCAATGACCGCAGCCTCGACGATCCCGAGGTGGTGCGGGTGGAGAAGGGGCAGCGCCTGCGTCTGCGCATCATCAACGGCGCGGCGGCGACCAATTTCATGATCGACCTCGGTGTCCTCGAGGGAACGCTCAGCGACGTCGACGGCAGGCCGATCAAGCCGGTCTCCGGCCGCCGCTTCCCGCTCGCCATCGCCCAGCGCGCCGATCTGCGCCTCACGCTGCCGGCGGGCGAGGGCGCCTGGCCGGTGTTGTTCCAGCGCGAGGGCGATACAGCCCTGACCGGGCTGGTGCTGGCGACCAAGGGTGGCGCGGTGGCGCGGATCGCCGACCGCGCGGCGGCGCCGATCGGCGCCATCGACCGGCTGCTGCCGATGCGCTACGCGGCGGCGGAGCCGCTACCCGCGCGCCCGGCGGACCGCCGGCTGATTGTCGACCTCACCGGCTCGATGATGACCTATCGCTGGGGCATCGCCGATGCCGCGGCGGCCGACCCGCGGGTCCCTGTGGCGGCCGGCGAGCGGGTCGAGCTCGAACTGGTCAACCGCACGGAGATGTCGCACCCGGTCCACCTGCACGGCCATCATTTCCAGATCGTCGCGGTCGACGGCGCGCCGGTGCCGGGCGCCGTGCGCGACACCGAGCTGGTGCCGGTCGGCGGCCGCGTCACCATCGCCTTCGACGCTGACAACGCCGGGCGCTGGATGTTCCATTGCCACAATCTCTATCACATGCTGACCGGCATGATGACGGAGGTGGCGTATCTCTGAGCCGGCGGCTAGACTTCCGGTCCCGTCGCTGTTCGCAGAGGTGATGACATGGGTTGGCTGGTCTGGATCGGTCTGGGGCTCGTTGCCGGCATCCTCGCCAAATGGATCATGCCGGGTCGCGATCCCGGCGGCGTCATCATCACCATCGTCATCGGCATCGTCGGCGCGCTGCTCGGCGGCTTCATCAGTGCGCAGCTCGGCCTCGGCGACCTGACCGGCTTCGACATCCGCTCCGTCATCATCGCGGTGCTGGGGGCGATCCTGCTGCTGTTCATCTACCGCCGCATCAAGGGGTAGCGCGCCGCCCTCAGGCAACGTGCTCCACGTCCTCCGGCGTGAGGTTGCCGGGGACGATGGTCATCGGCACGCGCATCTTGCCGATATACTTGCCGGTCAAGGCCGAGACCAGCGGGCCGGGACCCTTCGGGCCGGTCGAAGCCGCCAGCACCAGGATGGAGATGCCGGGCTCCTCCTCGATCAGCTTCAGCAATTCATCGCGCCGGTCCCCCTCGCGGAAATAGAGCATCGGCATCTTGCCGGAGAGCTTGTTCACCTCGCTCGCCATCTTCTGCATGGTGGCCTCGGCCTGCTGGCGCGCCTCGTCCTTCATCAGCTGGTTGACGCCCATCCAGTCGCCGAAGCCGGTCGGCTCCATCACATGCACCATGGCGACGCGGCCGTTGGAGCGGAAGGCGCGGCGGCAGGCATAGCGGATGGCGATCTTCAGCTCCGGCGAATCGTCGATCACCACCAGGAAGACGCGCTCCTGCTGGCGCGGCGGCTCCGCGGCCTGCGGGGGGGATTCGCCGGGCGCGGCGGGATTGTGCTCTGGATCTGCCATCATGTCCTACCTCTTGCGAAAGGCCAGGTGCGCGAGCCAGCCGGTGAACAGGGAAACCAGCACCGCGACGATGCCGTAACCGAGCCGGGTCGCGATGTTGTTGGCGTGGGCGTATTTGTAGAGATCGGCGCCGAAGCCGACCTTGCTGATGATCAAAGGCATGTTCTGCGCGTCGACGATGCGGCCCTCGCGCACCAGGAAGACGTCGATCAGATAGGTGCCGGTCGGCACGTTGGACGGCAAATGCAGGTTGGCGCGGAACAGGGTCTCGCCGATGAAGGTGACGCGGCCAACCCGGTCGGCATAGAGGCCGTGCTTCTTCTTCTGCTGCACCAGCGCATCCTTGAACGGGCCGCTGCCCGGCACGGCGCCCCCGACCGGCGCGAGCTTCACCCGGCCGACGCCGAGCTCGTAGCGGTCGAGCATGTCGGGTGGCAGGAGCTCGAACAGATTGCGCGACGCGGCGACGCCATAGAGCGAGGGCACGTTGGCGAAGGCGAAGGTCTCGGCATTGACCCAGATGCCGGCGAAGCGCGCCTTGTGATGCACCTGCACCTGGCCGAGCGGTCCGCGCATCACCAGCACCACGTCGCCCGGGGCGTCGATGGCGCCGAAGACCAGGATGTCCTGGCCGGCGAAATCGGTGGTGATCTCGACCAGGTGGTCGTCGACATCGGCGATGATGCCCTTGGCCGCGGCGGGTGCGGCATCAAGCGCGGCGGCGGCAGCGAGCGCCGCCGCGAGGGTAAGTCCGAGGGAGAGGCGCCAGGCCATCAGCGCAGCCCCGGAAGAGTGACGATGGAATAGAGGTCCTCCGGCGTCGCCACCAGCTCATAGAGCAGGCCGATCGCGACGACGAGGATCAGCAGCGCCAGCAGGAAGCGCAGCTGCTCGCCGGGCAGGCGGGCACCGAGCCGGCCGCCGAATTGCGCGCCGATCACCGAGCCGATGGTGAGCACGAAGGCCAGCATGACGTCGACGGTGCGGTTCTCCACCGATTGCAGGATGGTGGTGACCGCGGCGACGAAGATGATCTGGAACAACGAGGTGCCGATCACCACCACGGTGGGCATGCCGAGCAGGTAGATCATCGCCGGCACCAGCATGAAGGCGCCGCCGACGCCGAGCAAAGCGGAGAGGATGCCGACCAGGAAGCCGAGGCCGACCGGCATCACCGCCGAGATGTAGAGCCGGGACTTCTTGAACCGCATCTTGAACGGCAGCCCGTGCACCCAGACATGCTGGTGCAGCTTGCGCGGACCCTGCGCCCGCCGCACGCGGCGCAGGGCCTTGATGGATTCGACCAGCATCATGATGCCGATCGAGCCCAGCATGATGACATAGGCGACGTTGATGACGAGGTCGATCTGGCCGAAGCGGCGCAGGATCGAGAACAGCGCCACGCCGACGAGCGACCCGAACACGCCGCCCGCCAGCAGCACGAAGCCCATCTTGAAATCGACGTTGTCGCGGCTCCAGTGCGCGAGCACGCCGCTGACCGAGGTCGCCACGGTCTGGTTGGATTGCGTCGCCACGGCGACGGCCGGCGGCACGCCGATGAAGATCAGCAGCGGCGTCATCAGGAAACCGCCGCCGACGCCGAACAGGCCGGAGAGGAAGCCGATGCCGCCGCCAAGCGCAAGCAACAACAGCACCGACACCGAAAGCTCGGCGATCGGCAGGTAGACTTGGAAGCTGAGTAGCCAGTCTAAGAGGGCGCCCAGCATGCGCGACCGAACCCCAGGCCGTTAGTCAATCCCCGCGACTGGTGGATGCGGTCGGGGGGGCGCCGACCCGGCGACGCCGGGCTGGCTCCAGCGTGCGCGACACCGCCGACTCGACCGAATGCGGCCAATCGTCAGCTACTCTACGACGATGATTCCAAAGGGGAAAGGCGCGAATGGCCGGAATCGCGGAAAGACTGCGCCAAGCGGCGCGAATTCGCTGGGGCCAGAGGCTGGCGACGCCTGCGCCTATTTCTGCAGGATGTCGGTGATCTCTTCCAGCTGGGTGCGGGCGCGCAGCAGATAGAAGCCCTGGGCGGCGAGATGATTGGGCTGCAGCATGGCGTTGGGCGAGCCGTTCATGACCACGATCGGCTGCAGGCTGGCGCCCTCCAGCATGGAATCCACCATGCGCTGCCAGACATTCGTGGCGCCCTTTTCCGCGATCACGTCCTTGAAATCCACGCCGAGGTCGCGCAACAGCAGGCCAAAGGCATAGAGCAGGCCCTTGGTGCGGTAGAACTTGTCGTCGGCATGGAGGTCGATCCAGTCGCCGGAGAACTGGTCGATCTGCAGGTCGATGGTGTTGGAGGCGGCGCCCAGGTCCTTGCCGATGCGGTCGAGCGTGGTCATCAGGTTGTCCGCCCGGGGCTCGAAGGCGGCCTGCCCGCGCGACAGGCGCTCATTGTATTTCAGCAGCGACCGCATGGCGGCCAGATACTGGTCTTCGGATCCCGCGGTCGGCCACCAGGAGACGCTGGGGTCCCAGACCCAGCGGTCGGGCGCGTAGTTGAGCGCGCCGCGCGCATCGGTGAGGTCCTGGTCGGCGCTGGAGGAACCGCGGGCGCGGCCGATCTGGTCGGCCATCTCGGTGGCAAAGCGGCGCAGGCCCTCCTGAATGCCGATCTGGAAATTGGGCATGTTGTCGAGCGCGGCGCCAGGCAGGAAGAACGGGTCGTTGGCCGGCCAGGAGGTGTTGCCGACTTCACGCTGGATCAGGGCGGCGGCGAGCGCCACCGCCTTGCTGCCGCCCTCCGGCGTCGAAATCGGCGCGAAGGCGGGGTCGTCGTTGATCCGGTGCACCAGGATCATGCCGACCGGGTAATAGAGTACCAGCGCCAGCAGCAGGAGCAGGCCGGTCCACTTGGCCCGCCGCAGCCAGCGCCGGCCGCGCCCCGGCAGTGCAGGCGTCTCGGCCGGGCTGTCGAGGAAGGGATCGGCGGTCATGACGGGAAACTCCAGGGCCAAGTTCTGCGCGCGGGGCGGGCCATTATAGCCTCTCAGCAAATGGTGTCGCTGCGGCCGGGTGGCAAGTTCAGCTTCCGACTCCCGCCCCCGAAACGGGGCGGGCAGGGGTGGGGGCAGCAAGCGAAGGCTATTCGCGATCGAAACGCCGGCGCCCTCAACGCCGGTGCCCCCTCCCTGACCCTCCCCGGCCGTTGGCCGGTGGAGGGGATTGGACACCGCTCAATGCAGGAACCCGACGATCTCCTCGACCTGGCGCAGTACCGGCAGGGCGATGGTTTGGGCGCGCTGGGCGCCCTTGCGCAGCAGGGCGTCGATCTCGTCGGGGTGGGAGAGCAGGCGCTTCATCTCGCTGTTGATCGGGCCGAGCTTGGCGACGGCCAGATCGGTCAGCTCGCCCTTGAACCTGGAGAACTCCATGCCGGCGAAGCGATTGACCGTTTCGGACAGGCTGGCGTCGGAGAGCGCCGCATGGATCGACAGCAGGTTGAACGCCTCGGGCCGCGCCGCCAGCGCCTCGTCCTTTACCTCGCCGCGCTCGTCCAGGCTTTCCGGCCCAGGCAGCGCCTTGGGGTCGGTCTTGGCCTTGCGGAACTTGAGCGCGATGGTGTCGGCATCGTCGGTCATGTTGATGCGGCTGTAGTCGCTCTCATCCGATTTCGACATCTTCTTGGCGCCGTCGCGCAGCGACATGACGCGGGTCGCCGGACCGCCAATGACCGGCTCGGGCAGCGGGAAGAAGTCGACCTTGTAGTCGTGGTTGAACTTCTGGGCGATGTCGCGGGCGAGCTCCAGGTGCTGCTTCTGGTCCTCGCCGACCGGCACATGGGTGCCCTTGTAGGCCAGGATGTCCGCCGCCATCAGCACCGGATAGGCGTAGAGCCCGACCGAAGCGTTCTCGCGGTTCTTGCCGGCCTTCTCCTTGAACTGGGTCATGCGGTTGAGCCAGCCGAGCCGGGCCACGCAATTCAGGATCCAGGCCAGCTGGGCATGGGCCGAGACCTGGCTCTGGGCGAAAATGATCGAGGCGTCCGGGTCGATGCCCGAGGCGATATAGGCGGCCGCCACCTCGCGGGTGTTCTGGCGCAGCGCCGCCGGCTCCTGCCACAGGGTGATGGCGTGCAGGTCGACGACGCAGAAGATGCACTCGTAGTCCTTCTGCATCCGGACCCAGTTCCGGACCGCGCCCAGGTAATTGCCGAGATGCAGGTTGTTGGTCGGCTGCACGCCGGAAAAGATGCGGTTGGACTTGCGGGTCATTCTAAGGTGCTTTCGCTCTGGCGGGCTGGCTGCGGCCCCGGCGCTGCCGGGTGGCCGCTTTATCGCCGCCCGCCGCCCGGTCCCGCAAGGGGGTTCTCGCGCTGGCGGTGCGGGCCCGAATCCCGGCCAAATCCAAGCTTCCCTAGGGGTTAATTCGTGGCCGATGGGGATTGGAATCCGTCCCCGCGCCGTTCCGATTGGCATTGAAGGAAGCCGGGGACATCCTCATATTAAAGCGCGGAACTTGGGGATTGGACGCCCCTGGACAGCCTGGGTTGGAACAAGGAGCGAACGATGGCCATCGGACCACAGCGAGAGTACCTGAACCGCACCGTGCAGGGGCGGGCGCAGGCTGCCGAGATGGATCTCGGCCTGCGCGCCTACATGCAGAAGGTGTTCGGTTACATGGCCCTGGGCCTGACCATCACCGGCCTGGTGGCATTCTTCACCGCGCAGAGCGAGACCATGCTCGGCCTGGTCTTCGGCACGCCGCTTAAATGGGTGGTGTTTCTGGCGCCGATTGGCATCGCCATGCTGTTCGGCTTCAAGATCCACTCCATGCGCGCCTCGACCGCGCAATTGGTGTTCTGGATCTTCTCCGGCGTCATGGGATTGTCGCTGGCCTCGATTTTCGTCGTCTATACCGGCGAATCGGTGGCGCGCACCTTCTTCATCGCCGCCGCGACCTTCGCTGGCATGGCGCTCTATGGCTACACGACCAAGCGCGACCTGAGCGGGCTCGGCTCGTTCCTGATCATGGGCGTGTTCGGCCTGCTGATCGCCATGGTGGTCAACATCTTCCTGGCCTCTTCGGCGCTGCAATTCGCCATCTCGGTGGTGGGCGTGCTGGTCTTCACCGGCCTGACCGCCTATGACGCGCAGAAGATCAAGGAGATGTATTGGGAGGGCGACGGCGCCGAAGTGGGCACCAAGAAGGCGGTGATGGGCGCCCTCAACCTCTACCTCGACTTCATCAACCTGTTCCTGTTCATGCTGCAGTTCCTCGGCGACCGCCGCTAACGCAGCAGAGCAGTGCAGACGACGAACCGGGGCCGCGAGGCCCCGGTTTTGTTTTGGCCCGGTTTTGTTTTGGTCGCGGATTGAGTAGCGTGGCGCCGGCTGCTCAGGATCAGGGGACATCGATGTACACGCTCTATTGGTCGCCCGGCTCCGCCTCCATGGCGCCGCATGGCGTGCTGGAGGAATCCGGGGCCCGCTACGACCTCAAGCTGACCAGCGTCGATGCTGGCGCGACGCGCGCGGCGGAGTACCTGAAGCTCAATCCCTATGGCAAGGTGCCGACCCTGGTGGCCGAGGGCGGCTTCGTGCTGTTCGAATCCGCCGCCATCGCCATGTTCATCGCCGACCGTCATCCGGCGGCGAAGCTGGCGCCGGGGCCGGACGAGATGGCGCGCGGGCATTTCTACCAGTGGCTGGTGCACCTTACCAACACGCTGCAGCCGGCGATGCTGCGCTTCTATTATCCCGAACGGGTCGCCGACGTTTCCGCCGAGGTTTCGGTGAAGGCGGTGGCGCTGGAAGAGATCGCAGCGCTGTGGAGCCGCATCGACGCGCATCTCGCGGCGCATGGGCCGTACCTGCTGGGCGCGCGTTTCAGCGCCGCCGACCTTTTCGCCCATATGCTGTCCACTTGGCAGATGTCCTGCCCCGGGATCTACGAGCGTTTCCCCGCGGTGAAGCGCCTGACCGACCTGGTTGCGGCGCGGCCGGCGATCCAGCGGGTGCTGAAGCTGAACGAGGAATGATGGGCAATCCGCGCGAGGTGCTGCAGTTCTGGTTCTCGGACCGGGCGCGCAAGCTGTGGTTCGAGAAGGACCGCGATTTCGATGCCGAGATCGCGACGCGCTTCGGCAAGCTGGTGCATGAGGCGCAGCTGGGCGGGCTGGCCGCCTGGCGCGCCGCGCCCGAAGGGGCCTTGGCGCTGCTGCTGCTGCTCGACCAGTTCTCGCGCAATATCCACCGCGGCAGCGCCAAGGCTTTCCTCGGCGATCCGCTGGCCCGCGAGATCGCGGCGGAAGCGGTGGCGCGCGGCTTCGACCGGCGCTTTCCCTTCCCCGACCGGGTGTTCTTCTATCTGCCCTTCGAGCATGGCGAGACGATGGCCGACCAGAACCGCTTCATCGCGCTCATCGAAGGCTGCCTGCGCGAGTTCGGCGACAGTGCGGCAGCCTATCTGGAATACGGCCACAAGCACCGCGACATCATCCGGCGCTTCGGCCGCTTTCCCCACCGCAACGAGGCTTTGGGGCGTGAGACGACGGAAGAGGAGGCGGAGTTCCTCAAAGGGCCGAATTCGTCGTTCTAGGGTTTGCTCCAACCATTGGTCGTCATCCCGGCCGACCCTCGGGCTTGACCCGAGGGGAGCGCCGGGATGACGAACGGGTCTGCAGTCCACACTCGGTTTTGGCCGGCTACGATCGATTTCTACTGCACCAGATTCAGCACCGTCGCCGCGCGCGCGAGGTCGAGGAGCTCGATGCGCTGGGCGGCGACCTTGCCCTGGAAGGCGGTGAAGCTGAGGATCGCGCCGCGGAAGTCGCTGCCGAGGAGCTTCGCCCGGTCGCGCATGTCGAGGAACAGGAAATCGCCGATCTCGTCCGCCGTGGGGTTGAAGGCGGCCTCGAGCTGTTGCAGCATCGCCGCGCGGCGCGTCTCCGGCAGACGCGGATCGAGCTTCAGCAGGACCCAGGAACCGCTGCTCTCGCTCTTGCGAGTCCGCACCACGTCCGGCTTGCCATAGGTCGCTTCGAAATTGGTGAGCACCTGCTCAGGCGCCTGCTCGCGGCCCTCGCCGAAGCTCTGGGTGAGGTGCGCCCAGAACACGCGCCTTCCATCCTCGCGTGCGGAGAACCACAGTTGCAGCCGGCGGTTCTCCGTGAAGCCGCTCTCGATGTGCTGGATCGGCGCCTCGATGAGCACGCTGTCCCGCAGCTCGCCCGCCAGCTTCTCCTGGTAGATGCCTTCGAGATATTCGCCGTCGAGATCGGCTTCCAGCGGCATGTCGAGGGGAATGCTCATCACCCGCTGACGCGGCTCCTCGGCCGCCGCGAAAGTCACGGCGCCCAGCACCAGCAGCGCCGCCACCACCACACGCTTCATTCGGAGAACCCCCGCTTGGTTTCGATCAGCCGCAATCCTTGCAGGATTCGGCGTGGCCATGCGCCTGCTCCATCACCCAGTCGCGGAAGGCGCGGATCTTCGGCTGGTTCAAGGCGCCCTTGCCGTAGACCACCCAATAGCCGGTCTTCAAGTCGACGGAGAAATCGACCGGCTTGACCAGGCGCCCGTGCTTCAGGTCGTCGCCGGCGGTGATGACGTTGCCCATGGCGATGCCGAGCCCGTCGATCGCCGCCTGGATCAGCAGGTTGGAGTAGTTGAGGCTGAGATTGGACTGCACGCGGTTGTCGTTGATCCCGGCGGCGGCGGTCCATTCCGCCCATTCGTCGTAGCCCGAGCGCATCCAGTCGATGTCGGTCAGCAGCGGGTATTTCAACACGTCGCGCGGATCGTTGATCGGCCGGTCGGGGGTGAGCAGCGCCGGGCTGCACACCGGGAACACGATGTTGGGCGCCAGCAATTCGGATTCGAGCCCGTCCCAGCCGCCGCGCCCGAAGCGGATGCCGATGTCGATGTCGCGGGCGCCGACCTGCTCCACGGACGAGGTGGCGGAAAGGCGCACTTGAATCTCGGGATGCTTGCGCTGGAAATCCGAGAGCCGCGGCACCAGCCATTTCGCCGACAGCGAGGGCAAGGCGGTGACGGTGAGCGGCCGGTCCTTGCCGTAGCGCAGGATCTCCGCCGCGCCGTCGCTCAGCTGCTCGAAGGCGCTCTTGACCGGGCCGATGAAACGCTTGCCGGCATCGGTCAGCCGCACCTGGCGGGTCTTGCGCTCGAACAGGGGCTGGCCCAGCCATTCCTCCAGCGCCTTGATCTGATGGCTGATCGCGCTGTGGGTGACATTCAGCTCCTGCGCCGCCTTGGTGAAGCTCTGCAGCCGGGCGGCGGCCTCGAAATAATGCACGGATTTCAGCGGCGGGAGGCGCATGGGGCGCTCCTTGATGCGTCTAAATATCTAACAGAACGTCTGAGAAACTATCGTTTGTCCGGACTGAAAATCAAGCTCATTCTCTAACTCAACGGCGATGACGCCACTTAAATACCTAGGCGAAATATGTGAGGTGGATTATGAGTTACCAAGCCTCTTCCCAGTCTTCCCAGCGGCCGATCCACCGGCCCGGTACCGATGCGATCGACGTCCTCGGCAATCTGTTCGCCGCACCTTTCGTGTGGCTGGAGCGGATGCGGGACCGGCGCCGCATCGCCGATCTCGACGATCACATGCTGCGCGACATCGGCCTCAGCCGCACCCAGGCCGAGGATCTGGCCAGCACCCCCTTCTGGCGCCGCTAGGCGCCGGGATCGAAAGGCGGTCGTTCAGCCGCCGGGTCCAAGGCGCGGCGCGATGGACAGGGGCGGTCCGCTCTCACCCGACCCCTGAGAAGCGCCGCGCCGCGGCCCCACCCCCGGTCTGCCGGGGACCACCGGATCATGCGTATCCCCGCAGGCATCTCTCCTTGGAGGTTGTCATGAGCAGCCATCTTCTCTCTTTGGTTCCCCGTTATGGTCCCCGTCACAATCTGGGCCACGGCTTGGCGCAGAGCGTGAGCGCCGGCCTGCTTCCGATCCTCGGCCGCGCCGTGGAGGCGCCGATCGACTGGATCGACCGCATCCGCGACCGGCGGCAGCTGGCCGCGCTCAGCGATGCTATGTTGAAGGATATCGGCGTCAGCCGCGCCGATGTCGAGCACGAGGCGGAGAAGCATTTCTGGCAGGCCTGAGCGGAACGCGGCGGCCGATCATTCCGCGGGCATCACGCCCGCGGCGCCGCGCGACAGCAGATCTCGCGAGAGGGGGATGGAGACATTGGGGATGAAGGCGCATTTCCGGCGGCTGGCGGCCTATAACCGCTGGGCCAACGAGAAGATCTACGACGCGGTCGGCTCGCTGCCGGCGCGGGCCTTCGCGGCCCCGCGGGTGGGCTTCTTCCCTTCGCTCGCCCGCACGCTCAACCATATCCTGGTGGGCGACAGCTTCTGGATGGGACGGCTGGACGGCAGCGGCACGCCGCCGGGCCTGACCCGGCTCGACCAGATCCTGCACGAGGAATTCGCCGCCCTGCGCGCCGCACGCGCGGCGATGGATCAGCGCATCGTCGCCTTCGTCGACGGCCTCAGCGAGCAGCGGATCGGCGAGACGCTCGTCTACAAGACCACGACCGGCGTGGCGCAGGAGACTCCGGTCGACCAGGTGCTGACGCATGTTTTCAACCACCAGACCCATCACCGCGGCCAGGCGCATGCGATGCTGTCCTCGACCGAGGTGGCGCCGCCGCCGCTCGATCTCATCTATTTCCTGCGCGAGCACCCGGAGGTGGCGCGGTGGCGGTGATGGCGTGTAAGCATGCCCTTGCGCCTGCCCGCCGCACATAGAAGGAAACGGCTATGCCTCCGGAAATCCCCGCCAGCCTGCTGGCGCTGTTGTCCATCCTCGGCACGCTCGCCGTCGGCGCGATGAGCCCGGGGCCGAGCTTCGTCGTGGTGGTACGCGCCTCGGCCGGGTCGTCGCGCCGCGACGGTCTCGCCGCCGCGCTCGGCATGGGTTGCGGCGGCCTCGTCTTCGCCGGCCTGGCCCTGGCCGGGCTGCAGGCGCTGCTGATGCAGGTCGCGTGGCTCTACCTGATGTTGAAAGCGGCCGGCGGCGCCTATCTCGTCTATCTCGGCTGGCGCATCTGGCGCGGTGGGAAGACGCCGCTAAGCGCAGCCGCCGGGACGACGGGCGGCGCGGCGGTGGCGGTGCCTGGCTGGCGCCGGAGCTTCGCCATCGCCTTCGCGACGCAGATCAGCAACCCGAAGACCGCCATCTGGTATGCCAGCGTCTTCGCCGCCTTCCTGCCCAATCCGATTCCGGGCTGGATGTTCTGGGCCTTGCTGCCGCTCATCTTCGCGCTGGAGGCGGGCTGGTACACCATCGTCGCCTGCGCCTTCTCGGCGGCGCGGCCGCGCGCGATCTATCTCGGCGCCAAGCTGTGGATCGACCGCTGCGCCGGCGCCGTGGTGGGCCTGCTCGGCGGCCGGCTGATCCTCGAAGCCATCCGCGCAAAAGCCTGAGCGTGCTCAAGCGGCGCTGGCAGGGCTGGATGATCGCGCTCGCGCGCAGCCCGCGCGTGACGCGCTGGATGCAGGGCAACCGCGCCGCGGCGGCGCTGGCGCGACGCTTCGTCGGCGGCGGCGATGTCGCCGCGGCGACCGCCGTGGCGCGCGAGCTGGAGCGGGCCGGATTCAAGACATCGCTCTACTATCTCGGCGAGTATGTCGAGGATCCCGCCCTGGTGGCCGAGAACGGGCGGCAGAAAATCGCCGCTGCGGAAGCGCTGGCGGCGGCGCGGATGCAGGTCCACGTCTCCTGCGACGCCACGCAGCTTGGCTACGCCATCGACGACGCGGCCGGCGCGACGCTCGCCCTGCGCATCGGCGAGCGGCTGCGCGCCCTGGCCGAGGCGGGTGCGCAGCAGCCGGTCCTGATGCTGAACATGGAGGATGCGGCGTATGTCGACCGCATCCTGGTGCTGCGCCGGCATCTGCTTGCCGCCGGTGTGCCGGTGGCACAGACCCTGCAGGCCTATCTCAAGCGCACGGCGGCGGATCTGGTGCCGATCATTGACGAAGGCGGCATGGTGCGGCTGGTGAAGGGCGCCTTCGCGGATGCCGGCGCGCATGCGTTCCAGGGCGCGGCGGCGATCGACGCAAACTATCTGGCGCTGGCCGCGCGGATGCTGGCGCCGGAGGCGAAGGCGCGCGGCTTCCGCCCAGTCTTCGGCACCCATGACCACAGGCTGATCCCGCAGATCCGCGATCTGGCGCGCGTCAACGGCTGGAAGCCGGGCGAATACGGCTTCGAGATGCTTTATGGCGTGCGCCCGTTGCTGCAGCAGGCGCTGCGCGACGCGGGCGAGGAGGTGCGGCTCTATCTGCCCTTCGGCCGCGCCTGGTGGCCCTATGCGGTGCGCCGCGTCGGCGAAAGCCCGCGCAACTTCCTGCTGCTGGCGCGCACCGTGCTCGGCGGCTGAGCGGCGCGCCCGCGGATTCAGGGCAGATCGGCACGGGTAAGCGTGCCGTAATCCTCGGCGGCGATGCAGCGGTCGATTGGCGCATCCGGCGCCGGCGCCAGCGGCCAGATGCCGCTGAAGATGCGGCGATGGGTGTCGTGAATGGTGCGGGTCTCCGCCTCGGCGAAGAGCGGCGCCCGGCTCCGGACCGCCATCTCGTAGGATTCCTGCACCGCCATGCGCGTCGCCGGCATGTTCCAGGGCACGGAATCCAGATAGTAGCCGGTCACCTCGCCGCGGAACTCCACGATCTGGGTGCCGGCCAGACGATAGAAGATGCGCAACGGATCGTATTCGACGGTCACGACGAGGATGTTCGGCAGCAGCCGCACGATCTCCGCCGGGTCGATGTCCGACCACGCGGGCACGGCGCGCGTCCCGCGCTTGCTCTCCAGGTATTCATGGATCTGCCGCAGCAAGGGCGAGGGGATTGCCGCGATGTCGGTCTCGCGCCGCAGCAGCTTGCGCTCGTCGTCGGCGGGTTGATGCCGGACCATCATCGGCGACCGATCGTCGCGATGCCGCGGATGAAACGGAAGCGGCGCTGCGATGCGCATGGCTGCGGGACGACGCGATCACTCCCGGACATGGCGGCCTCTCCAAATCTGCGAGCTGCTGCAACTGTAACCCCCTCAGCGATGCTTTAGGAAGTGCGCCAGGCGTGTACAGAGGTGTACCGGGCGACTCCATCCAAGAGAACAGGCGCCGTTTGCACGGCGCCTGTTTGTCACTTCGGTGTCGCTAGGAATTTCTAGGTGCGCGAATTGAGCGACGCTTATTTCGGCGCCACCACCATAATCATCTGCCGGCCTTCCAGCTTGGGCGCGGACTCGACCTTGGCGATCTCCTCCAGATCGGCCCGCACCCGGTCCAGCACCTTCACGCCGAGCTCCTGGTGCGCCATCTCGCGACCGCGGAAGCGCATGGTCACCTTCACCTTGTCGCCTTCCTCGAGGAAGCGGTGAACGGCGCGCATCTTCACCTCGTAATCGTGGATGTCGATGCCGGGGCGCAGCTTGATCTCCTTGACCTCGATGACCTTCTGCTTCTTGCGCGCCTCGTTCTTGCGCTTCTGCTCCTCGTATTTGAACTTGCCGAAATCGAGGATCTTGCAGACCGGCGGCGTGGCGTTGGGCGAAACCTCCACCAGATCCAGGCCGACCTCCTGGGCCATGCTGATGGCCTCTCGGGTGGTCACGACGCCGATCATGTCGCCATTCTCGCCGACGAGGCGGACCTGCGGCACATTGATCTGGTGATTGACGCGCGGTCCGTCATTGCGGGACGGCGCGGGTTCCTGGGCAGGCAATCTGGCTATGGAAAGCTCCTGTCGCTGTTGGCCGAAAATGAAAACACGCAATCGGGCATCCCGATTGCGGCTGGCGCATTATGCCATAGCCGCGAAAGCCGGGGGAAGGGGGTGGCGGGCCCCCGCCGGGCGAATCGCCGGCGAATAGCTCGATTTCCGGCGGAAATCCGCGCCAGCCGATGCCCGGTGGAGCCCGCGGCATCGGCGGGGCGGCGCCATGCCGCCCGACCAGGTCGGGACAGGCGCCGCCATCGGCCGGGCTCCGCGCCGGAAGCGGGGCGGAACCGAAGCCGGAAACGCCCATTCCCTGCTGGACGACGCATGTCACCGATAGCCAGCGAGCACGCCGCCCGTGAACAAGTCCCGCTCATCCGGCGTCGAACGCCGGCCGCACGGCAGATCCGGCGACCGAACCGCCGCCGCCGAGGCGCCGGCGGGGCGGCAGGCGCGGGGCGCGGCAAAGCCGGGCGCGACCGGGCGCCGGGTCGGCCTCGCCTCGCTGCCCGTGCCGCTCGGCACGCCGCCCATGGAGGCGCGGCTGGTGGACGGCTTGCCGACGGAGCGCGGCTGGCAGTTCGAGCCGAAATGGGACGGCTTCCGCTGCATCGCCTATCGTGCCGGGCCGCAGGTGGAGTTGCAGTCGAAGGCGGGCAAGTCGCTGGCCCGCTATTTCCCCGATATGGTCGCCGCCCTTGGCAACGTGCCGGCGGAGCGTTTCGTGCTGGACGGTGAACTGGTCATCCCGCTGGGCGACACGCTGTCTTTCGACGCGCTGCAGGACCGCCTGCATCCGGCGGAAAGCCGGGTGCGCAGGCTGGCCGCCGAGGCGCCGGCCATGTTCATCCTGTTCGATTGCCTCGCCCTCGGCGCCGGAGCTGCGCTGCTGGACCTGCCCTTTGCACGCCGCCGGGCGATGCTCGAGCGGTTCGTCCCGGCGATCGGCGACCAGCCGGCACTGCGGCTCACCCCCTTCACCCAGGATGCGGCGGTCGCTGCGCGCTGGCTCGACAAGGCGGGCGGCGCGCTGGACGGCGTGGTGGCAAAGCGGCTGGACGGGCCCTATCTCCCGGGCGCGCGCGCGATGATGAAGGTGAAGCGGTCGCGCAGCGCCGATTGCGTCGTCGGCGGATTCCGCTATCTCGGCAACACGCGCGAGATCGGCTCCCTCCTGCTCGGCCTCTACGACAAGTCAGGAAAGCTGCACCATGTCGGCTTCACCGCGACGATCAAGGACGCGGAGCGTGGCGCGCTCACCCGAAGGTTGGAAAAGCTGGTGGCGCCGCCCGGTTTCACCGGCGATGCGCCCGGCGGGCCCAGCCGCTGGAGCACCGCGCGCAGCGGCGAATGGCAGCCGCTGGCGCCGAAGCTGGTGGTGGAGGTGGAATACGACCAGGTGACCGGCGGGCGCTTCCGTCACGGCACGCGGCTGCTGCGCTGGCGCCCGGACAAGAAGCCGGCACAATGCACCTTCGACCAGCTGCAGCGCGAATGGTCGCCGGCGAAGCTGGTGACCGACGTGATCGCGCGCTGATCGCGATCGCGTCTGGCGCGGCGCGGTCAACGCCTGATCGGATTCGCCGCGGCGCTTGCGCACGTGGTTGACCAGGGCGCGAGCGCCTGTCGTCGCGCGGCGACTCGGAGCATGCGGGCCGGCTTGTCCCGCCGGTACCGCGCGGGGCCCTGTGATCCCAATCACAAGCGCGCATTTTGTCTCAAGCACCGGGCATCGCGCCGGGCATGGCGCCGGATATCGCCGCTGGGCTTCGCCGCCGCGGCGTGCACGCGGCGAATCGTTTGAGTCAAGATCGTGGTGCAAGCATTTGAAAAACGGCGCGGGAATGCGCTTGCTGCAAGGCTTTCCAACGTGCGCATGCGATGCGCGGCGCGGCCCCGGCGGTGATGTTATGCACAGGTCCGCCCCGCAGCGAGAGGCCGGAAAGGCCCATCCCGCAGGGCTTTCCAGCGAGTCGCGCCGCGGCCTGCGACGTGTTTTGTGATGGTGCGAATCGCGGAAACGGCGTAATAATCGGCTGTTTCGACTGATCGGCCTTGTCTTTCTCGACCGGTCGTGATTCTTTCCGGGGACTCATCCCCTACTCACAAGAGAGGCTTTCAACCATGGGAATCAAACCAGCCGCCAAAGGGGCGAAAGCCGCCCCGACGACCGTCACCCAGAAGCATCTGGCCGCTGACATCGCCGCCGCGCATGAGCTGTCCAAGAAGCAGGGCGAGGCCATCATGAGCGACGTGATCGCTCTGCTGGTGAAGAACCTGAAGAAGGGCGCGCGCATCCGTCTGGCCGGCCTCGGCGTGCTGCAGGTGCGCAAGCGCGCCGCGCGCATGGGCCGCAACCCGGCGACCGGCGAAGCGATCAAGATCAAGGCGAGCAAGAAGGTCGCGTTCCGCGCGGCCAAGGAACTGAAGGAAGCCATCTAGGCTTCCGACCCGGGTCGCCGTCTGCGGCGATCCGGCGATCTGGACCGGGGGACGACCGACAGAAAGACACTGGCCCCGGAGCGGGCGGCGCGACAGCGTCACTGAGCTCCCCACGCGGCTTTCCGCTGCGGCCTCTGCGCTTTCGGTCGGTCCCCTTCCGGACCACCTTCTTCAGCATCAATCTTCTTCAGCATCGAAATGTCTCGCGGCAATGGTCCCGCACCGTTTCGCGGGCGTCGTCGCATGCCAGTAAATGGCTGTTTCCGGCCGTTTCCGGTGTGGCGGGATGGGTCAGTCGCGCGCGACCAGCGACAGATGCGCCGGGTCGAAACGCAGGGCGACAGAGCTCTCCGGCGCGAAGCGGCGCCCGATCGGCTGGGTCAGGAACAGCTCGCCCACCGGCGTTTCCAGCGTATATTCCCAGTGCGAGCCGAGATAAGTCGCCTTGCGCACCACCGCCTCCAGGCGCGGCCCGGTCGCGGCGTCGGCCGGCGCCAGGTCGATGGCGGCCGAGCGCACGACGAGGTGCGCTGAACCCGCGCCGTTCAACCGCGGCGCCGCCACCCGCAATTCGGCATCGCCCACGCGCACGAGCGCCGTGTCGCCCTCCCGCCGCAGCACCTCGCAAGGGATGAGATTGGCGCCGCCGATGAAATCGGCGACGAAGGAATCGGCCGGCCGCTCGTATAGATCGCTGGGCGTGCCCTCCTGGGCGATGCGTCCGCCGCTCATGACGACGATCTTGTCGGAGACGGCCAGCGCCTCCTCCTGGTCGTGGGTCACATAGACGGCGGTAAGGCTCAGCTTCTGCTGCAGGTCGCGGATCTCCTCGCGCATGTGGCGGCGCAGCTTGGCGTCCAGGTTGGACAGCGGTTCGTCGAACAGCAGCACCTGCGGTTCCAGCACCAGCGCGCGGGCGCAGGCGACGCGCTGCTGCTGCCCGCCGGAGAGTTCGGAGGGCAGGCGCTTGTCGTAGCCCTCAAGCCCGACCTGCCGCAGCCCCTCGCGCGCCTTGTCCAGCTGTTCGCTCTTGGGCCGGCCGGCGAGGCCATAGGCGACGTTCTCCAAGACCGTCATGTGCGGGAAGAGGGCGTAGGACTGGAACACCATGCTGACGTCGCGCTCGTTGGGCGGCAACAGGGTGACGTCCTTGTCGCCGATCAGGATGCGCCCGGCGCTGGGCATTTCCAGCCCCGCGATCATGCGCAAGGTCGTGGTCTTGCCACAGCCTGAGGGCCCCAGCAGCGTCACCAGCGTGCCCGGCTGGATGGTGAGCGAGACCTGCTCCACCGCCACCACGTCGCCATAGAGCTTGCGCACATCCTTCAGCGCGACGGCGGCGGAACGGTTGGCGATGCTCATGACGCGGCCTCCATGGGGATTGGCGTCGGCGCCCCCCGCCGTGCCCGCTTCTGCTCGCCGACGCCGAGCTGGATCAGGCCGATGGCGGCCAGCATGCACAGGATCAGCACCGAGGAATAGGCGATGGCGACGCCGAAATCGGAGATCTCGACCCGGCCGACGATATAGGCGGTGGCGAGGTTGTATTGCGCGCTGACCAGGAAGATGACGGCGCTGACCGAGGTGATGGCGCGGACGAAGGCGTAGACCAGCGAGGCGACGATGGCCGGGCGCAGCAGCGGCAGGATCACCCGGCGCGCGGTGGCGAAAGAGCCGTGGCGCAGCGTCAGCGAGCATTCGTCCAGGCTCTTGTCAATCTGGCTCAGGGTGGCGAGCCCGGCGCGGATCGAGACCGGCATGTTCCGGAACACGAAGCAGATGATGAGGATGAGCCCGGTGCCGGTCAGCTCGATCGGCGGCACGTTGAAGGCGACGATGTAGCTGACGCCGATCACCGTGCCGGGGATGGCGAAGCTCAGCATGGTCATGAACTCGAAGGTGCCCTTGCCGATGAAATGCTGGCGGTTCAGCAGATAGGCGGTGAGCAGCCCGATTGCGGCGGTCAAGGGTGCGGCGATCGCCGCCAGCTCCATGGTGGTGAAGAAGGACGGCCAGGCCCGCCCGCTCCACAACAGGCCGTGCGGCCCCCAATCGAGGCCGAAGGCGGTGACGTAATGCTCCAGGGTCGGCGTGTTGTTGAGCCCGAGCGACTTCACGAAGCCGCCGACCAGGATCAGCACATAGAGGATGATGGTGAAGGCGAGCCAAGGCAGGGTCGCGGCATAGATCAGCACGCGCAGCCGCTTGGGCAGCACCGCCGGGACGCCGGAATCGCCCTTGCCGGAGATCGTGGTGTAGGAGCGCCGGCCGAGCCAGCGCCGCTGCAGCACGAAGGCGGCGAGGGTGAGGAACAGCAGCACGATGGCGAGCGCCGAGGCGCGGCCGGGATCGTTCTGCGAGCCGACGATGGCGAAGAAGATGTCGGTGGAGAGCACGTCGAAATTGCCGCCCAGCACCAGCGGATTGCCGAAATCGGCCAGGCTCTCGACGAAGCCGATGAGGAAGGCGTTGGCGAGGCCGGGACGCAGCAGCGGCCAGGTCACCGTGCGGAAGGTGCGCCAGCGATCGGCGCGCAGCGTCTGTGCCGCTTCTTCCATCGACGGGCTGATGCCTTCGACCACGCCGATCAGCACCAGATAGGCGATGGGGGTGAAAGCGAGCGTCTGCACCAGCAGCAGGCCGGAGAAGCCGTAGATCCAGCGGCTGGGCGGGATGCCGAACAGATCGCTGATGAGGACGGTGGCGACGCCGCTGCGTCCGAACAGCAGGATGATGCCGAGGCCGATGACGAAGGGCGGGGTGATGATCGGCAGCACGGCGAGCAGCCGCAGCAGCCCCTTGGCGCGGAAGCCGGTGCGCTTGTGCAGCAGCGCGAAGGCGAGCCCGAGCAAGGTGGTGGCGAGGCCGCAGGCGATGGCGAGCCAGAGCGAGTTCCAGAACACGCCGCAATAGCGGCGGTCGGCGAAACAACCGAGCGACCAGATGTCTTCCGCCGTCAGCCGGTCGACCAGCGATGCGCCGGAAAAGCCGCTGCCATCCTCGGTGATCGCCGCCTCGAGCAGCACCTTGGCGACGGGGAAGAAGACGAAGAGCAGGATCGAGGCGACGATGAGCGCGATCGATCCCACCAGGAACAGGTCGCCACGCATGGCGCCGCGGCGGGCGAGGCCGGCCGCGAGCAGCAGCAGGAACGCGGTGCCGGCGACCAGCGCCCCGGCGCCCATGCCCTCCTGCGGCGGCACCGGCCCGAAGGCGGCGGCCAGCGACGGCAGGCTCCAGCCATTGATGCCGATGAGGAAGCCCTCGAGCAGCATGTAGCCGAGGCCAAAGGCGCCGCCGGCGGCGACCAGCAGCCCGCCGGCGCGATGCCCGAGCAGCGCCGGAAGCGGCAGAAGCAGGGCGAGAAACAGCGGCCAGAGCCAGAACCGCTCGAAGCTCAGGGCCTGGAGCAGGGCGGGCGCGCTGGCCGCGTCGGGATAGAGGCCGAGCCAGGCGAAGGACCAGAACCCGGCTTCGGTCCCGTACCACGGCAGCAGGAGCAGGCCGATCGCGGCGGCGATCAGCAGCAAGGCGACATGCCGGTCCTGGCGCGAGAGGCTGGTCATGAGACGAAACGGCCGGCGGCTGCTTCAGCCGCCGGCCGCATCCGATCGCGCGTTACTGCGCCGCGCCGATTTCCTTGTCCCAGCGGCTCAGCAGCCGCTTGCGCTCATCCGAGGAGCCGAACTTGGCGAAGTCGTAGTCGATCAGCTTGATCTCCGAGATCTTCGGCGAATGCTCCGAGACCGGGGCATTCTTGTTCGACGGCAGCTGATAGGAATTCGCCTGCGCGGCCAGCGCCTGGGCTTCCGGGGTCAATGCCCAGTCGTACCACTTCTTGGCGTTCTCGAGGTTCGGCGCGCCCTTGATGATGCTCATGGAGCCGACTTCGAAGCCGGTGCCCTCGCAGGGAGCCACCACCACCATCGGCGCGCCGGAAGCGACCGCCGTCGACACCAGATCGTGCTGGAAGGTGATGCCGATCAGCGTCTCGCCGCGCGAGGCGGCCTGGGCCGGGGCGGCGCCGGACTTGGTGTACTGATTGATGTTCCCGTTGAGCTTCTTGAGGTAGGCGAAGGCCTCCTCCTCGCCCAGGATCTGCACCATGGTGGCGAGGAAGGTGTAAGAGGTGCCCGAGGAGTTCGGGTTGGCGACCTGGACCTCGCCCTTGTATTCCGGCTTGACCAGGTCGGCCCAGCATTTGGGCCCTTCGACGCCCTTTTCCTTCAGCACGTCCGCGCTGTAGCCGAAGCCGAGCGCGCCCATGTAGATGCCGACGGTCTTGCCGCCCGCGAGCTTGTGCTGCGACACCGCCCAGTCGTTGAGGTCCTTCAGCATCGGCGATTCATAGGCCAGCGTCAGATCCTCCTCGGCGGCCTGCAGATGCGGGTCGCCGGTGCCGCCCCACCAGATGTCGCCCTTCGGATTGGCGGCTTCCGCCTTGATCTGGGCGAAGGTCTCCCCGGAGCTCTTGCGGGTCATCGACACGTTGATGCCGGTCGCTTTCTGGAACTCGTTGACCATCAGCTGGCACCACTCTTCCTGCGGCGAGCAATAGACCACGAGGTTGCCCTCGGCCTGGGCCGGGGCGGCGAGGGCGAAGGTTCCGGCCAGAATCACGCCGGCGGCGGCAACGGGAAGTCTCATCATGTCCTCCACAGTTCAAACCGGCCTCTGGAATGGAAATTCCATTTGAGGCACTTTTTTGACAGATATGTGACAACGCACATTGACCCAAGCCGCGGCCTCTGCAAAGTAGGAAATCGTGCTGCATTGCGGAAAAAACGAGGAATTGACTGATGAACCAGAGTGACTTGGCGCTGCGCCTCCGCGTCGCGCAGGGCGTCGTGCGCGAGGCCGGCCAGTTGGCGGCGGAGCGCTTCCGCCGCCGCGACGAATTGGTGGTCGAGCGCAAGGGACGCCAGGATTTCGTCAGCGCCGCCGACAAGGAATGCGAGGATTTCGTCGTCGGCGCGATCACACAGCTGTTCCCGGAGGACGGGTTCCTGGGCGAGGAGGGCGCCGCGCGCGCGAGCCGCAGCGGCGCCACCTGGATCGTCGACCCGATCGACGGCACGACCAATTTCCTCAATGGCCTGCCGGTGTGGTGCGTCTCGCTCGGCCTGGTCGAAAACGGCCGATCCGTCGCCGGGGTGATCTTCAATCCCGTGACCGACGAACTCTATTCCGCCCAGGATGGCGGCGGCGCGACGCTCAACGGCAAGACGATCCGCGCAAGCCAGACCGCCAAGGTCGACGAGGCGCGCATCCATCTCGGGTTTTCCTATCGGCGCCCGGTGGCCGAGCATGTGACGGCGGTCAATGCCTGCCTCGGCGCCAGCTGCGAATACGCGCGCTTTGGCTCCGGCGCGCTCGGCATGGCCTATGCGGCCGATGGCCGCTTCGACGGCTATTACGAGGCGCATATCAACGCCTGGGACGTGGCCGCCGGGCTGGTGCTGGTGAAGGAAGCCGGCGGCTGGCACAACGATTTCTTCGGCGGCCCGGACGCCATGGCGAAGGGCAACAAGATCCTCGCCGCCGCGCCGGGCCTGGCGCCGGCGCTCCGCGAGTTGCTTGGAGTCTAATCCGCGTCGTCTTCCACCGCCTGCACCGGCACGCGCGCCATCACCGACAAATCGACATCGGCGAAGACCGGCAGGTGGTCGGAGCAGCGCCGCGCATTACGCTCGATCCAGGAATGGATGAGCGCGCTGCCGGGCCGGCAGTAGATGCGGTCGAGATTGAGCATCGGCCGCCAGGAGGGGAAGGTCTTCTGCGTCGTGTGGGTGGGGACGAGGGTGGTGAGCGACGAGCGGATGCGCCCGTGCCAGTCGTTGAAATCGCCCATCATCAAGAGGCCGCCGGTCTGGCCCTCGACCAGCGGGCGGAAGATCTCCATCTGCGGCGCGATCTCGTTGGGCCTGAGGCCCAGATGGGCGGCGATGACGCGGATCTCGCCATAGGGGCTCTCGACCGTCGCCTCGATGGCGCAGCGCGTCTCGCGCCGCGAGACATGCAGCTTGTGGATCTGGATGTCGTGCAGCGGCCAGCGGCTGATGAGCACATGGCCGTAATGCCCGTCCGGCGCCACGATGGTGCGTGCCTCCGCCGCGTGGCTGCCCAGCACCTGCTTCAGCTTGGCGAGCGGCAAGGCGGTCGGCTCATGGCCGCGTGAATCCACCTCCTGCAGCGCGACGATGTCGGGGTCGTGCGGCCGGATCGCAGCGATGACGCGCTCCAGATCGTAGCGCAGGTCGAGCCCGATGGCGCGGTGGATGTTCCAGGTCAGGATGCGCGCATGCTTGCGGGGCTTGGGGTAGTGGTCCGCGCTCTTATGACCTGACATATCGGTGGTTCGGAATTGCTTTCATGGCGGGGCTTCCTTGGCAAGCTCGCCGCGGCGCCGCCGCGGCCCGCGCCTCCTGGTGACGAAGGCCTGGGCCGCCAATGCGAGGGCGACGGTCCCGGCGATGACGCCGAGGACGATGGCGACCCCGCCCAGGCTCGGGCGGCGCAGCAGCTCGCTCAGATTGTCGCCCAACAGCGACATCAAGCCAAGGCCCGGCGCGAGGCCGAGCACGGTGCCGATGGTATAGTGCAGGACCGGGATGCGGATGGCGCCCGCCGCCAGGTTGATCAGGCTGAACGGCGCCACCGGCACGATGCGGACCAGTGTCACCGCCGGAATGCCCCGCCGCGCGAAGCTGCGCACCAGAAAATTGACCCGCGGACCAAAGAACTGGCGCAGGCCATTGGGCCCCAGCCAGCGGCCGAGGCCGTAGGTGGTGAGCGCGCTGGCCAGCACGCCGGCACCGGCATAGAGAAAGCCCGGCCACAGCCCGAAAAACGCCGCGGTGGCGGCGATCAGCAGCGTCACCGGAAACACCACCAGCCCCGCCAGCACGAACAGCGCGATCACCGCGAGAATGGCCCAGGGCCCGTCGAGCGCGCCGAACCAGCCTTGCCACAGCGCCGGATCGGCCCACGCCGCCAGCGGCGTCATGGTCCAGGCCAGCGACAGCGCCAGGACGAAGGCGATCGCCAGCACCACGCCAGCCACGGCCAGCAGGGTGCGACGGCGCGAGCGGCCGAGCGCCTTGCCGTCGCCAATCAGTTGCGTCGGATCGATGGGGCGCGCCGGATCAGCCACGGCCGCCAGGACCGGAACGGGGGCGGAGGCGGGCACGGCTTCGTTCGAGTCATGATTGATCGCATGCAGGTGGTGCGCCCGGCGCGGCAGCGCCTTCACGGCGGCGATCAGCGAGCCGGTGCGGACGAGCGCGCTTTCCACCTCGGCCGGTTCGGCGCCGCAATGCTCGGCGATCAGCCGATTGCGCAGGCGCGCGATCGCCGCCCGCGCCTCGGCATCGGCGCCGGCCGCCACGGCCACGTCGCATTCGGTATCGGTGCCCATGGAGCGGTTGCACAGATTGGCCGAGCCGATGCGCAGATAGCGATCGTCGACGATCATCAGCTTGGCGTGGACGGAGACGTCGATCTGCCGCGCGCCATCGCCGCTGCCGGCTTGCCGGATGCGCGGCGCGGCGATCAGCACGCGCGTGGCGACGCCGGCCTTGCGCAGCACGCGCATGAGCCGCGCCCTTCCGGCCAGCATCACCGTCCGCTCCAGTGCGCCGTGATAGGTGCGCGGGCAGACCAGGACCGCTTCCAGCTGCGGCTGCCGGCGCATCGCCGCGGCGAGCGCGCGGGCGAAGCCGCCGCAGGCGAGATACTGGCTCTCGACATAGATGCTGCGCCGCGCTTGGCCGATCATGTCGTGGAACAGGGCCTCCACCTCGCGCACCTCCTCCTGGTCGGAATAGGGCGGCTCGGTGCGCGCGATGCCGACCGCGACATCGCGGAAATCCGGCGCCACGCGCGCGGGCCAGCTGTCGGCAGCCTCCTCCGCCGGCACCGCGCAGCGCGGCAGGCGCTCGCAGGCGGCGCGCTCCCAGCGCCGCCGCGCCAGTTCGGCAAGCGCTTGCGCGGCCTCGCCATCGACCATCATCTGGACGTCGTGGAACGGGTGATAGGGCTTGCCAGCCGGGTCGACGCGCCGGCTGTTGCCGGGATCGTGGCGGCAATCGTCCCACCGCCGGATCGTGAGGTCGAGGCCGCCGCAGAAGGCCAGGCGCTCGTCGATCACCACCAGCTTCTGATGGTGCGAGGAGCCGAGCGGAATGGCGTCATCGAGGCACAGGTCGATCTGCGGCGGCGTACTCCAGCGCAGGGCGAAAGCCGGCATCGCCTCGCGCTCGGTGGTGAAGAACAGCGAATAGTCCCATAGCAGGATCTTGATCTCGAGCTCCGGCCGCCGCTGGACGAGCGCGCTCAGGAACGGCCCCAACTCGCGCGGCAGGCCGTCTTCCGCCTCGCCCGACGGCCCGACCAGGGGCGTGCGGCTGTCGACGTCCCAGCCGATGATGTAGATGGCGCGGCGCGCCTGGAGCATGGCCTGGCGCAGGGCGGCAAAATAGGCCGCGGCGTCGATCAGCACCGCCGCGCGCCGCGCCTGCGGCGCGCGCCACACATTCCGCCCGGGTCGGAACACGCCGCGCGCAAGCCCGTCGACATCGCCATCATGATCTCCCGGCGTGGCCGGAGGCGGCGGCGCAGGCCGTTCCGCGACCGCCTCTCCGGACGTCGTTTCCTGCATCGCAATCATGGATATTCGCAACTCCCGTTGGCCCGATAGCCCCGGGGACAGTGCCCCGGGCCATCGAGGGAGAAACCCGCGTCAGCGCGAAAAGTGCCGCGCGCCGGCAGTCGACGGGCAGGCACGCAGCCAAGTCCCGCGGCCGGAACAAGCCTCCGGCGCGGCTGTTTTCCTCATGACGATCGACGCAACCCCGCAATCCGTGCAGTGGAGGCGTGTGCCCATGTCGTGCTTATTGTCCATATCCGGTCCGGTGCGGCCCGCGCGCCGCGCCGCGCGCGTGAAGCTTGTCGCGGCCCCTCTCGTCGCGGCCCCTCTGGCGCTGGCGCTTGCGCTCCTAGCGCTGGGTGCTTGCGGCACGGCGCACCAGGCGCCGGCAACCGCGAACCGTTCCGGCCCCGCGGCCATCACCAGTGAAGCCCTGATCCCGCAGGATTCACCGCAAGACTCGGTGAATGGTTCGACGACGAGCTCGGAGCCGGCCATCGCCGAATCGGCCACCGACCTCGGCCCCGATGCGACGGCGACGCCGCCGCAACCGGTCGGCCTGACGCAAAGCCTGCCTGGCGCTGCGGCGGGTAGCAGCCAGCTTGCCTCGCGCATGCCGATGTCGGATTCGCGCTTCGCCCAGCAGGTGATCTCCAACGGCGCCACCGAGATTTCTCTGGCCCGCATCGCCCTCCTCCGCGCGCAATCGGACGAGGTGCGCGATTTCGCCCGCCGCCTGCTGGTGGATCACCGGCGGATGGCGATCGCGATGGATGATTTCGGGCTCGAGCGCGGCTTCATGGTGAACTGGCGCCTGTCGCAGGTCGGCGAATCGGTGATCACTCGCATGCGGGCGATGCCGAGTGCGCAATTCGATGGCGCCTATGTGAGCGAGATGGTGCGCGCCCACGAGGCCGCGGTGGCGCTGCTGGAGCGCCAGGCCGATGGCAGCTCCGAGACGGCGACCCTGGCGCGCGACTCGCTGCCGACCATCCGTGAGCATCTCGCGCGGGCGCGCGAGCTGCAGAACCGGGTCTAGGTCCGGCGATGGTCGAACGCAGCAAGGTTTCCCGCTACCGGCGGGCGCTCGACACCCTGGCGCAGGCCGGCGAGGGGACGTCGCGGAAGCGGGAGCTGGAGGGCGAGGCGGCGAAGCTCGGTCAGGAGATTCATGACCGCGAGCGCCCAGGCAAGCCGCGTGCGCTGACCTCCGATACCGACGTGCCCTACGAGCCGCGACGACCGGTCAAGCGGTGACTCGCATCCGATAGCGTGGCCGGCGTCCGGCCGCGCGCACAGGCCCGGAGCGTCGTTCGGCGCATTTCCCGAGAATGCAAGGAACGGCGTGCCCGGTGCCGAAGCGGCCGCCGCGGCTCGTCCGCGGCGGTCGCGCGCATGTCGCTGTCGGGATCAGGCGGCCCGGGCGTTGCCGGAGCAGGCCATGCCGATCTCGGCCACGTGCCGGTGATCGGTGCCGCAGCATCCGCCCAGCACGTTGATCTGCGGATGGCGCTGGCGTAGCGCGCGATATTCCTGGCCCAGCTCCACGGGGTTGCCGGCATCCAGGTCGGGCGACTCGTTCAGTTCCTGATGGCTGCGCCTCGAGGCGTTGGCGCGGATCCCACGCAGCCGCGCCACCCAGCCCTCGCCGTTGCGCTCCGCGACCGCCAGCATGTCGGCGAAATGCGTCGGGTGCGCGCAATTGATCATGTAATAGGCCGGCGCCGTGCCGGTCGCCGCGTCCACCTCGGCGATAGCGTGGCCGAGGGACTGGCCGGTCGGCAGGCGGCCGTCGGTCTCCAGGGTGAAGGAGAGCGCGCAAGGCAGGCCGGCCTTGGCCGCCGCCCGCGCGACGCCGATGGCCTCCGGGACGTTGGTCATGGTGATCGCGGTGATCATCTCCGCACCACCTTCGGCCAGTGCCGCGATTTGCGCCGCATGATAGCCCTCGGCCGCCGCCGGGCTCATCGCCTGGCCCGGGTCGTAGCCGTCGCCGCGCGGCCCGACGCAGCCGCTCACCACCATCGGCGAACGCGCGGTGGCGAACTCGTCGCGCAGCTCCTGCATCAGGCGGATGGAATCCCGGTTGGCCTCGGCCAGCTGCTCCCGCGCGTAGCCGAGCTTGTCGCCCCAATCGGCGCTGGCGCGCCAGGTCGGGCTTTCCAGGATGAAACCCACCCCCTGGTCGCGGGCGATCGCCGCATGGCTGGCGAAATAACGGCGCAGGGCGCGCCGGCCGCTGTCGTCGCGCAGCAGGTGGAAGGCGGCGAAATACGGCAGGTCGATGCCGTCGTGGAAGATCAGCGTGGTCTCGATGCCGCCATCGGTCAGGAACAGCCCGCCATCAAGCTGCGGCAGGCGGCGCGTTTGAATGGTCATGGTGCAAATCTCCGGTCGAATATGAAGGAGGTCACAGCCGGCGCTGGCCGTGCCGGGTGAGAAACATGCCGTGCAGCACAGTGTCGGATGTGGCCGAGCCGGCGGCCGGAATCCTTTCGGCCGCGCGCAGGCGATGATCGATGCCGATGTCGCGCAACTGGTGTGGGGACAGCGCATCGATATGCCGCCGTGCCTGCGCGCGACGGGAGAAAGCCGGCGCCAGCAGCGCCGTTAAGGATTTGCCGAATATCCCGGTGGGCCTCGCGGCGCGCCGGAGGAGTCGAAATTCGCGGTGCAATATCATGGTCTTGCTTATGAAGCTGTGCCGCCGCAGCTTGGGGGCGCGGAAGCGCCGGTTACATACCTGCTGCCGCGTTATGCTTGAATGACCGCGCCGCCGGATTTATTGACCGGATGGTGGCGGGCCGGTCATCGGCACCATCGCCGGCGCGCCGTCGGAGGCAGGGCCGCGTTGGTGGGGATTTGACGGCGATTGGCGCGAGGGGATCCGATGGGCAGTTCTGCGTTCGATGCCTTGTCCGACGTGCTGCAGACGGTGCGGATGACCGGCGGCGTGTTCCTCGACGGCCGCTTCACCGCGCCCTGGTGCGTGATGTCCAAGGTGGAATTGTCCGAATGCCGGCCGCATCTCGACCGCGCGCTGCAGATCGTCGCCTATCACCACGTGATCGCCGGGCGCATGCGCGTCGAACTCGAGGACGGCGAGGTGGTGGAGGTCAATGCCGGCGAGACGGTGCTGCTGCCGCGCAACGACCCGCACAAGCTGGCCAGCGCGCCCGATCTGCCGCCCGCCGATGCGGGGTCGATGATCCAGCCCGGCCTCGATGGCGGCCTGATGCGGATCGAGCATGGCGGCGGCGGCCCGCCGACGCATATCATCTGCGGCTTCCTCGGCAGCGACCAGTTCCGCAATCCCGTCATCGAGACCCTGCCGCGCGTGCTGAAGATCGCCACGCTGCCGGAAGACGCGGCCGCCGCCGGCGGCCGGAACGACGGCGCCGGCTTCATCGAATCCACCCTGCGCTTCGCCACCCAGAACCTGATGCGGGGCGAGATCGGCGAGAGCTCGGTCATGTGCCGGCTGTCCGAGCTGCTGTTCGTCGAGGCGGTGCGCCGCTACGCCGCCAGCCTGCCGGAGGGGCAGGCAGGCTGGCTCGCCGGCATGCGCGACCCGCAGGTGGGCAAGGCGC
>Ga0268299_1001187_pt1 | contig 51836 bp, 41 predicted proteins | sample NOBtaG_FD_193484 | JGI IMG/M metagenome (GOLD analysis project Ga0268299, IMG submission 193484) | Activated sludge microbial communities from bioreactor in Nijmegen, Gelderland, Netherland - NOB reactor | ecosystem: Engineered > Bioreactor > Aerobic > Activated sludge | place: Netherlands... | reverse complement strand
GGCGGGGAGGGTGGGGTGGTCACTCTTCACCCTCCTCAGCGACTGCGTCGGGCCGGAGCGTGAGGACGTCCCGTAGTTGGGAGAGCGAGAGTTCGGTGAGCCAGCCCTCGCCGGAACCGATGATGTTCTCGAGGAGCGCGGCCTTCTGCTCGATCATCTGGTCGATGCGCTCCTCCAGCGTGCCCGCGACGACGAACTTGTGCACCTGCACGGTGCGGGTCTGGCCGATGCGGTACGCGCGGTCGGTGGCCTGATTCTCGACGGCCGGGTTCCACCAGCGGTCGAAGTGGAAGACGTGGTTGGCCCCGGTGAGGTTGAGGCCCACGCCGCCGGCCTTGAGCGAGAGCACGAAGACCGGGGCGGAACCGTCGCCCTTGTTGAACGCGACGACCATGCGGTCGCGTTCCTTGGCGGGCGTACCGCCGTGCAGGAACAGCACCTCGCGGTCGAGTTCGTGGCGGAGCATGGTCGAGAGGATCGCGCCCATCTGTCGGAACTGGGTGAAGACCAGCGCCTGACCGCCGCCGGCGAGCACCTCGTCGAGCATCTGCACGAGGCGGACGCACTTGCCCGAGCGCCGGGGCTCGGCGAGTTCCCGCGGCAGCGGCGTCGCGTCGTCGGCATCGCCCTCGGAACCATCGACCGGCGCGAGCGGGCGGTCGGCGTCCTTGAGGAACTGCTTGGGGTGATTGCAGATCTGCTTGAGTTTGACGAGCCCCGCGAGGATGACCCCGCGGCGCTGGATCCCCTCGGCGTGCTCGGCGGCAGAGAGCATCTCTCGCACGGTGCGCTCGTAGAGCGTCGCCTGCTCGGGCGTGAGGTAGCAGTACTCCCGCGTCTCCACCTTCTCGGGCAGGTCGGCGATGACCGTCGGGTCGGTCTTGAGTCGGCGGAGCACGAAGGGCTGCACCATGGCGCGGAGTTGCCGGCCCTTGTGCTGATCGTGGTAGCGCTCGACGGGCACGGCGAACCGGGCCCGGAACTCGTGCAGCCCGCCGAGCAGCCCGGGGTTCAGGAAGTCCATGATCGACCAGAGTTCGCTCAGGCGGTTCTCGATCGGGGTGCCGGTGAGAGCGACACGGCGCGGGGCGTCGAGGGCACGGATCGCTTGCGTCTGCTTGGTCCCGGGGTTCTTGATGTTCTGGGCCTCGTCGAGGGCGATGCGCCCCCAGGCGATGGGCTCGAGGCTCGCGCGGTCGCGGTGCGCCAGCGCGTAGGTGGTGATGACCAGGTCGGCCGCGTGGGCGGCACGGAGCAGGGCCTCGCCCTGCGGGCGCTCCGGCCCGTGGTGCACATGGACCCGGAGCGAGGGCGCGAACCGCGCGGTCTCGCGGACCCAGTTGCCGACCACAGACATGGGCACGATGAGCAGCGTGGGGAGGATCGGATCCCCTGCTGATCCCCCGCCACTCGTCCCACCCCCCCCACCCCCCCCACCCCCCGCCCCCCCCGCACCCGCTCCGCTTCCCGCGGGTGGTCCGGCCCGCTCGGCCAGCAGCATCGCCAGCAGTTGGATGGTCTTGCCCAGGCCCATGTCGTCAGCCAGGCACGAGCCGAGCCCCCAGCGGTCAAGGAACGCCAGCCACGAAAGGCCCTTGAGTTGATACGGGCGAAGGGAACCGACGAAGCCCTCGGGCGCGGCGAGCATCGGGAGCGTCTGGTTGCTAGAGGGGTCGGAGAGCAGCCCGCCGATCCAGCCTGTCGCGTCCAGGCCAAGAACCGGGAGCCCCGTGGCTTTCGGATCAGCGCCGTAGGCCATGCGCATCGCGCGGCCCAGTTCCATGCTGCCGCCCGGATTCTCGCGGATAAACGCGACGGCGGCCTTGATGTCCTCAGGCCGGACCTCGACCCACCGCCCCCCCACCATCACCAGGGGCGAGCGAAGCGAGGCGAGTTTCTCGAACTCGGCCAGCGAGAGGACCGACTGCCCGATGGTGACGTTCCACTGATAGTTGACGAGCGTGTCGAGGCCGATGCGGGGCCCGGCGGGCGAGGCGGCACCGCCCGATCCGCCGCCGTCGGAGCCGGGGAGCCCGGGGCTGTCGATCTTCAGCCTCACGCCGAGGCGGGTCGCGGGGGAATCCCACCACTCGGGGGCGAGCACGCCCACGCCCTGCTCGACGAGCGCGGGCCGCACGTCGCGGAGGAACTCGTACGCCTGCGCGGTGGAGAGGGGGATCTCGGCGGGCTCGCTGCTGCGGAGTGCGTCTTCGAGGGGCTTGTAGAGGCGGGCAGAGCGTCCCAGTTCGGCGAGGAGGATCTCCTGGGGCTTATCGACGCGCTTGCCCCCGATGATCGCGCCGTCGGTGGGGAGGATCCAGATGTCGCGCGCGTCGAGCAGGAGCGTCGGGTTCTCGACCGACTGGAGGTGCAGCGTGAGGGGCCAGCGCAGGGCGGCATCGGGCGCGGCAAACTCGGCAAGGTCACCCGCGTCGGGCGGCTCGGTGAGGCGGAGGCACAGACGCCAGGCGGAATCGCCCGCACGCTGGTCGAGCACCCCGATCCACCCGCGGACACGCTTGAGCAGATCGTGCCGCTGGGGCCCGGTGGCAGGGACCGCATCGGCGGCGCGGAGCAGCCCCGCGAGCCATTGGACGTGTGGGTCCCCCGCGCCCGTCGGGCCGGGCTGGGCCAGGCGCCCCTCGATGGTGTCCTCCATCGTCTCACGCACCATCACGGCCCGGCACCGCGCATCCACCAGGCGCACCAGGAAGTCCTCGACGACGGGCCATGGCTGGTGGGCGAGCCCGTCGCTGGCGGCGCGGGCGACCGGGGGCATGGCGCTGACGAGGCGGGCCAGCCGCTGGGCCACCGCTTCGTCGGCAAGCCAGGGTTGCCAGAGCCCGTGGATCGAGCCCGAGAAGTCCTGCACGAGCGTGGGGACGACACGCTGCTGGGCCGCGAGCCATCGCGCGAACCGCGCCACGGCGGCGAAGTAGACCGTGCCGGGCCCGAGGACCAGTGACGCCGCCTCGTCCGGAGCGGCGTCCTCCACGCGGGCCTCCAAGCCATCGAGCACGGCCTCCGCCAGCACGGGCGGCACGCGGAGCGTCGGCACGCGGAACGACCCGAGGCGCGACCCCCCGCCACTCGCTCCCGCCCCTCCCGCCCGCGCGCCCTCGGTCACACCTGCCGCGCCGCCGACGCCCCCGGCGGACAGCGCGTCGATCTCGTCGGCCGCGAGGCCCTCAACGTGGGCGAGGCGCGGGCTGGCGAGCGGGACTCCGCCGCGCGCGGGGAGCCGAATCTCGATCTGCCCGGGCTCGACGGCGGCACCAAGCGCGGACGCCATCGCGGAACGCAGGGCGTCGGGCTCGACGGCCCGCGGATGGGTTGTGACCGAGGCGCCGGCGGCTGCGCCATCGGGGGCGCTCCCGGCAACGCCTTCCGCGGCGTGTTTGGCCCCCTCGCCCCAGAGGTGGAGCGCGCCGTCGCACCAGTTGGCGTGCAGGATGATCGGGCTGGTCTGGGTCTGCATGATCATCCGGCGTATCGGGCGAATCGGGCGGCGGGCCGCGCTGGGGTGTGCAAGGCAATGAGGACGGTGGGATTCGAACCCACGACCGACGGATTAAAAGTCCGCTGCTCTACCGGGCTGAGCTACGTCCTCCGGCGTCGCGCGAAGGCTCACCCAGGGCGGGTGCGCCGGCGCGAGACAACAGGCCAACGCCCTCGCGGCACGCCAACGCGCCGCCAGGGAGTTCACCAGTGGCCCCATCCTACGCCCGTCGGTGGGGCCCGCGCGCCGAAGGCTCTCGGACCGGCTCACGCCTGAGTGGGGTGAATCCCCGGGGTTGCCGGGGGCGAACCCAAGGGCTGATATGCTCTCGCTCGTGGGCGAACCGCGTGGGCGGGGCCCGTTCGGTTCTGGCATCGAACCCGGAGGATTCCGCATGGTCCGTTCGACTGGTTGGCTCGGTCGCGTTGGAGTGGTGGCGGCCGCGGCGATGGCGCTCCTGGCGGCGGCGGGGTGTGATTGCGGCTCGTGCAGCGATGCGCCCAAGGCGGCCTCGGCCGCGCCGGCGCGGGAGACAGGCTCCGGGCTTCCCGCGACTGCGGCTCCGCTCGCCGCGCTGGCCGCGGGCGTGCTCGCCGCGGAGGCTCAGGACGGGGGGCCCGTCGTCATCGGGCACTACGGCTCCATGACCGGCTCGCAGGCCACCTTCGGGCAGTCCACGTCGAACGGGATCCGTCTGGCGATCAAGGAATACAACGCCGCCGGCGGGTTCAAGGGCCGAAAGATCGAACTGAAGGAGTACGACACGCGGGGCGACGCGAAGGAGGCCTCGCTCGCGGTCACACGGCTGGTCAAGAGCGACAAGGTGACGGCGGTGCTGGGCGAGGTGGCGTCGAGCCTGTCCATGGCCGCGGCGCCGATCTGCCAAGAGGCGGGCGTCCCGATGATCTCGCCCAGTTCGACCAACCCGCAGGTGACGGCCAAGGGCGACATGATCTTCCGCGTCTGCTTCATCGACCCGTTCCAGGGGCTGGTGTGCGCGAAGTTCGCCCACCAGAACCTGAAGGCCAAGAAGGCCGCGGTGCTGGTGGACCAGGCGCAGGCCTACTCCACCGGTCTGCGCGACCAGTTCAAGCGCAACTTCGAGAAACTGGGCGGGCAGGTGGTGGCTGAGCAGTCGTACAACGGCGGCGATCAGGACTTCACGGCCCAACTCACCAACATCCGTGCCGCGGGCGTGGACGTGATCTTCATCCCCGGGTACTACACCGACGTGGGCAACATCGCCCTCCAGGCCCGCAAACTGGGCGTCACCACGCCGCTCCTGGGCGGCGACGGGTGGGACAGCGAGGAACTGCCCAAGATTGCCGGGAAGGCGATCCAGGGGTGCTACTACTCGAACCACTACGCGCCGGACCAGCCCGACTCGCGTGTGCAGGAGTTCATCAAGAAGTACCAGTCGGAGTTCGGCGGGGCGACGCCCGACGGGCTCGCCGCGCTGGGCTACGACGCCGCGAAGATCCTGTTCGATGCCATGGCCCGCGCCAAGAGCCTGAGCGGGAAGGACCTGCGGGACGCGCTCGCGGGCACCAAAGAGTTCAAGGGCGTGACCGGGACGATCAGCATCGACGAGAAGCGCAACGCCAAGAAGGCCGCGGTCGTCGTGAAGATGGACGGCGAGCCCCTCGGGCCGAAGTTCGTCGCGACGATCTCGCCGGAGTGAGCCCGGGATCGTGGCACAGATGCCACGCACTGCTCGGCATACACCAGGGCCGTCCGTGCAAAACGGGCGGCCTTTTTCTTGCGCGACGGAGCGGCGTGCTCGCGACGGAGCCGTCAGAACAGCCCCGGCTCATCGACGGGCACGAGTTTGCCGTTGACCAGCCTCATCTTGGGCTTGGCAGCCTTGGTCGCGGGCTGCGGCTTGGCCTGGGCAGGCGGGGGTGCCTCTCGTCTGCTGCCGCGTGAGGCGCTCTTGGCGCCCTTGGTGGCCTTGGAGTCGGCCTCGTCCTCACTCCTGCCCTTTGAGCGAGAGGCGACCTCGAGCATCGCCCGCTCGGCGGCTGACTGCTGGAAGATCGTCGCGTCGTCGGCCGCTGGCTTACCGCTCCGGTCGCGGCGCTTCGCGGGCGCGGCAGCGCCTGGGCCCGGCGCGCGGTCCTTCGCGGGCGCGGTCGACGCCGGTCCATCTGGCGGGGCGCTCGCCCCGACGATGATGACGCCGTCCTGGTCGGCGGGGTCCTCGTCCTTGATCGTCCGCCCCTCGTCGTCGAGTTGGGCGTCGGCGATGGCGGTGCGTCGCTTGGCCTGGGCCTGGAGGGCTTCGAAAAGGCGCGAGGCATCGGTGCCGTTGATCGCGTTGATGGCCTTGGTGATCTCCCCGATGTAGCGCTCGAAGACGTCGCGGCGCTGGCTCTCGCGGCGCATGCGGGCGCGCTTGCGGAGGTAGGTCCCGAGTTTCCGCCCGCACTCCATGAGCGCGAGTTTCATCTCCTTGCGGATCTCGTCGTAGTCGGCGATGGCCTCCTTGCTCTCGCTGGTGAAGGGCACCCACACGCTGGCCATGTGGATCATGATCACCAGCGGGCCGATGGGCAGCGCGTTGCGGGGGTGCTGCAGGTCGTAGTTCCGCCAGTTCGTCTCGACCACCGCCTTGAATGACGAGCAGGCGCTCTGCTGGAACAGCAGCGGAACGCGGTTGGCGAAGCGGATCACGCGCGCCGAGTCGTCGGAGGGCAGTTCGCCGCCGAAGGCGATCGCCGCTTCGATGAGGAACGGCCGCCCGCGGTAGATGTCCGCCTCGCGGCTGCTGGCGGCATAGAACTCCGCGCGCACGCCCTTGAACATCCCTTTGAGCAACTGCTGGACGCCGATGGGCGCAAGGCAGTCCGTGGGCGGGGGCGCCAGCCTGGCCTCCTGAAAGGCCTTGTAGAGCGCCTCGGCCTGCGCGGGCTCCACGTCCTCCACCTTCGTGCGGCTCGTCACGCCGATCTTCTGGCAGAACTCCGACGCCGTCGTTGCCGACACGCGGCAGAACTTCTCCTGGAGGAACGTGTAGAGCGTCGCGCTGCCTTCCTTCTTTGTGCTCTCCTGGAAATCCTTGAGCATCTGGAGGAGCGTGCCGAGTTCCACGCCGCGGGGGTGGGGCTGGATCTCCTTGGTCTCCGGGGGCAGGTCGCTCACCGCGCGCGGAAACACCACCAGGTCGCCCAGGTCTTCGGTGACCGCCGGAGCGGGGGGGGCCGGGGCGGACGCGGCCTCCGGGGCGGGCCCGTCTGGCCCCCCAGCGGGCGCGGGCTGCGGACCACGGCGCACCAGCGCCGGCTCGTCCTCATCCTCGACGGTGCGCGTGGGGCGAACCAGGGTGATCCTCGCGTGCGGATTCGCGATCGCCGTGAGTTCGAGGAACTCATCAACCGAGCCACGCCCGCGCTGGTACTTGCCCTCGAGTTCAATGGTGACGCTGGTGCCCGTGGAGTAGTCGGCGGCCGACAGGAACTCACCTCGCTCCGCCAGGTCCCGCACCGCCGGCGAGAGCCCGCGGAGACGGGCGAGCGGGAAGTCCTCCGTCTCCTCGTCCACCGTGACCTCGGCGCGGTTGGTCTTGGTGTTCATCGCCAACTCGATGTGGTGAGCCGGCTTGTGCTTCTTGGGGCGGGTCTGGATCAGCATGGGCTTGCCGGTGGTGATCAGCCCGTACATCCCGGCGGCGGAAATTCCGATGCCCTGCTGCCCGCGAGACATCTTCAGGCGATGGAACTTCGACCCGAAGAGCAGCCGGCCAAAGACGTTCTCCACCTGCGCGCGGACGATCCCCGGCCCGTTGTCCACCACGGTCACGCGGTATCGCGATGCCTGCGTGGCCTTGTTCTTCTTCCCCCCACCCCCCCCCACTCCCGCGGTCGGCGCGCCCGCGCCGGCCTTCGCCGTCTCCTCGCCCTTGCGCTTGGATGCGTCCTCGAGGTCCTCGATGACGACGGTGATGTCGGGAAGGATCCCCGCCTCCTCGCAGGCGTCGAGCGAGTTGTCCACGGCTTCCTTGATCGTTGTGAGCAGCGCCTTGCGCGGATTGTCGAAACCCAGCAGATGCCGGTTTTTGGCGAAGAACTCGGAGACGGAGATGTCCCGCTGCTTCGCGGCCATCGTCTCGGCGGTGGCCCGGGGCGTGCGGGGGGAGCGGGGTGTTGTGGTCACGGCGTCCTCGGTCGATGCGAGCGCGGTCATGTGGCCCTCCTTGGCACGCACGGCCTATGCAGCGGCAGGGTAGCCAAAACGGCACGAGGCCGGGGGACTGGCCCCGGCCTCGTGGTCGAACCGTGGTTCGGGTTGTCGCTGAGCCGCGGGACGCCGCGGCCCGCGGTCACTTCCCGGCGGGCTTGATGGCCGGCGCCGGGGCCGAGGCGGCGGGCTTGGTCGGGGCCCCCGCGACGCGCGTGTACTTGATCTCCATGCACTTCATTTCCTTGCCGTCGAGGGGGTTCGGGCCCCACATTTCGAGGGTCATCGCATCGGTGCCGGTGCGGGTCTCGATCATCCGGCTGGTCACGGGCTTCTCCGTGACCGGGCAGGTGTAGTGGGAAGTCCAGGTGAGGGTCTTCTTGTCCTCGGAGACCTTGCCCACCGAGTTCATCATCATCGTGCCCATCGAATCGATCCAGGTCTGCTCGAACTGCTTGGTGGTGTTGTTGTACCCGGCGATCATGAAGCCCGTGAAGGGCATCTTCTGGCCCTCCCACTCCATCTCGCCCTTGGTCTCGCCCTTGACAAACCGCCCGTCCATGAACGAGGTGATCGTGGTGACGCAGGTGCTCTTGGTCGGGGGCATCCCGGGCATGAACATGGTGCACTCGCCGTTCCAGGTGCCCGCGCCGGTGGCGAGCCAGGCGTGCATGTCGCCGGGCGTGCCCGCCTCGGCGCACTTCTGCATCATCTGGGCCATCGCCGCCTCGGAGGCGTTGGCGCCGTGCTCGCCGGGCTTGGCGTCCTTGGCGGGGGGCGTCGTCGGCTTGGCCGCCGGGGTCGTCGGGGTGGTCGCGGGCTGCTTGGGCGCCTCCGCGGGCTTGGCGGGGGCCGTGCTCTGGGCCAGGCCAGCGGCCGCGAACAGCGCCACGGCACAGAGGGAGACGATGGTGGAACGAGTCTTCATGGTGTGAACTTCCTGATGGTGTTCGGTGCAGTCAGCCCGGGCTTTCCGGACCTTGGATTGATCTTTACACTCGCCACCTCGGGTGTCACTCAGCATTTTACCGGTTTTTGTTCGGATAGTTCGTGGATACCCCTCGAATCGGTGGTTGCGCACGCTGGTAATCTGCGACATGCGCCCACGCGCCCCCCCCAACCGACCGCTGGCTCGTCTCGTGCTGCTTGGCTCGGTCGCGTGGCTGACAGCCGGGGGCTGCACGGCCCGATCCGCGATCGGGCCCCGGGCCTCCAACGAGAACGCCGCGGCGTGGACGGACCTCATGTCCCCCGACCTGGCCTCTTGGCGCGGGCTGCCGGCGGATCCGCCCGTGCGCGAAAAGATGTCGCGGGATGACTTGGCGATTGCCCAGTTTGCCGCCGACGGCCGGATGCGGGAGCACTGGCGGGTGGTCCAAGAGGCCGGCGAGCGGGTGCTGGCATTCGACGGCCGGGGCGACAACCTCTGCACGCGCGCGGACTTCGAGGACTTCGAACTCGAACTAGAGTGGCGCATCGGGCCTAAGGGCGATAGCGGGATCTACATTCGCGGCACGCCGCAGGTGCAGATCTGGGACGACCCCGTTGGCTCTGGCGGCCTGTACAACAACCAGAAGCACGCGAGCAAGCCGGTCTCCAGGGCCGACCGTCCGCCGGGCGAGTGGAACACCTTTCGGATCCGGATGGTTGGGGATCGCGTGTGGGTGTGGCTCAACGGGGTGCTGGTGACCGACGGCGTGGTGCTGGAGAACTACTGGAACCGGGCCGAGCCGGTCGCGGCGTCGGGCGCGATCGAACTGCAGAACCACGGGAACCCGCTGTGGTTCAGGCGGGCTCGGGTGCGGCGACTTTGAGGCTGGTGCCAGCGCGTGCCGCGCGGTAGGCTGGTCGCATGGCACGACGCGGGTTGATCGCGGCGACGATCGCGGGTTTGGCATTGGCCGCCGGCCTGACGGCGTTCGCCGTGCCCTCGCAGACGAAGGCGTCGCGTGGCTCGGCGAGCGACGAGCGATCCGCGCGGTGGCCCGCGTTCTCCACAACAGACCCTCGGGAGCAAGCGTTCATCGCGCGGCGGGTGGCCCGCCTGGCCGAACTGACCGCGGCACCGGCACCCGAACCGCGGGGCGAGTCCGAGGCGGGGCTCGGCCCTGTCGACCTGTTCATTGCCCACGCCGCGGCGGACGCTGGGGAGCCGATGCGGTGGCAGCCCTCCGATGACGCGGCGTTTCTCCGTCGCGCATACCTGGACGTGATCGGCGTAACCCCCACCGAGGCGGAGGCTGAGTCGTTTCTTCGCAGCGCGGATCCTGACAAGCGGCGGGCGCTGGTGGACGCACTCCTCTCGCGTGATGCGGAGTACGCCGATCATCACCTCACACTCTGGGAAGATGCGCTGGTGAGCACCCGCGCCGGCGTGACGGGGGGGATGGCCAGCCGGGGGGATTACTCGGCGTGGCTTCACGAGGCCCTTCGCACCAACCGCCCGTACGACCTGCTGGTGGCCGAGTTGCTCGACCCCGCGCTCCCGCGCCACAAGCCGCCTGAGCAGGGGAGCGACAACGGGCGGCCCGTGCGGGTCCACTTCGTGCTCAACACAACGCACGCCGACACGCTCCAGACCGCTGCCGTCGTGGGCCAGGTGTTCCTGGGCACGGCCATGAAGTGCGCCTCCTGCCACAACCACTTCGAGGACGACGCCTGGCCTCAGGCCCGCTTCATGGCCTTCGCGGGGTTCTTCGCCGAGCATGATCTGGAACTGATCCGCTGCGAGCGGCGCACGGGCAAGGTCATCCCGGCGGCGTTCCCGTTCGAGGTCCCCGGGCTGGCCCCCACCGGGGAGGACGGCTCGGCTCCGAGGGGGCTGGATGCCAGGCTCGGTGCGGTGGCTCGCGCCATCACGGATCCGCACGACCCGCGGTTCGCCCGTGCGCTGGTGAACCGTGTGTGGAGGCGTCTGCTGGGCGTGGGCCTGCTCGAACCCGTTGACGCCATCCGCGACGACGTGCAGGCCAGCCACCCGGCGCTGCTCGACTGGCTGGCCGACGACTTCATGCGGCACGGGTACGACCTCCGGCACGCGATGAGGCGGATCATGACCAGCCGCGCGTATCAGCAGCGATTCGATCCGGCCGTGGCGGACGCCTTCGATATCGAGCACCCGGGCGAGCCGCGGTTCTTCCGCTCGCCGCAACTCCGCCGACTGACGGCCGAGCAGGTCATCGACAGCCTGCGGCGGATCGATCGGGGAGCGCTGGAGTCGGCCGACCGGCTGAACCGACAGGCGGCCTCGACGCTGCTCGGACGGGCGCTGGGCCGACCCGCGGTGCGGAATGCGCCCATCACCGAGCGCGGAAGCGACACGGCCATCGTCCAGGGTCTTGTGCTGCTCAACAGTGATGAGTACCACGGCCTGACGCGGCTCCCGGGCCTGGCGCGGCGGCTCGGCGAGAGCGGGCCCGTCGAGCGCCTCGATCCGCGGCGCATCATGCTTGCGGTCCTGGCGCGGGAGCCTTCGAAGACCGAAGCCGAGATGATCCGCTCGGCACTCGCGGAGGGTGAGGAAGGCCTGCACGATCTCCTCTGGGCGCTGGTGACCGGCCCCGAGTTCGCGTACATCCGGTAGCGCCTCATCGGAGCCCGGCACCATGCCCAGAACCATCCACCGTCGAGACGTGCTGAGAGGGGGCCTGGCGGCGGGCGCGCTGGGCTGCCTGAACGCGACTCGTGCCGGCGCCCTCGCAGCGGAGTCGCTCCGCGAGGGCGGACGCGGCAAACCCCCGGCACAGGCGTGCATCTTCATCTGGCTCCCGGGCGGCGTCGCTCAGGCCGACACGTGGGACCCCAAGCAGTTCACGCCATTCAGCGCGGGGATGAAGGGGAGCGACCTGCTGGGCACGTGCGAATCGATCCCGACTTCGGCCGAGGGGGTGCGGCTCGGCGCGGGGATGGAGCGGATCGCGAGCGTGATGGACCGCGGGTGCCTGGTGCGGTCGCTGGTGAGCGACGTCATGTTCGGGGCGGTTCACCTGCGGGCCCAGCACTCGATGATGACCGGCTACCTGCACCCCGCGGGCTTCAAGGCCCCGAGCATCGGCGCCGCCGTCGCGCGGACACTCGGCCGCCGCGATCCGCGCGTGCCGCCCTACATCTACATCGGCCGCGACATCGACACGGCCGACGCGGAGAACCAGTTCATCGCGGAGTACCTCGGCTCGGGGTTCTACGGCGTGAACTGGGCGCCGTTCATGATCCCCGATCCGGAGCAGGGCGTCCGCACGCTCGAGCGGGCCTCGGGGATGGGCCGCGAGCGGCATGACCAGCGGCTGGCGCTGCTTCAGCACCTCGCGGCGGCGGGCGATCCGGCGCTGGGAAGCGCCGAGGCCGCGGGGGCGTACATGAAGATGCTGACCGACGCGCGCGAGATGATGGACTCGCCCGTGAAGCGGGCGTTCGACATCAAGGGCGAAGAGCCGGAGGCCGTCCGCGCGGCATACGAGCCCGAGATCGGGGGAGCGGGGCTCCTCGACCCTTCGTACGACCACGGGCGACGATTCGGGTCCGGGCTGCTGCTGGCGCGCAGGCTCGTTGAGGCGGGGGCGCGGTTCGTGCAGGTGGAGTATCAGTATGGGCCGTTCAAGGGCTTCGACATGCACGAGAGTGGTGCGCGCCGGATGGCCGAGATGAAGCGGCAGATCGACCGGCCCATCGCCCAACTCATCACGGACCTTGACCGGCGCGGGCTGCTCGACTCAACGCTCGTGGTGATCGCGACCGAGTTCGGTCGGACCATCGCCTCGGCACCCGCCGCGGGCACCGAGCCCGAGGGGTCCGCCGAGTCCCACGACGGGCGGCACCTTGTCATCGAGAACGAGAAGATGTACGGGTTCCACGGGCACTTCAGTTCGTGCAACTGCATGGCCTTCTTCGGCGGCCCCATGAAACGCGGCCTCGCGTACGGATCCACCGCGGCCCGGCACCCGATGGTGGCGATCGAGAACCCCGTTCGGCTCATCGACGCGCACGCGACGCTCTACCACGCGATGGGCGTGCGCCCGGACACCGCGTTCGTGACAGAGGGCCGGCCCGTGTACGTGACCAAGGACGGCAAGGGCGAGCCGGTGCAGGCGCTGCTCGGGTAACGCCGGGCGCGCGGGCACGGCCCGTCGGCTGATGGTGAGAGGTGCCGACGGGCCGCGCCGAGGTGTCGTGTTTCGTCTCGCGAGTTGCACGCCGACGGGGTCAGTTCGCGCGGATCTGAATCCGCTGCGGCTGAGGCTTCTGGACTTTGGGAAGGCGGAGCGTGAGCACGCCATCTTTCAGTTCGGCCTGGGTGTCCTTTTGCACCACGGCGGTCGGAAGTGCGATGCGCCGAGACATCGAGGTGACGCGGCGCTCCTGCCGATAGAACCGTTCCTTCTTCTCTTCGTGCTGCTCCTCGTGCTTGGCGTTGATGCTCAGCACGCCGTCCTCGACCTCGATCTCCACGTCCTCCTTGCGGAAGCCAGGGAGCGAGGCCCTGACAATGACCGCGGCGTCGTCCTCCGAGAGGTCGATCGGGAGCGTCCCCTCGTCGGTGCCCGCGCCGGGCCACTCCCGCGCGAAGAAGGGGTCGCTGAACGCGCTCTCGATGAACGAGGCGAGCGTCGGGTTGGCAACGGGGAACCGGCGGATCAGCATGCTCATGGGTGTCTCCCTTTCGAGTCGATCGGCACCGCCGCGATGCTCGGGTGCCCAAGTCTTCCCGCGGCAGAAGAACCAAGGCAATCGGCGTGCCGGAGGTTCAGACCGACCGGACCCGCCTTTCGGGCCCCGGGTGCGGCACTCGGACCCATTCTGGTCCGCAACGGGGTACGAACGGTCGTTCGGGCGAACAGGCGTTCGTTGTCAAAGCGGCAGGGCTGGTGCGAACCAATGCCGTCGCGGCACACGCCGGCGCGTTCCCACCGAACACCCCGCGAACTCTGATACCCTCGGGCATGGCGATCATCCAACCCCGGAGCGATCAGGACGGCCAGCCGATCGACCTCCGTTCAGACACCGTCACACGGCCAACGCCCGCGATGCTGCGAGCGATGATGGCCGCACCCATAGGCGACGACGTGCTGGGGGACGATCCGACGGTGTTGGCGCTCCAAGAGCGTGCAGCGGCGCTGCTGGGCAAGGAGGCGGCGTGTTTCGTGCCCTCGGGGACTATGGCCAACCAGGCGGCGATCCGGGCGCACACCGAGCCGGGCGACAACGTGATCGCGCACCGGGACTCGCACATCCTGCACTACGAGACCGGGGGGCCGGCGGCGCTGTCAGGCGTGGGGGTGAGCGTGGCCGAGGGCCCGCGGGGGCTCTTCGACGGGCCGGACGTGGACGCACTGGTGTACCCCGAATCGAGCAACTTTCCTCGGTCGCGCCTCGTCGTCGTGGAGAACACGCAGAACCGGGGCGGCGGCGCGGTGTGGCCTCTGGAGCAGATCGCGCGCGTCGCGGAGCGTTCGCGGGCCCACGGGCTTCGCCTGCACCTGGACGGCGCGCGGATCTGGAATGCCAGCTCGGCGACGGGGATCGATCCAGCCCGTTACGCCGCGCACTTCGACACAGTCTCTTGTTGCTTCTCGAAGGGGCTCGGCGCACCAGTTGGGTCGGCGGTCTGTGGCGACCGGGCGACCATCGCCCGCGTCCACAGGTTTCGCAAGATGTTCGGCGGGGCGATGCGGCAGGCAGGCCTGCTGGCCGCCGCCGCCCTCCATGCGTTAGTTCACCACCGCGATCGGCTCCGGGAGGACCACGCCAACGCTCGGGCGCTGGCCGAGCGCCTCTCGGCCATCTCCGGGGTCTCGATCGCCTTCCCGGTGGAGACGAACATGGTGTTCGTCGACCTGGGGGCGGGCCTGCCCGCGGCAGCGGAGTTGTGCGATCGGCTGCGGAGTGCGGGCGTTCTCTGCCTGCCCACCGGCCCCCGGCGCATCAGATTGGTGACGCACCTGGATGTCTCGGCCCGCGCGTGTGAAGTTGCGGCAGCGCGGATCGCGGCGGCGTGCGAGTGATCCCCGAGGCCCGGCCAACGGCGCGGCGCACCGGCGAGGTTCGCTCACACCCTCGCGGCCCCGGCGGGTTGATGGTTCGCCTGGCGCGTGCCCGCACCCTCCGCCGTGACGATCAGCCTTGAAACCTCGACCACCAGTGTGTCGTCGCTGGGCGGTCCGGCCCGATGGCGGTCGACTGCTGTCAGCAGCATCGCCGGCCAATCGCCCGGCCCGATACCGGCGACGGAGGCGATGGTGCGCTGGAGGCCCTTGAGGCCGAACTGGTGCCCCTGGGCGTTGGCGGCCTCCATGGCGCCGTCGGTGTAGAGAATCAGCGTATCGCCGCGCACGAAGGGCCTGGTCTGCGGCGCGGGGTCGAACTCGTCGTCCCGAACGGCGCCGAGTAGAAAGGTCGTCGAGGGGAGTTCGTCGAGCGTGCCGTCCACGCCGCGGAGGAACCCGGGCGGATGCCCGGCACTTGCGAACTCGAGCCGGTCGGCCCGCGGATCGACCCGCACGCAGACGCCGGTGACGTACAGCGCGTGGTTGGCGAGGGTGTGGTAGACGTAGCGGTTGAGCGCCCGGATCACCTCGCCCGGGCGCAGGTCGGGGTTCTCGCCAAACAGACGCTCGACCTCGCCGTAGAGCCGATTGACCGTCAGCGCGGCGGCAACGCCGTGGCCCGTGACGTCGATCAGCAGGAGCGTGAGTGGGGCGTCGCCCGCGGGCGCGTGGGTACGCGCCTCGCCCTCGTGGAAGCGGGCATACAGGTAGTCGCCCCCGATCAGGCGCATGGGCTGGTAGCGGTAGTCGAACCGGACAGATCCCCGCGCCTCGGCCCGCGGAAAGAGCGATTCGTGGATCTTCCTCGCATCGGTCAGTTCACGCCGGAACTGCCCGTAGCGGCTCTCGAGAAACTGCACCTTGAAGTCGCGCACGCGGCTGTCGTGCTTGAGCCCCGCGATGACGATCCCCGGCACCGGGACGAGTGCGGTGAGCCCCACAGCGCTCATGCGCAGGCCCCACTTGGCCTCGCTCGCCCCCGCCATCAAGGCGGCCCCCACCGCAAGCACTGCATTGAGCCCGAGCACAGGGAGCATCGGCCGCACCGCCTGGGCGAACGTCCACGGCAGGCACGCCGAGGCGATCACGTGCGGGAGCATGAGCGACCAGCAATGGGCCCAACTCCAGCCCGTCGCGGAGGTCGCCAGGATGAGCGAATAGAGCCCGTCGGCCGCGATGATGAACATGCTCAGGCGGAGCAGCGTCGTGTCGGGGAGCGACCGCCGCCACGCGTAGGCGAAGACGACCCCGTAGCAGAGTACGTCCAGCGCCCGCTGCACCATGGCGACCGTGGTCGTCGTCGAGATCCCAGCCGGGGGCGACGCGGCGTCGGCGGTCATCGGCGCCACCACGAAGAACACCGTCAGGAAGATCAGCCACACCAGCGACAAGCCCGCGAACAGGCCGGTAAAGAGCAGGAACCGCCCCCGCAGCAGGCGCGAGGTCTGCTGCTCGAATGCCTCGTGAAAGTCCGATGTGAACGCGACAGTGGTCATGGCAGGGGGCCGCCCGGTCAGAAGCAGAGCATACGGCGGCCCAGCGCGCGCCCGGGACCGGTGCGGGGAGACACTGGTTGGGGGCCCCGGCCCCATCCTTCCCCCTACCGTCCCCCCGTGTCCCCGCCACGTGAGAGCAAGGTTTGTCCGGTCTGCGGCAGGCCGTTCACGTGGCGGAAGAAATGGGAGCGCGATTGGCCGAACGTGCGCTACTGCTCCAAGCGGTGCGCCCGCGGGCGGGGCACGCCGGCCAACTCCCCACCGACATCTCGGGGCAAATCGCCAGAGAGGGGCGCGGGCCCAAGGCGTCCTTGACGCCGCCTTGACAGATTGCGACTTGACCGGCGCGCCCGGTCGCCCTTTCCTCCCGCATGCGCACAGCCTTCGCGTTGACGATCCTCCTCGCCGCGTCGGTCGGCACGCTGGGGGCGACTCCGGCCTTGCCTGGTGACGGGCCCGCCCGGGCCACAACACAAGCCGACCGGGCCGCGCTGGTGCTCAAGCCCGTCGGCCCGCTCGGGCCGGGCGCGAACAAAGAGATCTCCGGGATCGTCCGCGGCCTGCGGACCCATGCGGGCCAGCCAGTCTTCTGGACGCAGAACGACTCGGGCGACGAGGCCCGCATCTACCCGATCCGAGCCGACGGCACGCTGATCACCTCCGTGCGTGAGCCGGAGACACCCGGCACCCTGATCGGGGGCGCGATCAACAGCGACTGGGAGGACATCGCTCTCCTCCGCCGATCCGATGGGACGGCACAGATCATCGTGCCCGACTTCGGGAACAACTCCAACGCCCGCGCGGACTTGGGCCTCTACTTCATCGGGGAGCCCGAGCCCGACGAGAGCCGGACGACCTTCATCCGCAAGGTGCTGTTTCGCTATCCCGACCAGTCCCGGCTGCCCGCGCCGAAGGATGACTTCAACTACGACGCCGAGGGGCTCTTCACCGTCGGCGAGCAGGTGTTCATCCTGAGCAAGAACCGCTCGGACACGTTCACGAAACTCTACAGGCTGGATGACCAGGTCGAGGGGGTCGTCAACACCCTCACGTATGTGGACCGGTTCGACCTGGGGGGCCAGGCGACCGGCGCGGACTGCTCACCCGACGGGCTGCGCCTGGCGGTGCTGACGTACACGCACGTGTGGCTGTTCGAGCGCGCGTCGATCGAGGAGCCGTTCTTCGCGGGACGGTTGCGGTGCCGCGCGTATCGCCTCGAAGGACAGAAGCCGACAGCGGCCAGCGACAGCGAGGCGATCTGCTTCGAGGACGACGCGCACCTGCTGCTGGCCGACGAGACCACCGCGATGCTCTACCGCGTGCCCATCGCGGAGATCCCGGAGGTCCGCCCCGCGCCGGCCCTCGCTCTGCCCGACCCGGATCGCGACATCCACGTCGCCTCGTTCAATGTCCGGTACGCCGCCGCGAAGGACGGCGACAACGCCTGGCCCCTCCGCCGCGACCGCGTGCGCGACGCCATCGCCGCCTGGAACGCCGACATCATCGGGATGCAGGAGGTCGAAGCCGAGCAGGCCGATTGGCTCCGCGCACGGTTCCCGCGGTACGTCTTCCACGGCGTGGGGCGCACCGACGGGCAGCGCGCCGGCGAGTTCGCCCCGATCCTCTTTCGCCGCGACCGCTTCGAACCGGTCGAATCGGGCCACTTCTGGCTCAGCCCCACGCCCGAGACGCCCGGCTCCCGAGGGTGGGACGCCGCGCTGGAACGCATGGCCAGTTGGGCTCGCCTGAAGGACCGCGCCACCGGGCGCACGCTGCTGGTCCTCAACACCCACCTCGACCACCGGGGCGTCGAGGCTCGCGTTCGCAGCCTCGAACTCATCCGCGAGCGCGTCGCCTCCCTGGCCAGGGGCGACCCCGTCATCATCACCGGCGACTTCAACACCAGCGCCGACGGCGAGCCCGCGCGGGCACTCCGCACTCCTGAGACCGACGGGCTGGGCCTGTACGACACCTTCCGCCGCGTCTACCCCACCCCAGACCGGGATGAGAACACGTTCTGCGACTGGGACACGCCGCCCGCCAGACCGCTTCGACTGATGGGGGAGCGCATCGACTGGATCGTCGCGTCCCGCGGTGTGGAGACCGTCTGGTCCGACATCGACCGCCGCACGCCGGGCGGCCGGCTGATCTCTGACCATTTTCCGGTTCGCGCGCGGCTCGGGTTGTCCAGTCCCTGACGCGACACCCGCGATGTGCTCGATTCCGGCTCACGCGGGGGGTGGGTCCGCCGGACGCTCCGCGCGCGCCGGAGCCTGGCCCTCGATCGTCACCGCTGCGTTCGCCTCGGCCGCCCGGCGTGCCGGGTGCCCGAACCACTCGCGGCGTCCGCCCGGGCCGTCGCCGTACATCGCTTTCATCTTCGCCTCCACCTCGGCCATAGTCCCGTCCGCGCGGACCCACCCGCCGTCGATGTCGGGGAAGTCAACGCGGCAGTTCTCGCACTTCTTCCCGTCGTAGAACCTGATCGGGCACCAGAACGACTCGACATTCCGGAGCATCTCCGCGCCGAGGGAATACACGCCGGTCATCCAGTCGCAGTAGAGGCACCAGATCAGATCGTGCCCGACCAGGCCCTCGAACTTGTGCCGGGAGCAGTTCACCCACTCGCCCTGCTTGTAGCGCGGGAACCCCAGCAGCCACACCAGGAACGGGTACAGGAACAACTCCGCGGCACGTATCAGCCAGAACACCGGGAGCACCACCGCCGTCACCCACAGCGCGGCGTGGTTCCGCCAACGGCCCACGGCACGGTTGATCACCGTCACGATCCTCGGACCCGCGACGTGCTTGCGATAGAGCCATTCGTGCATCACCACCCACACGCCCAGCCCGACCACCTGCCCCGCGACCGCGACGCCCAGCCCAGCCCAGCCCCCCCACCACGCCGCGGGCCCCCATGGCCCGATCGTCAGCAGCGCCACCACCACGTCCAGCATCGGCGCCCGGCACAGCGCGTCCGACAGCGCTCGCCCAACGCGCCCGAGCCGCGGCAGCGCCATCAGCACCAGCGCCAGCCCGACCACCCCGCCGACAGTCAACCCCGCGATCCACAGGAGCGTGATCATGAGCGCAGCCTATCCGAATGGCGTTGAGTGATGATGGGGCCCGACTCGCTTACCGGACCGGCGCCCGCCGCCACGCGGGCCGAGCGGTGAACCTGCGCCTGCGGAAACGGCCGGACGATCCGACCCCGAAACCGGCCCCGCAAGCCCGCGGCTGCATCCACCGATGCTCTCCGGCGGAGGCCCAGATCGCCCACCGAACGCTCCAACCCGGTCGCCCGCCCCCCCTTGCGCGGGCCTTCACGATGGTCGAGGCGATCATCGTCCTGGCGACCATGGCCGTCCTGGCGGCCATTGCCGTCCCGCGCATGAGCGCCGCCGGCGAGCGCGCCCGCGCCGTCCAGGCCGACGCCAACGAGCACGCGCTGCAGAAGGCCGTGGATTTCTACACCGCCGAGCACGGCGACCGGTCACCCGCCGTCAATCCCGACGGGTCGATCACCAACAGCGGCAACCTCTTCCTCCGGCGCCTCCTCCTCCGGACCGACGACCTGGGGACTCTCGACCCCGCCGGCATCTTCGGGCCCTACCTGAGCATGGCGCCGATGAACCCCATCACCGGCACCAGCACCGTCCGCATCGATGGGCCGGACTTCGGCACAGGCACGGCCGGGTGGCGGTTTGACTCCGAGAGCAACACCATCCGACCCGACGACACGACCGCCGCGGCACGCCTTGCCAAGCGGCTCTCGGGCAGCGGCTCACTCAGCGCCGACGGCGACGCCATCAAGTAACCCGCGCTCAGGCCCCCACGCCCGCCGCGGCCTTGTCCTTCGCCTGACGCTCCGCGCGCTTCCGCTGCCCCTCGTCGAGGATCCGCTTCCGCAGGCGCACGTTCTTCGGCGTGATCTCGACGAGTTCGTCGTCCTCGATGTACTCCAGCGCCGCCTCCAGGCTCAGTTTCCGCGAGCCCTTGAGCACCACCGTCTGCTCCTTGCTCGCCACGCGGAAGTTCGTCAGTTGCTTCAGCCGCGTGATATGGAACGGCAGGTCGTTGTCGCGGTTGTGCTCCCCGATGATCTGCCCGGTGTACACCTTGTCCCCGGGCACCACGAACAGGATCCCCCGGTCGGCCGCCTGCTCGCACGCGTACCCCGTGACGTCGCCACCCTCCGTCGCGATCAGCACCCCGTTCACGCGGTGCGGCGTCTCCCCCGTCATCGGCGCATACTTCAGGAACGAGTGGTGCATCGTCGCCTCGCCGCCCGACACCGTCATCACCCGGCTCCGCAGCCCGATGATCCCCCGCGAGGGGATCTCGAACGACAGGTGCGTCAGCGTGTCGGACCGCTGATCCATGTTCTTCAGTTCGCCCCGACGGCTCGCCACCATCTCCATGATCGCCCCCACCGCGCTGGGCGGGCAGTCAAACACCAGGCTCTCCACCGGCTCGCACAGCACCCCGTCGATCATCTTCACGATGACCTCCGGCTTGCCCACCGTCAGTTCGAACCCCTCCCGGCGCATGGTCTCCAGCAGGATGCCCAGGTGCAGCAGCCCGCGACCGGACACCGCGAACTCGTCGCCGTTCCGCCCGGGCGCGATCCGCATCGCCACGTTCGTCTGCAACTCGCGCTCCAGCCGCTCGCGGATCTGCCGGCTCGTGACGCTGGTCCCCTCCGTCCCCCCGAACGGCGAGTCGTTGATGCGGAACACCATCGTGATCGTCGGCTCGTCCACCGTCACCGGCGGCAGCGCCGCGGGGTTCGCCGGGTCGCACAGCGTGTCCCCGATGTCCACCGAGTTCAGCCCCACCACCGCGCACAGATCCCCCGCGTGCACCTCGTCGGTCTCCGTCCGGCCCAGGCCCTGGAAGCGATACAACTTCCCGACCTTGCTCATCTCACGCTTGCCGTCCTTCTGCTTGACGGTGCACACCTGCTGCCCGGGCCTGATGGTCCCGGAGTACACCCGCCCGATCCCGATCCGTCCAACATAGTCCGAGTAGTCCAGCGTGCACACGAGCATCTGGAGTGGCGCGCCGGGATCGTCCTTCGGCGCGGGCACGTTCTTGATGATCGCCTCGAACACCGGCCGAAGATCCTTCTTCTCCCCCTTCTCGATGTCCGCCGTCGCCCAACCCTCGCGCGCAGAACTGAACACCACCGGGAAGTCCAGCGCGATCTCCTCCGCGCCCAACTCCACGAACAGGTCGAACACCTCGTGGTGCACCTCCAGCGGGCGCGCCCCGGGACGGTCGCACTTGTTCACCACCACCACCGGCTTCAGCCCGAACTCCAGCGCCTTGGTCAGCACGAACCGCGTCTGCGGCATCGGCCCGTCGAACGCGTCCACCAGCAACAAGCACCCGTCGGCCATCCGCAGCACTCGCTCCACCTCGCCCCCGAAGTCCGAGTGCCCGGGCGTATCGAGAATGTTGATCAGATACGTCTTCCCGTCCTCCGCCGTGTAGTTCACCGCGCAGTTCTTGGAGAAGATCGTGATCCCGCGCTCCCGTTCCAGCGGGTTGCTGTCCATGATCAGCCCGTGCTGACCGCCCTGCAACTTCTCCAACTCGCCGGCCCGGAACTGGCCCGACTGGAACAGCAGTTTGTCCACCAGGCTCGTCTTGCCGTGGTCGACGTGGGCGATGATGGCGACGTTGCGGATCTCGGGACGATTCTCGGACATGGTGTTCCCTGCCGCTGCGGGCGCGTGGTTGCGTTCAGTCCCCGGGCACTCGATCCCGATGCCGGTGCTCACCGGTCCATCGGCACGCCGACCAACCGCCCGCTTCCCCCAGGGAAGGGGCCCGTCAGCCAACGTACACACACAGAACACCCGAGGGCCGCCATAATAGGCTGCGCAAGCGCGGTTCGCCCCGCTCGCACCCCTCACCAATCCCTATCGGGTCCTACCGAGGCGACGCCCACCCCGCGTCGTCCCCGCTCAGGAGCGACTCCAACTGGTCGCTCAGGTTCCCCGCCGCCGCGCGCCGCGGCCCCGTCGGCTCGGGCGAAATCATCGCCCGCGTGAACGCCCACGCCCCGCGTGCCAACTCCCCCCCCACTCCCCCCACCCCTGCCACCTCGCGCGGCAACGCCCCTGCCATGGGGCCAACCGACCGCACCGATACGAGCGCGGTCTCGAGATCCGGCGGCCGCGACCCGGATGCAGACGACGCCGCGACACCCTCCGCCTCGGCAAGAGCCACCCGGCTCTCCCCCGAGCCAGCGGCGCTCGCGATCGCCCGATCGTCCCCCACCCACCGCATGGACCTCGCCCACTCCCCCGCCGCGGGAAGCCCGAGCACGCCCGCCGCAAGGGCCACGACGCACGCGCCCACGCCCGCCGCTATCCGCACCCGGGCCGCGCGACGCTGCTGAATCTCCGTCAGGAACGGCCGCCGCACTTCCACCCGCTCAAGAATCACGCCCGAAAGGTCCGGCCCGTCCCCCGGCGACGGGAACCCGGCCCGCATGAGCCGATCCGCCCTCACGCTGCGACGATGACGCCCGTTCACGACAGCGCCTCCCGCACGCGCTCCCCGTGCACCACGTGCGCCTCGAGCATGTCGCGCATCCGCCGGCGTGCGCGGTGCAGGTGACTCTTGATCGTCCCCTCCGGCGCGTCGAGGTACTCGGCGATCTGCTCCACGCTCCACTGGAGTTGGTAGAACAACACGACCACCTCGCGCTGGTCCGCCGTCAACTCGTCCAGCGCATCCCCCACCGCCGCCGACACGTGCGCCGACGCCTCCGCTCGCGCCACGAGCCCCCCTCGCCCGTCCGCACCCGTCGGCTTGGCAGTCGCCACACTCCCCACAACGTCGCTGTCGTACACCGGCGCCAGCCGCTGCCGCGCGTTCACGTACAGCCGCTTGGCGATCGTGAACAGCCATGTCGAAAACCGGAACCGCGGGTCGTACCGATCAATGTGCGTCAGCGCCCGCACGAACGCCTCCTGCACCACGTCCTCCGCCACCTCAGGCCGGCGAGACATCCGCAGCATGTACGCGTACAGCCCCGCCTGATGCGCGCGGATCAACTGCTCCGCAGCGGCTCGGTCCCCCGAAACCACCCGCCTGATCAACGCGCGCTCGGCCTTCGGCGTCATCTCCCCAAGTCTACACCACGCCCCACTTCAGGTTGCACAGCTCGTTCGGTTCTTGCTAGGATCCCCCATGCCCCCAGCGCTTCTCGAACTCCCGGTGCCCCGCGACTTCATCCTCGCACGCGACGCGTGCTCCTACGGCTACTTCCTCCTCGAACCCAATCTCTGGGACCCCGCCACACGCTCGCTCCGGCGCACCCTTTCCCTCCCCGCCGGAGCCGCCACCTTCATCATCGATCAGCCCCCGGCCAAACCGGCCCGCGGCGGCCTGCGCGCCTCCCGGGGCCGACCCCTCATCGCCCGCGCCGATCGGTCCCTGAGCACCGCCGACCGCGCCGCGGCCTCAGCCCAGATCGCGCGGATGCTCCGCCTCGACGAGGACCACGCGCACGTCCGCGAGTTCCACTGCCTCGACCCGCGCTGGAAGGCCTCGGGCCGGGCGCGCCTCTTCCGTTCCCCCTCCCTCTTCGAAGACGTCATCAAGACCGTCACGTCCTGCAATGTCACCTGGCCCGGCACCGTCGGCATGAACCGCCGCCTGTGCGCCGTCTATGGCGAGCCCTCCCCCTCCGGCCATCGCGCCTTCCCCACGCCGCGCGTGCTTGCCCGACTCCGCCCGGCGTCGCTCCGCTCCCGCTGCAAGGTCGGCTACCGCGACGCCCGCATCGTGGCGCTCGCCCGCCTCTTCGCCAGGAACGCCCCGGCCGTCGCCGATCTCGAGTCCCCCGCACTCGCCGACGATCGACTCCTCGAGCGCCTCCTCGAACTCCCCGGCGTCGGACCCTACGCCGCCCACAACATCCTGCAACTCCTGGGCCGCTACGCCCACCTCCCCCTCGACACCGAGAGCGTCCGCCACGGGCGGACGATCCTCGGGTTCAAGGGCCCTTCGCGCGCCATCATGCGCCGCGTCGAGCGTCACTTCGCCCCCTTCGGCCCCCACCGCTTCCGGGCCTATTGGTTCGAGATGTGGGCCTTCTACGAGGCCAAACGCGGGCCCTCCCACACCTGGGAACGCGAACGCGTTGGCTCGTCCTTCACCGCCAGCCAGTTCTAGCCGCGCGGGCGAGGCGCCATCCCTGCCGCTCGTAGACTCCGCCATGGCCAACGAAGAGACTCGCAGGTCACGCCGGATCGCCCTCCGCGCAGCGGGCGAGGGTGCCCTCATCGCCCTCCTCGCCGGCGCCGCATGGGGCGTCCTCTTTGCGCTCGTCTTCAACCGCCGGGCGGGCGGCACGTGGGTCGAAACCCTCGCGGTGGGCGTCCCCGCCGCGATCACCCTCGCGGGGGGCATCCTCATGGGCCGCGCGCCACTCGGATGCGTTGGCGCCATGTTCGCGTTTCCCGCGCTGTGGCTCCTCAGCGCCCTGGTCGAAGTCTCGGCACGCCGTCTCGTCCTGATCCCGCCCCACGGCGTCACCTTCGCCACCTTCGGCGAGATGCTCTCCGTCTCGCTGCTCATCCCGGCGCTCCCGATCGCCGTGCTCGCGCTCGCCGCGGCGGGCGTCCGCCGCCGGTTCCCCTGAGCCCGGCCCGGCGCGGTGGATTGTGGCCGGCGGGGGCGTCACCCCCAACGAAAAAGGCCCCGGGCTGTGCCCAGGGCCTTGGATTCCTCGGTGAACCGCTCGGGCCGGGTCGGCCCCTCGATCAACGCTTGCTGAACTGGAACCGACGACGCGCACCAGCCTGGCCGTACTTCTTCCGCTCGACCTCGCGGGCGTCACGCGTGAGCATGCCCGCGTCACGCAGCGCGGCCTCGGTCGTGGGGTCGTAGTCCCGCAGCGCCCGGGCGATCCCCAGTTTCATCGCGCCGGCCTGACCCATGTACCCGCCCCCGGAAAGCCGGACGAACACGTCCATCTTCCCGGCCGTGCCCGTCACGTTCAGCGGCGCGACCGCGTCGCCGCGGTCGCGCGTCTCGGCGAAGTACTGCTCTACCGTCTTGGTCTTCGTCCCCGCCAGGCAGATCGTCACCTTCCCGCCATCGCCCTTGGCCGGGCGGATCCGCACGCGCGCCACGGCACGCTTGCGACGGCCCGTCCCCCACCACCACCCACCCTTGGCGGGCTTGGGCGCGCGAACAGGCCGGACCGCCTGCACCGGCGCCGCCGGCGCCGCGTCGGGCGTCGTGTCCACGTCCATCACGCTGGGAATGTCGAGTCCGTCGCTCGGCCGATTCTTGCCTGGCATGGTGTCGTCCTGTGCAAGCCTCTGTCGCTATCCGCTCTCGTACGCTGATCGTCGCTTCCGCCAACTCCGCTCGCGAGCGCCGCCGCTCACGTCCGGTTCGATCTCAGATCTTCATCTCCACCGGCTTCCGGTCCGCGTAATCGTGCTCCGTCCCCGGGAACACCTTCAACTTCCCGAGCATCACCCGGCCCAGCCGGCTCTTCGGGAGCATCCGGCGAACCGCGTCGCCCACCAACTTCTCGGGCGCGCCCTCGCGCACCTGCCCGTAACTCTTCGCCTTCAGCCCGCCCGGGTACCCGGTGTAGTGCAACTTCAGCCGCTGCTCGGCCTTCCGGCCCGTCAGCCCCACCTTCGACCCGTTGATCACCACCACGTAATCCCCACAGTCCACGTGCGGGGTGTACTCCGGCCGGTGCTTGCCCATCAGCACCTGCGCCACCTCCGCCGCCAATCGGCCCAGCGGCACGCCCTCGGCGTTCACGATCCGCCACCCGGCCTTCACCTGCCCGGGCTTCGCCGTGAACGTCTGCACTCGGTTCGACGCGGTCATCGCGGGCATGATCGACACTCCAAGGTTCGCGGGTCGCGCCCCATCCGCCCGAGCCCAAGGCTCCCGGCAGATACAGTCGCGCCCGTGCTCACGGGCAGGTTCGCCGCCTACCGGGCGGGGCGGGCCCGGGCCTTCATCGCCCGGGCAGACTTTCGAGCAGGGCCCTCATCTTTGGCCCCCCACCGCCCCGGGTCAACCTCCTCACACTCCCCGGTCACCTCACCGCTTCCCGGGCCCCATCCCTCGAGCACAACACACCGCCGACTTTGTCCCCACCCAACACCACCCATTCCGCGTCCGGTATTCCCGCCTTCGCCAGCCTTCCCGCGATCCCCACCCAAGCCCCGCCCGTACCATTCCGATTCCTTCCTTGTAACGCGCTCGCACCCGCGACGCTCACAGATCCCGAACACCATCGGACATCCACTCATGTGCGGAATCGTCGGCTACCTCGGCGCCAAGCCCTGCAAGTCCCTCCTCCTCGAAGGTCTCAAGCGCCTCGAGTACCGCGGCTACGACTCCGCCGGCCTGGCCATCATCGATCAGGGACGCCTCAGCGTCGCCCGCGCCGTCGGCCGCGTCTCCCAACTCGAAGAAGTCGTCGACCGGCTCACCTCCGCACACAAGGGACCAGGGCCCGCCCCCTTCTCGGGCTCCGCCGGCCTTTGCCACACCCGCTGGGCGACCCACGGCGGGGTCACCGATTTCAACGCCCACCCTCACCGCGATGACCGCCACGGCATCTGCCTCGTCCACAACGGCATCATCGAGAACTACGCCGCCCTCAAGACCTACCTCCAGGAGAAGGGCCACCGATTCACCAGCGAGACCGACACCGAAGTCCTCGCCATGCTCGTCAGTGAGTTGTACGAGGGCGACCTCGAAAAGGCCGTCCAGGCCGCTCTCCGCGAGGTCACCGGCGCCTACGCCATCGTCGTCATCTGCGAGAAGGAGCCCAACACCGTCGTCGCCGCGCGCAAGGGCTCACCCCTCATGGTCGGCGTCGGCAAGGACGAGTTCATCGTCGCCTCCGACGGCGCCGCCATCATCAGCCACACCTCCCAGGTCGTCATGCTGGGCGATTACAACGTCGTCAAACTCACCCGCGACGCCCAAGGCAACACCAGCCTCCACACCACCGACATCCACAACACGCCCCTCTCACCGAAGGTCCAGCAACTCGAAATCGACCTCGAACAGATCGAACTCGGCGGCTACCCGCACTTCATGCTCAAGGAGATCCACGAGCAGCCCGCCTCACTCCGCAACGCCTGCCGCGGCCGCATCGACACCAAGGACGGCCGCGTCGTCCTCGGCGGCATCATGACCTTCGCCAAGGAACTCACCAAGGCCCGGAAGGTCATCCTCACCGCCCAGGGCACCGCCCTTCACGCGGCCATGATCGGGCGCTACCTCTTGGAGGACCTCGCCAAGGTGCAGGCCCAGACCGAGTTCGCCTCCGAGTTCCGCTACCGCAACCCCGTCATCGAAGAGGGCACCGTCGTCGTCGCCGTCTCCCAGTCGGGCGAGACCGCCGACACACTCGCCGCGCTCCAGGAAGCCAAGGAACGCGGCGCCCTGGCCATCGGCGTCGTCAATGTCGTCGGCTCCTCCATCGCCCGCGAGACCGACGCCGGCGTCTACCTCCGCGTCGGGCCCGAGATCGGCGTCGCCAGCACCAAGGCCTTCGTCGGACAGGTCGCCGCCCTCACGCTCCTGGGCCTCTTCATGGCCCGGCGCCGCATCATGTCCGCCGACCAGGTTTCCGAACTCCTCCGCGCCATGGAGCAGGTGCCCGCGAAAATCGAACGCATCCTTGAGACGGCCGACAAAATCAAGAAGGTCACCGAGAAGTACGTGGAGCGTGAGAACTGGCTCTTCCTGGGCCGCGGGTACAACTACCCGACGGCCATGGAGGGCGCCCTGAAACTCAAGGAAATCTCCTACATCCACGCCGAGGGCATGCCCGCCGCCGAGATGAAGCACGGCCCCATCGCCCTCATCAACGAGGGCCTCCCCGCCGTCTTCATCGCCAACAAGGGCCGCCAGTACGAAAAGGTGATGTCCAACATCCAGGAGGTCCGCTCCCGCGGCGGGCACGTGATCGCCGTCGCGACAGAGGGCGACGAGCAGATCAAGAAATACGCCCAGGACGTGCTCTACGTCCCCGACGTGCCCGAGCCCCTGAGCCCGATGCTCACGGTCGTCCCGCTGCAACTGATGGCGTATTACGCCGCCGTCGCCCGCGGCCACGACGTCGACAAGCCCCGCAACCTCGCCAAGAGCGTCACGGTCGAGTAACCGGTGCTCCCGCTTTGTGGTCCCGCCTGACCCAACAGCCTTGGTGCGCGTTGCTCGCGCTCGGGCAGTTGGTAGCGTGGGTCATGGCCCTGCGCCGTCAGTTCGAGCATGATCTCGACAATCTCTGTTAGCGACGAAGCGAACCGGCTCGTCACGCGGTGCTCCCGAGGCCCGGTCCGGCCAATGCCCGCGCGGGAACAGAGTCCGTGCGGCGCGGCGGAAGTGGAGCAAGCGCACCGGCGACTTCGCACAACTTTGTGCGGCCTTTATTCGGCCATCTCGCTGGGAGGTGCCTCGACGCGCATCTCCCATGGGAACACCCTGAGGAGTCTCCCACGACGCGAGCCCAATGCACCGTGATGTCCGCGAGCCTCGTGCTGGCCCTTGCCGGCGGAACTGCCTGTCTGGCAAGCCCGGATGATTCGCCCGCCAGTCAGAGGGCTGCTTCGCCCACCTCGCCAAGCACCGTCCTGAGCTTCCGCGACGTCGTTGACCTTCTGAACCAGAAGAAGGCGATGCTCTCGGACGACCAGATCAAGTCCTTCAAGAACGCCCAGTCCAAACTTGCCGAAGAGGTCAAGGCGTTCATGGACAAGCACGCCGCCGATCTCAAGGGCGTCGACGATGCGAAGGCCGAAGCCCTGCTCAACGACCTCCCGGACCCCGCGGCGGTCTTTGAGAAAGCCATGACCGACCTCCCGGAAGCCCAGCGCGACATGCTCAGGCAGGCGATGAAGAACGCCAAGGTCGACTCCAAGACTGACTCCAGGATCGACACAAAGTCCGACAGTAAGTCCTCCCGCGACTCGCACTCGAGCCACTCCAGCCAGTCGAGTTCCCAGTCAAACTCGCAGCACTCCAGCCATTCAAGCCGCGACTCCAAGACCAGCAACGACTCCAAGTCCGACTCCCGCAAGGACTCCAAGCAGGACTCGAAGAAGGACGCCAAGTCCGACTCGGGCACCAAAAAGAACTCCAGTTCCTCCCCCGGTAGCGCCAAGGACAAGACCTCGGCCAAACAGCGCCTCCACCAGCGCCTCACCGCTGCGATGAAGGAACTTGACACGGCCGACCAGGAGCGACTCCACAATCTCCTCGCCGATCATTGATCGGGCTGCCGCGGTGGAGTCGTCTCTGCGGCTCCGCTACGAAGACCGGGCGGCGTCGAATGGCCGATGCGAGCCCCGAGCGCCCCCCGCGCGCAGGGCGTCGTCATCTCGTCCCGCGCAGCAACCCGCGAATCCCGCCCTCACTTCGTCTTCAGCACCATGTCGAACACCTCCGGGCGGCGTGTCACCAATGTCCCGCCGGACGGCGCCACAGTCGTGTTCGACCGGGCCACCAACGTCGCCTCGCAACACCGGTCCGCCACCACGCCACCCTCCGGGTCGGAATCCGCAAAGGCCGCGGTGCCGGCCTTTGTTCCGCGCGCCCGCCCCTCACTTCTTCCGTCTCCCCTTCCCCAGTACCAGCCCCCCGACCAGCACCGCCGCTGCCCCGCCGATGGGGTTGAAGATGGCGATCCACGTCGGCTCGCGCCCCACCTCCATGATCTGCTGCACCGTCATGCCCGCGGGGCGCGGGTCCACCGGGAACGGCTTCTGCAGCGTGAAGTACGCCGAGATTGCCCCGAGCAACAGCACCACGCTAGCCAGGGCGACTACGGGCTTCCCACCCCGCGCGATCGTCGCGCACAGCCACCCGCCCAACAACCCGCACGCCACCGTGATCGACGGCGCAGCGACGCAGATGAGCATGTTCCCCTGGTAACTCCCGGGCTTGAGCAGTCCGTCGGGCCCGAGGCCGAACCACATGCCCATGAACAGGCCCACGATCAGCACCACCATCACGATGTAACTCGCCACGACTGCCGCGATTGAGCGAATCATGCGTGCCTCCCGGATGCCACCCCGCGGCCCCCCCCCCACTCCGTCCGTTGCGTTCCGCCGCCGCTTGCCCTGCCCCCCCAGCAGCATACCCGCACGCCCGATCGTCGAAAGGGCCTCCGTGCATTGTCAAAAACAACGAACGCCGAGGGGTTGCCTCGGCGTTCGCGTGAGATGCTTCACTTGAACCGGTGAGAATCGGCGCGATGCCGATCGGTTCGACTTACTTCCTGCGGCGACGCAGGCCCGCCAGCGCGGCCAGGCCGGCCAGGGCCGCGGCGCCCGGCGTCGGGATGATCTCGCCCGCAACCTGTGTGCTGTTGTTGAAGAATGGCTGATCGAAGAAGCCCACGCCCGTGCGGATGAACAGTTGCACCAGGGCGCCCTGGAGTTCCGGCGCCGGGCCGCCCAGGCCCGAGATCTGGAAGGAACCCGTGTTCCCGTTGAACTGGTCGTCGAGTTGACCGTTGTCGTTGACGGTCACGTTCCGCAGGTTCCCGTTGAAGAACGTACGGCCCTGCGACCCGCGGATCCACGTGCCGTCGATCAGGCCCGTGATCGTGTCCCCGTCGGCATCGGTCAGGATGAAGAACCCGAGCCCGTCAGCGCTGAACGCCGTCTTGTTGAACACGCTGATCTCGAAGTAGGCATCCGCCAGATCGAGGCCGCCCTCGAATCCCGCAGGGAACGAGGCCGTCCCGTCGGGCGACTGGAGACGCGTCACGTCGCCGGAAGTCTGAATGGCGCCGAGAGACGAGGCCCGCGCGGTGAACGTGCCACCCGGCACGCCGCCCACGTACTGCCCCGACAGATCGGTGTACCCGAAGGTCAGGATGGCATCTGCCATCGCCGACTGGGCAAGACCTGCACCGGAAGCCAGCGCAGCCACAATGAGAACGCGGTTCTTCACAGCATCTCTCCTCGTACAGATTGCCGACCGGAATCGCGCGACGACTCCGCCCGGTACTCTCATCCGTGCGGGTGTATTGTGCGCCCTTCGACAATAAATGCAAGCCCCCACACACAAAAAGACGGCAATCTCCGCACATCCGGAATCCGCCCAACCCGGTGCCACAAACACTTGTTCCACATGGGTTTAGCACCAGTGCCGGGGAGTCCAGCCCCACCAAGCAAAAAAAAGAGGCGGCCCGAAGGCCGCCTCCCTGAGGTTTGAGATACCCGTTTGGGTTACTTGCGGCGGCGACGGAGGGCCGCCAGGCCCGCCAGGCCGGCGAGAGCCGCCGCACCCGGGGTCGGGACGATTTCGCCCGAGACCTGGGTCGAAACGCCGTCAAAGTTCGTGATGAAGAAGTTGGCCGCGGGGCGGAGGAACAGTTGGACCAGGGCACCTTCGAGGCTCGGGGCGGGTCCGCCGATGTTGGACATCTGGAACGCGCCGCTGGTGCCGTTGAACATGTCGTCGAGGGTGCCGTTGTCGTTGAGGGTGACGTTGTAGAGGTTGCCATTGAAGAAGGTCTGGCTCAGGCCGCCCTTGACCCAGAAGCCGTCGATCTGGCCGGTGATGGTGTCGCCGTCGAGGTCGGTGATTGTGAACGAGCCCATGCCGAGGGCGACCATGCCGTCGTTGGCGAAGACGGAGAGGTTCAGGTTGAACCCGCCGCCGATGCTGACGAAGTTGTTCGCGAACGTGGCGGTGCCGTTGGGCGCCGTGAGACGGGTGACATCGCCCGCGGACGGGAGCGCGACGGTCGCGACCGCGTCAGCGGTGAACGAGCCGTTGCCCATGCCGTCGCCGATGAACCGGCCGCTCAGGTCCGTGAAGCCGAACGACATCACGGTGTCGACAGCGAGGGCCTGCGAGGCGATCATCGCCGGCAGTGCACACGCGGCCACGAGAACAGTCTTGCGATTGATCACGGGTCTCTCTCCTCGGGGTTGTCCGGCCCTCCGCGCCCAGCGGGCATACCGCTGGCTCGGTGGAAGCCGTCTCTCCTCGCCCACAAGATAGACTGCGATTCGCCCGGGTGCAAGGGGGCGGCGCGCCGATTTTGCCCCAGATCCGCAGAGATAGCCCAAGTTCACAGGCAACTCAACGCAATCGACCGTGGGAGGCACCGAGAATCGACTCGACGGCCCGCGCCTCGGGGCGAGGCCGCGTGACCGACCCGACGGGGGCGACCCCACCCGAAATGTTCGGAGGTTGATCGGAACACACTGAGGCGGGGTCGGGTGGGGGCGTCCCCGGCGCTTCCTTGGCCCTCGCGGGCTTTCGCCGGGCACGTCCCATATCCGGATGGGGCCTTCCGTCTCCCCCGCCGGGGCGGCAAATCCGTCCTACCGCCGCGGAATGGTCCCGGCCCCGCCTCAGTGGTCCGACGATTCGATCAGGAGCACCCGCCGACGCCCGAGCCGCAGTTCACGCACTTGTAGCACGTACCGTTGCGGACGGTGATGGTCCCGCAGACCTCGCAGGGTGGCCCGTCGCCGGCGGATTCCATCGCCCGCGCAAGGGCCGAGACACCCGTGGCCGCACTCGAAACCGATTGCGTGTCGATGTCGATGGTGGTGGTGGACCCGCCCACACGGCGTTCGCTGTGGATGTGCTGGTGCATCACGACGACGCTCGGGCCGCTCGTGGCCGGCGAGGTGCCGGGCGTCTCGACGATGCGGCGATGCTCCGGAGTGTGCGCGGGATCGCCGTCGTCACGGCCCGAGAGCGTCGCCAGTTCGCGGGCCTGCATCTGCTCCTTGCTCATGGCGGGCATGGGCTCGGGCTCGCGGCGGGGCGTATTGGCCTCACGGTAACCCGGGATGAACTGGATGCCCATCCACCTGAAGATGTAGTCCACGAGGCTCTTGGCGAAGGGGATGTCGCGGTTGGTGGTCATGCCCGCCGGCTCGAAGCGCTGGTGGGTGAACTTGTTGACCAGGCTCTCGACCGGCACGCCGTACTGCAGCGCCACGGAGACCGAGGTCCCCACGCAGTCCATCAGCCCGCCGATGGTGGACCCCTCCTTGGCCATGGTGATGAAGAGTTCCCCGGGCATCCCGTCCTCATAGAGCCCGACGGTGAGGTACCCCTCGTGCCCGGCGATATTGAACTTGTGGGTGATGCTGGCGCGGGTATCAGGGAGGCGGCGGCGCATCGGCCTTTCGACGACCTTGATGACCTCCCGAGTTGCGGGGGCGGCCGCCTCGATCAGCGCCTCGACGGCCTGCTCAGAGGCCGCACGCTCCACACTCGCCGTGGCAGCGGCGGCGAGGGTCGTCGAATCGGCCCCCGCTTTTCCCGCGGTGGGGTCCTCCCGGGACGACTCCGACGATGACGACGTGGAGAGCGGCTGGCTGAGTTTGCACCCGTCGCGGTACAGCGCGTTGGCCTTGATCCCCAGTTCCCATGACAGGCGATACGCGGACTTGATGTCCTCCACGCCCGCCTCCGCCGGCAGGTTGATGGTCTTGCTGATGGCCCCGCTGATGAAGGGCTGTGCCGCGGCCATCATGCGGATGTGCCCCTCGGGGGCGATGAACCGCTTGCCGTGCTTGCCGCACTTGTTGGCGCAGTCGAACACGGCCAGGTGCTCGGGCTTGAGGTGCGGCGCGCCCTCGATGGTCTGGTGCCCGCAGATCGCGTCGTTCAGGTCGTCGATCTGCTGGGCCGACAGACCCATCTCGCGGAGCAGGTTGAACGACGGATCGGCCTTGGCGTGCGCGGGGTCGATGTCCAGCCGTTTGAGCAGCGCGTCCCCCAGGCTCCACGCGGAGAACGCGAACGAGAGTTCGAACACGCCCGGGAGCGCGTCGTTCACCCGGTCGATGTCCTCGGGGGTAAAGCCCTTGGCCTCCAGGAACGCCCGGAACGTGCCGCCGCCGGCCCCCACGCCCGGGCCCATGGGCACGTCCACGCTCAGCGCACCGAGCAGGTACACGAGCATGTCGCGGATCTGCTTGTCGGAGTAGCCCAGCGCCTCCAGCGCCGGCTTCACGCTCGCGTTGGCGATCTTGAAGTAGCCGCCGCCCGCGAGTTTCTTGAACTTCACCAGCGCGAAGTCCGGCTCGATCCCCGTTGTGTCGCAGTCCATCAGCAGCCCGATCGTGCCCGTCGGCGCGATCACCGTTGTCTGGGCGTTGCGATACCCGAACTTCTCGCCCAGTTCCAGCGCCTCGTCCCATGAGTCCGTCGCGTGCGCGAGCAGGTCCCGGGCGTTGACAATCTCCAGCGTCCCGCGCTGCATCACCGCGTGGTCGATCGGCACGGGCCGCGTCGCGGGGTTGATCCCCTCGTACTCGGCGCTCTCCCGCGGCACGCCCATCGCCGCCCGGCGATGGTTGCGGATCACGCGGAGCATGTTCCCCCGCTCGGGCTCGTAGCCCGGGAACGCCCCGAGGGCCGCGGCCATCTCGGCGGACATGCGGTACGACCGCCCCGTCAGGATCGCCGTCAGGCACCCGCAGATCGCCCGCCCCTCCTCGCTGTCGTACGCGATCCCGGCCTGCATGAGCATCGCGCCCAGGTTCGCGTAGCCCAGGCCCAGCGTGCGGTAGCGATAGGACAGCTCGGCGACCTCCTTGCTCGGGAACGCCGCCATCAGCACGCTGATCTCCAGCACGATCGTCCACAGATCGATGGCGTGCTCATACCCGGCGACGTCGAAGCGCCGCGTGACGGGGTCGTAGAACTTGATGAGGTTGATCGACGCGAGGTTGCACGCCGTGTTGTCGAGGAACATGTACTCACTGCACGGGTTGCTCGCGTTGATGCGCCCCGCGCCGGGGCAGGTATGCCATGCGTTGATCGTCGTGTCGTACTGCACGCCCGGGTCGGCGCACCGCCACGCGGCGTACCCGATCTGGTCCCACAGCGCCCGCGCCTTGTACGTCCGCGCGGGCTTGCCCGAAAGCCGCCACGTCGTCACCCAGTCGGCGTCCTTGTCCACCGCCTCGAAGAACGCGTCCGGGATCCGCACGCTGTTGTTGCTGTTCTGCCCGCTGACGGTCGCGTACGCCTCCCCGTTGAAGTCGTAGTCGAGTTTCAGCCCCAGGCGGTCGCACGTCTGGCCCACCGTCTCGGTGTCGGCCGGGCTCGTCCGCTTGTCGCGCAGCGCCTTCATGCCCTCCACGAGGGCCGCCACCTTGATCTCCTCCCGCACCTTCCAGTTGATGAACGCTTCGATGTCGGGGTGGTCCATGTCCAGGCAGACCATCTTCGCCGCGCGGCGCGTCGTGCCGCCGGACTTGATCGCGCCCGCGGCCCGGTCCCCGATCTTCAGCCACGACATCAGCCCGGAAGACCTGCCACCGCCCGAGAGTTTCTCGTTCTCGCCGCGCAACTTGCTGAAGTTCGTCCCGGTCCCCGAGCCGAACTTGAACAGCCGCGCTTCCCGAACCCACAAATCCATGATCCCGCCCGGGTTCACCAGGTCGTCGTCGATGGACTGGATGAAGCACGCGTGCGGCTGCGGGTGCGTGTACGCATCGTGCGCCAGGCTCACCTCGCCAGTCTTCGGGTCCACCACGTAGTGCCCCTGCGCCGGACCCGTGATCCCGTACGCGAAGTTCAGCCCCGTGTTGAACCACTGCGGCGAGTTCGGCGCCGCCACCTGGTGCGTCAGCATGTACTTCAGTTCGTCTTCGAACGCCTGCGCGTCCTCGGCGCTGTCGAAGTACCCGTGCCCCTCGCCCCAGAACCGCCAGCACCCCGCCAGGCGATGGATCACCTGCTTGGCCGACTTCTCCGGGCCCGTCGTCCCGTCCGCCTGCGGCACCCCCGCCTTGCGGAAGTACTTGCTCACCATAATGTCCGTCGCCAGTTGCGACCACGTCTCCGGCACCTCCGCGTCGTCCATCTGAAAAACCACCGACCCGTCTGGATTGGTGATCCGGCTGGACCGCTTGATCCAGGCGACCGAGGCGAAGGGGTCGCTTCCTGCGACAGTGAACTTGCGGGTGATCTTCATGAGTCAGCGTCCTGCGAGGGGTGGACGGGGTTGGGCATCGGGGACGGACAAGAAGGCATCGAGGCACACGGCATCGAGGCATCAGGGCGGCTTCAACGATCAATACTGCGGATCAAACCGGCGAGCACGCGCTCGGCTTCGTCAAGCGCGTCCTTCACGGGCTCGTGCTGGTCGGATGGGATGTACTCGAAGTCGAGGCAGAGCAGGAGTTGCGTGTCGAGTTCGTACAGGTGACCTCGGGCGCTCTTCAAGTGCCACAGGTAGTCCGAGGTGTTGCCCTTGCCGTAGCCCTGCGCAATCTGCGTCGGGATCTGGACGGCCGTGCGGCGAATCGCGGCGATCAACCCGAATCGCTCGTGCTCGGGCAAGCGCGCGGCGAGGCCATAGACAAGCCTGGCAAGGGAGTAGGCCTTCTGCCAGGCGATCAGGTCGCGGTATGTCTTGATCGTGTCGGCCACCACTTGATGCCTCGATGCCCTGTGCCTTCGTGCCTTCCTCGTCGTCGCCGTCAGTTGCGCGTGCACGCGCGTGCAGCGTTCTGGGTATGAGTCTCACGAACCATCTCAGAATCCCTCAATCCACTTTCGGCAGCGTCAACCCCGCCTGGTCCTGGTACTTCCCGCCCTTGTCGGCGTACGACACCTCGCACGTCATCGCCGCCCGGAAGAAGATCAGTTGCCCGATCCCCTCGTTGGCGTACACCTTGGCCGGCAGCGGCGTGGTGTTGCTGATCTCCAGCGTCACCTTGCCGCGCCACTCGGGCTCCAGCGGCGTGACGTTCAGCACCAGCCCGCACCGGGCGTAGGTGCTCTTGCCCACGCACACCACCAGCACATCGCGCGGGACCTCGATGACCTCGACGGTCTCACACAGCGCGAAGGAGTTGGGCGGAATGATGACGTGGGCCGCCTCGGTGCCCTCGCCCCACCCGCCCCTGGGTGCACGCTGGTTGGTGTCGATCTCCACGAAGAGGTCCTCGGAGAAGGCCTTGGGATCGACTATACTAACACCTCCCGACCGAGGTGTTGGGGTAAAGATCTTGAACTTGGTGCCGACGCGGATGTCGTAGCCGTAGGAGGAGACGCCGTAGGAGATGCGGCCCGGGCGTTTGCGGGCGGCCTCGAAGGGCTCGATCTTGACGAGTTCGCGGATTTGGGTATCGCAGAGGATGGCCATGGGAAGTCAGCCAGATCGCAGGGAGATCAAGGAAGAACCGCGGGAGATGGCGGAAAGTCGAACCCCAAGGCTGCGGCGGGACTCGACGCAGGGGAGGACAGAATACCACTATGGGTCGGGCCTTCAAGGGGTGCGGACCGCAAAATATTGTGTGTCGGATGTGCGAATTCTGTCGGTTGCGCGCAAGCCTATGCCAGAAATAGGCTTGCGCGTCATTCCCCCGGCTCGGAAAATCGCCCGAGGGGCAAAACCTGCGTGCCTCGCTTGGGAGACGCGAGGTCTGGATTGAATGGGCTTCACGGGGTCTTTGCGCGGCGTGACGGAACCCCATGACTTCTCGGGATTTGCGCCTTCCCTCCCGCGCGCGCGAAGTTTGGGGAACCGGGGCGTTTAGAATGGGCAATGGTGTGGAAAACCGGTCGGCCGAAGGCCGGCCCCTCCCGCCGACCGCTCCCGACCCGGCGCTGAGGGCTGCCCTGGCACCCCCCGGCTCGCACAACGAGGCCAGATTCGCATGAAGACGCGCTCCGCTTCGATCTGCCGCGCTCGGCATCTTCCGGTGTTTCTGTCATCCCTCGCAGCGGGGGCGTCGGTGCTCCTCGCGACCCTTGGCTGCGACAGCGGCCCCCGGAAAGCCCGCGAGGTCGAGCCCGTCGTCCGCGACATCCCGATGATCCTCCGCGGGCAACTGGGCAGCGAGGCCAGCCTCCGGGGCGTGGATCCGATTCTCGTTTCGGGCTACGGCCTGGTGGTCGGGCTCAACGGGACCGGCGGAGGGCCCCTGCCCGTGCAGGTGCAGGCCACGATGGAGCGTGAACTCGCCCGCGGCGGCGTGGGCAAGGGCGGGCCTTTGGATACCGGCCCGCTGGCGGGCCGCTCGCCGCGACAGGTGCTGCGCGACCCCAACGTGGCGGTCGTGGTGGTGGAGGGTGTGATCGCGCCAGGGTCACCCAAGGGCTCGACGTTTGACGTGCGGGTGCGGGCCCTGACCAACAACGCCTCGAGCCTGGAGGGCGGGCTGCTGTGGACGACGGAGTTGCGGCTGGGGTATGCCACGCCGTTCACGCGGATGCGAACGCGGAAGATTGCCGAGGCGCGGGGGCCGCTCTTCATCAATCCCTTTGCGGACCCGAGCGGCGAGGGCCGGCTGGTGATGACGGCAGAGACTGACGCAGCCCAGCCCGCACTCGGCGCCCCCGCCGAGGTGCCCGCAAACCCGGGCCCGGGCGGCGGTGCGACGGAGCCTGGCGACCTGGAGCCCCTTCCGGAGCGTGCGTCGGATCAGCCCTCACCCGCGGCGGCGGCACCGACGGCAGTCGCCCAGCCCTCAGCAGAACCGGCCCGGGGTGGATCGATCTTCGGGGACGCGCCCGCATCGCCCGGAGCGGGCAACGAACCGCCCGCGGCGGAGCCGGTGGCCCCCGCGGCGGTGCCCGTGCTTCAAGGCGACGGCGTGACGCGCACCGTCGGGCGCGTGCTGGGCGGGGGCGTGGTGACGGATCCGTTCCAGTTGGAGATCGTGCTGGACAACCCGAGCCACGCCCGAGCGGCATCGGTGCAATCGGCGATCAACAACAGGTTCCCGCCGTCGCCCGGCGACGAGGGGCAGACGGCCCGCGGGCGGAACAACATGAGCCTGGCGGTGCGCGTGCCCCGGCAGTACACCGAGCGGCCCGAGGAGTTTGTGACGCTGCTGCGGTTCTTGCAGATCGACCAGGCGTTCCCGCAGGAGTACGCCAAGCGATACGCCGACGCGCTCAAGCAGCAACCCGCGCTGGCAGAGGAGTTGTCGTGGAGCCTGCGCTCGCTTGGGAAGGCGTCGGTGCCGTTCCTGGTGCCGCTGTACGACCATCCTGAGTTTGTGCCGCGCCAGGCGGCGCTGCGCGCGGGGGCAAAACTGGGCGACCCGCGGACGGCCCCGTACCTGATCCAGATGGCCCGGTCGGGCCCGACGAGCCTTCGGACCGAGGCGGTGGAGTTGCTGGCGTCGCTGCCGCCGTCCCCGCAGGTGTCGGCGGCGCTGCGGCAACTCGCCGACGACAAGGAGTTGGAGGTGCGCGTGGCGGCGTACGAGGCGCTCGACGAGCGCGGGGACCCGACCATCGAGCGCATCCCCATTGGGGAGAAGTTCTGGCTCCACGTGGTCCCGGCGAGCGATGAGTTGGTCTACGTCACGCAGCAGGGCCGCCCGCGGATCGTGCTGTTCGGCAGTTCGATGTCGCTGCGGTTCCCGATGGTGGCGTCGGCGTGGTCGGACCGGCTGATGATCAAGCACGAGGGGTCCCAGCCGCGGGTGTTCTACCGGGACTACCGGTCGGGCCGGGTCACACAGGGGCCGGCGCCGGCGCGCGTGCGCGACCTGGTGCGCTACATGGCCCACGGCACAACCCCAGAGAACCCCGACCCGGGCCTCGACCTGACCTACTCGGAGGTGGTCGGCGCGCTCTACGAGATCCAGCGCCAGGGCGGGATCGACGCGGCCTTCGCCACCGAACGCGAACGCCTGCTGGCCCGGCTCATGGAGGCCCAGGACGTGGCGATGGTCGAGGAGCGCCCGGAGGCCTCGGACCGGCCCGTCCGCCCCGCGGAGGAGGACCAACTCAAGCCGGTGCCCAAGAAGCCGACGGGCGCTCCACCACCCACAACGAAGCGGTCGCTGGTGGTCCCCCTGAGCCCGAAGAAGCCCGCGGCGAAGCCCAAGACCGGCGAAGCGGCGGAGTAGCGCGGGCAACGGCGGGCCCGGCTGAAGCGCGGGCGCACCCCGCATATCATGGGCACCATGCCCCCTGAATCTCATGCGCGCGTCGGACGTCTGGCCCTGCAGGACGGGGCGGTGTTTCAGGGGGCCGCCTTCGGCGCCACGGGCCGGCGGCTCTGCGTGCCCGCGGAGGTGGTCTTCAACACCGCCATGTGCGGGTACCAGGAGGCCCTGACCGATCCGTCCTACACCGGGCAGATCCTGGTGATGACCTCGCCCCAGATGGGCAACTACGGGGTGAACGCCGAGGACGTGGAGTCCAAGAAGGTCCAGGTGAGCGGGTTCGTGGTGCGGGAACTCGCCCGCGTGCACTCGAACTTCCGGGCCAGCGACGGGCTCTCGTCCTACCTGGCCCGTTCGAATGTGCTGGGCCTGACGGGGATCGACACGCGGGCGCTCACGCGGCGGCTGCGCTCGCGGGGGGTGATGCAGGGCGTGATCACCGACCGGACGGACATCGGCGACGCGGACCTGGTCGCCCTGGCGCGAAAGGCCCCGTCGATGGCGGGGCAGAACCTGGTGCCGCTGGTGGGGTGCGCGACGGACTCAACGTGGAAGGACACCCTCGGCCCATGGTCGCCCGTGGCGCTCCTGAGCCCCGAAGCGGCGGGCAGGCCGCTCGGCCCGGGCAAGCGGTTCCGCGTGCTGGCGCTGGACTGCGGCGCCAAGGAGAACATCCTGCGGCACCTGGCGGATCGCGGGTGCGAGGTGATGGTCTTCCCGCACACGATGCCCGCGACGCGGATCATCGAGATGTACCGGGCCGGGCAGGTGGACGGATTGTTCATCAGCAACGGGCCCGGGGACCCGGCGGCGGTGGAGGCGACGATCGCCACGCTGCGGGAGGTGGTGGGCCCGGGCTCGCCGGTGGCCATCCCGACCTTCGGCATCTGCCTGGGGCACCAGTTGCTGGCGCTGGCGCTGGGCGCGCGGACGTTCAAACTGCCCTTCGGGCACCGGGGAGCGAACCAGCCCGTGCACAACCTGCTCACGGGGCGGGTGGAGATCACCAGCCAGAACCACGGGTTCGCGGTGGATCCCGAGTCGCTCAAGGGCGTGGGCGGCGAGCCGACGCACGTGCACCTGAACGACGGGACGCTCGCGGGGTTCAGGCTGACGAAGCGCCCGCTGTTCTGCGTGCAGTATCACCCCGAGGCGAGCCCTGGCCCCCACGACTCGGCGTACCTGTTCGATGCCTTCGTGCGGATGATGGGCGACAAGCAGCCGACCACGTTCGCCTCGACCCAGGCGTCGCCCGAGCCGGCGCTGGCCTGAGTTCGCGGGTGGTTTGTGACCGCGTGCCCGTGCAGGTGGGGCGGAGGCCGACGGGCCACTACTCGCCGTAGACGCAGGAAGTCTTCTCGGTCTCCCAGACCGTGACGGCACGAAGGTCGCCCCCGGCGGCCTGGATCTCGGGCTTGAGCAGTTCGTAGCAGCGTTTGGCGATGTTCTCGACGGAGGGGTTCACGCCCGTGCCGAGGGCGAACTCGGGCAGGTCGAGGTTCAGGTGCTTGTGGTCGAAGCGCTGGATGATGACGCGGTCGACGATGGCCTCGATCTCAGGTAGGCTGGGGCGGCCGAGGCCGCGGTCATCAACGCGGACGCTGACGCGCGGCTCGACGATGTAGTTGTGCCCGTGCCCGCTGGGGTGGTTGCACTTGCCGAAGAGCGCGCGGTTCTCCTCGTCGCTCAGGCCCGCGGCGTGCAGGCGGTGGGAGGCGGCGAACTCGAACTTCTGCCGAAGGTCCACGCGCGTGTGGTCGGTCGAGGTCATCTCGATGGAATGGTACGGCGTGAGGGCCCAGCGCACCGATCGCACCGAGCCGCGGAGCGGCGCCGCGAGCGACTCGACCACGCGCCGGAGCACGAGGGGGGGGGGGGGGGGGGGGCCCCCCCCCGCGGCGCACGCCGCGGCGATCCGCGGGACCGCGTGCTGGCGCACCGCGGCGTCGATCTCCTTGATGTTGAGGAAGTAGCCCGTCACCGGGCTCACCTTTCCCGAGCAGGCGATGGTGAGTTCGTAGTGACGGCCGAGACCCCAGAGCCCGGGCACGCCGGCGTACCCATTGCAGCCGCCCGCGCCACTTCCCCTACCCCCGCTCTCGGGGGTTCCTGAGCCGGCCCGCGGGGCGGGTAGGTCGTTGATGGCGAATCGGACTGTTCTGCGGAGCGATACCATGGGCAGGGGAGGGTACGTCGCAGGAGACACCGCCATGATGCCGCCGCCCGCTCGCCAGAGGGTCCGTTTGCCCGTCGCGCCGCTCGTGGGCGCAGGGGTGCTGTGGCTTGGGGTGGTCTGCGGCTCGGTGTTGGCGCAGGCGGACCAACCGGCGAAGAAGGACGAAGCCAAGCCTGCGGCCCCTGCACCCGCTGCCCCGGCGCAGGAGGCCGCGAAACCCGGCGCCGAGGGCGCTCAACCCGCGCCGGCGGCGCCGAAGGAGCCCGGGTATGTGCTGGGCTACACCATGAACGGGATCGACGGGAAGCCGGTGGAGTTGTCCAAGTACGCGGGCAAGGTGGTGATGATCGTGAACGTGGCGAGCAAGTGCGGGCTGACACCGCAGTACGAGGCCCTGCAGAAACTCTACAAGGAGCACGAGGCGGCGGGCCTGGTGATCCTGGGCTTCCCGGCGAACAACTTCATGAACCAGGAGCCGGGCAGCGACGGGGAGATCCTCGACTTCTGCAAGGGCAAGTACAACGTGACGTTCCCGCTGTTCTCCAAGGTGAGCGTGAAGGGGAGCGACGCGCACCCGCTGTTCAAGCAACTCGCGGGGCTCAAGCCGCCGGCGGGGGGCGAGCCTTCGTGGAACTTCACCAAGTACCTGGTGGACCGCCGCGGCATCGCGGTCGCGCGGTTCGACCCCAAGGTCCGCCCTGACGATCCGGAACTGGTGAAGAAACTCAAGACTCTGCTGGCCGAGCCCGCGCCGAAGTCGAGCCCGGCGCCCGCCGCGGGACCCGCCCCCGCGCCGGCTTCGACGCCCGCTCCCGCCCCGGGGAAGTAAAGCGGCACCGAGGCCGGGGAAGCCCGGACACACTGACCTCAGGGCCTAAACGCAAACTTCGCGCCGCGCAGGGCGTGCGGGATCGCACGCGGTGGTCGCGCGCGGGTAGGCTGTGCGCCCGCGCGAATCTCGCCAACCGAGGAGCCCAGCCATGCCCGCCGACCGCGACCTGACCCGCCCCGTTTCTCGACGCTCACTGCTCCGCGCAACGGGGCTGTCGGCATTGGCTGTGTGGGCGGGACTGGGGGCAGGTCTTGGGGGCGCTCGCGCGGCAAAGGCCGGTGCGATACGCCCGGGCGTCATCGTCGGCGACCGCAGGCGCGTGCTCCGCGTGGCACACCTGACGGACCTGCACATCCAGCCCGAGCGCCGAGCCGCGGAGGGCGTCGCCGCGTGCCTGGATCATCTCGCTACGCCCGCGGTGAAGCCGGACCTGATCCTCACCGGCGGCGACCTCATCATGGACGCCTTCGCCGCCGACGAGACGCGCACGCGGCTCCAGTGGGAACTGCTCACCAAGGCGTTCAAGGACCACGCGCCGTGCCCCGTCGCGCACACACTGGGCAACCATGACATCTGGGGCTGGAACAAGAAGAAGAGCAAGACCAGCGGCTCGGAGCGCCAGTGGGGCAAAGCCTGGGCCCTCGAGCAACTCGCCATGACCCGCCCCTATCACTCCTTCGACAAGGCCGGGTGGCACTTCATCTGCCTCGACAGCGTGCGCCCGCGCGACGAGGACGGCTACCAGGCGTTCCTTGACGATGAGCAGTTGGCCTGGCTGAAGGCCGACTTGGCCGCCACTCCCAAAGCGACGCCCGTGCTGGTCGTCTCGCACATCTCCATCTTCGCCGCCAGCCCCATCCTCGACGGCGACCCTGGCAAGCCCGCCGAGGCCCGGTACGGGGTGCTCCACCGCGACGCGCCGGCCCTCCACCGCATGTTCCGCGAGCACGGGAACGTCCGCCTCGCCCTCAGCGGGCACATGCACCGGCTCGACCGCACCGAGATCGACGGCGTCACGTACATCTGCGACGGGGCCGTCAGCGGCTCTTGGTGGAAAGGCCGAAAGGACAACTGCGACGAGGGCTTCGGGCTCTTCGACCTCTTCGACGACGGCACGTTCGACTACCGCTACCAGACCTACGGCTGGCGCGCCGAGGGCTGAGCACCGCACAGTCCGGCCACCGCGCGGCCGAAGGACGCATCAAGATCGCGCAAACGCCGCTCAACCTGCCCGCCCGGGCTGGATCGGCTTGGGATGGTCTCCGCCCCATCACCCCCACTCGCCCCGGAGACCGAGCCATGGACCGTCCCGCGCGCAACGCGACATCCTCCGCCTTCACACGTCGCTCCTTGCTCCGCGCCGGGGGCCTCGCCGCGCTGGCGTCCTGGTTCGGCATGGGCGGCGCGGTATCGGGCGGCGTGCCCGCGGCGGGGCGCGGGGTGCCGGGCCCTCACGCATCCGGCCGGCGCGTGCTGCGCTTCGCACACCTCACCGACCTGCACATCCAGCCCGAAAAGGCCGCGGCCGAGGGCGTCGCCCAGTGCCTGCGCCACCTTGGCACGCACGGTGCGCCAGTCGATCTCGTCGTCACCGGCGGCGACCTCATCCGCGACAGCTTCAAGGCCGACGAGGCCCGCACCAAGTTGCAGTGGGAGTTGCTGACCAAGTCCCTCCGCGACCACGCACCATGCCCGATCGCCCACGTCCTGGGCAACCACGACATCTGGGGCTGGAACAAGACCAAGAGCAAGACCACGGGCACCGAGCGCCTGTGGGGCAAAGCCTGGGCCCTCGAGCAACTCAGCCTTTCCAAGCCCTGCCACGCCTTCGACCGCGCCGGCTGGCACTTCATCTGCCTCGATAGCGTGCAGCCCACGTCCGACGAGGACTACATCGGCTACCTCGACGACGCCCAGATGGACTGGCTCAAGACCAACCTGAACGCCACGCCCAAGACCACGCCCATCGTCGTGACCTCGCACATCCCCATCTTCTCCGCCAGTTCGATCCTCGACACCAACCCGGAGAAGCCCCTCACCGCCGTTCACCGCAGCATCCACCGCGACGCCGCGGCCCTCCACAAGATGTTCCGCGAGCACGGGAACGTGCGCCTCGCCCTGAGCGGGCACAAGCACCGCAACGACCGCACCGAGTTCGACGGGATCACCTACATCTGCGACGGGGCTGTCAGCGGCTCGTGGTGGAACGGCCGCCAGGAGCACTGCGACGAGGGTTACGGCCTCATCGACTTGCACGACGACGGCACCTTCACACACCAGTACGTAACCTACGGCTGGAAGGCCCGGGCCTGACCCGCGCGCGGGCGCTTCGCCACGCGAAACCAACGGCCGCTCATGCGCCGATGGCGGCCGCGGACGACGCGGGGGACGCAGGAGGCACGGGGGGGGCGGGGGGGGCGGGGGGGGCGGGGGGGCGCATCTCTGGCACGTGTCGGCGGATCGCCGCCAGCACCGCGTCGCGATCACCGCTGCGCCGATAGGGCGTCAGGTCCGCCGCGACTCGCGCGGGATCGGCGAAGCCGTTCGTACCCTCGGGCCCACCACGCCAGCAGGTGATGCCCGGGTGGCTTGTCGGCGCGAGGTTCTCCGCCGCGTACGCCAGTTGCTCCTCGAGTTTCTCGCCCGGGCGGATGCCGGTGACCACGACGGGTATGGAAGGCCTGTCGGGGCGCTCCAACGCCGGCGGGCCGAGCCCGTGGGGCATGACGGGCGTGAAGCCGTGCATCTCCACGAGCCGGCGGGCCAGGTCGAGGATCCGGACCGGCTCGCCCATGTCAAGCACGAAAACCGGCGCGGAGCGTGGGTCGTCAGTCATGGCGGCGGCCTGCACCACCAGCGTCGCGGCCTCGGGAATGGTCATGAAGTACCGCGTCATCCGCGGATCGGTGACGGTGACGGGCCCGCCCTCGGCCAGTTGGGCCTGCCAGATGGGCACCACGCTGCAGGCGCTCCCGAGCACGTTCCCGAACCGGACCATCGACAGGCGCGTGCGAACCGGGCCCTCGCCAGACCCCGCCGCGCCGAGCGAACGGGCCAGCCCCGCCACGTAGATCTCCGCCAGGCGCTTGGTCGCCCCCATCACGCTCGTGGGGTTGACCGCCTTGTCGCTGCTGATCATCACGAACCGCTCGGCCCCGACGGCGACGGCCGCGTCGGCGATCGCCTTGGTCCCGAACAGGTTGTTGTCCACCGCGTGCGAGGGGTGCTCCTCCATCAGCGGCACGTGCTTGTGCGCCGCCGCGTGGAAGACCACGTGCGGGCGCTCCTCCACCAGCAGGCGGAGCGTCCCCTCCGCGTCCACCACGTCGTGCAGGAGCGCACGCCGGGGCACGCCCGGGCAGCGCCGCCCCAGTTCGTGGTCGATGGAGAACAGCGCGTTCTCCGCGCGCTCCATCAGGATCAGCCGCTCCGGCTCGAACCGCGCCACGGCCCGAGCCAGTTCCGAGCCGATCGAGCCCCCCGCCCCGGTGATGAGCACGCGCTTGCCGCGCAGAATCCGGCCGCAGGCTTCGGGGTCCAGCGCGTGGTGCGTCCGCCCGATCAGGGCAGCGAAGTCCAGTTTCACAGGCAGGCCCGATGCGGGCAACGCCGACGCCCGGGTGGGTCCAGTGATCGGCTGAGGCTCACCGGTCTGCACGAGGTCGGCCAGCGTGGGTGCGACGCGATGCGGGATGCCCAGTGCCGTCAGCCCCGTGCGGAGGCGCGCAAGCGCCCTGCTGCGCTCAGCCTCGGGCGGCAGAGCGAGTATCGCCAGCCCCACCCCCACGAGGGCATGGTGCTCGATCAGCGCGTCCGGGCCGCCCAGCACCGGCGGCAGACCGCCCGCCGAGCGCGCCTCCGCGTCGCCATCGAGCAGGACGCACGCCACCGGACGGCCATCGATCGTGCCGCCCGACTCGGCCGAGGCGGCCCACAACGCAGCCACCGTTGACGCCGTGCCCACCAGCACCACGCAGGTTTGGGTCGGAGTCTGCGGAATGGGCAGAGCGGGTGCGGGCATGGCGATCGCGCAAAAAGAGCCTTCGCCCTTCTTATCGGCCGATCCGACATGACGCATGAACAGAGATCGACTAGACGGGAGGAACGCGACCCGCTGAGCGCCGCCGCCCCGCCCTCGCCGGCCTTCGCGCCGCGAGGCGGAGGCGATCGGCGTGACGGCGTGATGACCTATCGGCTCAGAGCGGCGCGCGATCACCGCGCGCCAGTATTGGCCGGCCGCGCCGGGCCCCGCCCCGGCGCGTGGCTCAGTACTCCCCTCGGATCCCGCGGAGTTTGGGCACGATGACCTTCTCGATCAGGGGCTTGCCGTCGGCGTCCTGCCCCAGCACCTTCGACAGGTACGCGGTGAACTGCCGGTTGAGCGTCTGCCCATCGGGCTCCCGGAGTTGCGCAGGCTGCGCACGCCCGATGATCCGCCCGATCTCCTCCTTCACCTCGTTGCCGCGCGACTCGAGCACCTTCTTGACCTGCTCGGCATTCTTCTTCTGCACCTGCACGTACACGCTGATATCCCAGAACCACACCTTGCCCTGCTGCAGATTCTGGAACTTGTCCTCAACGATCATGACCTCCTGCACGGTGGTCCCGTCGTCGGTCTTGACGGCGTGCTCGTCGTGCTCCACCGCCGCGTGCGTCTTCTTCGGGCCGATCATGCTGAAGAACAGCGCGACGACAACGGCCTCGGCGACCATGATCCCCCCCACCACCCCGATCATCTTGATCGGGAGGCCCTTCTTCGCCGCCCCCTCCGCCGCAGGTGCTGCGGGCTCTGCTGCGGGCTTTTCCTTCTTGTCGGCCATGGCGCGTGACGCCTCCCTGCGGGGCTCGTCCGGCCCCGATCCATGGCCTCATCGGCTCGTCAGACCCCCCGATAGCGAGCCAGCCCGGATCGCTCGCTTCAGCCCGTTCGCCTGCGCGGGCTGGTCACGCGGCACGCCTCGTGCCATCCTCGTTCTCGGACGCGGCACCCTCGCCCGGCGCCCGCTGCCGACGCCCCGCGGACGTGCGCTCCTGCGCGACCCAGGTCAAGCAGATACCCGGGAACGCGACGCAGGCGAGCACCAGGGCCCAGTCCACGGGCCAGCCCGCGGCACGCCCGCCCGCCGAGGAGCCAGTCTCCAGCAAAAGAACCACGCCCGCCACCGCCAGCACCACCTGCAATGGCGTTTGGGGCAGCGCGCCCCGAGCGGCATCCCTTCCCAGTCCCAGCCAACGTGCCAAGCACAGTGCAGCAACGCCGGCGAACACGGCCCACCCCAGCAGCCGCAGGGCGGGAAGCCATTCGAGCGCGCTCAACCAAGCAGACCAGTTCACGGGTTGTGAATCGGTCCGAGAACGGGCCGCGCTCAGTCCGCAGATGCCCGCGCGCTCAGATGTTGGCTTTCAGTTGCCCGGACGGGCGGAATCCGCAGGTTTTCGTGGGCGGAATCGTCATGGGTTCCTTGGTCACCGGGTTCATGCCCCGGCGCGGCCCGCGATCACGCCGGCAGAACGTCCCGAAGCCCACCAGGTTCACCTTGGCGTCGTGCTTGAGCCCGGTGGTGATGCAGCCCAGCACGGTGTCCACCATGCGGCTGGCCTCAGCCTTGGAGAGTTTCAGTTCGGATGCCACGGCCTCGATCAGGTCACCCTTGTTCATCCGAAGCCCTCCGGCCTGCGCAGCAGGCGAAGCGGAACCTCGCACATTGGGGATCGGGTTGGGAAGAACTCCCACGCTTGCCCTGGATCAGGGTTTCAACCTTGCTAGGAACTCAGCCTACCGATGCGGCGGGCGATGTCAACACCCCACCGGGGGGGATCCTGGGGGGGTCCAGTAATCGAATTTTGCACACCAGAATCAGCCTGGAAGGCTCGGTCCGTGGCGGTTTGGAGCCCGGGCCGCTTTTCTGACGTACAGTGAAGGTGTATGGCCGGAGAGCGCCCAAGCCAGGCGAAGGGGCAACCTGCCCAAGGCGACAAGCCGGCAACCCGGCCGCCTTGGCTGTGGAACGTGGTGCTCTTGGACGACCAGGACCACACCATCGACTACGTGGTGCGGATGATGCAAGACGTCTTCCACCACACGCGGGAGCAGGCGCTGGCGATTGCGCACTCGGTAGACACGCTGGGCCGGGCGGTCTGTCTGACGACGCACAAAGAGCACGCGGAGTTCAAGCGTGAGCAGGTGCTGGCATTCGGGCGCGACCCGCTGACCAACTGCGCCCGGGCGATGTGCGCGATCATCGAGCCGGCCGAGGCCGGCGGCGAGTCCTGATCTGTGCCCCCCCGCCCCCCCCCCGCGATGCCGAGGCTTGTCCGCGCGGTCGGTCCCGCCCGGAACGCCTGAATCCGGTAGGCTGGAGCCGTGAGCAAGAAAGGCCCGCCGAAGCCCCCGCCCGGCCCGCTGGTGATCCAGACCGAGCACCTCGACGACGAGGCGGCGGCGTGGCTCGGCTCGCGGTGCCGCTTCGAGGCGCACGACTCGTCAGAGCCCGGGTTTGAGGCCCTCCTGGCCCGGGCCGAGGGGCTGGTGATCCGCACCTACACGCGGGTGGACGACGCCCTTCTGGCCAAGGCCCCGAAGTTGCGGGTCGTGGGGCGCGCGGGCGTTGGGCTGGACAACGTGGACCTTTCAGCCTGCGCGGCCCGGAAGGTCGCCGTGGTCCACACCCCGGACGCCAACACCCGGGCTGTCGTCGAGTACGTGCTGGCGCTGCTGCTGGATGTGACCCGACCCAGGGCGTTTCTTGATGGCCCGCTCGATCCGCCCGCGTGGAAGGCGGCCCGGCAGGAACTCAAGGCCCGCCGGCAACTCTGCCAACTCACGCTGGGCATCTACGGGCTGGGGAAGATCGGCCGGCAGGTGGCGCGTGCGGCCACGGCACTGGACATGCGGGTGGTGTATCACGACATCCGGGAGATCCCGCCCGACGAGCGGTTCGGCGCCACGCCCGTATCGCGCGACGAACTGGCGCGGGCCAGCGATGTGGTGACCATCCACGTAGACGGGCGGAAGGCCAATCGCGGGCTGGTGGGCAGCGCGTTCTTCGCCAAACTCGGGCCCGAGGCGATCGTGATCAACACCAGCCGGGGGTTCGTGATCGATCCGATGGCCCTGGCGGAGTTCATGATCGCCAACCCCCGGGCGGCGGCCCTGCTGGACGTGCACGAGCCCGAGCCCTTCGACGGCACCTACCCGCTCCTCGACATCGAGAACGTCCACCTCTCGCCCCACATCGCCAGCGCCACCGACCTGGCCAATCGCAACATGTCCTGGGTCGTCCGGGACGTGTGGCGGGTGCTGAGCGGCGAGCCCCCTGAGTTCCCCGCGCAGCCCGAGCCGGACTGACCGGCCAACGATCGCCCCGGCGCGGCACGGTCGGCACCCGCCCCGCGCAGCCCCCCCCTCGCGCGCCCCGGAGCCTCCCATGACCGTCCCGTACCAGGTCGAACCCGAGCCCGCCAAGCCCAGCCTGCCCGGGTCGGTGGTCGTGAAGCCTTCGCCCGAGGAGGTGATCGACGCCGTCGCGGGGGAGATCGTGGCGCACGCCATCGACGCGGTCCGCCGGCACGGGGACTTTCACCTGGCACTCTCGGGCGGTTCGACGCCTTTTCCGCTGTACCGGCACCTGATGATCGACCCGGACTGCCGGGCGTTCCCCTGGAGCCGGACGCACATCTGGATCGTCGACGAGCGGCGCGTGCCCTTCGACCACGAGAAGAGCAACTGGCGGCAGATCGACGAGATCCTGGTGCAGCACTCGGGCATGCCCGCCGAGCACGCCCACCCGATGCTGGCCATGCGCGACGACGCGGACACGGCTTACGAGCAACAACTCAAGGACGCCCTCCGCTGGCGCGACAAGGGCCACGACCGCCTGGACTACGTCATCCTGGGCATGGGCGACGACGGGCACACGGCGAGCCTCTTTCCGCACTCCCCGGCCCTGCGCGACAACGGGCGCTGGGTGCTCATCAACAGCGGCCCGAAGGTGACCCCGCCGGACCGCGTGACGATGACGTACACGCTGCTCAACAGCGCCAAGCATCTGGCGGTGCTGTGCGTGGGTGAGAAGAAGAAGACGATGATCGCGCGGATCGCCGCGGGCGGGCACGCGCACGAGGACCTGCCGATCCTGGGGATCAAGCCCGCCAGCGGCACGCTGCGGTGGTACCTGGACCAAGCGGCGTGCCCGTGAAAGGGCCGGGCCGTTCGATCGGCAGCGCAGAGGTACCCCGATCCATGGGCGCCGTATCTGCTGGACCTCGTGCTGTGCGACTGGCTGGTCTGATCGCAATGTTGATAAGAGGAACCCTCCCTCGGGCTCTCCGAGGCCACGCGGTCGGCGTGTGCGCCTTCGAGATCGGCCTGTTCGGCATCGCGGCCGGCTGCTTCCTCTTTCTCTGGGCACGGGTGCCCCTGTTCGCGGCTGTCGGCTCCGCCTCGGGGTCAGTCCTGGTGGCATACCTGCTGCTGATGATCCTGCATTCATCGGCACTCCGCACCCTCCGGCACGTCCGCACCCACAACTTCCGCTGCTGCCTCAACTGCCTTTATCCCCTGCATGACGATCGCCCCGACGCCGAGTGCCCCGAGTGCGGCACGCCCGCCTACCTCCCCATCGTCGAACTCCGCTGGCGAACCTGCATCAACACACTCTGCCCCCCTACCCCCACTCCCACCCCCACCCCGACCCCCC
>Ga0268299_1001186_pt1 | contig 51961 bp, 40 predicted proteins | sample NOBtaG_FD_193484 | JGI IMG/M metagenome (GOLD analysis project Ga0268299, IMG submission 193484) | Activated sludge microbial communities from bioreactor in Nijmegen, Gelderland, Netherland - NOB reactor | ecosystem: Engineered > Bioreactor > Aerobic > Activated sludge | place: Netherlands... | reverse complement strand
GATAACGATAGCCGAAGATGTCTGGGAAGGCACACCAAAGACGGTGACAGTCCGGTAAGCGAAATCGTTTGAACCTCAGCTGTATCCCAAGTAGTACGGGGCACGTGAAACCCTGTATGAATCCGCCGGGACCATCCGGTAAGGCTAAATACTGACTGGCGACCGATAGTGAACAAGTACCGCGAGGGAAAGGTGAAAAGAACCCCGGTGAGGGGAGTGAAATAGAACATGAAACCGTGTGCTTACAAGCAATTAAAGCACTATTTGATAGTGTGATAGTGTGCCTGTTGAAGAATGAGCCGGCGAGTTACCTTATGTAGTTGGTTAAGCGGTTGATACGCGAAGCCACAGGGAAACCGAGTCTGAAAGGGCGATTAATAATTACATGAGGTAGACCCGAACCCAGGTGATCTAGGCATGGCCAGGATGAAGCGCGTGTAACAATGCGTAGAGGTCCGAACCAACCGGTGTTGAAAAACCGGTGGATGAGCTGTGTTTAGGGGTGAAATGCCAATCGAACTTGGAGCTAGCTGGTTCTCCCCGAAAGGCGTTGAGGCACCGCGTCAGATCTATCCTATGGGGGGTAGAGCACTAGTTCGGTGCGGGCGGAGAAAATCCGTACCAAATCGAGTTAAACTCCGAATACCCATAGTGTCATTATCTGGCAGTGAGACTGCGAGAGATAAGTTCCGTAGTCAAAAGGGAAACAGCCCAGACCACCGACTAAGGTCCCAAAATTCATGCTAAGTGATTAAGGAGGTGGAGTTGCATAGACAACCAGGATGTTGGCTTAGAAGCAGCCACCATTTAAAGAAAGCGTAATAGCTCACTGGTCAAGCGACTCTGCGCCGAAAACGTACGGGGCTAAGCATGATACCGAAATCGTGGGTTTAGACTTTATTGTCTAAGCGGTAGGGGAGCGTCGTGTTGTAGGAAGAAGTACGACCGTAAGGACGTATGGATGAAGCACGAGTGAGACTGTCGGCTTAAGTAGCGAAAACATTGGTGAGAATCCAATGCACCGAAAGACTAAGGGTTCCCACGGCAGGTTCGTCCACGTGGGGTTAGCCGGGAGCTAAGGCGAGGCCGAAAGGCGTAGTCGATGCACAACGGGTTAATATTCCCGTGCAACCGTAGATCGTTATGAGCAAAGTCGGAACGCAGGAGGCTATATGGTAGGGGCGACTGGATGTCTCCTCCAAAGGCGTAGCAAGTTCAGGTAGGCAAATCCGCCTGGGCGTTTTAAAGTAAGGCCGAGTAAGGAAGGTCCCACGGGACCAACACCATAGACGCCACGCTGCCGAGAAAAGCGGCGTTGCCAGATCGAAGGTTCTCGTACCCGAAACCGACACAGGTAGTCTGGTAGAGAATACCAAGGTGCGCGAGATAACTCTCTCTAAGGAACTCGGCAAAATAACCTCGTAACTTCGGAAGAAGAGGTGCCCTGATAGCGTGTAAGCCCTCGCGGCTGAAGCGTGAGAGGGTCGCAGCGACGAGGCTCAAGCGACTGTTTAACAAAAACACAGGTCTCTGCAAACCCGTAAGGGGAAGTATAGGGGCTGACTCCTGCCCAGTGCCGGAAGGTTAAGTGGATCGGTTAGCGTAAGCGAAGCTGAAAAACAAAGCCCCGGTGAACGGCGGCCGTAACTATAACGGTCCTAAGGTAGCGAAATTCCTTGTCGGGTAAGTTCCGACCCGCACGAATGGAGTAACGATTTGAGCGCTGTCTCGGAGAGAGGCTCGGCGAAATAGGATTGTCTGTGAAGATACGGACTAGGCGTGCCAGGACAGAAAGACCCTATTGAGCTTTACTGTAGGCTGATATTGTCTGCGGGTTATGTCTGCGCAGGATAGGTGGGAGCCTTTGATACTTGGATTTTGGTCCAGGTGGAGGCGACGTTGAGATACCACTCTGATGTAGCTAGCATACTAACCGAGTTCCGTGAATCCGGGCTTGGGACAGTTTCAGTTGGGCAGTTTGACTGGGGCGGTCGCCTCCTAAACAGTAACGGAGGCGCCCAATGGTTCCCTCAGGGTGGTCGGAAATCACCCATCGAGCGTAAAGGTAGAAGGGAGCTTGACTGCAAGAGAGACATCTCGCGCAGGGACGAAAGTCGGGCTTAGTGATCCCACGGCTCCGCATGGAAGGGCCGTTGCTCATCGGACAAAAGTTACCATAGGGATAACAGGCTGATCTCGCCCAAGAGTCCACATCGACGGCGAGGTTTGGCACCTCGATGTCGGCTCATCGCATCCTGGAGCGGTAGTACGTTCCAAGGGTTGGGCTGTTCGCCCATTAAAGCGGTACGTGAGCTGGGTTCAGAACGTCGTGAGACAGTTCGGTCCATATCCGGCATGCCCGCAGGAATTTTGAGGGGAGTCGTCCTTAGTACGAGAGGACCGGGACGAACGAACCGCCAGTGTACCTGTTATCGCGCCAGCGGTAGACGCAGGGTAGCTGTGTTCGGAGTGTATAAGTGCTGAAAGCATATAAGTACGAAGACCACCCCAAGATGAGAATTCCCATGGAGTTAATCCAGTAAGGACCGGGGAAGACCACCCCGTATATAGGCTGTAGGTAGAAGCGCCCCGCAAGGCCAGCGCGTAGCCGAGCAGTACTAATCGTCCGAGGGCTTAACCAACAAAATATCTGGTGATTACGATAATCAGCAAAGATGCCATCCTCAATATGCAGTATTCAGGGTATGGTTCAGGACCACGAAAGTGGCTCCGCAAGAACCATGCTGGTCCCAAAGGACCACACGTGGATCGCACCATATTCGGTGCCCACACCCTAAAAGGTTCTTGGTGCTAAAGCGACCGGAACACACCCGTTCCCATCCCGAACACGACGGTAAAGACGGTCAGCAGCGACAATACTTGGTGGGAGACCGCCTGGGAAGATAGCCCGGTGCCAGGATTTATAAAAGACCCGAGTTAACCCTCGGGTCTTTTTTTTGCGCATTTTTGCGCGACGCTTCTCACTCTCATACTCTAAAACTACATCCGCGGAGCCGAATGCGCACTGGCTCCTCACTAACTGGCTCCCTGCGCACGCATTCTCCATCTAATCAGGCTCGCCGGGGTTGTCATTCGCGATTTACCACTGTGACCCGTATTGCCCACTTCACTTTACGCATGACAGTGGTAAGCATGTCCCATTTAGCGAAACACGCATGGCGCCTGAGGCTTCTAACCAAGTTTCTTTTCAAAACGGGGTTGTCATTCGCGATTTACCACTGTGATCCGTATCGCCCACCTCACTTTACGCATGACAGTGGTAAATCGCAGAATGCATACTGAAATTGGTAAGTCAGCAAGACGATCATCGAGAATCTGCAAAAAGAATCGAGGCACAAGGCGCATCTCTAAGTCGAGATTATGGCAAACAGCGCAAATCACTCGGAATGAAATGTTGTGCAAAGAGCCATTTTCAAGATGTGAAATCGTTTGTTGACATACCCCCACACTGATTGCAAGTTGGCGCTGGGTCATCCGGGAGGCGAGTCTATGTCGCTTAATCCGACGACCAATCAATTCAAGTTGCTCCTCCGCAGTTGCAGTGCTTCCATCCAATGTTCTACCATTGCGCCGCGCCGCGCACGTTTCACACCGGTTCAACCCATGCTCAACCATCGCGCTAATCGCCATGTCCTTGCTGACTATGCGCGACATTCGCTCGCGCGTATTCCTGTGACTGAGCACATTCAAACTGCCATCCCACAACACTTGTTCATCAATGACCGCGACTTTCTCATGAATTGCCGGCTTTACATTTATGTGCACACCGGCGTTTTTAAGATGCACCAGACAATTCTGGAATTCGGCACAGTCACCTTGATCCTGCAGAAAAACGCATACACACACATGGCGATCGACGCACGCCCGAAAGTCAGAACTGAGTTGCGACCAGCGATTGTGCGTGATGTAGGGACTTTGCAGAATTACAAGCGCCTTCGCATTCCGAACATCTTCGAGGAATCTCCCGTAGAAATTCGATTCGTTGAAGACCTGAATAGAATCAGGTACAAAAGATTGTGCCTCGATAGGCTTGCTATCCGACTGGCTTGGCGGCTCCATCAAAATTGGCTCGCAGGATATTTGTCTGGCTGTTCGGCCGCTCGAAGGGTCATTCGATCGGCTGATACTCATGCATCGCAATGAGCTCAATCACTGTACGATTAGTCAAACAAACATATACTGTTGAATTGAACAGGCCCAAACCATTCCCGCCAAATGTTCCCCCTAGTTTTCTTGAGCGCGCAACTTTCTTGGCTAAAGCGGGTATTTGACTTCATTGGATTCACAACTTTATTCGTACATTCATGCGTAGATTCATGCATACATTCACATTCAAAGGATTGATTATGCAAGCCTGCCACCGTCACAAAATAATAGCCATTTTGCTTTCTGCAATCTGCCTGGTCGCGAGCGAAAAGCTAGCAATCGGCTCCACGGCAGTCTCCGTCAAGTATCAAGACTGGCAAGACACCGAAAGGAACCGAACGATCCCCGTAAAGTTGTATCTGCCATCAAAGATCGATAGACCTGTACCGGCGGTCGTCTTCTCACACGGGCTCGGTGGCTCGCGAGAAGCGGCCGAATATCTCGGCAACTATTGGGCGGAGCACGGCTATATTGGCGTATTTATCCAACATCCCGGCAGTGATGAATCTTTTTGGCGACCAGGCCTGAGTTTGAAAACTGCCAACAGAGAACAGTTGATGGGGAAATTCCGGCAAACGCTCGCAAACCCAGAGCACGCGGTTAACCGAAGTTATGACGTCCATTTCGTACTAGATCAATTGGAGAATTTGAGCGCATCAGATCCGGCGCTCAAGGGAAAAATCGATTTGCAAGAAATCGCCATTGCAGGACATTCATATGGCTCCTGGACGGCTCTGACTGCCAGTGGTCAGCGCTTCTTTTCAGGCAGAGCGAAGGGAGTTTCCAGTGCGGACCAGCGAATCAAAGCGGCGATTTATTTAAGTCCGACGCCACCACGGACGGGGCAGGATCCCGCCCAAGTTTTCGGGTCAATTGCGATACCAGGCATACACTTTACCGGAACGCTTGATTCATCTCCGGTGAATAACACCAAAGCAGAAGAAAGAAGAATTGCATTCGATAATATTACAAAGAGTGATCAATACCTGGTCATTCTTAATGATGCAGATCACGGGGTTTTCGGCGGGAGAAAAAGATTTAGGGCGAAGCCGCTCGACAGTAAACATCAGGAGATCACCGAGCAAATGTCGACCGCATTTCTCGATGCGTATTTGAAGCACGACGCATCAGCAAAGCTGTGGTTATCGAAATCAGCGCCTTCCTTTGTAAAACCTTTCGGTCTCTACGAAAGCAAAGGAGCGCAACCAGCTGCTGCAAGAAGCCGAGCAAATTGAGATAATATCGAGCAACGAATATTTCAAGAATCAAACTTGTAGGGAGAAGTTAGTTCGGAAAGTGCGGGAAGCCTCATGCCGCTGCTATGCAATCGTCGCTCGGGAAGCGCCCGTAGCCATCATCTTTCGCCGCGGTCCTTCGGCGGTTGTTCAGCTCGTAAAATGGAATTTGGACGACGACACTTTCGAAGAAGGCCAGTGGTTCAAAGGTCGCATCTACGAACGGCGCGCTGACTTATCGCCTTCCGGCAAATATTTGATCTACTTCGCTGCGAAATACAGAGGTCCCATGTACAGTTGGACGGCAGTCTCTAAGCCGCCCTACCTTACGGCAGTCGCGCTATGGGAAGGCATGGGCGCGTGGGGCGGCGGCGGCTTGTTCGACGATGACAAAAATGTGCAACTCAATCACTCAATCACACGAATGAAGCTGAGCGACACATGCGAATTGCCGGCGAGTGTAAATGTGACGCCGTGCGGTGCCGACTCCGGAAGCGGAGAGGACAGCCCGGTCATGGATATGCGGTTGGAGCGCGACGGCTGGGTGCAAACTGAATTTGGAGAGCCCACATACAAATTCGATGTATACAGCAGTTTTGATCGGCTGCAGGACGCGCAGGAAACATACGGTTTTTTGGAAGGCGCGCAAATTTGGTATGAAAACTTGAAGGAAGATGAGCGAAACCGCGTCGAAGAACTGAAGTTGGAAACACCGCCAAAGTACGAAATGTTTATGACTCTCGATCCGCCCGATGTCCACGAAAAACAGCATGGCGACTACACCCTTCAGATGACGACCTTCGGCTTTCACGAGACGAACGGCCCGCCCTGGGTGCAAGAATTTAGAGTGATTTCAAAGGATGGGAAGGAAACATACAACGTCGGCAAAGCTGATTGGGCAGACTGGGATAAGAACGGCGATCTGCTTTTTTCCAAGGATGGATGCATATACCGCTCGAAAAAGGAAAAGTTGGCCTCTCCCAAAGAACTGATTAATATGACGGCCTCGAAGTTCAAACCCATTACTGCACCGCCTGAATTCAGAGTCTGGTAGGGCACCTTGCTTGCCTTACCTTTCCTCCAATCTGCAACTAATCCGCCCTGCAACTAATCTGCTCTGCAACTAATCTGCTCTGCAACTAATCTGCGCTGTTTTTTTCTTCTTCGAAGATAAACATAACGTGCTTGAATTTGGTCCTGAGAAAGTCGCGATCCGCAACGGTTATCTTCGGACATTGATTGAGATTTACTCTACTAATAGTCTTACTGCTGCACAACAAGCTGACACTATCTACGGTGACCTGGCGACTATTCTCCAAATTTACCGATAACAGACGCTTGAATTTAGACAAGCTCGACAACCCGGCATTGGTAAAGAGCGTTCTTCCCATCTTGATGTAAGCGAGATTTTCACACCCCAACATTTGCTTTATACCGACATCATCCAGCGTGGCATTCAAAAAACTTATCCTGTGCAGCTTTGGAAGAGCAGCTAAAGCTCCAAGATCCTGATTGCTTAGGCTTGCATTCAAAAAATCAAGCTTTTCGATATGCTTTTGTTTAGCCAAATAATCGAGGACTTCCTTGTTGATAGTGCCACCAGCAAGCTTCACATCAGCTCGACCCCGTTTCACCTGTTTCATCGCTTCCGCGAGCGTCTGTTCAACTGTTGCGTATTCTCGATCCCCTGTTGGGTCTGTCGTTATCCAAGTGTTGAAGTGAGTGAACGGCGGCTGTTTGCCAACAAATTTGGTATCGCGCTCGGAAAGATTTTCGATAGAACTAAGCGGCAGTTGCTCTTTTTTCTGAGCATCCGTAAGACTTGAGGCTTGACCTTCAGTTGCCTGCGAATCGCCGACGCCCTGGACAAAATGCGTTATGAGAGCCGACACAAGAGCGGAAAAAATCGATATCGCAATCATTTGGAAAATGAGCTGCGACTGAGACACCGTCACCATCTTATCCGAATTGCTCTTAATGCCAGCCGCGCGACCGGCGCCGAGCACCGATACGTCAAGCGCATCGCCGCGCGCCACAGCAGCGAGATCATGCGCGGCAGCACCCAGGCTCTGATATCGCTCCTCAGGTTTCTTTGCCAACATCGTCTGAACAATTTTTTCAATCTCGGGAGGAAAATCTCTGCCGAGCGATGCCTCCTTCAAGCTCAAAAGCGGTTCCGAATTGTGCATCATCATGGTCGCCAAGGCATTCTCCCCAGCGAACGGGGGCGTTCCCGTCAATGCTTCATACAAAACACAACCAAGCGAATAGACATCACTTCGATGGTCGACCTTCATTCCCATGCACTGCTCGGGGCTCATGTAGAGAGGGCTTCCAAATATCTCGCCGGTTTTCGTCAGTGCTTGGATTTCACCATCCTCATGGTGAGTAAACTTGGCGATGCCGAAGTCCAATATTTTGACACTACCCTCGGTGCCAGCTTCAGCACTATCGATAATCATGATGTTGCTTGGTTTGATGTCGCGATGAACAATGCCCAGTTTATGAGCGTGAGCCAAACCAAAACAGACCTGCACAAAAATTGGAATTGCCTCTTCAACAGTAAGTGAGCGAGCGGCAAGCTGCGCGGAGAGCGTGTGACCTGTCACCAATTCCATCGCAAGAAATGGCGTTCGATCATCAAGAAGCCCATAGTCGTGAACTGAAACTATGTTGGGATGGTCAACGGCGAAGGTAGCACGGGCTTCATGTTGAAACCTGCGAGTGGTGGCATCGGAGAGATGACGCGCGTCGATTGTCTTCAGCGCGAACTTCTTGCCTACAAAAACTTGCTCGACCTTATAGACAATCCCCATTCCGCCCTTGCCGATTTGCTCGAGGATTTTATAACGGCCGCCAACCACATGGTCTTGCGGAAAAACCGGAGAATGCCGATCGGAAGAAGACTGCTCCCCTTCCTTGAAAGTTGAATCTTGACGCTCTGAATCGCTCAAAGAAAACCTGATCGAGAACAGTTAAAACCGCTTCTCGTCATATTCCCGAAATGGATTTACTCGCGCTCGCTATCAAAGAACTTTCTGCTTAAGTTTTGCGTTTCGAGCGCGCGGTTTAGAACGATGAAAGGAAATCTTTCAACTCATCGGGCGTCTCGTCCTTTTTCACTTTATTGGCTTCGTAGTTCCAGGCAGCCTTATCGGTCTTGATCTCGCCGGCTGGGAGTTGTTCGTCACCGATATCTCCGGCTTCGGTCACTTCCTCAACGCGCTCGTGATCGGTCTCGTGTTCGTTTTTGTGCTCGCCTTTGTGTTCGTTTTTCTTTCTAGCCATTGGGCACCTTCTTTCGACATTGTGAAAGGTTCGACCGGGCGAAATGGCGTGAGGTTCCCGCCTGCCATTCATGCGAGCACTCAAGGTTTACAAAAACCCGAAACTCTAAGCCGATTGAGGCTTTACAGGTCGGAGCGGCATTTCTCGGAATAAGAACTTCAACCCCGGAATCGGCAGTGAATGCTTTTCTTCGCCTACAATCTTCAGTCCGGCGCGCTCATACAGAGGTTGGGCGGCACGCTCGCCTCGAGAGGTGCTAGTGAAAAGCCTCAGATAGTCGACGTTTTCCTTCTTCGCTTCATCAATGGAGAAATCGAGCAGTTTCTGCCCAATGCCCTTGCCTCGATATGCAGGGCGCACGCTCATCCAACCCAACCAGAGCGCTTCTGCCTGGTCTTTGCTGGTTTGATAAAGCCCGGTCGTCCCCAAAACCCGATTTTCCTTGTCCACAGCGACAAAATAACGCGCGTTCAGCTCAGTGTGTGGCATACTGCCGCCCACCGCCTTCTTAGCCAGGGGATTGAGCGAAGCGGCGAAGTCGGATGCCGGATTGAGAAAACCCATACCATAGCGAAATCCGTCTTTTCCGGCATTGATAGCACCGGGAAGATTCTCCGCCGTCAGCGGAATGATTCGCACGTCTTGAGGATCCAGGGCTTTAGCTGCTGCCGTCAGGGCGCGCTGGCTGAGTGCGTAAGGAACGTATCTGGAGGCGGCATAGGCGCCCACACCGACAATCCCCACGGTCACAGCCGAGGCGATTGGGTGGCGCTCTACAAAATCATAGGCATCAGCGAAAAGCCCCTGGTTTTCCGCCGACGTCTGGGCGGCAACCTCATCAGGTTGCGCCTGCGCCAATTCGATATGGCGTTCGTTCATCTTGGTGCCTTAGAGGGAGGTCGGTCGCGACCAAACTGTATCCGCAGGGAAGTAAATCCCCTCGCATTGCCTATAGATTGTTCGGAAGCAATCACATCATATGCACGCACCGGAAACTTGGGAATGGTGGAATTACCCAACACCCAAACTGCAAACAGGATGGCTATTTTGAGCTCTGTTGAGCGGGTTTCTTACCCGAATCGGCCCTACTGTTATCAGGCTCCATGAGCGTCTGCAAAAGCACCGAAAGAACGTACATAACCACAAATCCGCCGATGAAATAGGCGACGGTCATCCACTTCTGCTTATTTTTCGCCCGGTCGTGCGACAGGGTTTTACGCTCGACACTTACTCCCTTAGTGAGTTTCTTCAGCTCGGTGATGAGATCTTCCATTGTGCGGAAACGATCTTGCGGCTCTTTTTCCATCGCACGGAAGATGATGTTTTTCAGATCATCGGAAACCTTGATCTGGGACGGAAATTCCGGCGGCGGATTGTTGACGTGCTTGTACATCACGTCCATGTAGTTCTCGCCTTCGTAGGGCGGAATTCCCGACATCGTGAAATACATCAAGCAACCCATCGAATACACATCCGTAGAGCCGTCGAGCTTTACACCCTTGATCTGCTGCGGACTCATGTAGAGCGGCGTTCCGATGACCATGCCGTCCATCGTCAACCCTTCTTTGGGAGCCGGTGCGCCTTCGTCGTGAATGAGTTTGGCTATGCCGAAATCGACTATGCGAACGTCATTGAGTTCGCCGACCTCGTTCTTGCAAAGCACAACGTGCTCCGGCTTCAGGTCGCGATGTATGACCTTCTGCTTGTGCGCATGACCCATGGCAGACGCGATCTGCACGAATATTGGAATTGCCTCGCGGGAGGTCATCGGTCCTTTCGTGCTCACCCGCTCATGCAAAGTCATGCCGTCGAGCCAATCCATGACGAGATAAGGCATCTTGCTCTTTGTGATGCCGAAGTCGCGCACCTGGCAGATGCCGTGATGTTTTAGCGCGCTTGCAGCTTTGGCTTCAGTGATAAAGCGCTGGCGCATATCTTCGTCGGCTGCGTATTTCGGCAGAAGAATTTTGATGGCAAAACTCGCGCCGGTGTAACGGTTTTTCGCACGATAGATGGCACCCATACCACCTTCGCGAACCTTCATGAGCAGCTCGTATTGCTCCGGCAACTCTTTTAGAAGCGGGTCGAACTGAGTGGCAGCGACGGCCGTTTCCCAATTGCTGCTTGCTGAGTTTGTGCTGTCAGTCATTCTGCTGAACCTTGCTTACCTTCAGACTTGCCGCTATCGGCAGCTTCGGCAGGACTTGCAGAAGTAGTTTGCGAAGAGGTCGATGGCGCCGCTTCGCCTGCAGGGCTCGCCGATGTCGGCGCAGAACTCGTCGGTGCGGGTTCTGAACTCGCCGGTGCGGGCGCAGAACTAGCCGGTGCGGGTTGAGAACTCTTCGCTTGCGGCACGCTTGGTTCAGAGACGATCTTTCCATCTTCACCCATTACAGGCCAATCTGCTGTTGGCGGCGGTAACAAAACAGGTGGAGCTGCATTTGCTGCTGGTGCCGCTGTCGCGGATTCGGATACAGCAGCCGATGGAGATGCAGCAGAGGAGGAAGTGGCACCATCTGACGTACTTGCAGCGGCCGACGCAGAACTTGAAGTTTCTGCTTTTGATTCTGCGGCGGTGCTCGCGGCATCCGGCGCTGGAGTTGCCGCAGGAGTTGCCGCTGGGGTTGCCGCAGTTACGGAAGTCGCAGCGGTCGTCGTTCCAGCAGTCGAAGTCGTTGCTGCAGGCACCACCGCCGGTGCCGCAGTAACATGCTGTTCAGGTGTCGATGCCGCTGTCGATGCCGATGTCGATGTCGATGCCGCTGTGGTAGCTGCAGCTTCACCACTCTGCTGCGCCAACTCAGCCTCAATCAAGTCCGCCTCCGCCATCTTGTTCAGCTTTCGCAGGACCACGCCATAGACTTTCAGAGTGGACGAGTAGGTCTTTGGATTGATCGACTTATCGCGACGAACAATCTCAGTTGACTGCTTGAGCACACCTTCTGCGTTCGAAAAATCACCTTTGTCCATGTACATCGACGACAGATCCGCCTGCGCCTGAACAGCGGCAGCCGGGTTTTGTTGCGCACCGCGATTGGCGAACGCCACAACGGTTTTTTGATATCCGATTGCCTGGTCCAACTTGTTTTGCTCTTTGCTGACCTTCGCCAGCTTTTCCAGCACAGGGACGCTCTTCGGACTGCCGGGTCCGTCTCGTTTTGCGATCAATTGCAAGGCCGATTGGAAATACTGCTCAGCATTCGCCCACTGTTTCTTCACTTGCAACTGCGCACCGGTCGCGACGTACTGCTCGATCGCCTTTGTTTGAGCAAGCATCGCTTGTTGTGCCTGCAACATCTGCTCGTATGTATTACGAACAGTCTTGCCTTTGCTCAAGCTGGCAGCCGTGCCGGCCCCCATGCCGGCGCCAAGACCTCGGACAAATGTGCCCTCCATCAGGCCTTGCGACTGGGCTGGAGAAATGCATGCGACGAACAACGAAACCAACGCCAAAGCGCGAGCCTTTTGCATAAGTTTTACCTAGTAATAAGAGTTGGGGAATGTTACCTCCATTCCACAATGTGCAAAAAAACAAACTCAAAGCACGTTAAAACTGCCGCCGGAAAGTTGCGGCCAGAGAGGCTTAAAATCGCTCAATTTGGGTGAAACTACCCGTCGAGGATGACTGCATCCAATTGATCCGCAATGCTTTCCAGCTCTTCGGGTTCGGCGTGTTCTCTCAAGCGAGGAAACAGCGTTTTGGCACAAAACTCCCGATGGCGCTCGAACTTATCGGCGAGGATTTGCAAACCTTGCTCGAAACCGGGTTCGTCGACATGAATCATGCAAAGATTTTCCGCGTCTGCTTTCATCTCGTTACGATGCCTTTCAGCCTCCGCGATAATGTCTTCCATTCCGTCTATGTCCGTAATTGTGCTGATCACTGCATTCTCTTTCTTGAAATTGCCGTTGAGCCCGTCTAAAACTCGTTTTGTTTCCTCGAATACTCTATCTTGCGTCCAGTCAGCATAATGCGCAGCGGTTTTGTTCAGTCTATGAGCAAGGTGCGCTTCATTAGTCAAAAGGAATTCAAAAACGTCCATATTTCGAAATCCCCATATCAGTGCGTAACTGGGAATGGACGGAACATTTTTGCGAGAGTTTCAAATATTCGAGATTTGCGAAAAATTCGTATCAAATCGTTGCGGATCAACTTCCCATATAACGGGCACGCGGTGCCGCAGCATGGGCGTTTAGACCTTCCAGATTGGCAAACGCTTCTGTCTCCTGATGCAATTCGTTGGCATTGGAGCGCACGCGGATCCATGTCTGAGCGCGCAAGAAAGTCAGCGGACTGAGCGCACCGGCAAAACGAGCGGAGCGATTCGTCGGCAGTGTGTGATTAGGACCCGCGACATAATCGCCATTTGGAACAGTCGCGTTGTAGCCTATGAAGAGCGCACCATAATTGACCAGGTGCGGTTGCAAATCTTCCGGCTTGGCGACATGCAATTGCAAGTGCTCAGGAGCTATACTGTTTGCGGCGGCGATGCAGGACACGATGTCCGGCATAACAAGAATGACGCTCTTGCTCAAACTCTCGTCAATGAAGTCGGGAAGCGCAATTTCGCCGCGAACCTTGGGCACTTCAGCTAAAACCTGTGTCGCTACCGCTTCGTCGTCTGTGAGAAGGAACGCGCGCGCATCCGGATCGTGCTCGGCTTGCGAGAGCAAATCGAGTGCCAGCCAATACGGATTGCTTCCGTGATCGGCAATGATACAAATTTCGCTCGGTCCCGCCAGCATGTCGATGCCGATGCGACCCTGCAATTGCCGCTTCGCTTCTGTCACATATGCATTGCCCGGTCCGACGACCATGTCCGCCGGCTTAATAGTCTTTGTTCCAAAAGCGGCCGCGGCGACTGCCTGCGCGCCACCAATTTGGTGAAACTCGGTGACACCAGCTACGGTGCCCGCATATAAAATCTCATCCGTCAAATTCGGGGAAAGAATGAAAACTTCAGAGACTCCTGCGACTTTAGCTGTGATAGCGGTCATCAAGGCAGTGGACGCGAGGGGGAAACGTCCTGAGGGCACGTAGCACGCAACGCGCGATACCGGGCGGAAGTTGAGCCCGGTGTCGAAACGTTCGTAAGAAACGTGAATAGGGCGTATTGCAGCGAGCGTTGCTTCAGCGAATGCGCGAATACGCGATGCAGCAAGATCGATCGTTTTCACCGTATCTTCCGGAAGCTGCCCGGCAAGCGCATCGATGCCTTCCTGTTCCATGAACAGCGGAGGCATGATCGTGTCGCCAAATCGACTGGCTAATTGAGTGATTGCCGCATCACCTTCGCGGCGCACATGATTGATGATCTGCTCGACTTCTTGCTGAATGCTGAGCGCTGCAAATGAACCACTATGCTTGGTGGCAGCCAGAGGCGGACCACTCGCTGATGAGCCGGTCAATGGAGGCGGCGCCGGTATTGATTCATTGTCCGCTCCAGAACCGCTGGCCATCTTTTTCAACCAGGCAATGGCATCGGCACCCTTGTAAAGCGGAATCATTTGTGTCGTCCCCCAAGCTCCAGCTCGATTTCTTTCCAATCAAGTCCTTCATCAACAGCCAGCACGCCTACGAAATAAAGTAAGTCGGCTATCTCCCAGCGAAGGTTTTCGCGCGACTTAAACGATACCACTTCAAATGCCTCTTCCATAAGCTTTTTGGAGAGTTTATCGCGGTCTTGAAACAGTGTCGCCGAGTATGAGCCTTCGGGAGCATTTTCCTTTCGCTGTCGAAGGGTTTCGAAGAGTTCTTCGATGGCGAATGCGCGATGCGCCGCCGCCGAACCGAAACAACTGTAAGAGCCTGTGTGGCAGGCACCTTGAGATTGGCGCACGGTAAACAAAAGCGAGTCTCTGTCACAGTCTACACGGCACGCGATCAATTCCTGTACGCTGCCGGATGTCAATCCTTTCTCCCAGATTTCTTGTCGCGACCGGCTGAAATAAATCCCTTTTCCTTCGGTCAGCGCACGCTTCAGAGACTCCTGATTGCCATATGCGAGCATCAACACTTTTCCGCTGACATCTTGAACGACAATCGGCACGAGCCCCTTGTCGTCGAATTTTACTGCGCCGACAACGCTGTCAGCCAAGTCAATGCGACCCGTATACAAAGCCATGCCAACCTGCACGTCGAGACCCATTTTCGAAATCTCGACAATTTCATCGGTAGCGGCGATGCCACCGGCCACGGTGACCGGCCGTTTCAACTTTTCTTTTGCTTCCTTCACCGCTTGCATATCAATGCCGCCCAGTCCACCTTCGTTCTCGACAAACGTAGTGAGAAAAGATCCGCAGTAGGGCGTCAACCGCTCTGCCCGCTCCCAAACGGTTTCCCCAGTGCTGTTCGTCCATCCTTTATCGACAACTTTGCCGCCCTTTTGATCAAGCGCCACCATAACTCTTTCGCAAGGAAATTCGCTCAAGATCTCGGGTACTGCGGCAGTTCCAAATATTAGAGCTTTGGCACCGGCTTTCAAATACTCGCGCCCGGTCTCCGCATCGCGAATGCCACCACCGACTCTCGCATCAGCGACCTTACAAATGTCTCTGATAATCTGTCTGTTGTTTCCCTTCCCCATTGCCGCATCAAGATCGATGACAGCAATCTCGCCGTATCTGTTGAACTCACGCGCCAGTTCGAGCGGCGAGCGCTCACTCTCCAAAACAAGCTCCTTGCCTTGCTTTAGCTGAACTGCTTTGCCGTTCATAATGTCAATGCTGGGTATGATCATGGTTCACCGGTGTGGAGTTTGGATTTGTCATGCGTTCGCCTTGAACGCGTTAAAAAAGATATGTCTTACAAAAATTGGTGCTCAGTACCGCACACTTATTCCTGCATTTTTCACGGCTTGTTTTACATCGCCGATACTGTAGATTCGATCGTGGAAGATGCTGGCGGCAAGGGCTGCGTCGGCACTAGCCTTTTGAAAAACTTCAACAAAGCTTTCCGGATTGCCAGCGCCGCCTGATGCAATAACAGGAATGGATAAAGTTTCAGAAAATGCTTTTACCATTTCCAGATCAAAACCATTTTGCATGCCGTCACGGTTCCACGACGTAAGAAGGATTTCTCCAGCACCTCGTTTTGCACACTCCTTAGCCCACTCGAGCGCGTCCAAGCCTGTGGCTTCTCTGCCGCCTTTGACGAGAACTTCCCAACCATCGCCATCAGTTTTCTTGCGAGCGTCGATCGCCACCACGCAGCACTGCGAACCGAATTGAGTAGCGACTTCATCGACTACCTCCGGTCTGCGCACGGCGGCAGTGTTCATGGAAACTTTATCAGCGCCCGCGTTCAAAAGAGCAGTGACATCGTCTTTGGAGGAAACACCGCCACCCACCGTAAAAGGTATCGACAATTTGTCGGCGACACGTTCCACGAATTCGAGCATCGCCGAGCGACCTTCAACGGATGCAGTTATGTCGAGAAACATCAATTCATCGGCGCCCTGGCTCTCGTACATCAATCCGAGTTCCACCGGACATCCCATATCGCGCAGATTGGAAAAATTGACACCTTTGACGGTGCGACCGTCTTTAACATCCAGACAAGGAATGATGCGCTTAGTCAGCATTGTCCACTCCTCGAGACGCAAGTGTTTTGTTCAAGATGCGCGGCGCCACGCCCTCTGAATTGGAAACTCCGTTCAACCAATTTACGAGAAGTTGTTGCCCAAATTCACCACTCTTCTCCGGGTGAAACTGGAAAGCCGTGATATTGTCTCGGCGCACGGCGGCGCAGAAGTCACCGAAGTAATCCGAGGCATACAAAACATCGGAAGAGACTTCCGGGGCGGCGACAAATGAATTGACGAAATAGACGAATCCATTGGGCCACTTCTCCTGTTTCGCCTCAATAGAATTCCAACCTATTTGTGGAACTTTACCGGCGCGGAATTTCACTACCTTGCCGGGCAGAATGCCCATACCCGCGCTGTCAGACTCCTCACTGTAATCGAAAAGAATCTGCATGCCGACGCAAATCCCCAAATATGGCGTCCCACTTTCAACAAGTTCTTTTACTCGCTGATCGAATTTTTGGCTTTGTAAATTTCCCATAACCGCCCCGAAATTTCCGACGCCCGGCAATATAACCGGGCGCGAACCGTCAGGCAAATTACCGGGATTGACCAGATTGTATTCAACCGAAAGCCTGTCCAGACAACGCTTGACGCTGCCCAGATTGCCTCCAGCAACATCCACCAGGTCGACCTTAGTTATCATCCAAAACTCCTTTGGTGCTCAGATATTCGTTGCCTGGAAGTGGCGTGACCGCCTGGCGAAATGCACGAGCAAGCGCTTTGAATGACGCTTCGATGACGTGGTGATCGTTGTCGCTTTCCAGCATTTTGATATGGAGCGTGGCGCGCAGCCCGTCAACGAAACCTTTGTAGAATTCGCGAAACAGATTCGGATCGATGTTGCCGACTGTGAAATTACCGAATTGCAATTTCCAGGACAGATTGCGCCGCCCGCAAATATCTATGGCGACCAAAACCAGGCTGCCATCCATCGGATAAGTAAAACAGCCGGCGCGCTCGATGCCTTTGAAACCGCCCAGTGCTTTAAACAGCGCTTCACCAAGTACGATACCAGTGTCTTCGATCAGATGATGCGGATCGACCTCGACATCGCCGGTTGCCTCGACTACCAAACTGAAGCGCCCGTGTACGGCAAAAGCTTCCAGCATGTGCGACAAAAACGGCAGTGAAGTTTTGATGGAAACCTCGCCCGGATTATCCAGGTCGACTCGAATCGAGATTTGCGTTTCCTTGGTTTGCCGCTCCACTGTCGCCTTGCGCGCAGCCCTCGCCGCGCGGCTTGCGCCACCAGCCTCCGCGCCTGATTCAGACTGACGATCGTTTTGCATCGTGCTTTTCATAGTTGAAACACCTTTTCCAATTCGCTCATGTCTTTGATTATCATTTGTGCTCCGGCTTCGCTGAGAGCGCTTTCTGATGCCGAAGTATTGATGGCGATGCGATCGATGCCGGCCGCTTGCGCCGCCTGCATGTCGTCAACGGAGTTGCCTATATAAATGCCGAACTTCAAATTAAAATCTTCCAGATTGCGATTGATGTAATCTGGCGATGGTTTGGGTCCGAGACCGGGCACATCGTCCAGGCAGTAGACACGCTTGAACAAAGGGTTCAGCCGCTCTCCCCAAATCGGATCGTACTCTCCTCTCGTGCGACCGGTGACAATAAAAATTGGATAGCGCGCTGCCAGTTTTTTCAATGCTTCTTGAGCCATGAGCAAGCGTTCGGTTTTAGGAGCGAGGCTCAAATACAACTTGGTGGCTTCGGGAGAAAATTCGCGCATCGACATGCTGACACCACGACGCTTAAGCAATTCCAGCGAGGCGACCCAGTCGTCGTTATACCCTCCCTCTTCGCGTAGTGTCTTCAACTCATCCTTAGCCAGCGGTTTTCCGGAATATCGCTCGACCATCTGCGCGACCGTTTCGTCAAAACTCGCACTGGTATCGACAAGCGTTCCATCCAGGTCGAAAATTACGCCATAGCTGGATTGAAACCTATCTACACAGGCAAGAAACCGCGCTTGCTCTTCATCTGTTCCGATTGACACGCGCACTCGTCCCCACATCGGATCATAGTCGGGGGAAGGAAACACCTGTCTGCTTCTGTTGCGCACCAGCACTTTCTCCGTTTTGCAAAACTCGCAAAACTTCGAAGCAAGAAATCCCATCGAGAGCAAAACAGCATTTCCCGCGCCATCCACCACTTCGAAATTGCGCTCGGCAAGCGCCTTGACGAGCTGCTGCTTTCTTTCGTTGACTTGTTTCACATATGCATCTACATCGTCGCGGCGATCGATAAGTTTTAGCGCCGTCCAGACCGCCGCATTGTTGACGCTAAACACTGGAGTGACGATCTTCAAATACTCGATAAGCCGCGGCTGCCCGAAAACACAACCCAGTCGCAGTCCTGCTAAAGCCCATGCTTTGGAGAATGTCTTCAATACGAGCAAATTGCTGTACTTATCAATCAGCGGCAAAACTGTAGTGCCGGCGAACTCGCTGTATGCTTCGTCAATCACTATCAATGTATCCGGATAGTTCTTGCACCAGCCTTCAATGACTTCGGCTGGAATCTGGGCGCCGGTTGGATTCTCGGGAGTGGCGAAGAAGGCAATCTTCGGACCCTTCTTCAAGGCAGACTCAATGCCGTCCAGGTCGAAACTCAAATCCGGCAGCACATCGACGCTCACAACAGTGGCACCGGAGAGTTTCAGACTGTGCGGGATGACAGTGAAGCAGGGGCGCGACACAACTGCCGAGTCTTCATTAGGTTCAATAAACGTGTTGCAGACAACCATGATCCCTTCGTCGCTGCCATTCGTCAGAATGACGTTTTCCGGGCGCAGATCGTACATTCCGGCGACTTTGTTTACCAAATCCGTATACTCAGGATATCGACTGCTCCAGTCTTCCGGCATGCCCCCCGGATAAGACTCCGGGTAACCCTCGGTGTTCTCGCAGAAATCCAGCCGAGCATACTCGCTTCTGCCGCCTCCTGGCAGATCGTAGAAGGGCAATTCAAGCACGATCCGCTTGGGGAAAACGCCTGTCTTCTTGGTGGTTGCAGTTGAGTTAGCCTTAGACAACGATCTTCTCCAGTTTGTATTCGAGTATGTCCGTTGCGCCGAAAGCGACCAATTGCGGTATCAACTGCGAAACATCACATGATGGAACCGCCACTTTAATCGCATAGCCGCTGCCTTTATAAAGCTCGGAGATGGTCGGAGCTTTCATGCACGGCAGGATGGAAACCAGCTTCTCGAAGTTCTCGCAGTTGACGTTCATCTCCAGCAAGACTTTGTCGTTGGCGCGCAGGGCGCTCTTCATGAGCATCACCAGTTCTTCCAACTTCTTGCGCTTCGCATCATTTTCGAGCGCTTTTCGATTGCAGAGAAAACGCGTACTGGATTGAAGGAGCGTATCGACAATGACAAGACGATTTTGGCGAATCGTTTCTCCTGTCGCCGTGTTATCGATGATCATGTCGGCATCCTCGGGCGGCAGCGCTTCTGTTGCGCCGAATGTCTGAACATAATCAGCATTGAGATTTTGCGACTTGATGTAATTGAGGGTGAGATTTCTATACTCGGAGGCAATAACCAATCTGCGCTCCCGCCGCTCTGCAAGCGACTCTTTCGCCAGATTCTCCGGCATGGCAGCAACAATCGAAACAGGGTCATACCCGAGATCCAGCAGTTCGACGACATCGGCTTCGCGCTCGACGATCCAGTCCAAGCCAGAAAAACCACAATCGTGACGACCGAGCGCTACCAGATCGGGAATGTTCTGAGCTTTGAGAAACTTGGCGACGACGCCAGTTTGCGAGGTACGGGGACGATAAGAGCGACCGCTTTTGGTGAAACTCAGCCCAACTCTTTCCAGAAGAGAAACAACCTTTTCCTGAATGCGCCCGGACGGCAAGACCATTTTCAGGACGTCGAGATCGTCAGCCTGCCCGGCTTCCACCGTTGCTGCAGTGTCTCTCTTTTCTATCGGCGCATCGATTGTGTTCTTCATTTTCGTTTCCTTCGCTGCCTCAATTGGTGTCTCTATCGGTTTCTCTAAACATTTCCAAAACAAGCGCTAACAAAAAAACCCGCCTTCCGAGCGGGTCTCAACAATTCTTGCAAGATTGCAAAGCTAGTCTGTCGTGAGGGTCCGCTCCCGTTTCAAGAATGATGATGGTGATGATGATGCCCGTGGTTGCGGGCAGCGGATTCAATCACATTCACTCTTTTGCGGAGCGGCATATAAGGATTTAAAACATCCTGGACGACAAATTACCCCTTGAGGGTAACAGGACCGGGCTAACCTTGTCGAGAGGTTTTTCGGATTTTGTTTACATTTGGCATTGACAATGCGGAAAATAGGCTCGAATTCGCTGTTTATTTGGGCTTGTCTCAAGCCGGATAGTATTATGTTTGGCTGGAATTTCATCACGGGTAGATTATGTAAGTTGGCACGTTATATAAGGACGGAGCGATGAAAGAGCACATATTGGTAACAGCGGTCGGCGAAGATAGACCTGGAATCGTTTCGCATCTGGCGGAAGTGATTACGCGCCACGGCGCCAATTTGGAAGACAGCCGCATGACGGTTTTGGGCGGCGAGTTTGCAGCGATTGCGCTCGTCACTGTCAACGAAGATAAACTGCCCGCGCTTTTGAAAGACCTCGAACAACTCGAAAAAGAGAAGATTCACGTCACGACGAAGAAGACGAAAGCGCCCAACGATGCACAATACAAAAATCACAGCGCATACCAGATCTGCCTGACCGGCGCCGATCACGAGGGCATCGTTCACAAGGTTTCGTCCTACCTGAAGAACCATCGCATCAATATTCAATCGATGGAAACCGAATTGGTTCCAGCTCCGGAAACAGGCACACCGCTCTTCTGCATGAATGCAATTGTTGTAGTTCCTGATTCAATGGACGCGAAAAAGCTCAATGCCGACCTCGATGCTATCGCGCAGGAAGAAGCTGTAGAAATCGACCTTGCCGCATACATAGAATCCGGGCAAGAAGTGGGCGTTTAGGCGCAAACAGCTACAAGCAGGCTAATGCGAAACTCCAGCTTAGTGCACCGCGCTGCTGATGCATGAAACTGGAGTTCGCTTGACCAAACGTTTGTGTCAGAACAGCACTATGCCGCGCGCGGAAATCAAAGTTCTAAAGCCCGCTCAACCGCTTGAGCTTTGTGATGTAGTTAAAAAGCTGCCTGCTCATTTCAGAAACGCGCGCTTCAAGAAGGTCCTGCACGCTCGGCTCGTCATTGGAATCCTCTTTGGATTTGTCTGCCAATTTTTTTCTTTCATCAGATTGAGCATTCGGTTCGGAACGTCGAATGATCTCGTCGGCAGGCGCGGGTGGAGCAGATTCGACAGGCGCGGGTGGAGCAGATTCGGCAGGCGCGGGCGGAGCAGATTCGACAGGTGCGGGTGGAGCAGATTCGGCAGGCGCGGGTGGAGCAAAGTCGAACAGCTCGTTTCCAATCGCGTTGGCGGCGCCTCTTGCATTTCCCCAAACGTCCTTACCAAGGTCACCGGCAAACTGCAACTGAGGCAAACCCAAAGATGCACCTGACTCAATCGCGTTGAAAATAGAGCTGGCGCCACTCTGATTTTCTACGGAGATCTGTGCTCCAGCAGTTTCAGCATGCCCGATTGCGGAAGTTCTTTCGATTACTGGAGCTTGAAACTCGAGATGTTCGGTCATGAAGACCTCCTTGGATTCAGTGCGAGGAGTCGGCAGCAACGATGCCAAACTAGGCGCCAGTTATGACGAGGCTATGACAGGCAAAAAATTGCCGCCACATCTACTCGAACGAGAGGGCAGTGAATTGCTGGTTGATTATGTGTTCGAGCTGTGGTGTTACTCGACTATTCTCAATTTCGTCTGGTTGCACCGGCGCATCATGCGCGGATCGGGCATATCCAACGGCTGCAGCAGGAAGTCGATTTCTTCTTGATCGACCGCCAGAGACGCGGCTTTTCCTTCGGTGAAAATGCCGCCGGCTATCCCTTTCTTGTGCTGCTGCATCACGACAATGCGCTCTTCCACACTGCCGCGAGCAATGAATTTATATACAAAGACCGGCTTGTCCTGCCCGATTCGGTGAGCTCTATCCGTAGCTTGATCTTCAACCGCCGGATTCCACCATGGATCGTAGTGAATGACCGTGTCGGCAGCAGTGAGATTCAATCCGGTGCCGCCGGCTTTCAAGCTAATGAGAAAGATTGGCACTTCACCGCGCTGAAACCTGTCAATAATCGGCTGGCGCTCTTTCGTAAGCCCCGTGAGCATGACGTAGTCGAGTTTCTCCCGCTGCAACTCCAGCTCAATGAGCTCGAGCATTTTGCGAAACTGCGAAAAAATAATAATCCTTCGCCCTTCTTCAACAAGCTGCGGAAGCATGTCCATAAGCGTCTCAATCTTTGCACTGTCTGTAATCCCGTCGGCCATTTTGAGTTTGACAATGCGCGGATCACAGCATGTCTGGCGCAGTTTCAGCAGCGCATCGATAACCACTATGCGGATTCCCTTGATGCCTTTATCGCGAATTTCTTCGTTGACTCGTTTGTGCATCGCCAAACGCACTGCCTCGTAAAGATCGCGCTGCTGCCCGACCAGCTCTATCGGCTGCAAAATCACTGTCTTTGCAGGCAGTTCCTGCGCTACCTCACTCTTCGTGCGGCGCAAAATAAATGGACGAATTCGGCGTTGGAGCATCTGCATACGCTCGACATTGCTGTGCTTTTCTATCGGCTTCTGGAAAAAATTGCCAAAGCTCTTTTTCATGCCGAGCATGTTCGGCATGAGAAAACTGAACTGCGACCACAGTTCGGTCAAGCTGTTCTCCACAGGCGTGCCGGTAAAGCAAAAGCGAGCGTTTGCGCGCAGTTTGCAAGCAGCTTTCGCAAGCGCGGTAGAAGCGTTTTTTATATATTGGGATTCATCAAGAATTATCATCGCCCAATCAGTTTGCGCCAGCGATTCCACATCGCGCAGGAGCAGTGCGTAGCTGGTCAGCACCACATCCGCGTGCGGAATTTCGCCAAAGCGCTCGAATCTGTCATTGCCCGTCAGGCGCAAAACATTGAGAGTGGGCGTTAATCGCTCAGCTTCTCTCATCCAGTTAGGCACAACGCTGGTGGGGCAAATCACAAGTACGGGCGCGCGCAAGAGACCGCGCTGTTTACGCTGCAGAATATGCGCCAGTCCCTGAACGGTTTTTCCCAAACCCATGTCATCCGCAAGTATGCCTCCGGCTTCCATGTCAGTCAGAAAATCCAGCCAGCCAACTCCGTCTTTTTGATAGTCGCGAAGCACTGCGCCGAAGTCATCGGGCGTCTCAAGAGGCTCTATTCTGCCGAGCTTTTCCAACTGTTTCGCCAGCTTCTTAATGCGTTCGGTCGGCATTATTTTTATGTGGCTATTCAGAATTTTCGGAAGACTCTCCGGCCCGACGCCGCACTCGCCTGCGTCTGCATTGAAAAGCTCGAGAATCAGCTCGATGACACCGGCTACTCTGTCAAAGGGAAGCGCTATCAAACGACCGTCCTCCAGCGGAGCATAAAAATTTCCATTGATGTTGAGGCTCTGAATGTCGAGGGTGTTCGCCTTCGTCAGTCCTGCCCTCTTTATCGCGCTGATGATGGCAGGAAAAAGTGAAAGGCGCTTGCCCTCATGCGTAACGCCCATTTCGAGCACGAACCACCAGGCGCCTTTTTCCGACAGGTCATACTCGATTGCCTCTTCCGGCTTTATGACCCGATAGGAGAACGTATCGTCGATTTCGACTTTCCACTCAGCTTTCGCCAATTTCGGCAGAATTGTCTCGACAAAATGCAACCAGCGATAATCGCTGTCATCTCTAAGGACAAAGCGCATCTTCTTCTTATCCGAATGCAGCGGCAGAGCTTCGAATCCAAGCTCTTGAAGCATCCACACAAATTGCTTTTCGCTTCTGGCATCGCGGCGATAGACGACTGTGTTCTGACCTTTAGCTTCTCTGTGCTCGGTCTCGTCATCCTTGAGATCAAAAACATGACCGCCGTAATCAAAAGAAAGATCGAGCACATTCACATTTTTGTTGGGCTCGAATCCACGACGCCAATACATGACGGCCTCGTTGCCCAATGGATGAATGGATCTAAAGGAAACCTGCGGTGTGGGCTCATTGTTTATGATCTCTTCACCGAGCATCGGGCAAGGCAGATCGATATGCTCGGGCAAGGCCAGATCTTTCAATTGGTCGTAAACTTTTTCAGCGAAGCCAGGCATCACCGGCGGTGCAGTCAAAAGCTTGGCGATCGTTTCCGTCTCCACCGGCAGATCTAAAAATCCGAGATGCCACATATGCGTGTCCACATATGCGGGGCAGGAACTCATGATGGGAATGATGCTCTCGCGCTCACCCACCACAGATGGCACTTGCGATCCATCGCGGCGAAAAGTCCACTTCACCCGACCTTCCTGCCTCGGTCCTTTCGAAAGCGGAGGATTGGATGCACTGCGGAAATAGGCTCTGCCCGTAGCGACCACTTTGTCTAAAAGACGCTGCACGAGTTCGGGATCGCCGCGCAGCACATCCCCCAGAAACGAGGAGCGCAATGCCGCCATGGCAAACTGCGCAATAGATTCGTCTTCCTTGGTGGCGCCGGTGTCCGCATTCAAATCCTCGAAGGCGGCGACGACAAGTTTCTGCAAACCTGCTGAGTTTTTCTTAGCTACCAAATATGGTGTCAGCTCGAGTGTCGGAATTGGCCCGAATCGTGATTTATCGATGATGTAAATGACCGACTCAGCGGCAATTTTCTCAGCGGCGTTCCCGGCTTTGTCCACTGCACTTTCAGAAATGCTTTCCTTCAGCTCGTCCACCCAGTGCTGAACACTCCTGGGCAAATCCCTGGGTTCGACGACAATCTCTTCGCGAAAGCCGTAAATCGAGCCGGCTTCCAGAAGCAGTGCGACTGCGTGCTTACAGTAGTTCCTGAAGGGACACGAGCAATATGCGCCGATGATAAATCCTTGCTCGTTGAGCGTGACACGCGCCTGATACGGCAAATCGCGTTGCCCTTGAACAGAACCGCTGATTTCATTGGCTTCGAGATTTACAGAAACCCGCAGAACAGCGCCCTTACTTTTGTAAGAGAGACCGTTGGCAAAAGCGCGCTGCCCAAAGATGTCCGCGATATGCGTACTGGAAAACGGCAGAGAATCGACAGAAGGACCAGGCATTTTATTGCCTCGCTAAACCAAACAGCCAACGCGGGAAGAAACGTGGAAGTTAATTTATCCTACTTCAATACTGCGATTTCCACACCTAAAAACCTCTACATGTCGAGTGCAGGGTGGCGGCGATCGTAAATCAAGTTCTCTTGCTCGAAATGTTCGGTGCGTTGAATAACCGTCGGTCGCTCGACACGGCGAACTGTTTTTACCGCAATCAAATTAGACGGGCGGCGACGCACACTGCGAGCCACTTGCGTTGATTTGTAGCGCGGTTTCTTATAAGCTACGGCTTTGCGCTTGTAAGCAACTTTCTTCTTATAAACCGGGCGCGCAGCGCGGTAAGTGGTCTGCTGAACAACCGGTCGGTTTACAACGGTAGTTGTAGTGCGCTGCTCGCTAATGGGCATAACGACTCGTTCGTGGCGCTCCATAATGATAGGCTCGCGCACTTGACGCGTATTGCCTTCAGCATCCGTCGTCTCTTTTACACGCTCATAGGCAGGTTCCATCCAACTGTTAACAACAGCAGCGGGTCCCTGAGTAATATCTCTTTGAACTATTGTGTGATCTGCCTCGGCGCGGAGCGGAATAGTGAACGCAAAACTCACTGCCACTAAGGCCAAAATACTCCTTCTCATTCTTTCCTTCCTCCGGCATTTATCCGTTGGGAGGACGCATGAGAGTTTGTTCGGTTCCCAATCTCAAAGCCTCATTACCACTGAGGCTCGGGATTACCTGCCGGCGAGGCCTTTGCAGCATCGCCACTGGCCAGTTGCAACTGCATTTCCCGAGCGCGCGCTTTCAATTTCGATGCTTCTGCAGTCTTTTTCTCCCGCGTCAGTACCTCGGAATACTCATTCAGGGTATTCAAAATTTGCGGGCTGGTCTTGCCGAATTTCTTCTCTTCAAGTACCAAAAGCTTGCTATATAGCTGCTCGGCTTCGCTCAGCTTGCCGGACATTGCGTTGGCTTGCGCAAATTTTTGAGCCAGTGACAGTGTCTCCGGGCTATCCTTTCCAGAAAATCCATTTTGCATGGCGAGCGCGATTTGCCTCAATTCAAGCGCTCTTCGATATTGCTTCTGCTGCTCATAGACTGAAGCCGTTTCACTCACTGCCTGCACTAAATACTTTGGATCGGATTTCGGATTTGCTTCTCTCTCTTTGCGCGCCTTTTCAATGTATGGCTCCGCATCCTGAGGAAGCTTGCGCAAAGACTGCACAAGAGCCAGTTTGCCCCAGACATCAACGCGGCGCTGATCGCCGGCATCCATTTTCATAGCTTGTTTTTCAGCCAGCAAAAGATTGTTTTCCGCCTGATCGTAACTTTGACTCTTGAGCAATTTCAGGCTCTGGTCGAAGTATTTATTGAACAACTCGGAAGAACCGCAGCCCGAAAGCAGAGAAGCACCTGCCACGGCGACAAATGCAGCCGACAGCAGGCGACGCGAATCGCTTTTATTCATAGAGGGCACATCCTCAAGTCGATGGTAAGCCACAAAATAATAGGCAGCATTCACCGCAAACAAAAGGGTGTTTTCCCTGAAGTTTAGTCTGCGATCTTATTTATGAGGCCAAAGACTTGCCTGATGGTTCGCTTTACAGTCCGTCCCGGTTTGCTGTTTGTGACACGACTCAAGTCCACATCATCTAAGCGGCTGCTTCGGTTCCTGTTGTTATAGCTAGACGACGAGGGCTGGGGGGCGGGAACATGCACCGGCTGAGCGGCAACAGGTTCGGACTGGCGAACCGGCATGGCAGCCGGCGACGAATAAGAATTGCGCTGAGCAGTGGCGGGGTTGTATCCCTTGCCGGTGTAATCATAGAACTGATAAGGCTTGGGCTTGCGTTTGGACGCTTTCTTCTTGGGCGGCGCGGACGGCTTCGGCGCTACACGCGCGACTGCCGGTGCGGCACTTTGCGGTTTGGAAACCGACTGAGGCGCCGAGGCAGGTGACGATACAGGGGCGGGGGCGGCGGAGGAAACCGGCTTTTCGTGCGACGCATTGACAGAGGCAGTATCAGGCGGCGGCGAAGCGCCCGGGCGCAAGAGGAGAAATCCGGCAATGGCGAGCAAAACAGCAAGGGCGACAGCGCCAAAGGTCGCAGACTTTTTGTCGATCACGATCGAAATGGTCGGATCGCGCTTATCGACCACGACAGCAGGTCGATGCGGCTCGACGTTTTGTTGAAAAGGCGCCGAGCTGGTGCTGAAAGAAATGTTGTTGGAAGAAACAACATTTGGTGCGATCGCTGGCTGTGGAACGACTGGCGGCGCAGACTGAGAAATTTCTTGAGGAGCGGGTGGAGCCGCAGGAGGATGAGCCGCAGGAGAGTGAGCCACGAGTTGAGTGGAAACTATATCATCGACATTTGCATTCAAGAACGACGGAGTCGGCGTCAAAGCGCCGGTGTTTTGCGAAAGATCGCTCAACCAGCTATCGCTGTCCAGCTCGACTTTGCGACCGGAAACCTTCTCTGCTTCGAGTGACAAAGTATTGACGCTGAGTTGAGGTTTGAGCGAACGCAAATGCGTCGCCACCGACTCTAGCTCGTTTCGCAAATCGTTCATGGATTGAAAACGTTCTTCGCGATCCTTGGCCAAGCATTTGAAAATTACACCTTCAAGCTGCTGTGGAATCTCCGCATCAGGACAGGCAATCGCAAATGCATCCGGCATTTCGCAGACCTGCTTGAACATAGTTTCCAAAGGATCGGCAGTGTTGAAAATCGGTCGACCTGCCACAACTCTGTACATGACCGCACCCAGCGAATAGATATCCGCGCGGGCATCGAGTTTCATGCCCTTGCATTGCTCCGGGCTCATGTAGAGCGGACTGCCGAAGACCTCTCCTGTGCGGGTCAAATTCTCCGCTTCCGGGATAGTCGGATTGAGCACTTTGGCGATGCCGAAATCGACAAGCTTTACGAACTCCTTGCGCCCTTCGAATTCGACAAGCATGATGTTCGACGGTTTCACATCCCTGTGAATGATGTCCTTGGAATGAGCGTGTGCGAGCGCCGAGCTGATCTGCAAAAACATGTTGACAGCGCGCACGACGGGAACTCTTTTCTCCGCATCAAGAAGGGAAGTCAGCGTGGTGCCTTCAAGATAGTCCATCACCATGTACGGCTGACCCTGGTTGGAAACACCAAAGTCGTGAACGTTCAAAATATTGGGATGCGAAAAAGTGCTTGCCGCCTGCGCTTCCACCTTAAAGCGTTTGAGAGCATCAGCATTTCCGACCATTTTTGTATGCAAAATTTTGATTGCAACATCACGCTGCATGAGCAGATGTTTGGCACGATAAACCATGCCCATACCGCCTCCACCAAGCACTTCGGTGATTTGGAAACGGTCGCAAAATAGAGTGCCGACCATTGGATCGCGTGGCACATCCAGGATGGTAAGCGCTATTCCATCGGTAGGGCACGTGGCCAGATTGGCCGGGAATTCTTTATGACAAACCAGACACGCCTTGCGTGCTGTCTCATTCGCGTTCCCGAGATCATCCATATATGTTCGTCCGTAGTAATCAGTGCGTGGGGGGGACCGCTGCTACCAGGATTCCAAATTTGCGAATTTACCTAAACAGACACAAATGGACGAAAAAATGTTTCGCGTTTGGCTGAGTTTTTTTGAAATACACAAAAGTCTATCTGCCCACCTGACACTATTTGCCCATTGCGAGCGGTAAACCCAAATACTGAAAGGCAAAATTTAAACTATGTATTCACTTCGAGCAGGCACGAAAGTCCAAAGCAAGTTCAATTCTTCTTGCCTGCGGTACCTGCTACGTCAAAGCCCGGCTTCGATTCAACGTTGCGCTTCATTTCCAGATCGAAAGTTACTCTCGGCAAATCAGCATTGGCGGGGAATTTCGGTATTTCATACTGTTTGACTAACTGCACGGCGTTGAGAGCGTTCTGCTTGAAATAAGTTTCTGAATCCACATTCCGGGCGACGCTGTCCGCGGGTTGAAAGTCTTCGACCTGAGCCGAAAGATCGCGATCTTTTGTGACAGTGACCCGCACGACAGCCACACCAGGCCCCACATCAACGCTCTGCCAACGCGCATAAATGGCACCGGCAACTCTGTGATACCAGTCATCCCATGACGGCGCGACTGTGGCATTCAAGGACGGCATCAAGAGAGCATTAGCGTGAAGCGGCTCCTCTTGCGCGATTACCGGCTCGGCAAATTCACCGCCGCCCGTTTTCAACTTGCCGGCATTTGCAAGAAGTCCGGTTGCCGTCGGTGCTGACCACTGGCCACCCAGTGTTTCTTTCTTATAACCAGGCACCATGATGGAAACCTCGTAGCCGGGCGCGTAGGTAACCACGCCACCGCGCGATTGGCTGTGCCTCAGCGTTCCACCCGGCGTATAGTCGGAGATATTGCTGGCGGTCTCCGCCACTTTTTTTGTTTCATATCCAGGAACGTAAGATGTGACGCCACTTTTGGTTATTGGATCAGCCTGGGTTTTGAATGGACCGAAGGCCCCGACAAAAGGTCCATTCCCTCGCAAACCCATACCAGGACCGAACATCTGAACATTCGACGCCGACCCGCTGGAAGCGGAACGCGTCACCTCATAGCCAGGCACATAAGAAGTGACACCATCTCTAGACTGAACATGCCTGGATTCATATCGCGGTGCGATCTCAGTCACGCCCTTGGTCACAGTGCCCGGAGTAATCGAATAGCTGGGATCGAATGTCATGACGCCGTTTCGCGGAGTCAGCGTGTAACTGGAAATGGGCGGAATCGGATGCGTCTGCCAGCCGGCGGCCGCATTCAATGGATTGCCGGGGCGTCCGAAAGGAGTCGGCGTAGCCTGACCGGGAAAGAAGTGCTGATTACCTGAAAATTGATTGACCTGCCCGGCCATCGGAGCGCGCCCATCGATGCCGCCGTTCAACCTGCGCGCTTTGTCAGCGGCACCGGGCAGAAGAATGAGCGATGGATTGAGGGCGGCATCATCCTTGATGGAACCATTGAGAAGCCTCGTGGAAGTGCCGCCGGTGAGCACCTTTTGCTCGGCGCCGCCGGTCAGCATTTGCTGCTGGGTGCCGCCTTGCAGAGTTTGCTGCTGGGTGCCGCCCTGCAGAGTTTGCTGCTGGGTGCCGCCCTGCAGGTTGCGCTGTTCGACGTTTCCTTCGAGAATCTGCTCAACCGTGCTTCCTGTCAGTCCCTCAGCGAAGGTCGGCACAGAGCAAGACAACGCCAGAATAGAGCCGGAAACCCAGCCGAAAGCCCAGCCGGAAACCCCTATAGATTTACTGTTCTGGCGAGATGCGGAAATGTGATTTTGCATTGGCGCGACGGAATGGCGTAAAGAAGTGTCAAAACAAAAGATGAAACTTGCATAATGTCGTATTGTCACAATATCAAAAGATAATTGGCGATAGAGTCCGGCAAAGAGCGGAAGAAGACGACAGGCTGGGCATGACGAGGCTCAACCACAGCAAAACGTCACTAAATAAATCCTTCGCTTTTGCAGGTTGAATTGCCTTCTCTTGTGCGCTGAAAAACTACCAGAAGGCCGAAACGAGTCTCAAAACAGAGCCAGAGCAAGCTATAGCGAGCTGCCCACTATAAGCCTGCGCAGGTGGCGCAATCAAACTCAATATTGTTATCAACAGCGACGCTTCAATCAGCCTGCGTACAGCCAACGGGCCCCGGCATACACAGATATTGCCACCACTATTAGTGCTGTTTCCCAAAAACTGGCGTGAGCTCTCTACCTTTGCATCCGCTATACTCTGTGAATTGAAGGCGGTTTCAGAGGTACTTTCTGCGTCCATAAACGCAGATACCTGTTTGTGAGATGAGCTTCAGCTAAAGGATAGCTATTTTTTACTCACAAACAGCGATGGGTATACCTATCAGACTATACTCATCGCATCGGTTTTCAGGTAGTGGGAAAACTGGAACCACCGCGGCTTTTGTGTCTTCAACCGAGAGCTCGTTTCATCCCAGACGCATCACGAGGTAGGGCCTTTTGGACTCATTTTTACTTTTTGCGGGCCTGACCTTCGTCTTCTACTTGTGGCATATGTTCGGGGTGACGATAGGTCTTCACAGACTGCTCTCCCACAGGGCTTTCACATGCTCCAAGGCGGTCGAGTATTTCTTCGTTTTCGGCGCCTATTTTGCATTCCACGGCTCTCCGGTTTGGTGGGCGACGATTCACCGCGCTCATCACCGCTATTCGGATTTGCCGCTCGATCCGCATACGCCCAACAACGGCATTTTCTCTGCTTACGCGTTTTATAGCGAATGGAAATATCCCGCGCACATCAACCCAAAGGTGCAGAGCAAAGATCTGCTCAAAGACCCGCTCTACAGACTTCTGGAGTCGGGCGCCGATTGGAAGCTCGGCTATGCGATTAACGTCGTCAGCAGCCTTCTTTTCCGCGTCGTATTGCTCGTCGCTTTCGGACCCATTGTTGCCGGTGCCAGCTTGCTTGCCGGTATTCTGGCTCTGAATGCGCCTTTGATTCTCAACATCATTTGCCACATGCCGCGATGGGGCTACAAGAACTTCAAAATCAAAGACGACAGCATGAACAACTGGCTCATGGCCATCATTTGCGTGGGCGACGGCTGGCACAACAACCACCATGCCGTGCCGGGTTCCAGCAATATGGGCTTGAAGCCCTGGGAAATCGACCCGTCGTTTCTGTTTTTAAAGGCTTTGCAAGCAGTCGGATTGGTCGGCACCATCAACGAAACTCTGGCAAACGAAAACCCTCGCCTGGCGCCTGTGCCGGTCACAGCGTACCGCTCGACGCTCAAGGCTCATCGCAAGCACAAACGCAATCGCGAGTTGACCTCGATTCGCTAGTCACTGCAAGCGTTTTGACAGAATTACTTGCCGGCAGATCGCGATTGCGAAATGCCGGCAGTTCTTTTGGCCGGGGCGGTCATGCGGAAAAGAACCTGCCTTAAGCGAGGCTGCGGGCGTATCGTAACCGGCGAGAAACCGACCCGTGCCCAAGAAAGAGGTTTTTCTAAAACACCTGGGTATATAAATATTGACAGCCGGGGGGTTGTTTACTGTGGTTTGGGTTAACGAACGAATATGGCATCCAATAAAGACGAACACCAGGAATGGGTAATTAAGGACAACTTTTTTCACCGGGGCGTGTCGAACGTGCGCAATACCTTGCACGGCAACGCCGAGGCGGCTCAACGCGCGCTCGAATTGGTGAAAGCCAAGCAGGCGCAGAACGCGCAGCAATTGGTTTCGCAGACAGGGGCACATCCGGCACAAGTCGCCTCAGGGCAGACATCAGCAGTGACACACTCGGGTCAAAGACCTTGCCAGTGCTCGAATTTACCCGATGAGGAGCTGGAAAAGCGCGCTCTCAACGATCCGATTCTTCCGGTTTACAAGTTTCGCTATGTGCTCAATCGGCTGCGCTCTGAAGTGAAGAGAGCCGCTCGCTACGGGCACACAACGTCTGTAATGATAATTACAATTGATGATTTTGCCGTGCTGCCTCAAAAATTCGGCAATTTTGCCGAGATGGTGCAGAATGAAGTTTTGCTGGCAGCCAGCCAGCGCTTCGCGGCTATTATACGCCGAGACATAGACTTGCTCGGGCGCTATCTCAACGAGCGTTTTATCGTCGTCTTGCCGGAAACGAACGCCGAACAGGCAGCGCATTTCGGCGAACGCATCAGAGCCGCTATTCAAGGAACTTGCCTCGATCATATGTGGCACAAAGTAACCTTCACGGTGAGCCTGGGAATTTGCTCGTCAACGGGAGACACACTCCCGGCCGAAGAGATGATCATGCAAGCCGACGGTGCCACTGAGATGGTCGAAAAACAAGGCGGCAACGGCGTTCACCAGGTTTCCTTCGAAACTCCCGCTCAGTAGGCGGTTGCGTTTCTTTTCATTGGGCGCGATTGCCCGGCAAAAGTGCACCATCAGCGGTGGCTAACCGGAAAGGCTCAACAGGAATTGACCAGTGCAGGAAGTCTTTGTCTTCATCTGTTTGGCTCTTTCCGTCTGGCTGATTTCCTGCGCCGTTGAAGCACGCAGCACTTTCTGGGCCGCTGAAGTTTTAAAAGTGCGCGATGGTGGCTATGTGCCGCCCGCGCCCTACTTCCTCACCAATCTTCTGTGCCGCGCTGTCTGTTTCACACTTGGATTTTTGGAAGTCGGACCGATCAAGATAGTCGGCAAAGAACGGCTTCCGAAGAATGGTCCACGCATTATTGCGCCATTTCACATCGATGCAGGCGACGCCTCGATCGTGTCCGCTCTAATCGGCATCAGTCCTATGTACTACTTGATTCGCACAACGGAAGTACTCGGCTATAGAGGGTGGATAGCGACGATGACGGGCGCAATTGCAGTTGATGAAGAAACCCAGGAAGGGCGCACGAGAGCGTTTAAAGCGGCTGTAACTGCCCTTTCCTCGGGCGGACCGAACGCTCAACTCGTGATCTTTCCGCAGGGACAACTGGTGCCGGATGAGGTCATTCGCAGGCACGAATTCAAATCCGGCACCATGGCTATTGCCAAACTTTGCGCGCGCAAAAGAAAAGAGCCGATCTGGATTGTACCGCTGGGAGTGCATTACAAGACTGATCCTAAAGAGGCGACCCTCTTTCAAAAAATAGTCCAGGGGCTCGGATTCAAGAAGTTTCGCAATCTATTCGGACATCAGAATTATGGCGCCGTCGCCGTCGTCGGCAGACCATTTCAAGTCACGCCAAAAACCGCGCAGGTCGAGGATATCGCCCGGGGGATAGCCCTGGATGATGACGCCGAAAAAGCTACGGATATGTACGTGCAAAGACTGAGTCTTTTGCAACGCTCGGCAAAAAAACACAGTGCCGGCAAACTTGACCTCCACCTCTCTCTGAAGGAAGGGAATTCCGACTAGACAAGATAACCTAGCAGCACAGATGGAAGGACGAGATCGTGAGATCAAACTGCTGACGGACAGCCAGTACAAGCGTGGCTGGTGGACACAATTTAGCTCCTGGCTAATAACCGGCCGATGAGTGTCCGGTAACAGATACTAATGTTTCATGCCACCACATACGGGGCAAGGCCCTGAAAGGTGGACGGTGTCCACTTTTCAGGGCCTTGTATGTCTTGGGATTCCAATCGTCTTTGTTCCCGTCCGGCTGCAATGTATATCGTTGCCCTAATTTGGGGGCTTCTATCTAGATCTCGTCTCTTAAAAACTCTTCGCTCTATCGTCTGATAATTCCTTAAATGGCTGATTGAGTGCAGCTCGTGCCTCAGCAAGAATTCGCAATGCTTCTTCGTCATCCTGCACCAAGTTAAGTCGTTCTTCCTGATCGTAAAAGGAAAACATATGGTCCAAAACCCACTTGCCGCTTACAAACCCTGCCGCAAACTTATCTCGGCTATCGTAGACAGATGCCTCCCCATTATCTGCTTTGCATACGTGTAAATATCTCAACATATTGTTCACCTCACTCTAACGAGCCCAGCGTATCTTTAATTAGCCTCTGAATTGATTCTTTTGTCTGTCCTGTCCGGCGCAGATAGGTATACCAAGCATCACTATAGAGAGTTCTTGCGCGGTCGTTAATTTCTCGAACTTCTGCTTTTTCCTGACGCGTCAGGGTTTTCACATCTTTCTTCCGAATGTTTTTGTACATCTGATGCTCGATGTGACCAGCCTCGTTCATTTCAGTTGGCAGAATTTGCCATTCAATAAGCTGACCATTCGGTGCTTTCAGGTCAATGGCAGCAACCCGCCATCCCCGGGCTTTTGGATTGAGTAACTTGTCTAGATCCACCTTCACTATCTCAAACCCGCTCTCTTTCAGTCTTTCAACAAGCTTGGGTAGGTCGTTCAAGTTCTCTACTGGTGTCTTGAATCTGAACGAGTCTCTAATGTGCTCAACGTCGAACCACTCCTTAGCTTCCTTTATGGACGGTCGTTGAGCCTTTTCAAAGATATCCTTAGCATGTTTAAAGCCAACCTCTGAGTTAGTACCAAATTTAGTATCAATATTGTTCAAGAATTTTTCTACCAGAGGCTTGTTATCTTTTGTCAAAGCCATTAACTGTGCTACTTTTTGACTTGCCGTAGCACTCCTGTCTATAGGATTTACGATGTCTTTTTCTTCCAAAAGCCTTCTCTTTTCTATGATCCCTTCTTCCAAAACTTCAACACGTTTTTCAACTCCAAGCGCCTTGAGCTCGGCCTCGCTCATTCCCTCCAAGCCCATTTGTTCAATTGTCTCAGGATTGATAGGCTCACTTCCACCTTCAAAGAAAAACATTGGCAAAAGCATACCTGCCATCTTCGCGCGATCTTCCGGCATCAAAGGCTTGTCTATTTCATCTATCGCTGTGCCTGCAATCCCTTGAACATCTTTGTTCAGTTGTTCAGGACTCTGCGCAAAATGCCCTGGAGTATCCGATAGCCATTGTCCGACCTTCTGAAGGTCACTGTTTATTGCGTTCGGCTGAGCCAAATGATTTTCAAATTGTCTGACTGCAGCTACAGCGTTTTCTAAAACTGCTTCGGCATACTTGCCTAAAACCTCTTCTGTCACCGCTTCCGAAACTTCAGGCACGTTTGTGATCTGCACATTTATTTTCACATGAGATTCAAATGGCGGCCGCTGCACAGTCGGCGACAAGTCTGGAATCGGCTCAACCGCTTGCTTTGCCGGATGCTCATGTATTTCTGTCTTGCCGGCGTCGCCAGCGCCGGCATCGTTCGTTTTTACTTCCGCAGAATCGAAGAAACCGAAACGGTTAGCCTGTATCTGCGCCACTCTCGCCTCGTATTCAGCTACTGTCTCGCCGTCGTTCATCGCAATCATATCGGGCTCAGACAAGGTCTTGTCGTCTCGGTGAGCATTAGCAAAAGCCTGGCCATGTACTTCCTGATCGGGCTGTGTCGCAATAACACCGCCATCCTTTACGGCTTCAGGCGTTATCTGGATGGTCTTTTCAGCGCCATGGTCGCTTACTTTCAAGTTTCGTTGAACTTGCTCGGACATAGGCGGGCCCGCCTTTTCTGGATGACTACAATATGCCCTTTTGAAATTGTCCGGAAACGAGACTAACACTCACTTCCCATAACAACTGAACCGAAACGAAGCAGCCGTACATATATACGGCAACTCAAATTTGTAGCAGTGCAAGTAATTTTTTGCGGACTACCGTCCGTCATGCCAGCCTCCCTTCTCTAAAGGGCGAGGCCTGCCGCGCGTTTTGGTCATAGCGAGGCGGCATCTACTTGATCGGCTTCTTCTTCAGCCAGCCCTGACGCGCAAGGAAGTCGTCATAAGCTATCTGTTGAGCAGGTTGCAGCAGCTTTCTTATACGCAGCCGCATCAATAAATACTGATCGTTGATCTCACCGCGAATTTGCGACAGCTCGCGCTGAGCACAGAGAAGATCTTCCGCCGATGCGCCTGTAGTCATGCCGGAAAGAAAGACCGCTTGTTTTTCTCTGAATTTCTTTCTAAGCGGCTCTATTGTCGGACGCAGATCCTCGACAATCGCAGTTATTTTCTTGCGCTGGTCGTCGTTGGCTTTGACCGCTTCCAAAATCGGATTAACGTAGTATCCATACGGTTTTTCAAAGCCATCCGAGGTCTTCTTCGCCTCGTCGGCTCCGACCGGTTGATAAATCAGCAGCGGTCCTGAAAACAGGCACGCATAACCGGCAATAATCAGCAGTTTTGTGAGCTTATCGAACATCAGCAGCCCAATCGAAGGTCTATGTGTGAATCATTGCGTACCCTGTACACAACTAAGACGACTAGACGACCATCATTAGGAAATGTGCCCAGAAGGCAGGAAACACCGACATATTAGTGCCAAACCAGCTCAAATTTTTCGGTTGAGAGGAACATCATCATTTTATAGGACATGCTTTAGGTCGCCCCGCAGGGCGTTAGACGGCGGATAAAAACCGGCGGGAGGAACAATGAGAGGGCGGAACCAAAAATGCGGGACAGTTCGAGTCGCCTGAGTTGCCGTCGCCAGGTCTAAGCGGTGGTATCAAATATGGTGTGAGGATTGAAACAGTTACCAGCCGATCCAGCACCAGAGATATTTTTCCAACTCAATCTCGTCACGAATCTCGATGCCATAATTGCCGACAAGCGGGATAGTCGGCTTTATCTTGCGGCTCTGGTCGATGGCATTGATATGTACAGCGCACATCACATATCCACGTCTCTGATAGAAGCGCAGGCCATCGATATTGTCGTTGGTGGTGATCATCCACATGCGGCTGCAAGCTTGTTTTCTTGCTTCTTCTTCTACCGCCTCGATGAGCGCCGTACCGGCGCCTCGCCACTGTGTCAATGCATCAAGAGTAATCAATTCGCACTCGGCGTCGTGGATATGATAAGTCGCAACGCCAATGGGGTTTTCTCTGTCATAGGCTATAAAACCAGGCAGTTTCGCCGGTTCATACATAACACCTCGCGTCACCACGAAACGGCCGCTCCATACGTCTTGCAGCTTCTGGCGCAGCCATTCCCGGTGTTCTTCACCAATCGGCTTGATCTCCAAATTTGGAGGCGCTGTCTTCGAGTTTGCCGTGCGTTCTGTGGTCTGCATTACTGAGCTCCTATGTGAAACGTCCTCAAAAGAGAAGACCAAAGGAAGACACCAGAAGGATGCCGCAATGCCTATGTTCAAATCATTTCGATCGTAACACGGCGCCCTCTTTGCAAGGTCCGGTTCCTAAGTTATTAGAAGAACCGGCCCCACATATTTAAGGAAGTTCCTGATATGGAATCTTCGGTGATTTTTCGGTGGATATGTTAGAAGGTTTCCACGGCAGATTAATTCGTAGCGAAGAATTGAACTTTTTTGCCGCCAATTACGTATTTAAAGTTGTGCCCGTTGCATCGTAGATAAGTATGCCGACAAACAAAAAAATGCAAGACCACCGCTCCAGAGAGCTAAAACCTACCACCAGTGCCAGATTTACCGCCGCCCTTCTGGCAGCAGTCAGCTTGGCGACTGCCAACCTTGGATTTCCGGCTAACCCTGCCGTTGCTCAAACACCCACCTCCGGGTCGGCAACCAGAATCCCCAGAACTCCTCTTAAGATTGCAAAGTCACCAACCATCGCCAGACACTCTCGCGAATCGGTGGCCCATCTTCTCAATCGAGTCACCTACGGTATTCGTCCCGGTGATATAGAGAAAGTCCAGGAAATGGGCGTTAAGAATTACCTGAGCCGGCAACTTTCTCCCGATTCAATTGAATTGCCTGAATCAATCGTCAAGGTCTCGCAAGTTCCCGCCCTCACCGAAACCCCGGTCGAGCTTTTCCGCAACTTTGGAAAACCGGCACTGAAAGCCCTGGTTCAAAGCAAAGGCAAGACCGAAGCGGGCAAGAAAGAGCTACAAAAGGTTGTAAGAGAAACTTACGGCAGGCTCTACGGTGATGCGGTTCAGGCGCACTTCGTAAGGGCTGTCGAAAGCCCGCGCCAACTGCAAGAAGTGATGGTCGACTTCTGGTTCAACCATTTCAATGTATCCAGCGACAAAGGTCTCGACCATATCTGGGTCGGCCATTACGAAGAAACTGCAATCAGACCATATGCCCTGGGAAGATTCCGCGACATGCTCGGAGCGACCGCTCATCACGCCGCGATGCTTTTCTATCTGGATAACTGGCAAAATACCACCGCATCGCTTAACCCCACAGTCAACAAAAAGGGGAAAAGCAGATTCAAAGGAATCAACGAAAATTATGCGCGCGAGTTGATGGAATTGCATACTCTTGGCGTTGACGGCGGATATACACAAAAAGACGTGCAAGAACTCGCCCGCGTTCTTACCGGGCTCGGTCTACCACCGGGAGCCGGTGGAGGCATGGGAATCCGCAATCTGCAACAGCGCCGCGCCATGATGCAAAATGAGCAAGCACAAAATGGACAGGCTCAACTCAGTCCATTCATGCGGCGCCGGATGCAGAATGGAGTGCGAAATTTCGGAGCGCCTGTTACGGCGCAGTCCATTCAAGGTGACGCCAAAAGTGGTTCATACTTCGATCCGCGCCGCCACGACAATGGCACCAAAGTTGTAGTGGGCCATACGATTGCGCCGGGCGGAGAGCGAGAAATTGAAGAAGTGCTGGACATCCTGGCTCGCCATCCTTCAACTGCTCGTCACATCAGCTATAAGCTTGCTCAATATTTTGTCGCCGACAAACCGCCGGATTCACTGGTGCAAAAGATGGCAGCCACTTTCACACGCAGCGACGGGCAAATAGCGCAAGTGATGAACACTCTTTTCGAGAGTGATGAATTCTGGAGTTCGCAGTATCGCAATAAGAAATTCAAATCTCCGCATCGATATATTGTGTCGAGCTTGAGAGCAACAGATGCCACCATTGCCAATCCCGGACCTCTGCTGGCATTCCTCAAACAGGCAGGACAACCGCTCTACAAGTGCCTTACACCGAACGGATACAAGAACACACAAGAAGCCTGGCTCAACCCGGACAGCCTGATCAACCGCCTCAACTTTGCCACCGCTCTTGGTGCCAATCGCCTGCCTGGCTTGAAGGTCAATGGGGCGAATGATGTGACCGAAAGCCTGGCTACTGTTTCGGAAAAAACGGTAAGCGCCATCGAGAAAGCGCCTCCACCATTGAGACAGAGCCTGGTGCTCGGCAGTCCGGAATTCATGATGTATTAGGTAAACTCAAGAAGGCAAAGGTTGCATGAACAGACGTGATTTTTTGAAAACCGCAGGATTGACGGCTGCATCTTTCTTGATGCCGAATGTTCAGGTATGGGCAAAAACCGCCGCAACGGCTCAAAATCAAGCTGCAACCAACAAGCTAGTGGTGGTTTTTCTTAGAGGCGCAATTGACGGTCTCAGCGTTGTAGTGCCTTACGGAGATCAGCGCTATTACAAAGTGCGAAACAACATCGCCATCCCGCCTCCGGGAAACGAGCTGGGCGCGCTTGATTTGAACGGAGAATTCGGGCTTAATCCTGCGCTCGCCCCGCTGATGCCGCTCTGGAAAAACGGCAGTCTTTCATTCATTCTCAACACCGGCTCGCCGGACCCTACTCGCTCGCACTTCGACGCGCAAGACTATATGGAAAGCGGCTGCCCGGGCAAAAAATCGACCAGCACCGGTTGGCTCAACCGGCTTCTGGCGCAGCTTCCCGACAATCACTCACCGGTAAGAGCGCTGAACATCGGCACTACCACTCCCAGAATTTTGCAAGGACCTGTTGCCTCGGCCACCTTCAAGGCGGAGCTGCGTCGCCGCCCTACTGCTATAGATAATGAAGTGATTGCTTCCAGCTTCGAGCGCATGTACGAGGGTCGCGGCGACAGCCTGGAGCGCGCATTTTTGGATGGCATGGACGCCCGCCAGACGATTAACGATAAGCTCAGCGGAGAGATGATGCAGGCCAATGGCGGAGCCGTCGTGGCTAATAGATTCAGCGCCTTTGGAAGGCAGCTTGGAAAATTGATGAGCGAAGAGCCGAAAGTGCAGGTTGCCTTTGTCGACCTGGGCGGCTTCGACACTCATGTCAATCAAGGCAATGGCAAAGGGCAGCTTGCAAATCACCTGCAGGTTCTCGGAAAAGGGCTCAGTGACTTGGCCGCCTCCTTGGGAGAAACATATTCCCGCACGACCATTCTTGTTATGTCCGAGTTCGGAAGAACAGTAAAAGAAAACGGCAACAACGGCACGGACCACGGTCACGGCAATTTCATCTGGGCGCTCGGTGGTGCCGTAAAGGGAGGACAATTGCTCGGGCGCTGGGATGGTTTATCCGACGGCGCGCTCTATGAAAATAGAGACTTACCCGTGCGCACCGATTTTCGCTCAGTCATCTCTTCGGTAGCAGGGGAACATCTGCAACTTTCCTCACGGCAACTGCAGACGATATTTCCGGACTTTACGCCGGAAAAGATCCCCGGCATTTTAAAGGCCTGATGTAAAACGAACGGACAGTAACTCCCTACGTGGACTTAAAATCCATATTGGTCGTCTCTCGACAGACCTTGCTCGCGCAGCGGATATTTGCCTGACGCAGCTTTTTTTGATTAAATGTTTGCATGGTTTGAAATGCGCCTGGAAAGCGATACTGGTGGTGGTGGCAGAAAAAGGACTTTTGCAGCCAAATGGCGAAGCCGCCACTTTCATGGCGGCTCCAGCACGGCTTGTCTTCCCAAAAAGTCTGTGACTAATATTGCAGCTTCGGAAATTGCAGAACTGCTTTACCGGCATCTTCGATATAGGGCTTGGCGCCCTGATAAACAGCCGCACAACCGGCGCCCACTGCCCCCACAATTGCCAGACCTGTTATCACCGGGCTTTCGGCCAACACTGCCACAGCGGTGAATCCGACCGCCGCACCGACTTCTGCCGCTGCCAGCGGATTTTTCGCTACCTCTCTCGCCAAAATCGGTCCATGGGATTGCATCATTCCCCAGGTTTCGCTCGCCAGATGCTGAGCGTCTTCCACAACATGTTTGGCGTCGAATTTGCTGTTGTCGTTGAATTGAATTTCGAGCGGGTTTGACTTAGACATAGAAGCGATCCTCGCGGTAATCATCGGTGGGGTGGGCTTGGGGCATCGACTCGTCCGTCGATGTACACACAATAGGGAAAACGCCTCCGCGGGTAACTGTTGAATTCAACAGTTCCATCGCATCCCCCAAACCGGACCCGCAAAACACCGGGAAGCCAGCCGTCCGCCCAAAATCGAAATTAGCAAGAGCCAAGGACAACGATATCCTTAACGACAGAGGAAACACCTCTCAAAGAGTCCATCAATTGGTCTTCCGGCTCGGTTAAGGCTGGAAACCTCCGTGCCGATTCGACTTACGGCTCCAGGCGGCGAAACGCGCGCCAATTCGGGCATAATATAAATATTGGAGCCCCGGATTCCCCACTTGCAGCTAGATCCCAGACCACAATCCATGGACAAATCAACGGGCATTCCTCCGATTGGAGAACTGTTGGTTCAATGGCAGCTAGTTTCTGAGAAAGACAGAAACGCAGCGCTTACCGACGCGCGCCGCCTTTCGCTGCCGTTCGGTCTGGCCCTCAGATTGCACGGAGTCGTAGATTTGGAGCTGCTTCACAACGCCGTGACGGCTCAAGCACTGATGCGAGATTCAATCATATTGCCGCAACACGCCCGCGAGGCCATGGCAGTTGTGTTGAGAAAACGCATTCAATTCCCCCTGGCTCTCGATCTGCTCGGCATAGACGTGGGTTCTAAAAAACGCTGCAGACTGGGAGAACTACTGCAGGAGAGCGACACCATCAGTCGCGACCTGTTGAAATCTCGGCTCAATTGCGCCAAGCAAACGGGTCTTCCGCTCGGACGCGTGGTTTCCAACCTGTCCGACGTGCCCAAGGATGTCATTGACGTTGCCCTTCGCCTGCAGACGCAGGTGCGCTCCGGTGTCATCTCAAGGGAAGAAGCCATCAGCCAGCTCTATGCGACCAAACGCAATAATGCAGTCATCACGAGCGTCAGCCAGTCTTTAATGGAACAGCGGACCCAGTTGGGGCAATTGCTTAATATGGCGGGACTTATCTCCGTAAAGGATGTCGAGTACGCTTTGATCATGTCCAGTGCCGAAGGCAAAGCGCTGGGCGAGGCTCTTACGTCGCTCAATTTGATCAAACCTTACGAGGTCCATGCCGCGCTGGAAGTGCAGCATATGATCCGCGCCAACAGGCTCAGTTTCAACCAGGGATTGAATCAGCTCAAGAAACTTTTGTCAGGTTCGGATGACGAAAACGACAGAACAGGAACTTTGCGAACCATTCCTATGGACAGGTCATCGGTGCCTTTCTCGTCATTTTTGAAACTGGCTAACTGCATGCCCAAGAATTCCGACTCCAAGAATGCACCGGCGCCGGAAGTTAATCCTGCAATTGACAATCAACTGGATGAAACCTGGCAAGAATTGCGCGCCACCTTTTACATGGCGATGCCGTCAGCCGAACGAATTCATCCGGATGTAAAAGAAATTCTGCAGCGCTCAGGATTTCTTAGCGACAAACAAATGAACTCTGTTCAAAATGCTGCAATGGCTTACAAATTCTTTCGGGACGACCGCTTGAATATTGAGCAAGCCCTGATACAGTTCCACCGCATGCAAGAAGAAGATGCCGATCCGAAGTCTTGGACCGGAACTTTCCCACAACTGAACGTCTAAATCTATAAATATCGAATTGGATACAGGGCGCAGGAAGTCTATACTGTGCCGATACACCGACTAATTAGACTAGCGTGGGATAAATAAGCTTGGATACATTGATTCTTGATACCGAGATAGTTGCGGCACTGGTTTCGCTTACAGCCATGGAAATCGTGCTGGGTATCGACAACATCATTTTCATATCAATCCTTTCAACCCGCTTGCCGGAAGAGCAGAGAAAGCAAGCTCGATTGATCGGGCTTGCTCTGGCAATGATTACAAGAATCATGCTGCTCTTCTCGCTTTCCTGGGTAATGTCCTTGAAATCGACGTTGTTTACGCTTTTCAACCATGGCTTTTCCGGTCGCGATCTCGTCCTTATCGGCGGCGGTGCATTTCTTGTCGCCAAATCGACCAAAGAGATTCACGAAAAAATCGAAGGGCTCGAAGATGAGGAATTGGCGATGAAAAGCCGCCCTTCTTTTGTCGGCGTTTTGATTCAAATTATGATTCTGGATATAGTCTTCTCTCTGGACTCCGTGATTACGGCCGTGGGAATGGTGGACCAGTTGTGGATTATGGTCGTTGCGGTAATGATTTCGGTTGTGATCATGATGGTCTTCTCGAATCCCGTCAGCGAATTCATTCACAGAAATCCCACCGTCAAAATGCTCGCCCTCAGCTTCTTGCTGCTTATCGGCGTCATGCTCGCCGGCGAAGGCATCGGTCATCACATTCCGAAAGGCTACATCTATGCGGCAATGGCGTTTTCAGTATTTGTAGAAAGCCTGAATCTGGCCAGCAATCGCAAGAAAAAATCAAAGGTGGTTGAAACGGCGGAAGTTTGATTGGAAACTTACGCTATCTGTTAGAAGTCGACCGCGCCTGGGCGAATTCAACTAACGGACGAAATGCATCCGGCAGTTGCCCGTCGTCATAGGTGGCGCTGTGCCCGCTGCCATCGTTCGCCGTCAGTTCGTAGAGAAACATATCGGCAGCACCGGGCGTCGTCTTTTTCTTCTTTTTCATAGAAAGAAGTCCGCTGGCGGCAATCAGGCGCTCCAGCTTCTCGCGGTCATCTTCTTTCATATCAGCAAGATTGACTGAGTATGTCTTATCAACTGCTGCGAAACCGCCGGTCTGATGGTAAGAAAAACTGGTTATTTTTTCCATTCTCGCTTCGCTATCGGAAAGAACACTACTGCCGGTGGCGCTTTCTAACGTTCAAATAAGACGTTGGAATTTTTCAATGCCGATTCCACACTGACAGGATTGGTTATGAATACGACCTTTAACGGCAAGCCGGCATCCGACTTCAAATCGAGAGCCGCCAACTCGCTGTTCAGTTCCTGCGCCTGTTCCTTATTTGCACCTGGCTGCGGTTCAATCCCAACGGTCAATTGCTCTTGTTCGCTGATGGGCTCGAAGAAACAACTGAATATCATGCCGCGCTTAACCATCTGGTGGCGCTCCAAAACCTTCTTCAATGAAGCACCACAGCGCGCGACCGTATCGGCGTCCGCGCAATGCAGGGAAATTTGAGCGCCGCTGCTGATCGTCACTTGCGCCCAGGTCCAGTTTTTACCTCTTTCGATCGGCAACTGGCCTTTTGCAAAAGCGTCCATTTCCCACTTGCGCAGAATTACACCGCCCGTTTTGGTTGCATCTAAAATAACGGCTTCCATGCTCTTTGACAGAGCAATAGAGCATAAATCGCGCATGGTAAAAGTTCTGCATACAAATTCAGTTTCACCATCCCAAGCTTCGATCATTTTCCTGCCGCTGAAAACCATTATGCCTACTTCTCCGCGCGCGTTCGTAATCGTCAGCGGCTGATTGCCGTTGCCTTTGTCTGCGCCGGGAAGAACGACTTCCCCGCCATTGAGTGCTTCATACAATTTAAGGCGATTAATGACGGTGTCCGCATCGCGCACCACCTTAATCGCTTGTGAAATGCCTACGCGCTCGGCGTTTACTTCAGCAGCTTCCTTCGTTGAGCTGGATCGTTTTTCTGCGAGTTTTCTCAGATTCTCAGGCTGGCGATCGAATGCAGCTTGCGCCTGAGAGCATCCTTCACGGGCGGCGCGCAGGTAGAGTTCAAGCGCTTTGTCGCGGTTAGCGGTCAAGCCCAAACCTTTTTCGTAGCAAATGCCCAACCAGTAATTCGCATCCACCTGTCCTCGACCGGCAAGGTCCTGAAACAGTTCGACCAATCTACTGAAGCGGGGTGCAAAACCATCCTCCGACCAGAATTTGTCTTGCGCGAACTGACCTTCGGCGGATTTTTCCAGCAGTGCTTTGGCACGCGGTCGATTGACCAGCACACCGGTGCCCTCAATGAGAGCCAGAGAAAGATTCCATTGCGCAAAGGAATTGCCGGCTTCGGATGCCAGCTCGAGCCAATCGATGCCTTGCTTCTCATTTTGCTCGACACCGATTCCTTCGAGAAAAATTACTCCCAACAATCCCTGCGCCGTCATGTCTTCCATATCCGCGGCCCGCGCTAGCAGCTTCACTGACTGCTGAGAATCGTTGAGGACAAGCAGACCTCGATGGTACATGCTGGACAAAAGGCGCAATGCTTCGCAGGAGCCTTCTTCTCCTGCTGCGTTCAACCAGCGCATCGCCTCGGCTCTTTCATTCTTATGACCTTCATCGTCGAACTCTTCTGTCGTGGCGGAATTCAAGCCCTTTTCGAGAGCATTGTCCCACCAGCGAATGACAAGATTACGCTCGCGTTTGAGCAAGTTTTTCATGACGAGAAATCGGCCCAGCAAATATTGGCCTTCGCTGTCGCCGCTCTCGGCTGCCTGCCGGTAAAATCGCAATGCTTCGGAGAAGTCGCGGCCGTCCGGATTGTAGAAGCGGAAAAAATAAGCTAGGCTGATCATGGCCTTGGTGTTTCGTTTGTTGGCGCAAGAGCGCAAAAATGCCTCGGCACCTTCAGGAAAGATGTTGTTTTCAAAGCAGGAACGCAAACACGTGATCGCGTGCTGCTCGGCAGCATCGCTTCCTAAATCGTAGGCGCGCTTGTACCAGTCGTAAGCAAGGTTGAAGTCTTGAGCAACTCCCATGCCCATTTCCCAGCACCGCCCCATGAGCAACATGGCAGTCTCGTCGCCCTTTTCCGCAGCCGGTTGCAGATCCCAAACCACCTGCGAGAGATCGGAATTTGCAGGCGACTTGAGCAGAATCATAAATTGCTGTTCGGCCACATCGAGCGAGTTGACCGTCGATTGGCGCATCCAGTGATCGACATCGTCGACAGTCAGACCAGGTGTGGATTCCTGGCTGATCAGCTCAGCCAGTTTTTCCTCACAGCGATCGTTGCCGAGCGCGCTTCCGGCTTTAAGCCAGTAGATAGCCTCTTCAGTACTGGGCTCGACGCCTTCACCGTAGACATAGCAAAGGGCAAGCTCATACTGAGCGGCTTCGTTGCCGTTTTCTGCGGCTTTTCTGTACCACTGCGCGGCGCGCACGAGGTCCTTATCCACGCCGTCTCCGTTGAAATAGAGAATACCGAGCATGTATTGTGCGCCGTCGTTGGTGTCATCTGCTTCTGCCGCCTTTGTGAGCCACTTGAACGCTTCTTCGAATTTTTTGTCGCTGCCTATGCCGTAGTAGAGGCAACGACCGTAATTGCTCATGCCTAGCGAAAAACTGCCTTCAGCAGAGGCTTTATACCAGCGAATCGCTTCGCGGGGATTGTCTTCTTCGGTAAAATAACCATAGGAATTCTGAGCCCTGGCATGCCCCTTTTGTGCCGCTTCAAAGTAAAGTCGGATCGCTTCTTTTTCGTTGGCTTCTACACCAAGCGCGCCCCACTGGTAAATGGACGCCATTTCGTTTTGTCCTTCAGGACACCCGGCACTGCACGATTTGCGATACCAGAAAAGCGCTTCCTTTTCGTCAACGCGAACACCAGTGCCATTCTCGAGCATTGCTCCATACTGGTGCATGGCATACCCGTCGCCGCGCTGAGCACGATCGAGAACTTCATCGGGGCTGCTCGGCTTTTCAGGCTGCACCACCTTTGGTGGCTTCTGAGTTTCCGGATAGGGAGAAAATCCGAACGGTTCGGGAACAGAAACCGGTTTCGACTTCGTAACGACGGTCGGCTCATCATCAGGCTTCCCGCGCCCGCCCGCGCCTTTTTGGCTCCATAGCGACTGCATTGCTTGCTCGAGTTCTTCGCGAACTTCTATCACCGATTGATGACGGTCGGCGGGAGATTTCATCAGGGCGCGGAACACACAGCGCTCGAGCGCATCAGGAAGAGGCACTCCTGAGGCCACCTCGCCGAACGCGCGAGGGCTGTCGGAAACTTGCTTATGAAGCGTCTCCAGAGAATTCTGTCCGGTGAGAGGACGCACCCCGGTCAGTACGTGATACATGACGCAGCCGAGCGCATAAATATCGGACCTGGAATCGAGGGGCTTGCCCAGGCACTGCTCGGGGCTCATGTAGGACGGCGTGCCGATCACGGATCCGGCTTCGGTCAAATCGGACTGATTTTCTTTGAATTGCTTGGCGATGCCGAAATCGACCAATTTTACTATTTCATTGCCGGTGTCATCCTTGAGCAGCACGATGTTGGCGGGCTTCAAATCTCTATGGACAATCCCGCTCTTGTGAGCGTGCGCAAGCGCCTGACAGACCGACATGAACAGCGGTACGGCTTTGGAAGCATTCATGCGAATGGAGCGATTGAGCACATCTTCAACGGTCTCTCCCGCCAGGCATTCCATAACCAGGTAAGGGCGGTTGTCCTCCAACACCCCGAAGTCGAAGATGGTAACAATATTGGGGTGCTGCAAGGACGCAGCCAGGCGCGCTTCTCTCTGAAATCTGAGAGCGGCGACGTTGTCGGCGTTGAGCTTTTCCTGCATGACCTTTACGGCAACATGCCGGTCCAGCATTTCGTCCTTCGCCTTGAAGACGACGCCAAGCGCGCCCCTGCCGAGTTCGGACTCGACCTTATAGCGATTGCCGATGCTGGTTCCTATCAAATTGTCGCCGCTCACGGCCCCTTACCTCCAAAAATTGCTTACCCCCTTTAAAAAGGAGTTTCACCATTTAAGGAGTTAATTAAGAGACATGGCTGAAGGCAACCGGCCTCAGCTTTTTGGTCACAAACGTCATTTCTGAGAGTATAAACTTGAAACCAGCGTGCCAAGATCGTCCCCCAAGCGGGTGAAATAATGGGAAATCGGCGAATTTGGCGTTAAAACCGGCGGTCATATCGGTACCGAGTTACATTAAAAGGGCAATCTCGATCTAAGCGGCTACTTGACACGTTAGGAATCTAAGCTATGGCGAATACCAATTCTCTTCTTGGAGAACTGTTGGTCGATTGGCAACTGGCCTCAAGACAACAGATGGAGTCGGCGGTTGCCGAATCACTAAATCGCGATCTGCCTTTGGGGCTCGTTCTGACGATGCTGGACATCGTTGATCCTGAGACTCTGCATTCAGCGATTGCGGCACAGTCATTCTTGCGCGACCAACTGATTACGTCGGAACAGTCCAGCAGCGCCATGAGCCTGGTCAAGAAAAAACGCATCTCATTCGGGCTGGCCATGGATCTGCTCGGCATCCAGGCGGCATCAAAACCTCGCAACAGGCTTGGCGACTACCTTGTCGAGAGCGAGTCGCTGCCGCGCGAGCATATCAAATCGCGATTGAATTTGACCAAACAAACAGGTCTGCATCTGGGCCGAGTGTTAGTCACTCTGGCTGATGCCCATCATGACCTCGTCAACCACGCTCTCAGCCTGCAAGAAAAAGTGCGCATCGGCGACATCGATCGAGAAGAAGCCATCGACAGACTTTATTCAGCGCGTCGCTGCCTGGAAGTTATCACGCATGTCGGACATGATTCGATCACCAATCAGTCGAAGCTCGGAAATTTGCTCGCGACAGCCGGCTTTATCGAAGACAAAGATATTGAACTCGCGCTTTGCGTCAGCAAGGAGCAAAACAAGCAATTGGGCGAATCTTTGATTGAACTCAATTGGGTCAAAGCGCAAGTAGTTTACGCAGCGCTCGAAGTTCAAAAACTTATTCGCACGGAAAAAATATCCATCAATCAAGGACTCGAGCAACTGAGGCGATTGCGAGCGCAGGTCGGAGTTTCCGAAGATGTGCCCTCAACGCCCGAGCCGCAAGACGAGCGCAATTTGACCTTCTACTATTTTTTGAAACTGGCGAATGTTTTGCCCAGCCCGCAAGACAAAACAGCTCAGGCAAATATTCCGCAAGACCGTTTCGAATCTCAGTTGGAAGAAACGTGGCAGGAGTTAAAAGCTACGCCGCGCTCGCCGCGGCTGCCCGAAGACGTGCGCGATCTGCTCTTGCAATGCGGCTTTCTGTCGGAAGAACAGCAGATTATGGTGCAAAGAGCGGGAAGAACTTACAAACTTTTCCGCGAGCGCCAGTTAAATATTGAGCAAGCCTTGATTCAATTCCATCTTGCTCAATCGACCTCGTCAGAGCCCGGTCAGTGGTCAGGAACATTCCCCAGCTTGCCGATATTCTAATTTTCATCGAGCCAAACTGCAGCACAGCGGGTATAGCAGTTCAAGTAGGTGAGGACGCCTGTTTGAATAAGCTCTTGCTATGCCCGCTGCTCGCAGTTTTCGCCCTGCAGACCGCTGCGCATTCAGCCGTGCCTGTCTGGAAGCTCAAAAAAACCTCGCCCGTTCAAGGAGATGTAACGGTTTACACGGCAAGAACAATGACAAAAGTCGTATCGGAGAAGTCATCGAACTACTCGATGTTTCGAACTCAAGACAAAGGCTTTTTCACAACCTTTAATCCGAGGACCAAAACCTACCACAAAGAGGATTTCGATAATTTGGGCAAGGCAGCGAGTTTGGTTACGTCCTTGGGCAAATTCGGAAAAGCCCAAAAGACTTGGACGAAGCTGAAAACCAAGCGGCAAATTTGCGGCAAGAGAGCCGAAGGCTACAAGAGCACCACGTCGGCAGGAGAGCCCGTTAGCGAAGCCTGGTATTTCACTGACTGCCCGATTCAGCAAAGCACTTTTTTGACAAAGTTCTTCGACGTACCGGACATACAGTTGGAAGTTGCAGAAGTGACGCTCTTTCAGGGAGGCCGCTCGACAAAAGCGTTGAAAACATTGAGCGTGGAAGAAACCTCAGTGCCGGAGGCGTTCTTCGTTTTTCCAAAAGGATATAAATATTCTCCGGATCGATTTGGTGTCATCGATGGGGGGATGGACAATATTCAAGGTTTCGCAAAAGATTTTCTGAACGGTCCTGAATCAAGCGGCTCGAAATCGCAGGGCAAAACTGAAAAGTAATTTCAGTTCAAGCTCTTGCCGAACCCGCAGTTCATGCCGGGCTGACAGGCCGTCTCGCTCCGGCAATGCGCTCCTTAATTTCCTTGAGCGCATTTCTCAATTCTAAAACAGAATTCGGTCTGTTTTCGGGTCGTTTCTCCAGACATTTGAGAATGAGTGCGTCTAATTCATCAGGCACCTCGGCAGTCACAGAGACAGGCTGCGGTTTTTCATTCATCACTTTGTTGAACGTCTCTAAAATTGAAGCACCAAAAAGTGGTGGCTGTCCGGTCAGACACTCGTACATCACGCAGCCGATTGCATAGATATCTGTCCGCGCATCTGCCGGATCTCCTACGCATTGCTCGGGGCTCATGTACATCGGGCTGCCGGCCGAGGCTCCTTCGCGCGAAATTTTCTGCTGCGCCTGACCGGCATCCTCGCTTTCGAGCATTTTGGCAAGACCGAAATCAACAACTTTTACCAGCTCGCGCCCTTTTACACTTTCGCTGATCATGATGTTGGCGGGTTTTATATCTCGGTGAACAATTCCGTTGTCGTGCGCGTTTATCAAACCCTCCGCAACCTGCAAAACGATCGCGAGCATCTGCCCGACCGACAATCGAGCTCGTTCTTGAATAAGCACATCGAGCCCTTTGCCGTCGACGAAATCGAGCAGCAAAAAAGGGACGCCTTCGAGAAAACCGCATTCATGCACGGTCAAAAGATTGGGATGCTGCATGCGAGCCATTGACTGTGCCTCGCGTTGAAAACGCTGGACGAAACGAGCATTGCCGAGAAGGTGCGGCTGCAGCAATTTAAGAGCGAGAATTTTGTCGAGCACAATATGCCTGGCTTTATAAACAGTGCTCATGCCGCCGGCTCCAAGGAATTCGACAATTTTGTATTTGCCGTCCAAAATCTGGCCTTCCAACTTGTCGACGATTTTCATCTCTTCTCCGTCGTCTGGGCAATTGAGCACGCTGAAAGCCAGTTGCTTAGAACA
>Ga0268299_1001185_pt1 | contig 51975 bp, 41 predicted proteins | sample NOBtaG_FD_193484 | JGI IMG/M metagenome (GOLD analysis project Ga0268299, IMG submission 193484) | Activated sludge microbial communities from bioreactor in Nijmegen, Gelderland, Netherland - NOB reactor | ecosystem: Engineered > Bioreactor > Aerobic > Activated sludge | place: Netherlands... | reverse complement strand
TGCAGGCCGATCTCGCTGAAGCCTTGGCACGGGGGGCCTCCGATCAAGCCGCATAGATCGCCAGCGGCCAGCCCTGCCAAGTGCAGTAGCCGCTCTCCGGAGAGGGTTGATACGTCCTCACCCAGGTGCCGAGCGCGCGGAAAGTTGGCTTTGTGTGCTGCCAACGCCTGCTTGTCGATCTCTACTGCTGCCGCCACCGAGAATCCGGCACGAGCGGCCCCGAGGCTTAGGCCCCCGACTCCCGAGAACAAGTCGATTACGTTCTTCGTCTTCACCTGAGTTCCGTTCCGCGGTTTGCCAACGTCGGTACGATAGAAAGAATCGAAGCCGTTGTCGATCGCCGGGGTACAACAGACAGGCCTTTTCTCCCGTTCATCTGAGCCAAGTGGACCGCCTCGACCCCGAACGACGCAGCGCGCTCATGTCGCGCATCCGTAGCAAGGACACAAAGCCTGAGGTTGTCGTTCGTGGGGCGCTGCACGCGTTGGGCTTCAGGTTTCGGCTGCACGTGCGCGGTTTGCCCGGCTCGCCGGACTTGGTGTTTCCGGGCCGACACAAGATCATCTTCGTGCATGGCTGCTTCTGGCACGGGCATTGCTGCCGCTACGGATTGGCCCAGCCCAAGAGCAACGTGGACTTCTGGCGCGCAAAGTTGGCAGCGAACGTCGCACGCGACGCCAGAGTCAAGCGAAGGCTTCGCGCCGAAGGATGGAGCGTCGCCACGGTTTGGGAGTGCACCGTTCGCAGCGGCAGTTGGCTGCGCCGCATGGTGCGCTTCCTGCAGACCTAGAACGAAGCGCCGAGCCCAGGGCTTGGCGCGGAGCTCAATACGGGTCGCTAGCACGCCGATGGCTATGGTGGGTTTGCTTCGGCGGCATCCCGCAGTTTGCGGGTCACAGCATCGAGTCTTGCCAGCTTGTCGTCACGAATCGGAGGCGGCGCGTCTTTGCCGTCGCGGACGCGCTGATTCGAGAACTTCAATGACTCCAAAAGCAGGTCGTACTCAGCGCGCGTTAGGACGATTCTCACCTCGCCCGCTGGTGCCGTGCTGCTCATAGCTGAGGCGTGCGACTCGTCGCACAGCGGGCTTCAGTGCTGCTGACCAGGATCATCGCTGCTCCCTATCGTTGTGCCCGAATGGTAGGGCCGGTCCACCCACTTGCCACTGCGCCTTTCCCTAGCATGACTTGAGTTACGCAGCCCACTTGTGCAATTGCCGGCGGTCTGCTGTTTGTGAGGAGCCGTCGGCCCAGCCACGCGTCCTTGGCTCAACCCAAACTCACCCTCGGCAACGTCAACGTCGCCACCGCCCCCACCCCATCCCCCGCATTCCTCAGCGTCACCTTGCCCCCGTGCAAGGACGCGATCTCCTTGACGAACGCCAGCCCCAGCCCCGTGCTCTTCTTCTGCGAGTGCAGCCGCGCCAGCGAGTAGAAGCGCTCGAAGACCTTGTCGTCGGCGTAGTCGGGAATGCCGGGGCCGTGGTCGCGGACAGTGATGCCGGCGCTGCGGCCGCAGGCCCCGTTGCTCGACTCAGGCATCCGGGATCGCATGACCCGCGCTGCGCAAGCTGGTCACCCAGCGGCGAATGGTCGCGCGCAGCTTGCGCCGTTGCTCGTCACCCAGCGGCATGACGGCCACGAGGTCGACCACCTGAGCCGGCGTGACGTAGCCGTGCGCCAGCATCGCCAAGCAGAACTCGCGGTCCTTGTCGCGGCCCGCTGCGGCCTTGGACAGGAAGAGGTCGACCACGTCGAGGCAGTACCCCACCCGGTCGTTCGTCGCCGCGTTCTGGACGCGGTGCACGCGGTCCATCCAGCCGGCGGGCAGCACGGCGGTTTCGGGCCCGACGCCCTGGGCGTAGTAGCCGTAGGTCTCGTGGAAGCGCGAGCCTTCGCCGATGGCGCCTTCGATCTTGTCGGCCAGCTCGGGCGCCTGCAGCGGGTAGATGTCCGCCTCGGCCGACATGGTGAAGACGCTGGGCGGGTTGGGCACGGAGCCCAGGATGGACTGGCTGCCGACGATGACGAACTCGTACTGGTTCGTCACGTCGCCACTGGCGCGGATGATGTGCTCGAGCTCGTCGCGGGTCATGGCGCCGCGCGGGCTGCGGCGCCGCCCAGCTTGACGCCCTTCTTGAGGCCGCTCACCTGGTCGAGCACGCTCTTTCGCAGCGCGGCCGGCAGCACCGTGACCAGCGGGGACGCCTGTCGCAGCTCCTGCGCGCGCCGGGTGCGGCCCAGCACCTTGCGCCATTGGCCGTGGCGCAGGATGTCCTGCCACTCCTGCCACAGGCCGCTGGAGCGGGAGTTGCCCGACTGCAGCCAGTGCGCCAGCGTCTGCTCGGCTCTTTGCAGCAGCGCCGGATCGGCGCGGACCAGGCGCACGGCCGCCTCGTGCAGCGCCAGGCTCTGCAGGTCCTGCGCTTGGTGGCGCGACTCGTCGGCCGAGACCAGCACTTGCACCACCGGCTTGGCGCGGCGCGACCGCGCCGCGGCCGACCCCGCCGGCGCCGGCTGCAGCGTGTCGCCGGCCAGCAGCGCCAGCTCGCCGCTCATGCCCAGGAGCGACATGACCCGCAGGTAGGTGCCGATGGACGGACCCGGGTCGCCGGCCTCGACTGCGCCCAGCGTCGTGCGCGAGATGCCGACGCGCCGGGCCATCTCGACCGTGCTCAGCCCCTGTGCCTGCCGCAGGCGCTTGAGTCTGTCGCCCAGTTGCAGGAGCAACTGGCGCTCCAGGACGAAGGTGCTGGGCAGGGTGAGCATGTGTCCAGAATTATAGGCAGTGCCTTCATAGTATGTCCAACTTTCTGGACATCTGCAGCGCTGCCCTGCCGCTGCTTCGGCCGCGCCTAGGCCGTCGACAAGGGCAAGGACACCGTCGCCACCGCCCCCACCCCATCCCCCGCACTCCTCAACGTCACCCTGCCGCCGTGCAGTGACGCGATCTCCTTGACGAACGCCAGCCCCAGCCCCGTGCTCTTCTTCTGCGAGTGCGGCCGCGCCAGCGAATAGAAGCGCTCGAAGACCTTGTCGTCGGCGTAGTCGGGGATGCCGGGGCCGTGGTCGCGCACGCTGATCTCGACCGTGTGCGGGCCGTTGGCGCGCAGCTCGAGGGTCACGCGGCCGCCAGTGGGCGAGAAGTCGATGGCGTTGTCCAGCAGGTTGCTCACCGCGCGGCGCAGCAGCAGAGGGTCGCCTTCCACGGTCGCAGCGATGCCCGGCTCCAGCACCACCTCGATCTGCCTCGGTGAGCCGGCGGCCTGCGCGCTGGCGGCCAGCTCTTCCAGCAGCGGGCGCAGGGCCACGGGCTCGGGGCGATCGATCTGGCGGCGCGACTCCAGCGCGGCCAGCTCCATCATGCGGTCCACCAGCTCCTGGATGCGCAGGGTCTCGCGCTGGATGTTGCCCAGGAAGCGCTGGCGGTCGGCGGGCGCCATCGCGGGCTCGTCGTTCAGCAGTTCGGCGGCGCCGCGGATGGCGGACAGCGGGCTCTTCAGCTCGTGCGTCAGCGTCTGCACGTAGTCGGCCACGTAGTTGCGGCCGGCCAGCGCGTCGCGCATGTCGTCGTAGGCGGCGCCCAGCGCGCCCACGGTGCGCCGACCCAGGCGCCGCAGGCTCAGGCTGCGCTGCGTGCGCACGTAGCGCCACAGGTCCGACACCAGGCCGAAGGGCCGCGCCAGCCAGACCGAGAGGATCAGCACCCCCACCAGCACCGCGCCCACCGAGGTGGCGCCCACCAGCAGCGTGCGGCGGCGCGCCTTCTCCACAAACTGCCCGAAGCTCTGCACCGGCTTGCCGACGGAAACCGCGCCGATGACCAGGCCGTCCACCTGCACGGGCGCGGCCACGTACATCACCGAGGTCTGGGTGTCGCCGTCCACGTCGGGCGAGGTGCGCGCGCCGTAGCTGCCCTGCAGCGCCAGCCGCACGTCGCGCCAGCGCGAATGGTCGGCGCCTTCGTGCAGGCCCAGCGAGTCGAAGCGGACGATGCCCTCGCGGTCCATCACCGTCACGCGCAGCTCGACGCGCTTCTTGACGAAGCCGAAGATGTCGGCCTCGAACTCGCGTGCGTAGAGGCTGCGAAAGACCTGCTGCAGGCCTTCGACGTTGGGGCCGTTGATTGCGGCCTCGGGGCCGCCGGAGCGGGCCTCGATCAACGAAGCCATCAGGTGCGAGGTCTCGACCAGCGACTCCTCGGCCGACTCGCGGTAGCGCGGGTCGATGTCGGCCACCAGGCGCCACAGCAGGAAGGCCACGCCCAGCGCGTAGGCCAGCAGGATGCCGACGAAGATGCGGTTTCTCTTGCTGTTCACGCCGGACGCTGCAACGGCAAGTCCTCGGCCAGCGCATAGCCCGTGCCGCGGTGGGTGACGATGGCCTCCAGCGTCGGCGCCACGAGCTTGAGCTTGGCGCGCAGCGTCTTCACGTGCGCGTCCACCGTGCGGTCGAAGCTCTCGGTCGCGTCGTCCCACACCAGCCGCAACAGCGCGTCGCGGCTGTAGACGTGGCCGGGGCGCGCGGCCAGGGTCTTGAGCAGGCCGTACTCGTAGCGCGACAGGTCGAGCGCCTGGCCGTAGTAGCGGATGCGGCGCCGGCCGTCGTCGACCTCGATGGGCAGCGTGGCCGCAACGACCGCCGGCGCGGCGACGGGCGCGCTTGCACCGCGCGCGCTGCGCCTCAGCACCGTGCGCACGCGCGCCACCAGCTCGCGCGGCGAGAAGGGCTTGGCCACGTAGTCGTCGGCGCCCAGCTCCAGGCCGACCACGCGGTCGATCTCGTGGCTGCGCGCGGTGAGGAAGACGACGGGCACGTCGGCCTGCTCGCGCAGGCGCTTGAAGAGCTCGAAGCCGTTGATGTCGGGCAGGCCCACGTCCAGGATCACCAGCGCCGGGACCCGGGCCGCAAAGTGCTGCAGCGCCGCCTCGCCGGTGGCGCAGCACAGCGGCTCGAAGCCTTCGGTGCGCAGCGCATAGCTCAGCGTGTCGGCGATGCCGGGTTCGTCCTCGACGATCAGGATGTGCGGGCGCGCCATGCTGGGCAGGGATGATAGGGCCGTGATAATCGTCCGATGACTTCGACCGCCCTGCCGCCGCTCGCCAACGACCGCTTCCTGCGCGCCTGCCTGCGCCTTCCGACCGACTGCACGCCCGTGTGGCTGATGCGCCAGGCCGGCCGCTACCTGCCCGAGTACAAGGCGACGCGCATGAAGGCCGGCAACAGCTTCATGGGCCTGGCGACCAATCCCCAGTACGCCACCGAGGTGACGATCCAGCCGCTGGACCGCTACGCGCTCGATGCCGCCATCCTGTTCAGCGACATCCTGACCGTGCCCGACGCGATGGGCCTGGGTCTGAGCTTCGGCGCCGGCGAAGGCCCGAAGTTCGAACGCCCGATCAAGGACGAGGCCGACGTGGCGAAGCTCGCCGTGCCCGACATGGACAAGCTGCGCTACGTGTTCGACGCGGTCGCGTCGATCCGGCGCGCACTCGGCTCGGGCCTCAAACAGCGCGTGCCGCTGATCGGCTTCTCGGGCAGCCCGTGGACGCTGGCCTGCTACATGGTCGAAGGCGGCGGCAGCGACGACTACCGGCTGGTCAAGACCATGATGTATCGCCGGCCCGACCTGATGCACCGCATCCTCGAGGTCAATGCCGACGCGGTGGCGGCCTACCTCAACGCGCAGATCGAGGCCGGTGCGCAGGCGGTGATGGTCTTCGACAGCTGGGGCGGCGTGCTGGCCGACGGCGCCTTCCAGCGCTTCAGCCTGGCCTACACCGAGCGCGTGCTGCGGCAGCTGAAGAAGGAACACGAGGGCTTTCGCATCCCTCACATCGTCTTCACCAAGGGCGGCGGGCTGTGGCTGGAGGCGATCGCCGCGACCGGCTGCGATGTGGTCGGCATCGACTGGACCGTCAACCTGGGCAGCGCGCGGGCGCGCGTCGGCAACAAGGTCGCGATCCAGGGCAACCTCGATCCGAACGTGCTGTTCGCCGAGCCCGAGCAGGTGCGTGCCGAGGTCGCGCGCGCCCTCGAAAGCTTTGGCGCGCAGCGCGCCGGCGCCGGCCATGTCTTCAACCTCGGCCACGGCATCAGCCAGCACACGCCGCCCGAGAACGTGACGGTGCTGGTGGATGCGGTGCACGAGTTGTCGCGCCGGCAGAGGGTTGCGCAGGGGTGATCCCGCCAGGCTTTCGGCGAGCTTGCACGACAAGCCGGGTTTTCCCGTGAAGCAGGCCCACGGGACTTGACTTATCCCCAAATGCAAGGTCCACGGTCGGCGCGCCGCTGGCTGCTGCGACGCAGCAGCACGAAGTCGAGGCATCTCCCTAAGTCGTTGATTCTTATGAGCTTGTCGGATTGCCCTCAAATGCCTCAGCGTGACGAAGGGCCTTCGGCATCAAGGACTTGGCGGCCGTTTGCGCAGGTTTCCCACAATGTTGTCCACACTGGTCGTGGATAGCCTCAAAAACAGCCTCGAATCAAGGACTTGGGACCGGTCCTTGATGTCGCCTTGAGCTTTCTTGGGCAAATCGACTTCAATCCTTCCCGCCGCGCCGCCGGCGGCTGGCGACGGCCCGCTGCAGCGCGTCGCGGTCGCCGTCGCGACCCCCCAGCACAGCGGCCTGCAGGGCGCGCTGGACTACCTTTGTAAGCGCCCGCTCGCGCCCGGAACGCTGGTGCGCGCGCCCCTGGGCCGGCGCGAGGTGCTGGGCGTGGTCTGGCCGCGGGCGGCCGCGGACGACCCCGCGGCGCCGCAGGCCGGGTCGCTGCGCGAGCTGATCGACGTCTTCGACGCGCTGCCGCCGCTGCCGGCGGCTTGGTGCGAGCTGGTCGCCTTTGCCGCCGGCTATTACCAGCGCAGCGTCGGCGAGCTGGCGCTCGCCGTGCTGCCGCCCGAACTGCGCGGCCTGAGCGGCGTGCAGCTGGCGCGGCGCCTGGCGCGGCTGCGCGCGCGGCTGGTCACGCCGGGCGGCGAACCGCCCTCGCTGCCGGAGCCCAGCGCCGAGCAGGCCGCGGCGCTGCAGGCCCTGGCGGCGATCGCGGCCCAGGCCGAGCCGGGCGTGACCCTGCTGCACGGCAGCACCGGCAGCGGCAAGACCGAGGTCTATCTGCGCGAGGCCGAGCGCGTGGTCGCCGCCGGCCGCCAGGCGCTGGTGCTGGTGCCCGAGATCAACCTCACGCCGCAGCTCGAGGCGCGCTTCATCGAGCGCTTTCCGGGCCGGCGCGTGGTCTCGCTGCACAGCGGCCTGACGCCGGCGCGGCGGCTGCAGCACTGGCTGCTGGCGCTGCTGGGCGAGGCCGACCTCGTGCTGGGCACGCGCATGGCGGTGTTCGCGCCGCTGCCGCGCTGCGGGCTGGTCGTCGTCGACGAGGAACACGACCCGTCCTACAAGCAGCAGGAAGGCGCGCGCTATTCGGCGCGCGACCTGGCGGTGGTGCGCGGCCGCATCGAGGGCGTGCCGGTGCTGCTGGGGTCGGCCACGCCGTCGCTGGAGACCTGGCACAACGCGCAGCCGCTGGCCCACGGCGGCGCCGGGCGCTACCGGCGGCTGAGCCTGCACGCGCGCATCGGCGGCGGCGCGCTGCCGGCGGTGCGGCTGGTCGACATGAGCCGCATCCCGCGCGAGCAGCAGCGCGTCACCCCGCTGGCGGCACCGCTGCTGGCGGCGCTGCAGCAGCGGCTGGCGCGCGGCGAGCAGAGCCTGGTCTTCCTCAACCGCCGCGGCTATGCGCCGGTGCTGCATTGCACCGAGTGCAGCTGGAAGAGCGACTGCCCGCACTGCAGCGCCTGGCGCGTCTTCCACAAGGTCGACCGCACGCTGCGCTGCCACCATTGCGGCTTCAGCGAGCGCGTGCCGCGCGCCTGCCCCAGCTGCGGCAACCCCGACATCCAGCCGCTGGGCCGCGGCACCGAGCGGCTGGAAGAACAATTGGCCGAGGCACTGCCCGGCGCGCGCGTCGCCCGCATCGATGCCGACACGACGCGCCGCAGCGGCGCGCTGGAGGCTGGGCTGGCGCGCATGCACGCCGGCGAGGTCGACGTGCTGGTCGGCACGCAGATGATCGCCAAGGGCCACGACTTCCGGCGCGTCACGCTGGTGGCGGCGATCAACCCCGACGCGGCGCTCTTCAGCAGCGACTTCCGCGGCCCCGAGCGGCTGTTCGCGCTGCTGATGCAGGCGGCGGGCCGCGCGGGGCGCGACGCGCAGCAGGCGGCCGGCGCCGAGATGTGGGTGCAGACCTGGCACCCGCAGCACGCGCTGTACGCGGCGCTGCGCGCCCACGACTACGTGAGCTTCGCGCAGGCCCAGATCGACGAGCGCCGCAGCGCCGGCCTGCCGCCGCACGCCCACCTGGCGCTGCTGCGCGCCGACGCGCGCAGCCAGCCGGTGGCCCAGGCCTGGCTGCAGGCGGTGGCCGACGCGGCGCACGAGCTGGCCGCGCAGGAGCAGGTGACGATCTATCCGCCGGTGCCGCTGTCGGTGCAGCGCGTGGCCGACGTCGAGCGCGCGCAGATGCTGCTGGAGTCGGCCTCGCGGCCGGCGCTGCAGCGCTTCCTGGCGGCCTGGCATGCGGTGCTGCAGGAGCGCCGGCCCGAGAGCAAGGGCGTGTTGCGCTGGGCGGTGGATGTGGATCCGTTGGCGATCTGAGGCTGTCGTTGCGCGTCTGTCATGAGCGGGCCGAGGACGACGTGCGACCGGCTCCGTTCATGTCCTCCGCCCGGGCTGCGCCCGGTCTCCCCCTCTACTTCACTGCGCCGGTCGCCCATCGCCCTCGGCTGGCCACCGACTGGCTCTTGCAGTGAAGCTGGTGGTGGTGCTGTGCGAAGCTTCACGCCGTCTCGCGTGCGTCGATCGCGCGCGCCAGCGCGCGCAGCAGCTGCTCGGCGTCGATCGGCTTGGTGAGGAAGGCGTCCATGCCGGCGGCCAGCGCCTGGTCGCGTTCGGACACCAGGGCGGCGGCGGTCAGCGCGATGATGGGCAGCGCGCGCGGGTCGTGGCGCTCGCGCAGGCGGCGCGCGGCCTCGTGGCCGCTCATCACCGGCATCTGCACGTCCATCAGCACCGCGTCGAAGCGCGTGCCGGCCTGCTCGGCCGCCGCCACCGCATCGAGCGCCTGCTGGCCGTCGCCGGCCTCGGTGACCTGCACCGACCAGCCTTCGAGCATCGCCCGGACGATGAGCATGTTGACCGCGTTGTCCTCGACCACCAGCACGCGCGCGCCGGCCAGGCGCTCGGCCGGGCTGCGCGTGTCGCCGGTCGTCACCGCGATGGCTTCCGCGGGCGGCAGCGGCAGCTCGGCCCAGAAGCGGCTGCCCTGGCCGGGGTCGCTGTCGACGCCGACCTTGCCGCCCATCAGCGTGGCGAGCTCGCGGCAGATCGACAGGCCCAGCCCGGTGCCGCCGTAGCGCCGCGTGATGGACTGGTCGGCCTGGGTGAAGGGGCGGAACAGGCGCGCGCGCGTCTCGGCATCGATGCCCGGGCCGGTGTCGGCCACGGTGAAGCGCAGTCGGTCGCCGCGCACGCAGGCCAGCTCGACGCGCACGCCGCCGCGGTCGGTGAACTTGATCGCGTTGCTGAGGAAGTTGCCGAGGATCTGCCGCACGCGCACCGGGTCGCCGCTGACGGTGGTCGGCACGTCGGGCGCGATCAGCCACGACAGCGTGAGCCCGCGCTCCTCGGCCAGCGCCTCGTAGCCGCGCGCGGTGGCGTTGAGCAGCTCGCGCACGGCGAAGGGCAGCGACTCGAGGCTCAGCTTGCCGGCCTCGATCTTGGACAGGTCGAGGATGTCGGAGATGATGTTCGACAGGTTCTGCGCACTGTCGAGGATCTGCGCCAGGTACTGCTCGCGCCGCGCCGGCGCGAGGTCGGGCTTCTGCAGCAGCCGCGCCAGCCCGAGCAGGCCGTTCAGCGGCGTGCGGATCTCGTGGCTGGTGTTGGCGAGGAAGGCGCTCTTGGCGCGGCTCGCGGCCTCGGCCGCATCGCGCGCCGCCGACAGCGCCTGGTCGACCTGGCGGCGCTCGGTCACGTCGTCGGCGATCCAGATCGTGCCGCCGCGGCTGGGGTCGCCCGGGTCGACCACCTGCGCCTGCAGCCGCGCCCAGAACAGGCTGCCGTCGAGGCGCTTCATCACGCGCTCGACCTCGAAGCGCTTGCCGGCCGCCAGCAGCGGCCCGGCGGTGGCGCTGACCTCGTGGTAGTCGCGCTCGCCCGGCCACACGACGATGCCCTGCTGGCCCGCCAGCCCGCCCGGCGGCCAGCCGAACATCTGCTCGAAGCGCGGATTGGCGTGCACGAAGCGGCGGTCGCGCGTGAAGGCGATGCCGACCGAGGCGTGCTGCAGGATGGCCTCGCGCTCCATGCGCGCCTGCTCGGCTGCGGCCACGTCGCGGCCGACGACCACCAGGTAGTCGACGCCGTCGGCACTGAAGCTGGCCGCCGACACGCGCAGCGGCACGGGCGCGCCCGACTTGTGCGTGAACACGACCGTCAGGTCGCGCGCGGTGCCGTGCTCGGCGATCAGGTTCACCATGCGCTCGCGGTCCGCGACATCGCGCCAGATGCCCAGATCGGTGGCCGTGCGACCGATCGCGTCCTCCGCCGTCCAGCCGAGCACCTGCGTGAAGTGCTCGTTGATCATCAGGTAGCGACCGGTGCCCAGCTCGGTCAGCGTGACCGTGTCGGGCGTGGTGTCGAACAGCCGCGCCAGCAGGGTCTGGCTGTGGCCGAGCGCCTGCTCGGCCGCCTTGCGTGCGGTCAGGTCGACGTAGATCGACACGGTGGCCGGCCCGTCGTCGAGATGGATGCGCAGGCCGGTGACCTGCGCATGCGCGCGGCGCCCGTCCAGGCGGCGCAGGCTGAACTCGGCCAGCGGCAGGCGCCGGCCGATCGGCAGGGCCTCGCACTCGGCGATGCGGGCCCGCACGCGCGCGAGCTGCTCGCCGTCGTCGCCGTAGTGCCAGACGATGTCGATGCCGCGCATCGCGGCCGCATCGGCATAGCCGAACAGCTGCGCGGCGGCCTCGTTGGCGTCGAGGACGCCGCCGCCGCGGTGGATCAGCATCGGCGTCGGCGAGCGCGCGAACAGCTCGCGGTAGCGCTCCTCGCTGGCACGCAGCGCGCGCTGCGCCAGCACGTCGGCGGTGATGGTGCGGCCGACGCCCCAGTAGCCGCAGAACGTGCCGGCGGCGTCGAACACCGGCTCGCCGCTGACGCTGATGTAGCGCGGCTGGCCGCCGACGTCGGGCCGGCGCATCACGAGGTCGCGGAAGGGCCGGCGCGCGTCGAGTTCGGCGCGGTGCGCGGCCCACTGCTCGGGCGTCAGTTCCAGCTCGGGGATCTCCCAGCGGGTGCGGCCCAGGTGCTCGTGGGCCGGCACGCCGGTGTCGTCGACGACGGAATCGGAAATGAGCGTGAAGCGCAGGTCGGCGTCCTGCTCCCAGTACCAGTCGACCGCGATGCCGAGCAGGCGGCTGAAGCGCTGCTCGCGCTCGCCGAGCAGCCGGACCGTGTGCGCCAGCGCGCGCGAGGTGGCGACGCCGACCAGCAGGCCCGAGGCGACCAGCAGCAGGTCGAGCACGGTGCCGACCCAGCCGGGCTCCGGCACCAGCGCGTGGCGCCCGAGCACCGCCAGCGCACACACCCCGGACAGCACGACGGCGGCGCGCGTGCCGCAGAACACCGCCGCCATCAGCACGAAGTAGCCCAGCAGCGCCAGCGGCAGCGCGCCGGCCGGGGTCTCCATCATCACCGCGGTGAGGGTCGCGACGGCCACGCCGCCGTAGCTGATGCCGAGCGCCACGCCGCCGATCGGCCGCCGCGCCACCAGCCAGCGCCCCAGAAGGAAGAGCCCGCCCAGGGCCAGGCAGGACAGCGCGATGACGACGCGCCGCGCGGGAGGCAGCGACCCGGGCAGCAGCAGGGCCGACAGCGCGAACAGCGCGGCCAGTAAGGCGCCGCCGCCGAAGAACATCCACGCGATGCGGCCATCGACCGGCGTCGACGCGAGCAGGGTGGGACTCGGGGCTCGAGCGGGGCTCATGGCGAGGGGACGATTTTCCCTGTCCACCCCGGGCGGCCGCGGACAGGTTTTCCCGCGCCGCGCCGGCCGCTCAGGCGATCGGCGCGCGGGCGGCGGCCAGCGCCTGTCGCGTCGCCTGCGCGGCCTGGCGGGCCTGCTGCGCGAAGTCCTCGCCCTGGCCGGCGTACAGCACGGCGCGCGAGGAGTTGACGACGATCGGCGCCGTCGTGCCGCCGGGCCCGCCGCGCCAGGCGGCGCGCACCGTCGCGGCCGCGTCGCCGCCCTGGGCGCCGACGCCCGGGATCAGCAGCGGCAGCGTCGGCGCGAGCGCGCGCACGCGCGCCAGCTCGTCGGGGAAGGTCGCGCCGACCACCAGGCCGAGCTGGCCGTTGCGGTTCCACGGACCCTGGGCCAGCGCGGCGAGGTGTTCGTAGAGGCGCGGCTGGCCGTCGACGTCGGCGAGGCGCTGGTTCTGCAGGTCGCTGCCGCCCGGGTTGGAGGTGCGGCACAGCAGGATCGCGCCCTTGCCGGGCCAGCGCAGGTAGGGCTCCACGGAGTCGAAGCCCATGAAGGGCGACAGCGTCACCGCGTCGGCCTGGTAGCGCTCGAAGGCCTCGCGCGCGTACTGCTCGGCGGTCGAGCCGATGTCGCCACGCTTGGCGTCCAGGATCACCGGCACCTCGGGTGCGGTGCGGCGGATGTAGGCCATGAGGCGCTCGAGCTGGTCTTCGGCGCGGTGCGCGGCGAAGTAGGCGATCTGCGGCTTGAAGGCGATCACCAGGTCCTTGGTGGCGTCGACGATGCGTTCGCAGAACGTCGCGATCTTGCTGGCGTCGCCGGTCCAGGGCGAGGGGAACTTCGAAGGCTCGGGGTCGAGGCCGACGCACAGCATCGACTCGTTGCGGCGCTCGGCGGCCAGCAGGCGCTGGATGAAGCTCATCGTCCGATCCCGCGCGCCAGCTCGGCGGCCTTGCCGATGTACGAGCCCGGGGTCATCGCCAGCAGCCGCTGCTTCTCGGCCTCGGGCAGCTCCAGCGTCCGGATGAAGGCGGCGATGGACTCGCGCGTGATGGCCTTGCCGCGCGTCAGCTCCTTGAGCCGCTCGTAGGGGTTGGGCAGGCCGTAGCGGCGCATCACGGTCTGGATCGGTTCGGCCAGCACTTCCCAGGCCCCGTCGAGGTCGGCGGCGAGCGCGGCCTCGTTCACTTCGAGCTTGCCCAGGCCGCGCGCCAGGCTGTCCCAGGCCAGCACGGCGTAGCCCAGCGCCACGCCCATGTTGCGCAACACGGTGCTGTCGGTCAAGTCGCGCTGCCAGCGGCTGACGGGCAGCTTCTGGCTGAGGTGGGCGAGCAGCGCGTTGGCGAGGCCGAGGTTGCCCTCGGCGTTCTCGAAGTCGATGGGGTTGACCTTGTGCGGCATCGTGCTCGAGCCGATCTCGCCGGCCTTGAGCCTCTGCTTGAAGTAGCCGAGCGAGACATAGCCCCAGACGTCGCGCGACCAGTCGATCAGGATGGTGTTGCTGCGGGTGATCGCATCGAAGAGCTCGGCCATCCAGTCGTGCGGCTCGATCTGGATCGTGTAGGGGTTGAAGGCCAGGCCGAGCTGGTGCTCGACGACGCCGCGGCTGAAGGCTTCCCAGTCGACGTCGGGATAGGCGGCGAGGTGGGCGTTGTAGTTGCCAACCGCGCCGTTCATCTTGGCCAGCGGCCGCACGGCCGCGATGCGCTCGCGCGCGGTGGCCAGGCGCGCGGCGACGTTGGCGATCTCCTTGCCGACCGTCGTCGGGCTCGCGGTCTGGCCGTGGGTGCGGCTCAGCATCGGCAGCGCGGCGAGCTCGTGCGCCATGCGGGTCAGCGTGGCGACGAGATCGTCGAGCGCCGGCAGCAGCACGCGCTCGCGCGCGCTGGTCAGCATCAGCGCATGGCTGGTGTTGTTGATGTCCTCGCTGGTGCAGGCGAAGTGCACGAACTCGGAGGCGGCCTGCAGTTCCGCGTCGCCGGCGAACTGCTGCTTGATCCAGTACTCGACCGCCTTGACGTCGTGGTTGGTGGTCTTCTCGATGTCCTTGATGGCCTGGGCATGGGCTTCGGTGAAGCCGCTCACCAGCGCCCGCAGGCGCTCGCGGGCGCCGGCGGACAAGGGCTTCAGCTCGGGCAGGCCGGCGTCGCCGAGCGCGATGAACCACTCGACCTCGACCTGCACGCGACAGCGCATCAGGCCGAACTCGCTGAGCAGCGGCCGCAGCGCGGCGAGCTTGGGGGCATAGCGGCCGTCGAGCGGCGACAGGGCGGTGAGGGCAGACAGGTTCATGGGGGACGGGCGCAGACGGTTGCCCGGCCGCCATTGTAGGAAGCCCGCCCCGGGGGGATCAGCGCGCGGCGTCGCGGAAGCGTGCGATGCGCTCGGCGTCGGCCGGGTGGCTGGAGAAGGCGATGCCGAGCACCGAGTCGCTGTCGTCGCCGTGGCCCTTGTCCTTGCGCCACTGCGCGAAGCGCTCGAAGAAGAGCGCCATCGCGGCCGGCGATCGGCCGTCGGCGCGCAGCACCGCGATGGCCTCGTCGTCGGCCTGGCGCTCGAAGTCGCGCGAGTAGCCCAGCGTCCCCAGCAGCGCCGGCAGGCCGGCCAGCACGCCGCTGTAGTCGCCGAAGGCGATGCTGCCCACGGCGCCCAGCACGCTGGCATGCACCAGCTGGCGCATGCCGTGGCGGTGCTTGACGTGGCCGTACTCGTGCGCCAGCACGCCGACGATGGCCGACTCGTCGCCGCCCACCAGCTGCACCAGCTCGTCGGTCATCACGATCGTGCCGCCGGGCAGCGCGAAGGCGTTGGGGCCGATGCGCGAGGCACGGAACTCGACCCGCCACGGCAGCACGCCGGCCGGCTCGGCACGCTGCAGCGCGCGTGCGAAGGCGGCCCGCAGCGCGGCCTGCTGCGCAGCCGGCAAGGCGCTGGGCTTGAGCCACTGGCGGTCGATCTGGTCGAAAGCGAGAGCGCCGATCTCGGCATCGACGCGCTGCGGCAGCAGCGTCAGCGCGCCCTGGGTCGCCAGCGGCACGCCCCAGCGCCAGCCGGCGATGCCAACCAGCAGCAGCAGCGCGATCGCCACCAGGACCTGGCGCCAGCTCTGCTGGCTGCGCACGACCAGCGACTCGCGCACGCCGGCCTGCCGCGCGAAGCGGTCCCAGGCCGCCGCGTCGAGGGCGTGCAGCTCGCCGCCGCCCAGCGCGTCCGGCAGGTGGGCCACTCGCGCGCCGTGGCGCGTGCGTTCGGGCCAGCGCAGCTGCGACAGCGGCAGGCTGGGCAGCACGCCGGCGGACCCGGTGTCGTCGTCCACGGGCTGCAGGTGCAGCGTGCCGCCCTCGGCACGCAGCCGCACGCGCCGCGGCCGCGCGCTGCGGCCGTCGAAGTAGTCGGCCAGCGGGCTATCGTCGTCGCGCACGGCCGGCGGATGTTCACAGGCCGAGGTCGACGCCGAAGACGTCGCCGGCCGCATCGCCGGCGGCGTCGTCGCGGCGCGCCCTGGCACCGGCACTCAGCTCGTCGAGCGGCCGGCGCGTGCGCAGGCTCACCGCCTCGAGCCGGATCCGCGCAACGGCGATCGCCGCCCAGGGCCAGTACAGGCCGAGCGTGACGATGACGAGCAGCCAGTTCTTCAGCAGCAGCCGCGCCAGCGCGCCGAACGGCAGCCGGCTCTTGAAGCGGACGTCGTCGCTGCCGGTGCCGGACCACAGCAGGTTCTGCAGGCGCGAGGTCGCGTAGGCGCGCGGCAGCACCTGGGCCAGCAGGAACAACAGCGCGACCAGCGGCGCGAGGGCAAGGACCGCCGCGCCGATCGCCTGCCGGCTCGCGGCGCCGGCGCCGCCGAGCAGCACCGCGCCGAGCACGAAGCCGAGGCCGATGACCAGGAAGGTCAGAAGCGCCACGCCGGCGATCCGCGCGAACGTCGCGTAGCTGGCTCCGACGCCGGCGTCGAGCCTGGTCTCGAGCGAACCGTAGGTGTAGTGGCCGTGCTGGTAGCGCTTGACGCGCAGCCAGAAGTACGGGATCAGCGCGTACACGCCGATCAGGACCGCGAACGGCAGCAGCAGGAGCAGCGGCCCGCCCTGGCTGCGGACCGCGCCGCCGGCCATGACGCCGAACAAGCCGCCCGCCGCCAGGAAGACCAGCCAGGGCAGCAGCAGCGCGCCGTAGGCGCCGCCCATGCTGCCGGTGAAGTGCATGCGCAGGCCGCGCCAGCTGGTGTTGGCCAAGCGGAACTGCAGCGAGGCACGCCACAGCGCGGGCCACAGCAGCGCCAGCACGGCCAGCGCCGCCAGCTCGGCCGCCGGAGAGACGTAGCCGGCCAGCGCATAGGCGCCGGCCAGGCCCAGCACCAGCAGGTAGCCGCGCAGCATCTTCAGCGGCTCGCCGTGGAAGTCGAGCGCGTGCCCGGCGACCTGGGTGTTGGTGTGGAAGTAGCGCAGCTTGCGCACCTTGGCCCACGGGTAGTAGAGCGACAGCGTCACCAGGATCAGCAGCAGGTTGACGATCCAGATGCGGAAGTACTCGCTGCCCGAGCCGGTGAAGCTGATCGCGTGGCGGTGCGGCAGCGGCGCATCGTCGGCGGCGACGCGCGGCTGGCTGCGTCCTTGCCCGAAGTCCAGCACGATAGGCGCCGGTCCGGGCGCGTTCATCCCGCCGGCGGCGGATCCGATGTCGGCCATGTCCTCTCCTCCCTGATGACCAGCCGGCACTTTAGGTGCGCCTCGGCGCGGCGCCGGCCCCCAACACGGGGGTGTGGCGTCGTGCCATCGGGCACACGGCAGGCCTTCTCTAGAATCGTCGCAAACGCTCCCACCCCACCATGAAACTCATCGGTTCGCTCGCCAGCCCCTATGTCCGCAAGGTCCGCGTCGTGATGGCGGAGAAGAAGCTGGACTACCAGTTCGTGCTGGAGGACGTCTGGCAACCCGGCAGCACGATCGTCGAGTCCAACCCGCTGGGCAAGGTGCCCTGCCTGGTGATGGAAGGCGGCGAGGCGGTGTTCGACTCGCGCGTCATCGTCGAATACCTCGACATGCTGTCGCCGGTGGGCAAGCTGATCCCGGCCTCGGGGCGCGAGCGCATCGAGGTACGCACCTGGGAGGCACTGGCCGACGGCTTGATCGACGCCGGCATCCTGGCGCGCCTGGAGCAGACCTGGACCGGCCGCAGCGCCGAGCAACGCAGCGCCGCCTGGATCGACCGGCAGCTGGCCAAGGTGCATGCAGCGCTGGCCGCGATGAGCCAGGGCCTCGGCGATCGACCGTGGTGCGCCGGCAACCACTTCTCGCTGGCCGACATCTCGGTCGGCTGCGCGCTCGCGTGGGTCGAGTTCCGCTTCCCGCAGATCGGGTGGCGATCCAGCTACCCGAACCTGGAACGCCTGGTCGAGAAGCTGGTGCAGCGGCCGAGCTTCGCCGACACCCGGCCGGTCGCGGCCTGATTTCCCCGACGGCCGGTCGCGGCCCGATCTCCTAGGCGGCGGGGCGCGCCGAGAGCTGCAGCGTCACCGCCCAGCCCTCGGCATGCGGGCCGCTCTCGAGGCGGGCCGACAGCGCGGCCGCGCGGCGCTGCATGTTGGCCAGGCCGCGGCCGCCGTGAACCAGCGTCGCCGGGACGAACAGCGGCATGGTCTCCTGCTCGTCGCTGGTGCGCTGCTGCAGGCCGTTGTCGACCACCGACAGCAGCAGGCCCTGCTCGCCGGCCGATTCGAGCTTGAGCCAGACCACGGTGGCCTGCGCATGCTTGATGACGTTGGTCAGCGCCTCGCGCACGATGCGCAGCACGTGCAGCGTCTCGGCGGCCGGCAGCTCGACCTCGCTGGCCGCATCGTCGACCTGCCAGACCAGCCGCACGCCGGCCGCGCGCAGCGAGGGTTCGACGCGGAAGCGCAGCTCGGCCAGCGCCTCGATCAGCGGGCGCTGGTCGGTCTCGAGCGAGTCGAGCGCGAGCCGCAGCTCCACCAGGCAGTCGTCGAGCGTGAGCTTGAGGTCGCGCAGCGGCTCGTCGACGCTGCGCGGCGCGCCGCCCGGCGGCGGCAGCGACTGGCGCTCGACCTGCGAGGTCAGCGCCATCGCGGCGACCAGGCGGCCGCCCAGGCCGTCGTGCATCTCGCGCAGGATGCGGTCGCGCTCGGCCAGCACGGCCTGCTCGCGTTCGTGCTCGCGCCGGCCGTCGAAGACGCCCTGCAGCTCGCGCTCCTTCTGCGCGACGCGCTCCTGCAGGTCGGCGTTGAGGGCGCGCAGCGCGGTCGTCGAGCGCGTGAACTCGTCGACCAGCAGCCAGGCCAGCACGGCCAGTAGCAGCAGGATGGTGTAGCGGCTCCAGGTCAGCGCGCCGTAGTCGCCCAGCACGCGGAAGACCCAGAAGTCGCGCGCGCCGACCGCCACGGCGATCGCCGCGACCGCGCCCAGCATCAGGGCCGCCGGCGTGCGCTCGCGCCACGCGGCACTGGCCAGCACGATCAGCAGCCACAGCACGTTGAGCAGCGTGCCGGCCAGCACCAGGGTGCGCAGCAGCGGCGCGCTGAACGTCCAGGCCCCGGCGCTGAGGAGCAGCGCGATCACAGCCCAGGCCACCAGCAGCCGGCGCGCCAGCAGCGAGTCGCGACCGACCGCCGCCAGCGCGTACAGCGTCATCAGCAGCGCGAACCACGCATAGGAGGCATGGAAGATCACGGTGCCGATGGCGGCCCAGGCGCCGTCCGCCCCGCCGAGCTGCATGCCCGACACGCGCCAGGCCCACAGCAGGCTGGCCGCGCCGAAGCAGGCATAGAGCGAGCGCCGCGTGCGCCAGGCCAGCAGCAGCGCCAGCGCCCCCATCACCGTGGCCGCCGAGCTGACGACCCAGGCGCCGAAGACCTGGTTGCGGCTCAGCGCCGCGTGGCGCGCCGACAGTTCGGTCAAGGGACCGACCCACACCGGCGACAGGCCGGCCTCGCGCCGCGATTCGCCGCTGACCTCGATCTCCAGCCGGTTGGCGGCCGCCTGCAGCAGGGCCTGCGGCAGCGGCAGCAGCAGCGGCAGCTCGCCGTCGCGCGGCGCCGAGGGCCCGACCGCGAGCAGCAACTGCCCGTTGATCGCGATGCGGTAGGCATTGCCGACGCGCGGCACGAACACCGCCGACTGCGGCGCGCGCAGCGCCGCGTCGGGCAGGTCGAGCCGGTAGCGCACGCTGCCGCTGCGGCCCGGCGCACCGGACTCCCAGGCATCGGGCAGCGCGATCTCGCGTTCGGCGCCGGCCTCGATCAGGCGGGCGGCACGCAACTCGACGGCCTCGCCCGGTGCGACGGAACTGCAGGCACCGAGCCCTGCCGCCAGTGCCAGCAGGGCAGCGGCGGCGAGGCGCCTCAAGCCCATCCGGGCCGGGCGTGGGCCTGCTCGGTCGCGCGCGCGCGCTGGCCGAGCTGCAGCTTGCGATAGACGTTGCGCACCGCGATCGCCACGGCGCGCGGCGTGGTCAGCAGGCGCTCGGCGATCTCCTCGCCGACATAGCCCTGGGCCACCAGCCGCAGCACCTCGTGCTCGCGCTTGCTGACTTCGTGGTCGCGCTTCGACGGTGCCTCGATGTCCATGACGCCGGTGGCGCCACCGTCGGAGTCGACGAAGCCGGAGTCGCGGAAGCTCGAGTCGGTGAAGCCCTCGTCGCGGAAGCGCTTGAGCAGGTGGCGCGCGATGGCCGGCGAGATCGGCGACTCGCCGCGCGCGGCCTGCTCGACGGCGCGCACCAGCTCGTCGGCGGTGCAGCCCTTCAAAAAGTAGCCGTCGGCGCCGGCCTCGATGGCCTGGATCACGCGCGCCTCGTCGCCGAACACCGAGAACACCAGGATGTGCGGGTGCCAGACGCCGTCGATGGCGGGCGCGTGGCTGAGCTCGCCGATGAGTTCGGTGCCGTCGCCGTCGGGCAGGCCCAGGTCGGACAGCAGCACGTCGGGCCGGCACTGCGGCAGCTCGACGCGCGCGATACCCAGCCGGTTGGCATGGCCGACGCAGCGGATGCCCGGCGCCTCGTCGAGCGCGTCGCGCACATGCTGCGACACCAGCGGGTCGTCTTCGACCAGATACACCTTCAGCACTCGCGACTCCTCAACGATCGTTCTCTCGGGACGGGCCGGCGCATTCTCACCGTGGCCGCCGCGCGAACGCCCCCGCGAGCGGGGGGAGAGACAGCTGACGCTAGCCTAGTCGCTGGACCGGGTCGGCCGCAAGCGCGACCTGTTGCGCCGCGAACGAATGGGCGCTGGCCAGCGGCCAGTACAGCCGGAACACCTGGTGCGGCCAGTCGATGTCGCCGCGCTCGGCCGCCAGCAGCGCCCCGGGCTTGACGAAGGGCACGAGGTTGGCCAGCAGCTTGACCTCGTGGTCGGCGACGCGCCGCACGATGTGGGCCGCGCTGACCTGGCGCGGGTGCTCCAGGCCGGCGGCCTGCACCAGCTCCTTCAGCGCGCGCAGCGTCTCCTGGTGGTACATGTAGACGCGGTCGGCCTTGGTCGGCACCACCAGCGCCTTCTGGCGCAGCGGGTCCTGCGTGGTGACTCCCGTCGGGCAGTGGCCGGTGTGGCAGGCCTGGGCCTGGATGCAGCCCAGCGCGAACATGAAGCCGCGCGCGGCGTTGCACCAGTCGGCGCCCAGCGCCATCAAGCGCGCGATGTCGAAGGCGCTGACCACCTTGCCGGCGCAGCCGAGCTTGATCCGCTCGCGCAGGCCCAGGCCGGTCAGCGTGTTGTGGACCAGCAGCAGGCCTTCCTGCAGCGGCGCGCCGACGTGGTCGGTGAACTCCAGCGGTGCCGCGCCGGTGCCGCCCTCGGAACCGTCGATGACGATGAAGTCGGGCACGAGGCCGGTCTCGCGCATCGCCTTGGCGATGGCGAACCATTCCCAGGGGTGGCCGATGCACAGCTTGAAGCCGGTCGGCTTGCCGCCCGACAGCTCGCGCAGGCGGTCGACGAACTGCAGCAGGCCGACCGGCGTGTCGAAGGCGCCGTGGCTGGCCGGCGAGACGCAGTCGACGCCCATCGCCACGCCGCGCGCCGCGGCGATCTCGAGCGTGACCTTGGCGCCCGGCAGCACGCCGCCGTGGCCGGGCTTGGCGCCCTGGCTGAGCTTGATCTCGATCAGCTTGACCTGCGGGTCGCGCGCCGCCTCGGCGAAGCGCTCGGCGCTGAAGCTGCCGTCGTCGTTGCGGCAGCCGAAGTAGCCGGAGCCGATCTCCCAGATCAGGTCACCGCCGTGCTCGCGGTGGTAGCGGCTGATCGAGCCCTCGCCGGTGTCGTGCGCGAAGCCACCGCGCTTGGCGCCGGCGTTGAGCGCCAGGATCGCGTTGGCGCTGAGCGCGCCGAAGCTCATCGCCGAGATGTTGAAGACCGAGGCACTGTAGGGCTGCGTGCACGACGACCCCGGGCCGGCACCGATCGTGACGCGGAAGTCGTGGCTGGCGATGTGCGTCGGCACCATCGAGTGGTTGATCCACTCGTAGCCGTGCGCCGCCACGTCGAGTTGGGTGCCGAAGGGCCGCTTGTCGGGCTCGCCCTTGGCGCGCTGGTAGACCAGGCTGCGCTGCTGGCGCGAGAACGGCGTCTTCTCGCGGTCGCTCTCGATGAAGTACTGGCGGATCTCGGGCCGGATGAACTCGAAGAAGAAGCGCAGGTGGCCGATGACGGGGTAGTTGCGCAGGATGGAGTGGCGCTGCTGGCGCACGTCGCGCACGCCGACGCCGACCAGCACGGCGAAGACCAGCGTCCACAGCACCGCCGGCGCGCCGCCGCCGGCCACCCAGGCCAGCGCCGACAGCAACAGGCCGACGGCACAGGCCAGCCAGGCGGTGTAGCGGAGCGGGAACTGTTCGTTCAGTCGCAGCAGCCAGGCGAGCATCGCGGGTCCTTCGGGCGGGCGGCCCGCTGCATGCTAGCCGCCGGCGCGGCGGCCGGCCACCGTCAATCGGCGAAGAAGGCGGCCAGTTCGTCGGCCGTCAGGTCCGGCAGCTCCTCGGGGATGAAGTGCCCCGCCGCGACCGCACGGCCCGTGACGCTGCCGCTGCACGCCGCGCGCCAGTCGTCGATCGGCCGGAACAGGCGTGCCACGACGCCGCGCTCGCCCCACAGCACGTGCAGGTCGCATTGCACCTGCCGTCCCGCCGCGCGCGAGGCGCGGTCGTGGTCCAGGTCGATCGCCGCGGCGGCGCGATAGTCCTCGCAGGCGGCGTGGATGCCTTCGGCGTTGCAGAAGCCGTGCTCGTAGTCGGCCAGCGCCTTGGGTTCGATGAAGTCCAGGTTCTTGCTGCCCCAGCCCGACAGCGTCCAGCGCAGGTACCAGGCCGGGTCGGCGCCGATCTGCTTCTCGGGCAGCGGCGCGGGCTGGATCAGGTAGAACCAGTGGTAGTAGGCCTGCGCGAAGGCCATGTCGGTGCGCTCGTACATCGTCAGCGTGGGCACGATGTCCAGCACGCAGAGCTTGCGCACCGCCTCGGGATGGTCGATCGCCAGGCGGTGCGCGACGCGCCCGCCGCGGTCGTGCCCGGCGACGAAGAAGCGCTCGTGGCCGAGCGAGCGCATCAGCGCCAGCAGGTCGGCGGCCATCGTGCGCTTGCTGTAGTTGGCGTGGTCCGCATCGCCCGGTGGCTTGGCCGAGCGGCCGTAGCCGCGCAGGTCGGGCAGCACGAGGCGGTAGTCGCCCGCCAGCCGCTGCGCGACGCGGTGCCACAGCGCATGCGTCTGCGGATAGCCGTGCAGCAACAGCAGCGGCGGACCGTCGGGGCGCCCGCCGCTGCGGGCGAAGAGGGTCGTGCCGTTGACCGCGTGATCGCCTGCCTCGAAGCCGTCGAACCAGCCCATGTCCTGCCCTTTCGCGAGACCGTGGCGTGGCTATACTGCCGCCCACAGCGCCGATTTGATCCGGATTGCGGGCGCTCTACAAATGCAGCTAAAGCGCCCGCGCTTCAGCGCAGGCTCACGTCGCTGGCGACGTGATGCTGTAGCTAAAGAGGGGCCCCGCGACTCGAACCGTCACCCGGCCTCGCTAGCTCAAGCGACGCCGGGTTTGTCTTTTCTGTGGTTCATCGCGCATGGGTTCCGTCGGCATCGTCACACCGCAAAGCCTGAAGTTCGCAGCACCCCTGCCACTGAAGAGCGGCGCCGTGCTGCCCGAGTGCACGCTGGTCTACGAGACCTACGGCACCCTCAACGCCGAGCGCAGCAATGCCGTGCTGGTCTGCCACGCCCTCAATGCCTCGCACCACGTGGCCGGCCGCCATGACGCGCAGGACAAGAACGAGGGCTGGTGGGACAACCTGGTCGGCCCCGGCAAGCCGCTGGACACCGACCGCTTCTTCGTCATCGGCGTCAACAACCCGGGCTCCTGCTTCGGTTCGACCGGGCCGACACACGAGAATCCGGCGACCGGTCGGCCCTGGGGCGCCGACTTTCCGGTCGTCACGGTCGAGGACTGGGTCGACGCGCAGGCACGGCTGCTCGACGCGCTGGGCATCGTGCAGCTGGCCGCGGTGATCGGCGGCAGCCTCGGCGGCATGCAGGCGCTGAGCTGGACGATCCGCCACCCGCAGCGCGTGCGCCACGGGGTCGTCGTCGCCTCGGCGCCCAACCTCAGCGCGCAGAACATCGCCTTCAACGAGGTGGCGCGCCGCGCCATCGTCACCGACCCCGACTTCCACGGCGGCCACTACTACGCGCACGGCGTCGTGCCCAAGCGCGGGCTGCGCGTGGCGCGCATGGTCGGCCACATCACCTACCTGAGCGACGACGTGATGGCCAGCAAGTTCGGCCGGCAGATCGTCAACGGCGAACTCGCCTACACCACGCAGGACATCGAGTTCCAGATCGAGAGCTACCTGCGCTACCAGGGCGACAAGTTCAGCGACTACTTCGACGCCAACACCTATTTGCTGATCACGCGCGCGCTCGACTACTTCGACCCGGCGCGCGAGCACGGCGGCGACCTGAGCCGCGCGCTCGCCGGCGCGACCGCGAAGTTCCTGGTCATCAGCTTCACGACCGACTGGCGCTTCTCGCCCGAACGCTCGCGCGAGATCGTCAAGGCGCTGGTCGACAACAAGCGCGACGTGAGCAGTGCCGAGATCGACGCGCCGCACGGCCACGACGCCTTCCTGATGGACGACCCGCGCTACCACGGGCTGCTGCGCAGCTACTTCGAGCGGATCACGACATGAGCGAACGCAAGGACCTCGAAGTCATCGCGAGCCTGGTGCCGCCCGGCTCGCGCGTGCTGGACCTCGGCTGCGGCGACGGCGCGCTGCTGGCGCTGCTGCGCGACCGCCGCGGCTGCAGCGGCTACGGCGTCGAGCTCGACGACGCGCAGCTGCAGCAATGCGTGAAGCGCGGCGTCAACGTGATCCAGCGCAACCTCGACGAGGGCCTGGCGATCTTCGGCGACGCGAGCTTCGACGTGGTGCTGCAACTCGACACGCTGCAGAACCTGCACCGCACCGAGGACCTGCTGCGCGAGACCGTGCGCGTCGGCCGCGTCGGCATCATCAGCTTCCCGAACTTCGCGCACTGGCCCAACCGCCTGAGCGTGCTGCGCGGCCGCATGCCGGTGACCAAGGCCCTGCCCTACCAGTGGTACGACACGCCCAACGTGCGCTTCGGCACCCACGCCGACTTCGAGGTGCTGGCCCGCAAGACCGGCCTGCGCGTGCTCGACAGCTTCGGCCTGCAGGACGGGCGCGTGGTGCGGCGCTGGCCCAATGCGCGGGCGAGCACGGCGGTGTTCAGGGTCGAGCGGGCTTGAACGTTCGAGCGGTGTCGAAAAGCCATGGCGGTGCAGGCAGCCGCCTTCGCCGTCCCGCTCAGAGCCTCAAGCCCGCGGCGACACGCTCGCCGCGAAGGCCGGCGCCCGCCACGCCTTCGTCGCCTGCTCGAAGGCATAGCCCAGCTCGAACAGCTTCGCTTCGCTCCACGCCGGCCCGACGAAGCTCAGGCCCACGGGCAGGCCGCCCACGAAACCGGCCGGCACCGTGAGGTGCGGGTAGCCGGCCACCGCGGCCGGGGTCGAGAAGCTGCCGCCGTAGTGGTCGCCGTTGACGAAGTCGGTCAGCCAGGCCGGGCCGCCGGTCGGCGCGACCAGGGCGTGGAGCTTGTGGCGGCGCAGCGCGGCGTCGATGCCCTCGGTGCGCGACCAGCGCCGGTTGTTGGCCAGCGCCGCCAGGTAGTCGCGGCTCTTCAGGCCGCCCAGCGCCTGCGCGCGCACCAGCAGCTCCTGCGAGAAGTGCGGCATCTCCTCGGCGCGGTGCCGCTCGTTGAAGGCGATCACGTCGGCCAGCGAGCGCACCGGCGCGCCCTGCCCGAACTCGGCGAGGTAGGCATTGAGGTCGGCCTTCAGCTCATAGAGCAGCACACTGAGCTCGGTCTCGCCGTAGCGGTCGGGCGGCGGCAGCTTCACGTCGTCGACCAGCACCGCGCCGCGCTCGCGCAGCACCTGCAGCGCCTGCTCGTAGAGCGGGTCGACGCGGTCGTTGCCGCTGAAGGCGCTGCGCACGATGCCCAGGCGCGCGCCCTTCAGGCCGTCGACGTCGAGGTGGCGCGTGTAGTCGACGCGCAGCGGCGCCTTGCCGCTGGCGGCGTCGCGCGGGTCGGGGCCGGCCATCGCGCTCAGCAGCAGCGCGGCATCGGCGACGCTGCGCGTCATCGGGCCGGCGGTGTCCTGGCTGTGTGCGATGGGCACGATGCCGTCGCGGCTGACCAGCCCGAGCGTCGGCTTGAAGCCGACCAGGCCGCAGGTCGAGGCCGGCGAGACGATGGAGCCGTCGGTCTCGGTGCCGACCGCCAAGGGCACGAGGCCGGCCGCGACGGCCGCGCCCGAGCCCGAACTCGAGCCGCTGGTGTTGCGGTCCAGCGCGTGCGGGTTGCGCGTCAGGCCGCCGCGCGCGCTCCAGCCGCTGGTCGACCGCGTCGAGCGGATGTTGGCCCACTCGCTGAGGTTGGTCTTGCCGAGGATCAGCGCGCCGGCCGCGCGCAGGCGCGTCACCAGGTGCGCGTCGCGCGGTGCCCTGGCGCCGACCAGCGCCAGCGAACCCGCCGTCGTCTGCATCGCGTCGGCGGTGGCGACGTTGTCCTTCAGCAGCACCGGGATGCCGTGCAGCGGCCCGCGCGGCCCTCGGTCGCGACGCTCGGCGTCCAGCGCGGCCGCGAGGTCCAGCGCCTCGGGGTTGAGCTCGATCACCGAACGCAGCATCGGGCCGTTGCGGTCGATGGCCTCGATGCGCGCGATGCAGGCGCGGGCGAGGCTCAGCACGTTCAGCGACCCGGCCTGCATCTGTGCCTGCAGGTCGGCGACGCTCGCGTAGGCGATCTCGTCGTTGCTGCCGGGGCGCGTGGCTGCGCCGGCGGGGGTCGTGACGGCCGCGGTCGGCACGGCGACGCCGGCGGCCAGCTGATGGATGAAGTGGCGACGCTGCATCGAAGGGTCTCGGTCGTGCGTTGGCAATGAGGGACTTGCGGGGATGCTAGCGGGCACTCGCCGACCCTAGACTGCTCGCATGCCCGCGCCCACCGACACCTTCGCCGCTGCCGACGGCACCGCCCTGCACTGGCACCGCTGGCCGCGCGCCGGCGCGCACGGCCGCGTGCTGATCGTCCACGGCCTGGGTGAGCATGCCGGCCGCTACGCCCACGTCGCGGCCCACCTCAACGCGGCCGGCTACGACGTGCTGGCCTTCGACCAGCGCGGCCACGGCCTGTCGGGCGGGCCGCGCGGCGACACGCCGGACGCCCAGGCGCGGCTGCAGGACGTGGCCCTGGCGATCGACGCGGCCCGTGCGGACCGGGGCGGGCCGCTGGTGCTGCTGGGCCACAGCCTGGGCGGGCTGGTGGCGGCGCGCTTCGTCGCCGGCGGCCTGGAATCGCCGCGGCCGGCCTGGGCGCGCGAGGTCGACACCCTGGTGCTGTCGTCGCCGGCGCTGGACCCGGGCATGAGCAGGCTGCAGAAACTGCTGCTGGCCGTCGCCGGCCGGCTGGCGCCGCACCTCGCGCTGGGCAACGGCCTGGATCCGGCGTGGATCTCGCGCGATCCGGCGGTGGTGACCGCCTACCGGGCCGACCCGCTGGTGCACGACCGCGTGACGGCGACGCTGGTGCAGTTCATCGTCGACGGCGGCGCCTTCGTCGAACGCATGGCGCCCCGCTGGACCACGCCGACGCTGCTGATGTGGGCCGGCGCCGACCGCTGCGTCGCCCCCGCCGGCAGTGCGCGCTTCGCGGCCGCGGCACCGGCGGCCGTCGTGCAGCACCGAGAGTTCGCGGGGCTGTCCCATGAGCTCTTCAACGAGCCGGAGCGCGCCGAGGTGCTGGCCTTGCTGACCGACTGGCTGGCGCGCCGCTTGCCGTGAGGCCGCGGCGCCTGCGCCGCCGTTCGTAAGCACGGAATCGCCGCCGCGCGCAAGGCATGTGGCGCCGGCGCCCCTGTAACTTATGACAGATTGCCGGAAGTCAACCCCTCAGGTAAGGTGTCTGAGCTTGAGGCCGCGGGGGGCGGCTGTTCCGAGTTGGCCGATTCAGGAGGAATTTCTTGTGAGCGATGCATTCATCCGCGACGGTGAACTGACGGACATCCGCAGCTACCCGCGCTGGGCCCAGGACATGGTGGAAAGTTGTGCCGAGGTGCGCGCCAAGGTGGCCGAGCACGAACTGTTCCACTACATGCGCGACGCCGCGCTCAACGACAGCCAGACCAGCACCTTCCTGGTCGGCGTGTGGCCGGTGATCGAGCAGTTTCCGCAGTACATGGCGCAGAACCTGTTGAAGGTGCAGTACGGCCGGGCACGCGGGCACGACGAGGCGCGCCGCTACCTGATCCGCAACATCCGCGTCGAGCAGAACCACGCCGACCACTGGATGAACTGGGCGCTCGCCAGCGGCGTCAGCGCCGGCGACCTGCTGCACGGCGAGGTGCCGCCCGAGACGCACGCGCTGGCCCACTGGTGCTGGCACACCTGCGAGCGCGACTCGCTGGCCGCCGGCATGGCCGCGACCAACTACGCGATCGAGGGCGTGACCGGCGACTGGTCGGCGCTGGTGTGCTCGAAGGACCTCTACGAGCAGAGCTTCGACGAGGACGTGCGCGCCAAGGCCATGAAGTGGCTGAAGCTGCACGCCAAGTACGACGACACCCATCCCTGGGAAGCGCTCGAGATCATCTGCCACGTCATGGGCACCAACCCGACGCAGCGCGGCGTGTCGCTGATCCGCTCGCGCGTGACGACCAGCTACGAGTACATGCGGCTCACGCTCGACCACTGCATGGAAGCGCAGGAGATCGTGTCGCAGCCGATGCCGTTGATGTCGCTGGCGTACGACCAGCAAGAGCGCAAGAGAGCCTAGTGCGCAGTCCGCGACGGTGAACCAAGCAGAAGGCCGGTCCGCAGACCGGCCTTCTGCTTTCAGCGGGCGCTGTTGCTCGCCGTGCTCGTCGCCGGCGCTGCCCAGCCGCCACCCAATGCGCGGTAGACCGACACCAGCGCCGTCGCCGTGCCGACCTGCGCCTGCACCAGCTGGTCGCGGTTGGACAGCACCTCGCGTTCGGCGTCCAGCACCGCCAGGAAGTCGGTGACGCCGGCGTCGTAGCGCTGGCGCGCCAGCTGGGCCGCCTCCTCGGCGCTGCGTGCCGCCACGTCCAGGCGTTCGGCGCGCTGCGCGTTGCGGGTGTAGCTGCTGAAGGCGCCTTCGGTTTCCTCCAGCGCAGTCGCCACGGTCTGCTCGTAGCTGGCCAGGCTGGCCTGGGCGCGCGCCTCGGTCGCGGCGATGCGCGAGCGGATCTGGCCCAGGTCGAACGGCGTCCAGGTCAGGCCGACGCCGAGCGAGTACACGCCCGACTCACTCTTGCCGAGGTTGCTGAGGGTCGCCGCGTTCAGGCCCAGCAGGCCCGACAGCGAGACGCGCGGGAACAGCTCGGACTTGGCGACGCCGATGTTGGCCGTGGCCGCGGCAAGCTGGCGCTCCGCCGCGATCAGGTCCGGGCGACGCTGCAGCCATTGCTCGGGCGTGCCCAGCGGCAGGGTCGACAGGTCGGTCACCGGCAGGCCCGGCAGCGGCGCCGGCGCCTGCAGCTCGGCCAGCAGCGCGCGCGGCGGCCGCGCGGTCAGCGTCGCGAGGCGGAACACCGTGCGCTCGATCGCCGCCTGCAGCGCCGGCAGCGAGGCCTCGGTGCCGGCGACCAGCGAGGTCGCGCGCGCCAGGTCGAGCTGGGTGCCGCGACCGGCGTCCAGGCGCGCCTGCGTGATCTTCAGCGCCTCGCGCTGGTTGACCAGCGAGGCCTCGGTGACCTGCAGGCGCTGCTGCAGGCCGCGCAGCTCGAGGTAGTTGCGCGCGACCTCGGCCGCGACCGCCGTGTGGGCCGCGCCGATGCCGGCCTCGCCGGCCGCGACCAGCGCCGCCGCTGCCTCGCTGCCGCGCCGGTAGCGCCCGAAGAAGTCGAGCTCCCAGTTGGCGATGAAGCTGGCGTCGTAGACGGTGCCGGTGCGCTCGCTGCGCGACGTGCCGGGCTGCTGCGTGATCGGCCGCACCGAGCGCGTGACGTCGCTGCTCAGGCCCAGGCCGGGACGCGACAGGGCGTCGGCCTCGCCCTGGTTGGCGCGCGCCTCCTGCAGCCGCGCCTGCGCGATGCGCACGTCGCCGTTGGCGGCGAGCGCACGGTCCACCAGCGCGCTGAGCGCGGCGTCGTTGAAGCCGCGCCAGAAGCTCGCGATGTCGGCCGCGGTCGGCTGCGCGTTGGCGCTCGCCGCACCGGCCGCGACGAAGCCGGCGTCGAGCGTGCTCGCGGGTCGCTGGTAGTCGGGGCCGACGGCGCAGCCGGCCAGCAGCAGCGCGGCGAACAAGGGGGTCGTCTTCATCGTCTTCATTCTCGATGGGCGCCGGTCAGACATCGCCGTCCCCTTCCACCTTCTGGCGCGGTGCATGGCTGAGCGCGCCGCCGCCGCCCTGCGAGGCCGCGGCCCGGGCAGCCCGCTTCTTCGCCGTGCCGCCGCGCAGCAGCATGTAGAACACCGGCGTCAGGAAGATGCCGAACAGCGTCACGCCGACCATGCCCGAGAACACCGCGATGCCCATCGCACGCCGCATCTCGCTGCCGGCGCCGCTGCCGAAGATCAGCGGCAGCACGCCGGCGCAGAAGGCGATCGAGGTCATCAGGATCGGCCGCAGCCGCATGCGGCAGGCGTGGATGATGGCGTCGAGCAGCGCCTCGCCGCGCTCCTCGAGCTCCTTCGCGAACTCGACGATCAGGATCGCGTTCTTGCACGCCAGTCCCACCAGCACCACCAGCGCCACCTGGGTGAATATGTTCAGGTCCCCCGGCTGCATGAAGGGCGGGAAGCTCGAGATCCACACGCCGGTCAGCGCCGACAGGATGCCCATCGGCACGATCATCACGATCACCATCGGCAGGCTCCAGCTCTCGTACTGCGCCGCCAGCACCAGGATCACCAGCAGCACCGAGATCGCCAGCACCGCGGCCAGGATCGGCACCGTCTTGTTGACGCCGGGCAGCGAGAGGTCGCGCGTCAGCCGGTCCTGGTAGGACAGCTCGGTCCACTCGTAGCTGATGCCGCGCGGCAGGCCCTTCAGCAGCTTCTCCATCTCGGCCTCGGCCTCGCCCGACGAGAAGCCGAAGGCCGGCGAGCCGTTGATGTCGGCCGACGGGAAGCCGTTGTAGCGCGTGACGCGCGTCGGGCCGAAGGTCGGCTCGACCTTCATCAGCGCGCCCAGCGGCACCATCTCGCCGGCGGCGTTGCGCGTCTTCAGGTTGGTGATCGCCTCGGCGTCGGCGCGGTAGGGCGCGTCGGCCTGCACGATGACCTGGTAGGTCTTGCCGAACTTGGTGAAGTCGTTGACGTACAGCGAGCCGAGGTTGATCTGCATCGTGTCGTAGATGTCGCCCAGCGCCACGCCCATCTGCTTGGCGCGCGTGCGGTCGACGTTGGCGTAGAGCTGCGGCACGTTGATGTCGTAGGTGGAGTAGGGCGTGCCGATCGGCGACTTGGGGTTGCCGTAGATCTGGCCCAGCGTGCCCCAGGCCGCGCCGAACAGCGCCTGCTCGCCCAGGCCACCGCGATCCTGCAGCTGCAGCTTGAAGCCGCCGGCCGTGCCCACGCCGTCGACGCCGGGCGGCGGCACGACGAACATGCGCGCGCCCTGGATCTGCTGGATCGCGCCGTTGACCTGGCCCAGGATCGCGTCCTTGCTGAGGTCGGGCGTGGTGCGCTCGTCGAAGGACTTCAGGCCGAAGAACACGATGCCCTCGTTCGGCGCCGCCGAGAAGCCGGCGATCGACAGGCCCGGGAAGGCGACCGAGTCGACGATGCCCGGCACCTTGAGCGCGATCTCGCTCATCTCGCGGATGACCTTGTCGGTGCGGTCGAGCGAGGCACCGGCCGGCAGCTGCGCGATGCCGATCAGGTACTGCTTGTCGGGCGCCGGCACGAAGCCGGCCGGCACGCGCGTGAACACCAGGGCCGTCAGGCCCAGCAGCACGACGTAGACCAGCATCGAGACCGACTTGCGCTTCACGACGCCGGTCACGCCGCGGCCGTAGCTGTCGCTGCGGCGATGGAACCAGCCGTTGAACCAGCGGAAGAAGCCGCCGAAGAGCTTGTCCATGCCCTTGGTCAGCGGATCCTTCGGCGCGTCGTGGCTGCGCAGCAGCAGCGCGCTGAGCGCCGGGCTCAGCGTCAGCGAGTTGAAGGCCGAGATGACGGTCGAGATCGCGATCGTCACCGCGAACTGCTTGTAGAACTGCCCGGACAGGCCCGGCACGAAGGCCAGCGGCACGAACACCGCACACAGCACCAGCGCGATCGCGATGATCGGGCCCGAGACCTCGCGCATCGCCTTGACGGTGGCGTCGTAGGGGTTCAGCCCGCTCTCGATGTTGCGCTCGACGTTCTCGACCACGACGATCGCGTCGTCGACCACGATGCCGATCGCCAGCACAAGGCCGAACAGCGTCAGCGTGTTGATCGAGTAGCCCAGCAGCAGCAGCACCGCGAAGGTGCCGACGATCGACACCGGCACGGCCAGCAACGGGATGATGGAGGCGCGCCAGGTCTGCAGGAAGATGATGACGACCAGCACCACCAGCAGCACGGCCTCGAACAGCGTCTCGACGACCTTCTCGATCGAAGTCTGCACGAAGCGCGTCGGGTCGTAGACGATGGCGTAGTCCATGCCCTGCGGGAAGCCGGGCTTCAGGCGCTCCATCACCTTGCGCACGTTGTTCGACAGCGCCAGCGCGTTGGAGCCCGGCGCCTGGAACACCGCGATCGCCGCCGCCTCCTTGTTGTTCAGCAGGCTGCGCAGCGCATAGGTGTTGCCGGACAGCTCGACGCGGCCGAGGTCGCGGACGCGGATCAGCCCGCCCGTGGCCGGCTCGGTGCGCACGATGATGTCGGCGAACTCTTCCTCGGTCGTGAGGCGGCCCTGGGTGTTGACCGCGAGCTGGAACTCGGTGCCCGGCGGCGAGGGCGGCGCGCCGACGGTGCCGGCGGCGACCTGGGCGTTCTGCTCGCGGATCGCCGCGATCACCTCGCTGCTGGTGATGGCGCGCGCCGCCAGCTTGGCCGGGTCGAGCCAGATGCGCATCGCGTAGTTGCCGGCACCGAACATCTGCACGCTGCCCATGCCCGGGATGCGCAGCATCTCGTCGCGCACGTTGAGCTGGCCGTAGTTGCGCAGGTAGAGCGCGTCGCGGCTGTTGTCCGGGCTGACGAGGTGGACCACCATCGTCAGATTGGGACTGGCCTTCTCGGTCGTCACGCCGATCTGGCGCGTGATCTCGGGCAGCCGCGGCAGCGCGCGGTTGATGCGGTTCTGCACCGCGGTCTCGGCCGCCTCGGGATCGGTGCCGATCTTGAAGGTGACGGTCAGCGTCATCGCGCCGTCGGCCGTGCCCTGCGAGTCGAAATACAGCAGGTTCTCGATGCCGTTGATCTGCTCTTCCAGCGGCGTCGCCACCGTCTCGGAGATCACGCGCGGGTTGGCGCCGGGGAACTGCGCGCGCACCACGATCTGCGGCGGCGCGACCTCCGGGTACTCGGAGATCGGCAGGTTGAAGATCGCCAGCAGGCCGACGAGGAAGATGAAGATCGACAGCACGCCGGCAAAGCGCGGGCGGTCGATGAAGAAGCGGGAGATGTCCATACGGCCTCGCTAAACGGATCGGTCGCGGCAGCCGTTGCGAAGCAAGGCACCCGCGGTCAAAGCACTCGCAGATCGAGTCCGGGCCTCAGCCCTTCGGATTGCCCCCCGGCGCCGCGGGCGCCGGAAAGATCGGCATGCCCTTCTCGTCGACCTTCAGCACCTGCGGCGCCACCGGCACGCCGGGGATCACGCGCTGCAGGCCGTCGACGATGACGTTCTCGCCCGGCTTGACGCTGCCGTTCTGCACGACGCGCATGCCCTCGACCAGCGCACCCGGCTTGATCTCGCGGAACTGCGGCTGGCCGCCCTCGCCGACGACGTAGACGAACTTCTTGCTCTGGTCGGTGCCGATGGCACGCTCGGGCACCATCACCGCGGTGTAGGGCGCGCTCGTGGCCATCGTCAGCTTGGCCGCGAGACCCGGCGTGAACTGGCCCTTGGCGTTGTCGAAGCTCGCGCGCATGCGGATCGCGCCGGTCTGCGGGTTGAGGCGGTTGTCGACGAAGTCGACCTTGCCGGCGTGCGGGAAGCCGGCCTCGTTGGCCAGGCCCATGCGCACCGCCGGCGCCTTCTCGCCCGCCGCCTTGATGCGCAGGTAGGTCTGCTCGCTGCCGTCGAAGTAGGCGTAGACCCTGGACACGCCGGCGATCGAGGTCAGCACGACCTGCTCGTTGACCAGGTTGCCGGCCGTCACGTTGGCGCGCGAGACGCGGCCGGCGATCGGCGCGCGCACCGCGGCGTACTCGATGTTGAGGCGCGAGGCGCGCAAGGCCGCCTCGGCCGCCTTGATGTCGGCTTCGCTGGTGCGCGAGCCCGAGCTGAGCTGGTCGAACTCCTGGCGCGACACGGCCTTCGAGTCGAGCAGCTTCTGCGCGCGCGCCAGCTCGCTGCTGGCCAGTTCGGCCCGTGCCTTGGCCGCCACCAGCTGCGACTCGGCCTGCGCGGCCGCCGCGGCAAAGGGCCGCGGGTCGATCGTGAACAGCAGCTGGCCCTTGGCGACCATCGCGCCGTCGACGAAGTGCACGCGGTCGATGGTGCCGGCCACGCGCGGACGCAACTCGACGAACTCGGTGGCCTCGAGGCGGCCGCTGAACTCCTCGTTGTCGGACACCGAGCGCTGGACCGCGGGCGCGACGCTCACCGGCATCGCCGGCGGCGGGCCGCCCTGGGCCTCGGCCGACTTGCCGCACGCGGCCAGCCACGACGCGATGCCGAGCGCGACGCCCAGCAGGGCCAGCCGCGTCGGTGTGAAAGCACGGGGGAAAAACGAGGCAGCCGGTTCGCGCATGGAACACCCTTGTGTCGACGATGTGGACGGGTGACGGTGGCGGGAGATTCGCCGCTTGCGACCGCGAGACCTCCCTGCCGCGTGCGTTCGGTGGATGACCGACGCGCCGTCTTGTTGCAAGGCAGCATGTTAATGACTCTCGGGTCATCAAGCGATGACTCGTGACGTAATTCCCTTGTGTGGCGCAAGCCCTTGTTGCAGCACCTGTCAGCAGCGTCGACGGCCATCGCAAATGCTTGCCGTGCGAAGCATCCGAGGCCGCCTTCGTCACCTGTCTTCCTATACTCGTTGCAGCTTCACCGACGCGCCACGAGCGCCGCTGCCATGAATGCGCCCGAACGCCTGCCCGGCCTCGATGCCGCCGCCCTGCAAGCCGCCGTCGACGGCGCCTGGGACCGCGAGATCGTCCCCGAACTCACCGACTACATCGCCGTCCCGGCCAAGAGTCCGCTGTTCGACGCCGACTGGGCTGCGCACGGCCACATCGAGCGCGTCGTGCAGCGCGCCGCGGCCTGGGTCGAGGCGCGCAAGCTGCCCGGCCTGAAGCTCGAGGTGATCCGGCTCGCCGACACCGACGGCTCGCCGCGCACGCCGGTGATCTTCTTCGAGCTGCCCGCCACCACGCCCGGCGGCAACGCGGCCGGCGCGCCGACCGTGCTGCTCTACGGCCACCTCGACAAGCAGCCCGAGTTCAGCGGCTGGCGCGGCGACCTCGGACCGTGGACGCCGAAGTACGAGAACGGCCTGCTCTACGGCCGCGGCGGCGCCGACGACGGCTACGCGGTCTACGCGGCGGTCACGGCGCTGCAGGCCCTCGACGCGCAGGGCGTGCCCCGGCCTCGTTGCGTCGGCCTGATCGAGACCTGCGAGGAGTCCGGCTCCGGCGACCTGCCAGCCTACATCGACGCGCTGAAGTCGCGACTCGGCGACGTCGCGCTGGTGGTCTGCCTCGACTCCGGCGCCGGCAACTACGACCAGCTCTGGCTCACCAGCAGCCTGCGCGGCAACGTCACCGGCAAGCTGCAGGTCGAGGTGCTGACCGAAGGCGTGCACTCGGGCGACTCCAGCGGCGTCGTGCCGTCGAGCCTGCGCATCCTGCGCCAGCTGCTCGACCGGCTCGAAGACAGCGCCACCGGCCGCCTGCTGCCGCAGAGCCTGCACTGCGAGATCCCGGCCGAGCGCATCGCGCAGGCACGCGAGACCGCGCGCGTGCTGGGCGACGAGGTGTGGAAACGCTTCCCTTGGGCCTGCGGTGGCGACGGCGGCCCGGTGCTGCCGACCACCACCGATCCCACCGAGGCGCTGATCAACCGCACGTGGCGGCCGACGCTCAGCGTCACCGGCGCCGAGGGCCTGCCGGCCGTCGGCGACGCCGGCAACGTGCTGCGCCCGTTCACCGCCTTCAAGCTGAGCCTGCGGTTGCCGCCGCTGGTCGATGGCCACGAGGCGGCCGTGAAGCTGAAGGCACTGCTCGAGGACAACGCGCCCTACAACGCCAAGGTCACCTTCGCACCCGACGGCCGCGTCGGCGCCTGGGGCGCGACCGGCTGGAACGCGCCGGCCATCGCGCCCTGGCTCGAGTCCGCGCTGCAGCGCGCCTCGCAGGCCCACTACGGCGCGCCCTGCGGCTACATCGGCCAGGGCGGCACGATCCCGCTGATGAGCCTGCTGCAGAAGGGCTTCCCGAAGGCGCAGATGATGGTCTGCGGCGTGCTCGGCCCCAAGAGCAACGCCCACGGCCCGAACGAGTTCCTGCACGTGCCCTACGGCAAGAAGCTGACCGCCGCGGTGGCGCAGGTGGTGGCGGCGATGGCCGTCGCGCCAGCCGCTGCCTGAGCCGGGCGTGGTCCAGGGCCTCGCGCTGCTGCTGCTGTTCCAGTCGCTCGGCGAGGCCATCGCCCAGCTGACGGATGCGCCGGTGCCGGGGCCGGTGATCGGCCTGGTGGCGCTGCTGGCCGTGCTGGTCTGGCGCCAGCGCCGCAGCGCGGCGATCTGGGTGCCGCTGGCCGAGGCGGCCGACGGCCTGCTGGCCCACTTGTCGATCTTCTTCATCCCGGCCGCGGTCGGCGTGATGCTGTACTGGGAGCCGCTGGCGCGCGAGGGCCTGGCGTGGATCGTCGCCATCGTTGCCAGCACCGTCGCGGCGATCGCGGTCACGGCCTGGTTCCTGAAGGACCGCCTGGGTCCGCCGCCCGGCGAGCCCGGACAGGCGCAGGAGCCACGCGATGGCTGAGCCGCTGCGCCTGCCGACCGGCTTGATCGGCGCGCTCGAGCCGCTGTCCGAGGTCTGGGTCTACCTCGCGGCGACGCCGCTCTTCGGCCTGACGCTCACGCTCGGGGTCTATGTGCTGGCCGACAAGCTGTCGGCGCGCAGCGGCCGCCACCCGCTCGCCAACCCGGTGTTGTGGTCGGTGCTGGCGATCATCGCCGTGCTGTGGGCCACCGGCACGCCCTACCGGCGCTACTTCGAGGGCGCGCAGTTCGTGCACTTCCTGCTGGGCACGGCGACCGTCGCGCTGGCCGTGCCGCTGGCCCGCCTGTGGCCCGAGCTGCGCGAGCGCGCCGGCGCGCTGATGGCGGCGCTGGGGCTCGGCGCCGGCGTGTCGGTCGCGGTCGCGCTGGGCGTGGCCTGGGGCCTGGGCGGCTCGCCGCTGATCCTGGCCTCGCTGCTGCCGAAGTCGGTGACCGCGCCGATCGCGATGGGCATCGCCGAGCAAGGCGGCGGATCGGCCACGCTCGCGGCGGTGTTCACGGTGACCACCGGCATCGTCGGCGCGCTGGTCGTCACGCCGCTGCTCAACGCGATGCGCGTGCACGACTGGGCCGCGCGCGGCTTTGCCGTCGGCCTGGCCGCCCACGGCATCGGCACGGCGCGGGCCTGGTCGGTGAACCCGCGCGCCGGGGCCTACGCCAGCCTCGCGATGGGCCTGCACGGCGTGCTGGGCGCCCTGCTGCTGCCGCCGCTGGCGCGCTGGCTGTTCGGCTAGCGTGCAAGCATTACGCGATCGTCATGTTCGATCGCGATGCTGGGACTTAAGCTGCGTGCCACGATGATGTCGAGGTCCGCTGTGCGGACCCGCAGTACCCCCTCCCAGGAGACCCACGATGGCGCGATTGAATGTCAACGGCGCAGTGCGCGAGTTCGAGGCCGAGCCCGACACGCCACTGCTGTGGGTGCTGCGCGAGCAGCTCGGCCTGACCGGCACCAAGTACGGCTGCGGCATCGCGCAATGCGGCGCCTGCACCGTGCACGTCGACGGCGTGCCGACGCGCAGCTGCGTGCGGCCGGTGTCGACGGTCGAGGCCAGCGCCAAGGTCGTCACCATCGAAGGGCTGTCCAAGGACGGCTCCCACCCGGTGCAGAAGGCCTGGGCCGCGCTCGACGTGCCGCAGTGCGGCTACTGCCAGAGCGGCATGATCATGGCGGCCACCGCGCTGCTGAAGGACAAGCCCAACCCGAGTGACGCCGACATCGACGCGGCGATGACCAACATCTGCCGCTGCGGCACCTACAACCGCGTGCGCGCGGCGATCAAGGTCGTGGCCGCGGGCGGCGACGTCAAGCGGGCCGGTCTGGACATCGTCCACGTGGCGCGCGCCGATGCGAACGGGGGTGCCGCATGAGCGCCGCCATCCTCACGCGGCGCCGCTTCCTCGGCAGCTCGGCGGCCACGGCCGGCGGCCTGGTCGTCGGCTTCCACATCCCCTTCGCCGGCACGGCGGCCGCGCAGGGCGCAGCGGGCGCGCCGGTCTCGCCCGAGATCAACGCCTGGGTCGTCGTGAAGCCCGACGACACCGTGGTCATCCGCATCGCCCGCTCCGAGATGGGCCAGGGCTCGCTGACCGGCCTGGCGCAACTGGTGGCCGAGGAACTGGACTGCGACTGGGCCAAGGTCACGACCGAGTACCCGACACCGGGCCAGAACCTGGCGCGCAACCGCGCCTGGGGCAACTTCTCGACCGGCGGCAGCCGCGGCATCCGCGAGTCGCACGACTACGTGCGCAAGGGCGGCGCCGCCGCGCGGACGATGCTGGTGCAGGCCGCGGCCGACGAATGGAAGGTGCCGGCCGCGGAGTGCACGGCCGCCAACAGCGTGATCAGCCACGCCGCCAGCGGGCGCCGCACCAGCTATGGCAAGGTCGCCGCGGCCGCCGGCAAGCTGGCGCCGCCGGCCGAGGTGAAGCTGAAGGACCCCAAGGACTGGAAGCTCGCCGGCAAGCGCCTGGCGCGACTCGACACGGTGGAGAAGACCACCGGCGCCCAGGTCTACGGCACCGACCTGCAGCTACCCGGCATGCTGAACGCCGCGATCAAGGACTGCCCGGTGTTCGGCGGCAAGGTGAAGAGCATCGACGAGGCCGCCGTGCTCAAGCGCCCGGGGGTCAAGAAGGTGGTGCGGGTCGGCGACAGCGCGGTCGCGGTCGTCGCCGACACCTGGTGGCACGCCAAGACCGCGCTCGACGTGCTGCCGATCCAGTGGGACGAGGGCCCGAACGCCGGCATGTCGAGCGCGAGCATCGCGCAGATGCTCAAGGCCGGGCTCGATGCCGACGATGCCGTCGTCGGCAACAGCAACGGCGACGCGAAGGCGACGCTGGCCAGGTCGGCGCGCAAGCTGGAGGCGGTCTACAGCTACCCGTTCCAGAACCACGCGACGATGGAGACGATGAACGCGACGGCGAAGTTCACGCCGGCCGCGGGCGGCACGCCGGCGCGCTACGAGGTCTGGACGCCGACGCAGAACGGCGAGGCGGCCCTCGCCGCCACGGCCGAGTCCTCGGGCCTGCCGCCGGCGCAGTGCGAGGTCTACAAGCTGCACCTGGGCGGCGGCTTCGGGCGGCGCGGCGCGGTGCACGACTGGGTGCGCCAGGCCGTCGCCATCGCCAAAGAGGTCGCGAAGGAGCTGCCGGGCACGCCGGTCAAGCTGATCTGGTCGCGCGAGGAGGACATGGTGCACGGCCGCTTCCACCCGATCACGCAGTGCAAGCTGCAGGCCGGGCTGGACGCGCAGGGCAACATCGAGGCGCTGACGATGCGGATCTCGGGCCAGTCCATCGTCGCGGCGGTCTTTCCGCAGAACATCAAGGACGGCAAGGACCCGGTGGTCTTCCAGGGCCTCAACCCGCCGGGGCCGGAGGCCTCGATCGGCTACGGCTTCCCGCACCTGCTGATCGACCACGCGATGCGCAACCCGCCGGTGCCGCCGGGCTTCTGGCGCGGCGTCAACCTGAACCAGAACACGATCTACCTCGAGTGCTTCCTCGACGAGATCGCGCACGCGACGAAGCAGGATCCGCTGGCCCTGCGGCGCAAGCTGATGGCCAAGCATCCCAAGCACCTCGCGGTGCTCGATGCCGCGGCCGAGCGTGCCGGCTGGGGCAAGCCGCTGCCCAAGGGCCAGTTCCGCGGCATCGCGCAGACCATGGGCTTCGGCAGCTACGTCGCGGCGGTGGCCGAGGTCTCGGTCGCCGACGACGGCAAGCTCAGGATCCACCGCATCGTCGCGGCCACCGACTGCGGCCATGCGGTCAATCCGCAGCAGATCGAGGCCCAGGTCGAGGGCAGCTTCGTCTACGGCCTGTCGGCGGCGCTGTACGGCGAATGCACCGTCAAGGGCGGGCGCATCGAGCAGGACAACTTCCACACCTACCCGGTGCTGAAGATGGACGAGATGCCCAAGGTCGAGACGGTGATCGTGCCTTCGGGCGGCTTCTGGGGCGGCGTCGGCGAGCCGACCATCGCCGTGGCCGCACCGGCCGTGCTGAACGCGATCTTCGCGGCCACCGGCAAGCGCATCCGTGACCTGCCGCTCAAGCACCACAGCCTCAAGCGCGCGTGACGGCGCGGCGGCGATCGCGGCCGCCGTGCTGATCGCCGGCTCGCTGGCGACGGCGCGTGCCGCCGAGCCGGTGGTCGTCGGCGACGCGATCCCGGCGCCGCTGACCGCGACGCCGGGCGACGCGGCGCGCGGCCGGGCAATCGTCGCCGACCGCCGCGTCGGCCTGTGCCTGCTGTGCCACAGCGGCCCCTTCCCCGAAGAGCCCTTCCAGGGCGACCTCGCGCCCAGCCTGGCCGGGGCCGGCAGCCGGCTCGGCGCCGGCCAGCTGCGCCTGCGCCTCGTCGACTCGCGGCGATTGAACCCCGCGAGCCTGATGCCGTCCTACCACCGTGCCGACGGCCTGCAGCGCGTCGGCAGCGCCTGGCAAGGCCGGCCCATCCTCGACGCCCGGCAGATCGAGGACGTGGTGGCGTTCCTGCAGACCCTGAAGGACTGAGTTGACTCCGCGACCCTCGTCGATCCCGCGTCGCCGCCTGCTGGCCGCCGGCGCGGCCGCGCCGCTGGCGCTGTGCTGGCGGCCGGCCGCCGCCGATGCCGCCGAGCTGGAGGCCGCGATCCGCGGCTTTGCCGGCGCCGCCCCGGTGCAGGCCGGCCGCGTGACGCTGGACATCGCGCCGCTGGTGGAGAACGGCAACGCGGTGCCGGTCACGGTCGGCGTCGACAGCCCGATGAGCGCCGCCGATCACGTGAAGCGCATCGCGCTCTTCAACGAACGCAATCCGCAGCGCGAGGTCGCGGTCTTCCACCTCGGGCCGCGCGCCGGCCGCGCCAGCGTCGCCACGCGCATCCGGCTCGCGAGCTCGCAGCAGCTGGTGGCGCTGGCCGAGCTGAGCGACGGCTCGGTGTGGTCGCGGCGCGTCGACGTCATCGTGACGCTGGCCGCCTGCATCGAATGACGGAGACCCGATGGCGCGCGCCCTGATCACCGCCCCCAGGACCGCCAAGCGCGGCGAGATCATCGAGATCCGCACGCTGATCGCGCATCCGATGGAGACCGGCCACCGCAACGACGGCCAGGGCCGGCTGCTGCCGCGCGACATCATCCGCCGGCTGCGCTGCGACTACGACGGCGAGCGCGTCTTCGAGGCCGAGCTCTTCCCGGCCATCGCCGCCAACCCCTACGTCGTCTTCACCACCGTCGCCACCGCGAGCGGCACGCTGAGCCTGCGCTGGGAAGGCGACAACGGCTTCGCGCAGACCGAGACGGTGGCGATCACGGTCACATGAGGCGCGTCGCCGGCGCCGCCAGCCTCGCCTTCGCGGTCGGCCTGTGCGGCGCCGCGCCGGCGGTCGACGGCCCGCGCTCGGGCGCGGCCGACATGAGCGCCGAACTGCAGGCCATGCAGCGCGACGACGGCGCCAACCCCGGCATGCTGTGGGTGGCGGACGGTGAGGCGCTGTGGCGCCGCCCGGCGGGCTCGCGGCAGCGCAGCTGCGCCAGCTGCCACGGCGACGCGACGCGCTCGATGCGCGGCGTCGCGGCCCGCTACCCGGCCTACGACGCCGCCAGCCGCCGACCCATCGACCTGCGCGGGCGCATCGAGGCTTGCCGCACGCGCGCCCAGGGCCAGGCCCCGTCCAGGCCGGAAAGCGCCGAGGCCCTGGCCCTGGAGGCCTACGTCGCGCACCAGTCGCGCGGCCTGCCGCTCGCACCGCCGGCCGACCCGCGGCTCGCGCCGGCGCGCGCGCGCGGCGAGGCGCTGTTTCGCCAACGCATCGGCCAGCTCGATCTGTCGTGCGCGCAGTGCCACGAGCAGCACGCCGGCGGCCGGCTCGGCGGCAGCCGCATCCCGCAGGGCCATCCGAACGGCTACCCGCTGTACCGGCTGGAGTGGCAGTCGCTCGGTTCGCTGCAGCGGCGCTTGCGCAACTGCATGACGGGCGTGCGCGCCGAGCCGCACGACTGGGGCGCGCCCGCGCTGATCGAACTGGAGCTCTACCTCGCACAGCGCGCGCGCGGGCTGAACGTCGAGGCGCCGGCGGTGCGGCCGTGAAGGCCGTGAACGTCGTGAAGTCCCTCGCGGTATGACATGCTCGAGCCCAGGCCGCCCATGAAGGACTCCACCGCCCCCCGCTGGACGCGCCGCCTGTTCATCGGCGGCGCGGCGGCGACCGCCGTCGCCGGCAGCCTGGTCGTCGGCATGCGCCTGCGGCGGGGCCGCGCGACCGGCCCCGGCCCGGACGACCCGCCGGAGCTCAACGCCTGGGTCGTGGTCCAGCCCGACGACACGGTGATCGTGCGCATCGCGCGCTCGGAGATGGGGCAGGGCGCACTGACCGGCCTGGCCCAGCTGGTCGCCGAGGAGCTGGACTGCGACTGGGCCCGCGTGAAGACCGAGTACCCGAGCCCTGGGCGCAATCTCGCGCGCCAGCGCGCCTGGGGCAGCATGGCGACCATCGGCAGCGGCAGCATCCGCGGCTCGCACGAGACGCTGCGCCAGGCCGGCGCGACGGCGCGCTGGCTGCTCGTGCAGGCCGCGGCCTACGAGTGGCAGCTGCCGGCCTCGGAGTGCCGCGTCGAGCGCGGCGTGATCACGCACGCGCCCAGCGGACGCCGCACGACCTATGGCCGCGTCGCCGCGACCGCCGCCACGCTGACGCCTCCGCCCGGCAAGCTGCCCCTGCGCGACCCGAAGGACTGGAAGCTCGCCGGCCGGCGGCTCGCGCGGCTGGACACCGTCGACAAGACCACCGGGGCGCAGGTCTACGCCAGCGACCTGAAGCTGCCGGGCCTGCTGAACGCGGCGATCCGCGCCTGCCCCGTGGTCGGCGGCAGGCTGGCCAGCGTGGACGAGGCCGCGGTGCTGCGCCGTCCGGGCGTGCGGCAGGTGGTGCGCGTCGGCGAACGTGCGGTCGCGGTCGTCGCCGACACCTGGTGGCAGGCGCAGACCGCGCTCGACGCGCTGCCCGTCGTCTGGGACGAAGGCCCGCACGCGCAGCTCTCCAGCGCCGCGATCGACGCGACGCTGAAGGCCGGCTTCGACGCCGCCGGGGCGCTGGTCGCCACGCAGCAGGGCGACACGAGGTCGGCCCTGGCCGGCGCCGCGCGGCGCATCGAGGCGAGCTACGCCTTCCCCTACCAGCACCACGCGACGATGGAGCCGATGAACGCGACGGCCCGCTACCTGCCGGCCACCGCGTCGGCGCCGGCCCGTTGCGAGGTCTGGGCGCCGACGCAGAGCGCCGACATCGCCCTGCCGGTCGTCGCCGAGGCTTCAGGCCTGCCGATCGCGCAATGCGACATCCACAAGCTGTCGCTCGGCGGCGGCTTCGGGCGCCGCAGCAGCCACGACTTCATCCGCCAGGCCGTCACGGTGGCGAAGGCCGTGCCGGGCGTGCCGGTGAAGCTGCTGTGGTCGCGCGAGGAGGACATGGCCCAGGGCGCCTACCACCCGGTGACGCGCGGCCGGCTGACCGCCGGCCTCGATGCGCAGGGCGAGGTGCAGGCCCTGCACCTGCGGATCTCCGGCCAGTCGATCATCGCCTCCGTCGCGCCGCAGCACCTGAAGGACGGCAAGGACGGCCTCGTCTTCCAGGGGCTCGAGGCCGGCGGCGCCGAGTGCGCGCTCGGCTACACGGTCCCGCACCTGCTGATCGACCACGCGATGCACAACCCGCCGGTGACGCCCGGCATCTGGCGCGGCGTCAACCTGAACCAGAACGCGTTCTACCTCGAGTGCTTCATCGACGAGATCGCGCACGCAACGCAGCAGGACCCGCTGGCGCTGCGCCGCAAGCTGATGGCGAAGCATCCGAAGCATCTGGCCGTGCTCGAGGCCGCGGCCGAGCGGGCCGGCTGGGGTCGTCCGGCGCCGCCCGGGGTGTTTCGCGGCATGGCGCAGGTGATGGGCTTCGGCAGCTACGTCGCGGCGGTGGCCGAGGTCTCGGTCGACGACGCGGGCAAGCTCACGATCCACCGCATCGTCGCGGCCACCGACTGCGGCCACGCGGTCAACCCGCAGCAGATCGAGGCCCAGGTCGAAGGCAGCTTTGCCTTCGGGCTGTCGGCGGCGCTGTACGGCGAGTGCACCGTCGAGCGCGGCCGCATCGTGCAGACCAACTTCGACCGCTACCCGGTGATGCAGATGGCGGCGATGCCGCGCGTCGAGACCATCGTCATGCCCTCGGGCGGCTTCTGGGGCGGCGTCGGCGAGCCGACCATCGCGGTGGCCGCACCGGCCGTGCTGAACGCGATCTTCGCGGCCACCGGCCAGCGCATCCGCGATCTGCCGCTGCGGCGGCACGACTTGAAGCGCGCCTGAGCGATTCAGCCGAGCTCGGGGCCGGCGCGCCGCAGCCAGGTGCGCACGATCGCGCTGGCCAGCGGCCCCGCCACCTCGGCGATGAAGCGCTGGAAGTCGACGTGCGCACTGTCGTCGGCGCGGTCGGAGACGGTCCGCAGCACCGCGAACGGCAGGTCGCAGTCGTGGCAGACCTGGGCCACCGCCGCGCCCTCCATCTCGACGGCCAGCGCGTCGGGCAGCTCGGCACGCAGCGCGATGCTCTCGACGGCCGTGGCGACGAAGCGATCGCCGCTGACCACCAGACCCTCGTGCACCGTCGGCGCCGTGATGCCCAGCGAGGCCAGCGATGCGGCCAGGCCGATGCGCTCGGCCTCGAGCGCGTCGCGCGCGGCCCGCGCCAGGGCGTCGGACAAGGGTGCGTCGGCCGGGAAGCGCGAGCGGCCGCTGCCCGGCACCTCGTGGCGCGGGAACAGCGGCGAGGCGTCCAGGTCGTGCTGCAGCAGCTGCCGCGCGACGACGATGTCGCCGACGCGCACGCCCGGCGACAAGCCGCCGGCCACGCCGGTGAAGACGATCGCCTCGGCGCCGAAGCGCTCGATCAGCAGCGTCGCGGTGGTCGCGGCCGCGACCTTGCCGACGCGCGACAGGACCAGCACCAGCTCGCGGCCATCGAGCCGGCCGGTGACGAATTCGCGCCCCGCGTGGTGATGCACCGTCGGCCCGACGAGCGCGGCCCGCAGTCCGGCCAGTTCCTCGGGCAGGGCGCCCATCAAGGCCAGGGTCATGGTCAGCCCTTCAAAGAACGACGGCCCGATGTTGCCACCGGGCCGCCGGGCCCCGCCTTGTGGTTCCGGCATCACGTCGCTGCGCGACGTGAGCCTTCACCGCAAGACCTGACCGCTTCGCGGTCAGGTCTTGTCTCTCAGCTCCCGCCGCAGGATCTTGCCGACCGGCGTCTTGGGCAGTTCGGTGCGGAACTCGACGACCTTGGGGCGCTTGTAGCCGGTCAGGTTGCTCTCGCAGTAGGCGCGCACCTGCGACTCGGTGACGTTGGGGTCGCTGCGCACGATGACGAGCTTGACCGCCTCGCCGGCCTTCGCGTCGTTCACGCCGACCGCGGCGCATTCCAGGATGCCCGGCATCTGCGTGACCACGTCCTCGACCTCGTTCGGGTAGACGTTGAAGCCGCTCACCAGGATCATGTCCTTCTTGCGGTCGACGATCTTGAAGTAGCCGCGCTCGTCGACCGTGCCGATGTCGCCGGTGCGGAAGAAGCCGTCCGGCGTCATCACCTTCGCGGTCTCGTCGGGGCGCTGCCAGTAGCCGGCCATCACCTGCGGGCCGCGGATCGCGATCTCGCCGGGCGTGCCCATCGGCACCTCGTTGCCGTCGTCGTCCAGCAGCTTGAGCTCGGTGTTGGGCATCGGCAGACCGATGTTGCCGCTGTAGGCGGTGCTGTCGACCGGGTTGCAGGTGGCCGAGGGCGAGGTCTCCGACAGGCCGTAGCCCTCGACGATCGGGCAGCCGGTCTTCTCGAGCCAGAGCTTGGCGGTGGCGCTCTGCACCGCCATGCCGCCGCCGACCGAGATCTTCAGGTGGCTCCAGTCCACGGTCTTGAAGTCGGCGTGGTTGGCCATCGCGTTGAACAGCGTGTTGACGGCCGGGAAGCTGTGGAACTTCTCGGTCGACAGCGCCTTGAAGACCGCCGGCAGGTCGCGCGGGTTGGGGATCAGGATGTTGCAGCCGCCCATGCGCATCGACAGCATCACGTTCGTGTTGAAGCCGAAGATGTGATAGATCGGCAGCGCGCAGATGGTGACGATCTGCTCGCCGGCCGGGATCTTCTTCAGCGCCGGCTGGTACCAGGCCTCGGCCTGCAGGATGTTGGCAACCAGGTTGCGGTGCTTGAGGACCGCGCCCTTGCTGACGCCGGTGGTGCCGCCGGTGTACTGCAGCACCGCGATGTCGTCCGGGCCGGGCTTGGCCGGCGTGTAGGCCTTGCCGCGGCCCTGGGCCAGCGCATCGTTGAAGCGCACCGCGCCCGGCAGGTCGAAGGCGGGCACCATCTTCTTGACCTTGCGCACCACCGTGTTGACGATCAGCGACTTGGGGAAGCCCAGCAGGTCACCCAGTGCCGTCACCACCACGTGCTTGGTCGGCACGGCCGCCATCACCTTCTGCAGCACGCTGGCGAAGTTCTCGATGATCACGATCGCCTTCGCGCCCGAGTCCTTGAGCTGGTGCTCCAGCTCGCGCGGCGTGTACAGCGGGTTGACGTTGACCACCACGTAGCCGGCCCGCAGGATCGCCGCGATCGCGACCGGGTACTGCGGCACGTTCGGCAGCATCACCGCGACGCGGTCGCCGGCCGCCAGGCCCAGCGACTGCAGGTAGCCGGCGAAGGCACGCGACATCTCGTCGACCTGGCCGAAGCCGATCGACTTGCCCATGAACTTGTAGGCCGGCAGGTCGTGGTACTTCTTGAAGCTCTCCTCGAGCAGCGCCACCAGCGACGGGTACTGTTCGACGTTGATCGACGCCGGCACGCCGGCCGGGTAGTGCTTGAGCCAAAGGGGTTCCATAGGGCGCTCCACGAAAGTGGGGCGATTCTGACGGCGGGCTTACCCGCAGGGCGTCAGGGAATTCGATAGCGCCGGCTAGGGTTGCCGCTCCAGCGTGCGTATCCGCACGCCGGAGCGGCCGGGCGGCCGCCCGCTCAGAAGTTGGCGCGGAACTGCGCGCCGATCACCCGCGGCTCGTTGATGAAGCCGGTGAGGTTGTTGAAGTCGATCGCGCCGGTCACGCGGATCTGGTTGGTGATGTTGCGGCCGTAGATCGCGGCCTCGTACTTGCCGTCGCCCCAGGCATAACCGAGGCGCAGGCCGCCTTCGGTCAGCGCCTTGCCGGTGAACTCGATCGACTCGTAGAGGAAGAAGTTGACCTTGCTGCGGTAGACCCAGTCGGTGTAGACGAACCACTCGCCGTCCGGTGTCGGGATGGCGTAGCGCAGTGCCAGGTTCGCGGTCCACTTCGGCGCCTGCGACAGCGGGTTGCCGTCGATGAACGCGCGACCGCTGCCGTCGAGCGGATCGGTCACCGTGCAGGTGCCGCAGACGGCGACCGCGACGCCCGGCGCGCGGATCTCGGTCTTGTTGTAGCTCGCGCCCAGGCTCATCAGCAGGTTGTCCTGCGGTCGCACCAGGAAGTCCAGCTCGAAGCCCTGGCCCACCGTCTTCCCGAGGTTCAGCAGGCGCGTCGCGTTGCTGCTGCCGCCGACGGCGGTCACCTGCTGGTCCTTGATGTCGTAGCGGAACACGCCGAAGGCCAGCCGCGCGCGACGATCGAAGAGCTCGGCCTTGATGCCGGCCTCGAAGGACAGGTTGGTCTCGGGGGCGGCGACCGACAGGTCGTTGAACTGGCCGGCCCCCTGGATGCCGGAGGCGCGGAAGCCATTGGCGACGCGGGCGTAGAGCCGGGTCGTCGGACTCAGGGCGTAGGTCGCGCTCAGGTCCCAGCTGAGCTTGCCGTCGGACGTCGCCGCGCTGGCCTGTCCGGCGGCGACGAAGTCGGCCACGCTGCGCGGGTCGCCCGCGGCGGCGTAGTCGTAGTCGCGCAGCGCGAAGTCCTTCTTCTCCTTCGTGTAGCGCAGGCCGCCGCGCAGCTTGAGGGCGCTGCTCAGGTCGTAGGTCAGCGCGCCGAAGACCGCGTAGGACCGGCTCTCCTGCGTCGAGCGCGCGAAGCCGTTCTGCACGCCGCCGCCCAGCGAGTCGTAGCTGTAGCTCTCGAGGTCGTAGTCCTCGAAGAAGTAGTACAGCCCGGCCTGCCAGTTCAGCGCCGTGGTGTAGTTGGACTCCAGCCGCAGTTCCTGGGTGAACTGCTTCAGGTTCGGGATGCCGTCGGCCGTCTCGACCGGGAAGCGCGCCGCGCCCGAGCCGTCGACGAACAGGTAGGGCGAGGCGCCGCCGTCGACGTCGCCGCGGTTGTAGGTGTCGAGCGACTCGTAGCCGGTGATCGCATGCAGCGCCAGGTCGCCCAGGCCCCAGCGCAGCCTGAGGTTGCCGCCCAGGGTCTTGAGTTCGGTCCCGTTCTGGCCGTCCAGCGCCACCTTGTCCTTGTCGAAGCCGGCCACCAGGTCGTTGGTGCCCGGCTCGATGATCGCCGCACGGAACACGCGCGCCGAGCCGTCGAGGTCGCGCGCGTGCAGGTTGGCCAGCGCGCTGAAGTCCTTGTGCGGCTGGTACAGCAGCTGGGCGCGGATCGCCGAGTCGCGGTAGCCCTCGAGCTCCTGGGTCGGCCCGGCGTCGAAGGTGTTCTCGACCCAGTCGCTGCGTCGCTGGCTCAGCAGCGACACGCGGGCCGCCCAGGTCTCGCCGAGCGGCAGGTTCGCCGCGCCCTCGAGGTTGAGCATGCGATCGCTGCCGACCGCCACCGTGCCGTAGCCCTCGGACTTCTTCAGCGCCGGCCGGGCCGAGTCGAACTTCACGGTGCCGCCCGGCGTGTTGCGACCGAACAGCGTGCCCTGGGGTCCGCGCAGCACCTCGATCTGGTCGACGTCGAAGACCGGGAAGCCCTTGAGGATGGGGTTCTCCTGCACGATGTCGTCGTAGACCAGCGAGACCGGCTGCGAGGCATTGAGCCGGAAGTCGCCGTTGCCGTAGCCGCGGATGTAGAAGCGCGGGAAGGCGCGGCCGAACGAGGACTCGATGTTGAGGCTGGGCACGCGGCCGCTGAGCGCGCGCACGTCCTGGCCGCCGGAGCCGATGACGTCGAGCGCCTCGCCGCGCAGCGTGCTGATGGACATCGGCACGTCCTGGATGTTCTCGCTGCGCCGCTCGGCGGTGACGGTCACGGCCTGCAGCTTGCCGGTTTCGGGCGCCGAAGCCGCCTCGGCCGGAGTGGCGGCCGCCTGGCCAGCCGCCGGCGTGGAGACGGCGAGCAAGGGCGCGGCCAGCGCGACGGCGAGGGCGAGCCGCGTCGGGCGCGGTGCGTGGATGCGAGGCATGGGCACTCCCTGATGTGGAATGCCACGCACCATCGCAAGCGATGTGCCATGCGGCCTTGGCGGTCGCCTGACGGCCCGGCGAGCTAGTCGGCCGGCACGCCCTCGCGCCACAGCGGCCAGCGGGCCACGATGTCGCGCACCAGCGCACCGCCGACGCGCTCGAGGTTGCGCCGGGCGATGTCGAAGCCGCCCGAGGCCCCGGTGGTCGACGCGATCAGCGAAGCGTGCGCGCTCTGCGCCGGATGGGGGCGGTCGAAGTTCGAAGCGGTGCGCAGCACGGCCAGGCGCTTCAGGTCGAGGCGTCCGGCCGCCGCGGCCCGCGCCAGCGCGTTGTAGGTCGCGTTGTCCTCCTGCTGGGTGGTGCAGTAGTTCGCCTGGCCGTCGCTCAGCAGCCGGGTCCAGGCCCGCGCGTGCTCGCCGAGGCGGTGGCCGTGCCACCAGGTGTCGCCGCCGAGCGTGTCGCACTGGATCACGCGCGGGCTGGCTGGCCGGCGCGGCGCGGTACTTCGCGCGGTAACGCTGCGCCTCGGGGCTGTCATGGAGCGTGACGTCACGGCTCAGGCGCAGGGCCGCCTGGAGCAGCGGCTCGTCGAGGCGGAAGGCCTCGGTGTGGTACTCGAACTTCGGCTTCTCGCCGGGCCGCCGCGTCATGATGCCCAGGTAGCCGGTCGGCCAGCCGCGCGGCATCTCGCGCGCATCGATCTCGTGCGCGATGCCGAAGTCGACCAGCCAGCGCGCCCAGGCGGCCGAGCCCGTGGTGCCGCGCGCCGGGTCGATGCCGGCGATGCCGGCGATCAGGAACCAGCTGCGGCGCAGGTCCAGCCGCGGGTCCAGCGCCACCGCCAGCGTCGAGGCCGCGGCGTTGGCGTGGCCCATGCCGGTGACCAGCAGGCAGACGCCGTCGCCGTTGCAGCGCAGCGCCGGATGATCGGGCAGCAGGCCCGGCACCGGCAGTGACTCGGTCAGCGCGAAGGGGGCGATCCAGGGCTCGGCCTCGGGCTCGAACATCGAGATGACCAGCACCTTGATCTCGCGCGGCGCGGCGGGCTGCGCGGCGGCCAGGCCCCACGAAGCCAGCATCCCCAGCGCGATCAGTGCGCGTCGCAGCTTCATCGTCATGCGCGCCTCGCCGTCAACGCCCGCCGCGCCGCCGCGGCCAGGCTTCCAGGAAGGCCAGCGTCACCGCGGCCTCGTTGACCTCGGCCAGGCCGCTGGCGAACAGCGCGCCGACGTCGGCATCGAAGCCTTCGGCGCCGGCCAGGTCGGACAGCGATCGGAAGGCGATGTAGGGCACGCCATTGACCTGGGCCACGTGGGCCAGCGCGGCGGTCTCCATCTCGAAGGTCTGGGCCTGCAGGGTCTCGAACAGGTAGCGCCGGTAGGAGGCGTTGGCCAGGAAGATCGGCGCCGACACGCCGCGGCCGCCGACGATGAGCCGCGGCGCCCGCTTGACGCACAGCGCCTCGTCGACGCTGCCGTCGGGCCGCCTGGCCTTGGGGCCGCAGCGCTCGAGCCGCGGCTGCAGCGTGCGCGCCACCGCGAGCATCGCCGCATCGACCGGGTAGTCGAAGACGAAAGCACCGTCGGGGGCGTTCTTCGCGTTCAGCAGGAAGGTCTGGCGCATGAAGAGCCCCGTCGGGACCTTGCCCTGCGGCGTCTCCAGCTCGAAGGGCGGCAGCGGCTTGCCGTCGGGGCCGGTCGCGATCTTCAGGCCCAGGCAGGCGAGATCGCCGGCGCTGCCGCAGGGCGCAGGCAGCTTCGAGTCGGCGTTCCAGAACACCTCGGCCGGCATCGCCCAGCGATCGGGCACGGTGACGTCGCCGACATGGTGCGCCGGATCGACGCCGCCGGCGATGCCGCTCATCACCAGCCGCTCGATGCGGAAGTGGTCCAGCAGCTGCTGCGTGGTCAGCGTCGAGTTGACGATGCTGACGCCGCTGAGCACGATGACCACAGGGTGCCCGCGCAGCGTGCCGGTGGTGTAGCGCTTGCCGTGGATGGTGTGCGTGCGCCGCCCGCGGGTCTGCGCGACCAGCAGGTCGGCCTCGGCGCCGAAGGCCGAGACGATACCGATGCGCGGCGTGCAGTCGCCGGAGATGGCCTTGCAGCCGCGCTCCTGGGCCGGCGCGAGGCCGGCGGCGAGCAGCAGCGCGAGAGTGAGCAGATGACGAATCGGTGACACGGGTGACTCCTGGGGGCAGCGACCGGCGTGCAATGCGCGTGCCAGAGCGGGCTCCGCTGACTCAAGCCGCGTTGCCGGTGACCTGATCGTAAGCGTTCCGCGAACGACACCCTTGCGCCGTCGATGACGGCGTGTTGAAGGATGGTTCTACGCGGCGGCGGCGAGCGCCGCGTTTGGCACGGCGATGTCGGTGGCAGGCCGCCAGTTGTGCG